>Ga0182015_10002734_pt1 | contig 20709 bp, 12 predicted proteins | sample 712P3MmetaG_FD_120478 | JGI IMG/M metagenome (GOLD analysis project Ga0182015, IMG submission 120478) | Permafrost microbial communities from Stordalen Mire, Sweden - 712P3M metaG | ecosystem: Environmental > Terrestrial > Soil > Wetlands > Permafrost | place: Sweden: Stordalen | collected...
AACCAGATCCCCGTCATCGAGCAGGCGATCGAGACGGCAGCCCTGATGCTGGGGACTGACAAATCACGCGGTTACTGCCTGGAGATGATCTGCGCCGACTTCCTGGCCGGCGCGCACCTGGACGATGGCAACCCGGAGATCCTGCTCAACTCGATCTCACGCTACTACAAATTCTTGCCCGGCGAACAGCGGCAGGCCTTCCTCGAAAGCCTGTGTGAGAAGGCGTCCTGAGAATGATTCGCTCCAAAGCCGCCCGCTTTCGGCTGGATGCTATGCAGTACGAAACCCTGCGCCAGCAGATACTGCGTCGCGACGGCTGGAGGTGTCAATCCTGTGGCGTGATGTCGAATCTGGAGGTGCACCACAGAGAGTTCCGCAGCCATTCGGGAGCCGATTCCGAGGAGAACTTGATCACGCTTTGCGTTGCCTGCCACGCCGCCGTGCATTCAGCTTAAGATAAACTCTTGCCATACGAGGAAGCCCGTTGATTCGCATTGGTTTCGACGGCATCCTAACGCACCACGAAATGCGGGCTTCGCGCACTATACCTTGGAACTGTTTCGCGTGATGATTTCGCGTGATGAGAGATAGCGGGCGACAACGTTGAACTGTATTCGTTCTCGCCGGGTCCGATTGCTCTAGAATTTCTCGCAGATTTGGAAATCAAGTCTGTGGTCTTCCCGGGTCGGAGAGAGATTCTCTGGGAGCAGGACAGCTGCCCTGACCCAACCGTCTCGAAGGCTGGCAGTACGATCGGGCGCTCTACCGCAAACCCAACGAGATTGAGAGCCTGTTCCTTCGACTCAAGGGCCTCCGCTACATCTTTCCCGCTTGGACAAACTCGACGTCGTCTTCCTTAGCCCTTCATCTCCTTCGCCTTCATCGTCGAAGGCCGCAGATAGTGTTAACAGGTCCTAGACTTCCGCTAGTTCTTCTTCCAGTAGCTGCTTGTTATAGAGATCGGTGTAATAGCCGTTGCTGGCGATGAGTTGGTCGTGGGTGCCGAGCTCTACGATGCGTCCCTGGTGGAGAACGGCGATGCAGTCGGCGTTGCGGACGGTCGAAACGCGGTGCGAGATGAAGATGGTGGTGCGTCCGCGCATGATCGCGCGCAGATGGTTGAGGATCTTATCTTCTGTGTTGGTGTCGACGCTGGAGAGGGCGTCATCGAGAATCAGGATGCGGGGACTGCGCAGCAGGGCGCGGGCGATCGCGGTGCGTTGCTTCTGGCCTCCGGAGAGCGTGATGCCGCGCTCGCCGACCATGGTGTTGTAGCCTTCGGGGAAGCTCTCGATGTCCTGAGCAATGTTGGCGGCTGTGGCTGCGGCTTTGATGTCGTCGAGCGAGGTCTCGACCGTTTTGGGCGAAATTTCCTGGGCCGTGCCATAGGCGATGTTTTCGCGGATGGTGTCGCTGAACAGGAATGTTTCCTGAGGAACAAAGCCGATCTGGCGGCGCAGCGAGTCGAGAGGAAATTGGCGGATCGGGCGGCCGTCGATCAGGACGGTGCCGGGCTCGGCGTCGTAAATCCGCGGAATCAGATTGACGAGCGTCGTTTTACCGGAGCCGGTGGGGCCAACGATCGCCAGGCTGCTGCCGGCGGGGATGCGCAGGTTGATGTCCTTGAGAACAGAAACACCGTTATAAGCGAAGTTAAGATTGCGGAATTCGATTTCGCCGACGAGGCTACGAGCTACGAGCTTCGAGCTTCGAGCAACCTGCTCGCTCGTGGCTCGTGGCTCGTGGCTCGCAGCCTGCTCTTCGTCGGCGATCTCAGGTTCCTGCGAAAGAATTTCCTGAATGCGTACCAGCGACGCCGTCCCACGCTGAAAAATGTTGATCACCCATCCCAGCGCGATCACCGGCCAGGTGAGTTGCACCATGTAGGTATTGAACGCTACGAAGGCGCCGATATTCATCTTGCCCATCAGCACCTGCCGTCCGCCGAGCCAAAGCACAATCACAACGGCGGCGCCGAGCATGAGTTCCAGCGTGGGCCAGAGCATTCCCATCAGCCGCACCAGGCCGAGACTGCGGCGGATATATTCCTGGTTGGCGCCCTCGAAGGCGGCGATCTCGGACTGTTCCTGCACGTAGGCGCGGATGACGCGGGCCCCGGAAAAGTTTTCCTGGGCGCGGGCCGAGATGTCGGAGAACATGGCCTGAATGCGTTCGAAGCGTTCGTGAATGCGACGTCCGAAATACTGGATCACAATGCTGGCGATGGGCAGCGGCAGAAACGCGTAGAGCGTGAGCTTCGGACTGATGGCGAGCATGAAGCCCAGAGCGCCCGCGGTGAAGACGATGGTGTTGGCCGAGTACATGATGGCCGGGCCCAGCAGCATCCGGACCGCGTTCAGATCGTTGGTGGCGCGGGCCATGATGTCACCGGTGCGGTTGCGCTGATAGTACGAATGCGAGAGCCGCTCGAGGTGCGCGAACAAGTCGTTGCGCAGATCGAACTCGATGTCGCGGGAGATGCCGATGAGCACCCAGCGAGTCAGAAACTGGAAGATGCCCTTAGCCAGCGCCAGGGCGATGACTATCAGCGAGTAGATGAGAAGTTTGTGCCGGGTTACGCCGGAGTTGAGATCGTTGACGGCGCGGCGCAGGACCTGCGGAAACAGTACCCAGATGCCGTTATTGAATAAGACGCAGAGCCCGCCCCAAAACAGACCGCTGCGGTAGCGCTTCAGATAAGGAACGAGCGGGCGTAGGTTTTTCGGCACCATGCTGTGCTAAAACGTGACCTTCTGTAGATGAGATTGTAGCAGCGGCGGGTGCGGATTTTCGCAGCGACGGCGCGAGCGCGATGAAGGCGGCGGTAAGCAGAAGTGCGGTCCAGAGCGACAACATTCCTGCCGCGAACATCAATCCCGAGTAGAGCAGGTCGGCGCCTTCCATTCGGTTTTCCCCACTTTCAAAAACCGGTGAAAAAGCCGGGCGAGAACGGAAATAGGAGGATCCGTTCTCACCCGGTTAGGAGAGAAGAGACTTCAGCGGAGGCGGGGCGAGCCCTGCCTCCGCTGAAAAACCTAGTCCGCCGGCGGCGCAGGCGGGCCATGCTGGCCCATGTGTGCTGCGTGACTGGCCTCGATTTGAGCCAGTTTGGCTTTCTGCTCCGGGGTCAGAATTTGCATGATTTCGGACTTGATGCGCGAATGCTCGACCTCAAGTTCGATCATGGTCTGCGAATTTTGCGTGGCCAGTGCGCGCGTCTTGACTTCGTCGAACGGACCGGCGGCCTCCAGAGCGCTCATGGCAGCGTGGTTCTGGTGCATCTGCTGCATCAGCGGCTCCATGGTTGGCTTCTCTTTCTCAAAGATCGCCTTCACCTGACTGTGTTGATCGCTGGTCAGATCAAGCTGCCTGAGCATGTGGTGGAAGTCGCCGCCAAAACCGTGCGGGCCTTGCGCAATCGCGACTGCCGCCGCCAGCAGCACAGCAGCGCCGATGATGAGAATGCGTTTACGAGCTGAATTCATTGGAACTCCTTTTGGACTTGCTTCTTAGAGCCTTTGATCTCAATGCTGTTCGGGTGGCAGCCCGAACATTTATGCAAATAAGAACACTATTTTCCGAAATATGGGGTAAAGACTCGGTCAATCGCGGTAAAGTTTTGTAAACGCGAGTCAAGATGGGCAATACCCCGTAATCACAAATCTTTACCGCGTGGAGCCAAGCGAAGGTGTTAGATGATTAAGAGAATGGATCAAGTCTTAGTGGTGGATGACGACATCGAACTGTGCGGCCTGGTGCAGGAGTACCTGACCGCCGAAGGATTCAGCCTGAAGGCTGTTCACGACGGCGAACAAGGGCTGCAGCAGGCGCTGACCAACGAGTACGCGCTGGTGGTGCTGGATGTCATGCTGCCGGGGATCAATGGCTTCGAAGTGTTGCGGCGAATTCGCAGCGTGTCGAAGATTCCGGTGTTGCTGCTGACGGCGCGCGGCGAGGACGTGGATCGCATCGTCGGCCTGGAAATCGGCGCCGACGATTATCTTCCTAAGCCGTTTAATCCGCGCGAACTGGTGGCGCGAATTCGCGCCATCCTGCGCCGCACCAAACCAGTCAAGGCGGCGGACGCCGTGCCCGAAGTGCTGACTGTCGGCGACGTGGAACTGGATCCGGCCACGCGCAGCGTGCAGCGAGCCGGGCAACCGGTCGATCTCACTTCGGTGGAATTCAATCTGCTGGAAGTATTGCTGCGCGAGGCAGGCCGAGTGGTGACGCGGGAGCGCCTGGTGAATGCCGTGCTCAGCCGCAAGTTCATGCCCTTCGATCGCAGTATCGACATGCACGTCAGCAAGGTGCGCCGGAAACTGGGCGATTCCGAAGAGGACGGCGACCACATCAAGACAATTCGCGGAGTGGGATACATGTTTGCGCGGCCGGCGGCGAAGGCTAAAAAAAATTGAGGCATTGAATCATTGAGACATTGAGACATTGAAATCACTTCTCTGATGATTCAATGACTCAATGTTTCAATGATTCAATAAATCATCAATGAAGAGTCTTTTTCTTAAGATTTTTTTGTCGTTCTGGGCAGCTCTGGCGTTGTCGCTGGTGCTGGCGATTCTGGTGACCATCGCCCTGCGTCCGGCGCGCCGCGGGATCGAGACCCAGGGCCTCCAGACTTTGGCGGAAGCGGTGAACGCCTACCAGAGCGGTGGGGAGCACGCCGCTCACGAATATCTGGAAGAAGTTTGGCACACGCAGCACATGCGGGCCTTCGTTTTTGATCCGTCGGGCCATGAGCTCGCGGGACGCCCTGTGCCACCCTGGATCGAGGATGTCCGGCAGGGGGCGCCACCGCGCGGCGGTCCCATGCGTCATCGTACCTGGTTCGACAAGCTGCTGCCCGACCGCGTCGTCCGGCAGGCCCTGACGCTGGACGGCAAGAGGTACACGCTGGTCTTGGAGCTGCCACCGGAAAACAGGGGGTTCGGGCATGACATTCCGTTGCTGGGAATCACCATCGCTATACTCTCGTCGGGACTGATTTGCTACCTGCTAGCGTGGTCGATGACCAGCCCGGTAACGCGTTTGCGGAAAGCCGCGCAGAGCCTGGCGGCGGGCGACTTGAGCGCGCGCACCGGCGCGCCTGTCAGTGGACGACGCGACGAACTGACGGGGTTGATGCGTGATTTCGACCGCATGGCCGAACGGATCGAAAGCCTGGTGGAATCGCAATCACGGCTGCTGAAGGATGTTTCGCACGAACTGCGATCTCCGCTGGCCCGTCTGAGCGTCGCGCTCGGGCTGGCGCGGCAGCGCGCCACGCAGGAAGTTGAGGGTCCGCTGAACCGCATCGAAGTAGAGGCCGACCGGCTCAATCAGCTGATCCAGCGCCTGCTGACAATTTCCCGCCTGGAGTCGGGGGCTGACGGCCTGCGGAAAACCACGGTGTCACTCCGCGAATTGGTGGAGCATATCGCGCACGACGCCGAATACGAAACTCCCGCTCGCGGCTGCCGCGTAACGTCGACCGCCGACCCCGACGACGAATTCCTGGTGGAAGCCGACCCTGATCTGCTGCGGAGCGCTATCGAGAATGCGGTGCGCAACGCCACGCGCTATACTGCCGAAGGCACCACCGTGGAGGTGCGACTGGAGCGCCAGCGAACCGCGGATGGCGAAGAAGAAATTATTGTTCGCGTGCTTGATTCCGGCCCCGGTGTTCCGGGAGATGCGCTGCAAAAGATATTTGAACCGTTTTACCGGCTCGACGATGCGCGCAACCGGCAGACCGGAGGGGCGGGTCTGGGCCTGTCAATCGCGGATCGCGCCATCAGGCTGCATGGCGGGCAACTTCGTGCATCCAACCGCAAAGAGGGTGGGTTAGAGCTTGAAATTCGAATTCCGGCGGTTCCCGGTTTGCTCTTCCCGCTCATTCCTAATACAAATATATTTCGGCCAAAAGCTTCAGTCTTCGTGACGGCTGGCAGGGCATCGCCGGCGCGCGGGAAGCAGCTTATTACCTCAATCGGCGAAATGCCCGCCAATTGGGAACCCCTTGGAGAACAGATGTCGAAGAAAATCGGCGGAGTCGTCGCGCTCGTGGCCCTGAGTGCCCTGAGTTTGTTTCTGCTCAATTGTGGCAGTTCCTCGTCCCGGCCCTCGGGTCTGCTCTACGTGCTCACCCAGGGAAGCAATGGTCTGGGGAACAATGTGAGTTCGTTCGCGATCAATTTCTATACCGGGAATCTGACGCTGATCAATTCGAATGCAACTACCTGCCCTACGGCGGCGACCGTCACCGATACCAACCCGTGCGGCCTTCCCGTGGACATTTTGCTCAGCCCGTCAAACTCCCAGGCCTTCGTTCTGGATCAGGGCGTGCCGTGCGTGGTGCAGAGTGGGCAGTGCGGGTCTTCTCCCAATGGGGTCGCGCCCTCGATTTATCCATATACGGTGAACTCGGATGGCAGCCTGTCCTCGCCGGGCACGGCGGTGAATTGGACCTGCATCGGTCCCACTGGGACCGCCTGTAGCTCCAGCAATGCTTACCCCGATACTGCGTCCGCCATGGTTCGAGATGCCGCGGGACAGTTCCTGTTCGTAATCGATGAGGGTGTGTTTCCTTCGCCGACGACCTGTCCGCTGGTGGGCCGGGGTGTTTCGAGTGCCGCCGATGCTACGAATTTTGTGGGTTGTCCTTCGATTTCGGTGTTTGCCATGACGAACAATTCCACCGCTCTGACACTGGTAAGCCAAAGTGCGACTTACCAGAGTCCGTTCTTCCTCAGCAAAGTTCCGAGCTCGCTCTCGCCCCTTGCGTTTACCTCGCCTGGAGCCAGCACCTCCCAGGAACTTCTCTTCGTAACCAACAATTATGATCTTTGTACGATCGCGTGCCTTCCTCAATCCGCTCCGCAGGACAATACCGTCAGCATATATAACGTGAGCTCATCGGGCGTGCTAACCGAACAGACATATTCTCCTTACACCGTCGCGGCGGCCGATCCGGTATCGGTGCTGGCGGTCAATACTTTCCTTTCGCAGCAGACTCAGGGTGGCATTTTTGTATACGTAGGCCAGGGGGGTGGCGTCGGCCAGATCTATCCCTTCCAGCTATGTGTGTTGCAGAACGCGGGATGCACCAGTGCGGAGGTGAACAATAACCTGATGGTTCCGTTGACCACGTGTCCTTCACAGTCTTGCAACATACCGCCATCCGCAGTCGGATCGGACCCGGTGTCTATGCTGGTGGATCCCACCAACAATTTTTTGTACGTTCTAAGTGAAGGTTCGAACCAGGTTGCCGGATTCAAGATCGCGACCACCGGCGGTACGTTGGCGAAGCTAGCCCCGCCGAGTGAGCCGACCGGATCGGAGCCGGTGTCGATGTCACTGTACCCGAGCCTGAACAATTCCGGTCAGTTTCTCTTTGTGTCGAACAGCCTCTCCGACAACATTACGGGCTTTACGCTGGGTACAACCGACGGATCAATGGGCAATCCGATCACAGTGATCGCCCCGGCGGCGCCCAGCGGCCTGGCGGCGAACTAGAGGGCTGAGTTACGTCGGCATCCGAAGAATTAGATAGCCTCCAATAAAGCCGAAGACCAGATCTGGAGACCATGCCGCGACCGCCGGCGGCAACTGGCTCAGATTGCCCATTGCCTCGAACAGGCCATTGATCGTCCAATAGACAACGCCGATGCCGATCGCGGTCGCAACCCCAGCCACCGCCGACCGCTTGCCGGCGGAAAGGGCGAAAGGAACGGCGAGAACCGCCATCACCAGCGTGATCAGCGGGTAGGCAATCTTCTTTTGCAGTTGCACCCGCAGGCGAACCACGTCAAAGCCGCTCTGTTCGAGGTCGTAAATGTAGCGTCGCAATTCTTCGTAGTTCATTTCCGACGATTGTTTAATCTCCTTCTTGAAATACGCCGGCGCTTCCGCCAGTTCGGGATAAGTGGCGGCATCGAACTTGTGATAGCTCTCGATGGCGGAGCCGTTCAGGCTGCGCTCCCATCCCTCCTCGTAAACCCACCGGTTCATCTGGTTCGACCAGTGTGCGCGATCGGCAACGATGCGGTGCGTGATCTGGAAAGTGTGCGGGTCGAACTGGAACACGGAAACCCCGCCGAACACATCGCGGTCGGGATCGAAGAATTGATAGTAATAAATGTCGGAGTGCTGGCCGAAGATCCACTTGCGGTCGGGGCGAAGATAAGTTTGCGCGGGTTTGCCCTTGATCTGATTGCGCAGCGCGTCCTGCCGCTTGTTGGTATATGGGAGATAAAACTGATCCGAGAGAAAGAGCCCGCCCGCGACCAGCATCGAGGCGATCAGCACCGGGACGATGATCCGATACAGGCTGATGCCGGTGGCCTTGATGGCCGTGATTTCATTAGTGCGCTGCAGCAGTCCGAAGGTGACCAGCACCGCCAGCAGCATGCTGAGAGGAGTGGTGCTGTAAAGAAAATATGGCGCCACGTTCAGCAGGTATTCGCCTACGGTGAGCGGCGAGATCTGATTCCGCAGAATGTCACTCAACAACTCGAACAGCGTGAACACCAGCAGCAGCAACAGAAAAGCCGCGACGATCATGGCGAAGTAGAGCGCAAAGCCGCGCAGGACATAATCGTCGAGGATCGTCGGGAAACGAAGATTGAACAGGCGTCTGCGCCTCGGCAGCCCGCGCGTCACACCTTCGCGAGCGGCTGGGCGGGACGCCTCGCCATTGCCGACTGTACCCGATCCGTTGCCAGACCCGGCTCCAAACCACGATGCTCTGAACCATGAAGTTCTAAACCAGGAGCGGAATGCGGCCAGTTCAATCGGGCGGCGTTCCGATTGCCACAGCAGAAAAATTCCTCCGACCAAAAACACCAAGTCGGCCAGCCAGACGCCCGCCGCAGGAGAGACACGTCCCTGGCGCGCGAACGAAACTCCGATCAAAGAAATCGAATAGTAGAGAAAGACCAGCAGAATGGTGAGGACAAATCCGCTGGATTTGCCGCCCTTCTTCGACGAGAGGCCGAGTGGAATGCCGACCAGTGCGAGCACGATGCACGCCGTCGGCAATGCCAGACGTCGATGGTATTCGATCATGTCCCAGCGGCGAGTGACCGGGTCCGCGCTTCGAGCCGCACGAAGTAGATCCGCAAATTTGATTTCACCCAGCGATGTCGGTTCGTGTTCCTGACCATTTTGCGCCGTGGGAACCTGGAGCGGAATGTCCGTGGTCTGGAAGGTGGAGATCTGGTATTGGTCCGGATTCTTGGGGTCGGTTTCGTGCGTGGAACCAGTGATGAGATGCAAATCCAGGGTGTCAGTCCCCTGGCTGACGAGCAGTCCCTGGCGCGCCAGGCTGATGCGCGGCGCGGATGGATCCGTTAAGTCGGCTAGGAAAACGCCTTTCCAAACGGCTCCGCCAGACATGGCCTTGACGTCCTGCACGTAGAGAATGATCTTTGGGAATCCTTCGTAAAACACACGCGGCTGAACTTCGAAAGAGGCTTGGGAAGATTTGAGGTTGTCCTGCAGTTCGCCCAGTGCAGCGAGCGACCGCGGCGCCAGATAAACACTATTGCCGAGAGCCAGCAACCAGGCCACAAATACAAAGATCGAGATCACGCGCAGGAAGGTCCATACACCCAGGCCGCTGGCGCGCATGGCGGTGATTTCGCTGTCCGCGGCGAGACGGCTGAGTCCGATCAGGATGCCGACCAGCACGCCCATGGGAATGGTGTAGGTGAGCGCAACCGGGACGGTGAAGAAAAAGATTTCTGCAACGCTGGGCAGCGGAGCGCTGTTGCGCACCACCAGTTCGAGGATCCGCCCGAGGTCGCGGGTGAAAAGAACAAAGGTGAAGACCGCGGCGCCGATCAGGGCGTGGGAAACGACTTCTCCCAGGATGTAGCGGGTGAGGATGCGCATCCGCAAGGGTGGCTAGCTCTTAGCGAGTTTAGCATGAGAGTCAGAGCCGGAGGGATGGCGACGCCGCTACGTTGTCATCAGGTTAATTGGGAGATGGCGCGTTTGTAATCCAGACGCTGTTCGTAGAGAATGACCATTCGCGAGGCGATCGAAATTTGGCGGGTGGAGAGACGGGCGCCCTCGCCCGTCCCCCCACAAAGCAGGCGCCGGGACGCTAGTCGCACCACAGAACACGAAAGCTGCAGGAGATTTCAGAAACAAATGACCCTTAACCGAACTGGACTGCTTGTCCTCTCATTCCACGTCGCCGTCTTTTGTACAGCGATGGCGTTCGAGCAAACCACGGACCACTCCGTGCGTAACTTCCGCGAAGTAGCGATCTCTCCCGATGGAAATCGAGTCGCATGGGTCGAACCGACCGTGGGCGAAGCCGGAGCGCGAGCCGGAACAGCCATCTATGTTCAGGATTTAAAGGTTCAGGATTCAAAGTCGCTCCGCTCAAAACCGCAGCGTATTTCCGCCGCCAGCGGCGCCCGAACAGAAGACAGCATCGCTTGGGCGCCCGACAGCAAACGGCTGGCCTTTATTTCCGATGCGGACAGCTCCGGCCAAAACCAACTCTACGTGGCCGATGCCGACGGCGGGAACGTGCATAAGCTCACCGATCTCAAGGGCTTCCTGTCGGATCCGACATGGTCGCCCGACGGAAGAACACTGGCCATCCTGTTTACCGAAGATGCGCCACGCGCCGCCGGTCCTTTGCAACCGATGAGTCCCGAAACCGGACAAGTCGACAACAGAATTTACGAACAGCGCCTCACCGTCGTAGACGTTGCTTCGGGGAATGTCCGGCAATGCTCGCCCGCTGATATGTACGTTTACGAATACGACTGGTCGCCCAACAGCAAAAGCTTCGCTGTAACTGCGGCGCACGGTGCCGGCGACGCCAATTGGTACGTCGCCCAGATTTACACCCTCGGTCTCTCGGAGGCGAAACTAACGCAGGTTTACAAGCCTCACTTGCAGATCGCAGAACCGCGCTGGTCGCCGGACGGCAAAAATATTGCTTTTATCGAAGGGCTGATGAGCGACGAAGGCTCAACCGGTGGCGACATTTTCGTCGTGCCCGCAGCCGGAGGAAATGCGCACGATGTGACTCCTGGAATCGCCGCTTCGCCCAACGGAATTTTTTGGACCTCCAAAGCCGGCGCCGAAAAGATCTTGTTAACGGAAGACATCGACGGCGAGTCGGGTATCTCTTCCGTCGATCTCAGCAGCGGAAAGATTTCGAAGCTCTGGTCAGGGCCAGAATCCGTCACGATGTCGTTTTCGGCAGATCGCGAAAACTCCGCCGCGCTGCGAAATTCGCCCGCGCATCCTCCCGAAGTCTGGGTCGGACCGGTCGGTAACTGGCAACAACTGACTCACTACAACGATGACGTTCGCCCGTCGTGGGGCGAGATGAAAAGCCTTCATTGGACAAACGATGGAATGCCGATTCAAGGCTGGCTGCTCTATCCCCGGGATTACGATCCCAGCCGCCGCTATCCCATGGTAGTGATTCCGCACGGTGGGCCAGCAGCCGGTGTCCGCCCCGGATGGCCGAACCGTGGCTTCAACACGTTCGATCTTTCCGTTCGCGGATACTTCGTGTTCTTTCCCAATCCGCGCGGCAGCTTCGGCCAGGGCGAGAAATTTACCCAGGGAAACATCAAGGACTTCGGCTACGGAGACTTTCGCGACATCATGACCGGCGTGGATGAGGTAGTAAAAACTCTGCCTGTCAACAACCAGCGCATTGGCATCTTCGGTTGGAGCTATGGCGGATATATGACTATGTGGGCGGTAACGCAGACCAACCGTTTCGCTGCAGCGGTATCCGGCGCGGGACTGTCGAACTGGCTGAGTTATTACGGTGAGAACGACATCGACGAGTGGATGATTCCTTACTTCGGCGCTTCTGTCTATGACGATCCCGCGGTTTACGCGAGGAGTGCGCCCATGACCTTCATCAAGAATGTCAAGACGCCCACCCTGATGTTAGTCGGGGAACGCGATGGCGAAGTGCCCGAGCCGCAATCGCGCGAGTTCTGGCATGCGCTGAAGACCCTGGGTGTGGAAACCCAGTTAGTGGTCTATGCCGGCGAAGGCCATGCGATTTCTCAGCCGGCTCATCAGCGCGACATTATGGAACGCATGATGGGATGGTTCGATCATTACCTGAATACAGCCAGTCGATAGTCGTTTGTCGTTGGTCGTTAGCAAAGACGCGCGGACAACCAGCGACAAACGACCAGCGACCGCTCCTAGATTTTCGCCTCTCGCAGCCTTTTCACCGCCGTTTCCGACGTGACGGGAGAATAATAAATCTCTTTGAAAGTGTAGGACCTCGCTTTGGCCGCAAGAATCGGAAGAATCTCGATGTGCCAGTGATAATCATCATCCAGAGTTTTCCAGTATCCGAGCGTGGCCGACGGATGCCGGCTGTTGGGCGACGTATGAAGCACGAGATGGAAGGCTTCGGTGACGGTGCGAATACGCTGCAGGGTGCGCCGCAGGAGCCCCGCAAGATCGGTCATGCTGCCGACACGCGATGAGCCAGTGCGCTCGAAGGAAGACTCGTGGTCGCGCGGTATGATCCAGGTTTCGTATGGCACCCGTGGAGCATAGGGGCAGAAGGCCACATAGTCTCCGCGAATTTCTACGATGCGCAGGCTCTGACGCTCCTCCTGCGCCAGAATGTCGCAGAAAACGCAGCGCTCTTTGGCCTCGTAATAGTCGCGTCCGGCGCGGAGTTCATAGAGCACGCGGCGCGGTACGAAAGTGGTCGCAGTCAATTGCGAAGTGGGATGCTCGAATTCCTGTCCCGCTCCCTCGCCGTGATTCTTGAAAATGCTGATGTACTTGAAGCGGCTGTCGCCCTTCAAATCCTGAAGACGCCGCGCGGCCAGACGCAGGAACTGTTCCACTTCCGCGTCGCTCGCATTCCACAGATGGCCGTCATGGCGCGGATTCTCGAGCAGAACTTCGTGAGCCCCAACCGATCCCATGCGGTCATAGAGGCCGTCGCCCCGGCGCGTCGCCTCGCCCTCGATGTGGTAAAGCGCATGCGGATGGACGACCGAACGTGCCGACCACGCGCCTCCATCCACTCCCGGCAGGTTGGCGATGACCTGGTCCGTTTCCGCCGAAGGCCCACAAAACCGGCAAGCCCCGGAAGGCGGGGTGGGATCGATGACATCGTCGCCCGTGATCACCCAGGAACGGGTGATCGGATCTTTACGGAGTTCCATGGCAGTAAGGAGAACAAAAGAACTTGTAATTTGCAATTGTGATTTTTAATTTGAAACTGCTCCGCGATTCAACTGCCGACATTGGAAGCCGTTCCAGCATAGAATTGCTGGGTACAAAATTACAGACGATCAATTGCCAATCACAACTTGCCCCATGTCTGAACCTTCGACCCCGCTGATGCGGCAATACGCCTCGATCAAGAAACAGCATCCCAACGCTCTTCTTTTTTTCCGCCTCGGGGATTTCTACGAGCTTTTCTTCGACGACGCGGTGTTGGCAGCACGCGAGTTGCAGATCACGTTAACCTCGCGCAATAAAGAAAAGGGTATCGCCATTCCGATGTGCGGCGTCCCTTACCACGCCGCGGAGGGCTACATTTCAAAGCTGATCCGGCGCGGCTTCAAGGTCGCGGTCTGCGAGCAAGTCGAAGACCCGCGGCTCGCGACCAAGCTCGTGCGTCGCGAAGTGACGCGAGTCGTCACTCCGGGCACAGCGGCCGATTCGTCGCTGAACGCGGAGGAAAATAACTTTCTGGCCGCGGTGGCAACGGTCGGGGACCGTGTAGGTTTTGCGGCGCTCGATCTCTCAACCGGTGAGTTTCGAGCCACCGAGTTCGCCGGCGAGTCAGCCGGGCGCCGTATTCAAGAAGAACTTGAACAGTTGCGCCCAAAAGAAATGTTATATGGCTCTTCAGCGCCGCTGTTTGAAAAGAGCGGCAGTGTGGGGACGGGCGACTCGCCCGTCCGCCAAAGCAATGCAACCAACACGAGCACAGCCCCCGGCGCGCGCGTTTCCAGTTCAGGCTGGGCGGAGACTCCGCTGGACGACTGGATCTTTGCTCCCGACCACGCCATTCCTCTGCTCGAAAATCATTTCGGCGTGCTCTCGCTCGAGGGCTTTGGTCTGGCCGGCAAGCCAGCCGCAGCTTCGGCGGCGGGAGCCATTCTATATTACATCCGGTCGACGCAGCGCGGCACGCTCGATCATGTCGACCGCATCGGCTTCTACGAGCGCCAGAATTGCCTGGTTCTCGATGCGGTCACGGTGCGCAATCTGGAGTTGATCGATCCCCTGTTTGCTGGCACCGACGCCGGAGTGACCCTCTTCCGCTGCCTCGATGCAACCGTGACCCCGATGGGCAAGCGCCTGTTGCGTACCTGGATGCTGCGCCCGTCTTTGGATCGAGTGGAGATTGAAGGCAGACTCGATTCCGTCGAAGTCCAGATCAAAGATACGGTGCGGCGCGAAGAATTGCGGCGATCCCTCGAAGGAATTCTCGATCTCGAACGTCTGTTGAGCCGAGTCACGCTTGAGACAGCGAATCCACGCGACGTCCTCGCCTTGGCGGCTTCGCTCGCGCGGATTCCCAGGGTGCGGGTGGTGTTGGCCGGGCTTTCTACGTTGCGTCTGGGAGCGCTGCACGGAATCATCGATGAACTAGGCGATCTGCGAGAGAAGATCGATCGCACTCTCGTTCCAGAGCCCCCGCTTACGTTAAGCGATGGCGGCGTAATTGCCGCCGGCATTGACAAAGATCTCGACGAACTACGCGACCTGAGCCGCAACTCGAAACAATATCTGGCGCGAGTAGAGACGCGCGAACGCGAGCGCACCGGGATTGGCTCGCTCAAGGTAAAGTTCAATTCGATTTTTGGCTACTACATCGAGATTTCGAGAGCGAACCTGCATCTCTCGCCCGCGGACTACGAACGTAAACAGACGCTGGTGAACGCCGAGCGCTTCACGACTCCGGAGCTGAAAGAATATGAGTCGAAGATTCTCGACGCGCAGGAGAAGATCGTCGAAATCGAGCGCCGCATCTTCGCCGAGTTGCGTTCCGCCATTGCGGCTGAGGCCAGGCGCATCCGGCAAACCGCGTTGGCTCTGGCCGAAGTCGATGTGCTCGGCTGCCTGGCGCACATTGCGGCGCTGCGGAATTACTGCCGACCGCGCTTTGACGAACAGGAAAAGCCCGAGGACGTGGGTGATCTGGAAATTGTCGAAGGCCGTCATCCGGTGATCGAACTGCAGGAACTGGCGGCAGGCAGCGAGCGCTTCGTTCCCAACGAGCTCTTTCTCGATTCCTCGACTCACAACATCATAGTGCTGACCGGTCCGAACATGGGCGGCAAGAGCACGTATCTGCGGCAGGCTGCGCTGATCGTGATCATGGCGCAGATGGGCTCGTTTGTTCCCGCGCGCGCCGTGCGTCTCGGCATAGTAGACCGCGTCTTCACGCGCATCGGCGCCAGCGACAACGTAGCCCGTGGCCGCTCGACATTCATGGTAGAAATGACGGAAACGGCCGCCATCCTGCACACGGCGACAGCACGGTCCTTGATCTTATTGGACGAAGTAGGGCGCGGCACCTCGACCTATGACGGCCTCGCGATCGCATGGGCCGCCGTCGAGTATCTGCATGCGCGAGTGCATGCCAAAACTTTGTTCGCCACGCACTATTTCGAGCTGACCGAATTGGCCGGGCAATTAAGCGGCGTAAAAAACTATCACGTGTCCGTAAAAGAAGCTGGCGGAAGCGTAGTTTTTCTCCGGAAAGTCGAACCGGGAGCCGCCGACCGCAGCTACGGAATCGAAGTAGCCAAGCTCGCCGGATTGCCGAACGAAGTCGTAGTTCGCGCGCGCGAAGTGCTGGCCGAGCATGAATCCGCCGAGCGGAGGCTTTCGGAGCATCTGACGCCGGGTGCCTCCACAGAACCGGAACGGCCGACGCAGTTGACCATCTTCACGCCAATCTCGCAGCCAGTGCTGGAAAAGCTTCGCGAGGTCGATTTAAACCGGCTGACACCGCTCGAAGCGCTAAACTTGCTGGCGGAGTTGAAGAAAGAAATTTAACCGCCGAGACGCGGAGTACGCCGAGAACACAGATTAGGATCTTGCCCATAATCTCAGAACTAACGATGCGTAATTTGACGCTTAACATCGGCCAACTCCTCATCATCGGCTTCGACGGCACCGAGATGTCTCCGCGCCTGGCGTCCCTGCTTACGAAGATTCAGCCGGCGGGTGTGATTCTCTTCGCCCGCAACATCACCGGAGCTGCACGGACGCACACTCTCTTGCGCGAATGTCAGAATCATGTCACCACATCCCTTTTCACTTGCGTCGACCTCGAAGGCGGCACGGTAGACCGCTTCCGCGACGTGATCGATTCAGCGCCCTCTCCGGCAGAGGTTTTTGCCACGGGCAGCCGTGCACTCTTCCGCAAGCACGGTCGTGTGATCGGCGAAAACTGCCGGGCCCTTGGCTTCAACGTGGATTTTGCCCCGGTACTCGACTTAGCTTTCGAGGCGTCGCGCTCGGTGCTGAGTTCGCGAGCGGTTTCGGACGATCCGAAGCAGGTGGTTGTCTACGCCCGCGAATTCCTGCGCGGATTGCGCGATGCCGGAGTGCTCGGCTGCGGCAAGCATTTCCCCGGGCTGGGCGAGGCCACGCTCGATACCCATCATGAACTCCCCAGCGTCGAAAAGCCGCTGCGCAAATTGTGGAACGAGGATCTGGTTCCCTATCGCTCGCTGCGCCGCGAATTGCCGATGGTCATGATTTCGCACGCCGCGTTTCCGTCAATAACGAAAGACCGCACGCCGGCATCGCTCTCGAAGAAGTGGATCACCGACATTCTGCGCAAGAAGATCGGCTACCGCGGCTTGATCTGTTCCGACGATCTGGAGATGGGCGCCGTGCTGGCGGCCGCGCCGGTCAAGCAGTCCGCGATCGAACACGTGACGCTGGCGCATATCCGTGCGGGGGGCGATCTCGGACTGATCTGCCATCACGAAGACTTAATACTGCGTGCCCATGAAGCCCTGGTCCGCGAAGCACAGCACGATGGCAAGTTTGCCCGCCGCGTCCGGGAATCGGCGGCGCGTGTGCTGGCGTTCAAGAAGAACACGCTGCCAAACATATCAGGAGCGAATCGCCGCGCACATGCTCCCACGTCCGCGCAGATCGACAAGCTGACGCGGCAGCTCTGGGAGTTCGGCGAAGAGATCAGGCTGGCGACGTTCGCTCGCGAGGACCGCGCATGATCGTTGCCGGCGTAATGAGCGGCACCTCGGCCGATGGAATTAACGTGGCATTGGTGCGGCTATCCAATCGCGGGGGGCGCCCGCTCCACACACTTCTTGGGCACGAGGAGTATCCCTACCCTGCCCCGGTTCGACGCGCAATTTTAGGAATGATGAACGCCGAATTGGCCTCCGTTGCAGATCTGGCCCGGCTGAACTTTCTTCTCGGCGAGCTGTACGCCGACGCGGTTGCGAAAACAGCGCGCAAGCACCGCGTAAAACTTGACCTGGTCGGATGTCACGGACAAACGCTCTATCACCAGGGGACAGCGGAGAAATTCCTCGGGCGCAAATTGGCCGTGACATGGCAAACGGGCGAAGGCGCGGTAATCGCGGCGCGACTCGGCGTGCCGGTGGTTTCCGATTTTCGTCCAGCCGATATGGCCGCCGGAGGCAAAGGTGCGCCGCTGGTTCCTTTTCTCGATTATTTTTTCTATTGCGACCGGCGCAGCGCGCGCCTTGCGCGGAACCGTATCGCGCAGAACATTGGGGGCATTGCGAACCTGACCGCGATTCCGGCGGGCGCAGCGCTGCGCCAGGTCGTCGCTTTTGACACTGGTCCCGGCAACATGGTCATCGATGCGGTGATGGAGAAGCTTTTTGGCAAACGCTACGACCGGGACGGGAAAGTTGCAGCCTCGGGACGCGCGCTGGATGCCGTAGTAGCGCAGTTGGTCCGTGCGCACTTTTTCCGGCAGAAGCCTCCGCGGACCGCGGGCCGCGAGGAGTTCGGTCGCGAATACGTCGGCCAATTCCTTCAGCTCTGCCGCGGCGCCGCCAAGACCGACGTAGTTGCGACGGCAACCGCTTTGACGGCACGATCGATTGCGTACGCAGTGAAGCGATTCGTACTGCCGCGATTCGCCCCACATGGAAACCGAAAGCACCGCGGTCACGACCGCAGTCACGAGATGATCGTCTCCGGCGGAGGAGCGAAGAACCTGACGCTAATGGCGATGCTCCGCCGCGAACTCGCACCTTTGGGAACAACCGTGCATCTCTCCGATGCCTTCGGCGTTCCTGCGGAAGCCAAGGAGGGAGTGGCTTTTGCCCTGCTCGCGCATCAGACATGGTGTCGCAAGCCAGGCAATGTGCCATCGGCAACCGGAGCGAAGGGGCCAGCCATCCTGGGAAAGATTTCGTATGCGTGATGCGGCGCGCGCAAACAGCGGTTCGTTCGCTCCGCTCCGGATGACAATTCTGTTGTTATCAGTTGGCGGATTGCTGCTGCCTCTTCTCTCCTGTTCGCAGGCTCCCGATCCCAACACGCTGGTAATGATTATTGAAAACAGCCCCACCAACCTCGATCCGCGAGTCGGCGTCGACGGTCAATCCGAGCGCATTGACCAACTTCTCTTCGACGCATTGCTGACACGCGACGAGCACTTCAACGTTCAGCCGGGCTTGTGCGAACATTGGGACAATCCAGATCCATTGACCTATGTTTTTCACCTGCATCGCGGGGTCACCTTTCACGATGGACGCCCGCTGACTTCGCGCGACGTGAAGTGGACGTTCGATTCCCTGCTCGGGGGCAAGATTCGCAGCACCAAATCCGCCTCATACAGTTCCGTGGATCACATCGACACGCCCGACGATTTCACCGTGGCATTTCACCTGAAGGAGCCGAATGCGACCTTGTTATGGAATCTCTCGGAGGGAGCCAGTGGAATTGTGCCCTATGGGTCGCTCGACGAGATCACGCGCCAGCCGATCGGCTCGGGACCATTCAAGTTTTTGAGCGCCGAGCAGGACAAGGAAATCATCGTCGAGCGCAACGATAATTACTGGGGAAGCAAAGCGCGCCTTGCTCGCATACGCTTCATCGTCGTGCCGGATGCGACGACGCGGGCGCTTGAATTGCGCAAGGGCAGCGCCGATGTCGCGATCAACGCTCTCACCTCCGACACAATCGTGGCGCTCGAGCGCGAGCCGAATTTGCAGATTGAACGCGCTCCGGGAACGGTGCTTTCCTATCTGGCGTTCAACTTGCGCGATCCTACACTGCACGATGTCCGGGTTCGCCAGGCGATCGCGTATGCCATCGATCGCGCTCCCCTTCTGCAATACATCTGGCGCGGCTTCGCGCAGCCGGCCTTAAGCGTGCTTCCGCCGCAAAGCTGGGCGTATGACTCGAATGTCACGTCCTACCCTCACGATCCGGAAAAAGCCCGCCAGATGCTTGATGCCGCCGGCTACCCGGCTCAGAACGGTATTCGCTTCCACTTGACCATGAAGACGTCCACCGAGGAGTCCACGCGACTGCTGGCGGCAGTGTTGCAGCAGCAATTGCGCGATGTCGGTATTGCGCTCGACATTCGCACCTTCGAATTTGCTACATTTTTTGCCGACGTCACCAGCGGCGCTTTTCAGCTTTATTCCTTGCGCTGGATCGGCGGCAACGAAGACCCGGATATATTCGAGTTATGTTTTCACTCCAACCGGTTCCCCCCCAAAGGCGCAAACCGTGGTTTCTATTCCAATCCGCGAATCGATAGTCTGATCGACGAGGCGCGCCGCCAGCCCGATCAGAATGTCCGCAAGCCGCTCTACGCCGAAGTTCAGGAAATCCTTGCCCAGCAGGAGCCTTACGTAAACCTGTGGTATTTCGACAACGTGCTGGTGCACACGCGACGTGTAAGGAATGTGACGCTGAATCCGTCGGGGAATTACGATTTTCTGAAGACGGCCGAGATCAGTACCCCGTAGCCTGTACTCAGTACCCGTGACGGCGGATTGCGCGCGGCTGGCGCGGTTTTTCAGCGTGATACCATCAAATCTTGAAAATTCTTTTCATCGGCGACATCTTTGGACGCCCGGGGCGCGTGATCGTAAAAGATCGCTTGCCCGAATTGCGCAAAAAACACGCCCCGGATCTGATCATTGCGAACTGCGAAAATGCTGCGGCCGGCTTCGGAATCACGCCCTCGCTGGCGGAGGAACTGTTCGACCTGGGCATCGACGTGATGACCACCGGAAATCACGTCTGGGATAAACGCGAGATCATCGAATACTTTCAGATGGCGGACGGCAATCCCCACAGTCCGGCGCGCCGTTTGTTGCGGCCGGCAAATTTTCCTCAGAACCTCCCCGGCTGGGGAGTGTATGAAGGTCAAAAAAACAACCTCAGTTACGCCGTCTTGAATCTTCAGGGACGGGTATTCATGGGCTCGTCCGATGATCCCTTTCGCTACGTGGATCGGCTTCTGGAACAGATCAAATCGAAGATCGTGTTTGTCGATTTTCATGCCGAGGCCACTTCCGAAAAAGTTGCCTTCGGCTGGTACCTCGACGGCCGCGTAACCGCCGTCGTGGGCACGCACACGCATATTCCGACCGCGGATGAAACGGTCCTGCCCAAGGGCACCGCCTACATAACAGACGTCGGCATGACCGGCCCCTACGACAGCGTCATCGGGGTGAAGAAAGAATTAGTGAT
>Ga0182015_10002735_pt1 | contig 20706 bp, 19 predicted proteins | sample 712P3MmetaG_FD_120478 | JGI IMG/M metagenome (GOLD analysis project Ga0182015, IMG submission 120478) | Permafrost microbial communities from Stordalen Mire, Sweden - 712P3M metaG | ecosystem: Environmental > Terrestrial > Soil > Wetlands > Permafrost | place: Sweden: Stordalen | collected...
CGGCTGGTTGTAAATGATGGTCGGATGACAACGGACGACTACGCGAATGCTGTTGCAGCGGTCCGTTTAGCAGAAACAGTACCCCCGCCATCGGCAGAACAGTGAAACACCATATGTTGAGGCCACCTGAGTGAAGCAGATAGCTACCTGCCACGATTGTGATTTGAATCGCTGGAGCCCTGCATATCGAAACCTACTTCCTATGCTTGGTAACCCTGAAGGGGGCTCACACAAATCGTCATACGGCTCAGCGGAGAGTGACCGCACTTTCCTCGAAGCATCACCTAAGCTAAGCGATGACGCTCCACCTTGCGCCTCAAAGAGGTCCAGAAGTGATTTCCTTGAATGGTTTTGTGAAGCCAGTCTCGGGTCTGTTTCTGGAAGGGCGGAGGCTGCTGGCGGCTCCAAGCCGAAATGAGTATCGTCCATTGCCCATCGTGACATTTCACCCTCGAATTCACGTGCGCCCATATGGCCTGCTCTTGTTCAGGGATCGATTGAGGGGCATCAATGCTCTTCCTTGGCCAGTCGTGATGATCGACAGATTCACGCTCACAAAGTCTCACAAGGCAAAGCGCGGTGCATAATGGACCACCAACTAAGGCAACGTGATCATTTGCCGCTTCCTTAAGTCCGTCTCCGGCTGCGTGAACAGGAATGGATTCTCTACCCGCTCCCGAGCAGGTGGAACTTTTGTCAGCCCAGGAGCGATACTGGAGGTTGTCTTTGGTTTCCGACCTTCGGCACCCGCGCCTCGCAAAAGATTCCCCCCCTGCAATCCGCCCACAGGTCGCCTCATTCCAGAAGATTTCAACACGGTGCCACCCCCAATGCCAGTGCCTCTTGAAGGCTGGCTTGAGAACCCGCGGAAGTTGTGGGGAGAGCTGAGCGGCGTGCTCCTGCTGAGGTTCGACGGTTGTGAGTGATGGAGCCCCGACGCAATATCGGAAGAAGGCAAAGATGAGCTCGCATCGGGAACCAGTGTCTGCATCGTCCGATGGTTAATACTGCGCGTTGATGCGAAGGTTGAACCGTCAGTCCATACTCCACCTGTCTGCACGCCCGTTCCGAAGCTACCCTGCCCTGCTGCCCACTTGGAAGGCCCGCCGATCACCGATGACCGTGGCTCAACCTTTGAGCCAGAGTTTGGGGCGATCGCCCCAAAGTGAGAGGACACGGACTGCTGGGCGCTCAAATGATCAAGGCGAATTACACTCACCGCGATGAGGATGGCAAAGGCGAAAAGGCTTGTGACTTTCTTAGATCTCATCGAATGCTGCCCTCTTGAGTTAAGGAAGGGGACGCGGATGCTGCGACAGAAAGAAGGCTCCGTTCGAGATGGCCCAGGATGCGAGCGGATGACCACCTCCATGAGGCATACTCCTTTGCATTCTCGTGATACTTTTGCCGGTCTTCTCCGCGAAGCTCCAGAATTGCCTCGAGCAGGGCCCCGCCGTCTTCGGGCGTAACGATTTTGCCTGCTCCCGAATCGCGAACAGTTTGCGCGATCTCGCTCTCGGGGTTCACCGATGCGATGACCGGGCGTCCCGCAGCCAGGTAGGTCACAACCTTCGATGGAAATGCAATTTCGGAAACCGACTTTTGCTGCGCAAGGATACAGACATCGCTGGCGGCCAACAACCCCCGGAACTCTTCAGCTTCGAGCACCGGCAGAAAGGTCATATTCTGAAGGCCCAATTCAGCGACCCGCCGTTGGATCCTTCCACGAACAGCGCCATCCCCGACGAATAGAAACTGTATGGATTCCTCTGCTTTATTCAGGACAGCGGCATCCACGATGACATCCAATCCCTGCTTGACCCCCATGTTGCCGCTGTGGGTGACGAGAAACTTGTTCTCGAGGCCAAAGTGCTTTCTAAAAAGTGATCCTTCGCTTGGGTGAATGTCGAACAAGGAATCGTCCGCACGAGCCTCGAGGAGTTCAACCTTGTCTGGCGAAATACCCTTGTCTATGATCCGTTGGCGCATTCCGCTAGTCAGAGTGGTAACCAACGCAGCGTAGTGATAGGCTGCTTTCTCCACCTTGTAAAGGAATCTCAGCGCCCAAGAGGGAAGCATGTTGAGTTCCGCAGCGGAGTCGGGTTGCAGATCTTCCACATCGAAGACAAATGGAACGCGCCACATCCGGCTCAGCAGAACGGCGCTTACAGCCAACCCTAAAGGCGGAGAGACGACGAGCAACAAATCGGGCCGCCGCCGAGCAACCGCCCTTACAAAGGAGGAGATTATAAAACTGGCTTCATGAAGAACCCGCTTCAGAGAAGTCGCAGTTTTTGGAATATAAGTATAGCTGCGCACGACCCGAACTCCGTTTCGTTCCTCGCTCATAGCAAGCTTGCCCGAATAAGCGGCCGGGACCTCCCATTCCGGGTAGTAGGGAAAGGTGGTACACACCTCAACTTCGTGACCCGCAGCTGCGAGGTACTCGGCCCTATATGTCGTGAACGCACCGATTCCCGTGACTTCGGGCCAATAATTAATGCTTAGAATCAGGACCTTCATCGGCAAACCTTCCAACCATTCAGTCTACACTGCTCAATACGACGCGATTAGAGACGGGCCAGCCGCCTAAACGATGGAATCCTGATTGACGAGAACCCGTCGACGGCGCAAAGGTAGTCCTCGCGTCCATTCCGGGAGCTGCAACGATTGATTAAGAATGAACAGTCAATTCTTCCCGTGGATTTGTTGCACGCCCACTCTCGCAGCAGGGCAACGAGGTCCTGAAGTTTGGACAACACCGCCGGCACTCTTCACCACCAATCGTTCCGAAATGGCCACATCGAATGTCTCCAGGGGTAAGGTCACTCATATCCCGAGCTGAGCGGCACACACCGTAATGCGATGTGGAACCGTTATCTCACGCGGTCCTTTAACCGAAGGATTGGTGACTCGAAGAGCTTAAACGAAAGTGCCGCAACGAAGACAGTCAACGTCACACGCAATGGAATCGCGAGAATCCACCTCTGCTCAATCGCTCCCATAAACCGGTTGTGATCCAGGCGCGCGAGAAAGGAGAATAGGCCAGCATGTAGAAGATAGATTCCGTAGCTAATCTTGCCAATGTATCGGACTGGGCCGAGGCTGAAAACCCGTCCGAGAAATGACGATCCCCCGGTGATAAGGAATAGAAGCAAACCTGTGAAAGAAACTGCGAGCGTCGAGAATCCGAAAATGACGTTATGCCCTTCCGTAGCATCCCAACCGTTCCAGTAGCCCAAGACAGAGGCTGAGATTCCGACTGCCAGGCAAGTGTAGGCCAATCGGAGAAGTGTCCTGGGGCGGATGGAGTTGGAGGAAATCAACAGGGCGGCGAAGCTGCCTGCGACCAGGCCGTCAAGGTGAAACTGCGTTTCGGTATAGAGCTGCTTAAAGGTAAAAGCATGATGCAATCCCCAGAAGCGGATAAAAGGAAGGGAGAGAAAGATTGCCGGCAGCACCCACGCAAGTGCCCTTCGCGGCAACAGGAAAATGAGAAAGGGCCACACAAGATAGAAGTGTTCCTCGATGCACAGGGACCATGTCGGCCCAACCGAACGAGCAATAAACTCAGGAGCAAAGTTCTGCAGAAAGAAGAAATATTGCAGCCAGTTGATTTTCATCCCTGCGGGGTCATGCCATATGGTGAAGTAGGCTGCGAGCACTATCACAAAGTAGAGCGGCCAGATCCTCAGTACGCGGCGCAACATGAACACGCCGAAAGCGCGGGGTCCTGGCTTATAGGAGAGCAGAATTATCGTGATGAGAAACCCGGACAAAACGAAGAAGGCATCAACCCCGATCCACCCAAGGGCACAGACATATGCCAATGGGGCGGGAAGGCTCAGGTCGCTCATGTGATTCATGAGGACAAGGAACACAGCTGCCGCCCGCAGTCCATCGAGTTGCGGGTAGTAGTGCTGCCCACGACCCGCTGGCGACATTGTAGCTCTCAATCCGTACTTTTCGTCGGTGGAGGAAGGCATGAACAGGCCGAACAGCTTTCCGTCGATGAAGGCTGCCCAGGATAACTTGTTCTAGTTATCTTCGGCAGGCGTTGAAATGGAATTCGTACGCGTCTGCAACAACATCAGGACTAAACTGCCTCAGATGGGCTTCAGCCTTCGATCGGTAGTAGTCAAGCCGCTCGGGTGCATCCAGCAAATTGAGTAGCGCGTGTGCCAACTCATGCGAGTTCCCTTCTTCAAACAACAGACCCGCCTCGCCGACCGCATCCGGAAGTCCCCCCTGCCTGCTCGCCACTGGGACGGAACCACATGCGATTCCCTCAAGAGTGACGACGGACAAAGCCTCTGGCGGCCGAGAATGCGAAGGGATCACGAGGATCTTGTGCTGATTCATGAGTGTGGCCAGCTCAGCCCCCTGCTTGCTCCCGACAAAACGGACCTTCCAATCGATGTCAAGTTTCTTCGCAAGTTCGCGCAATGGGCCCGATTCCGGGCCGTCTCCCACAATCATAAGAGACGACTCCGGGCGATGCTCCAATATGTAAGGAAATGCGCAAAGAAGGGTTTCCGCTCCTTTGGCGGGAACTAGACGGCCCACAAAAAGCATATCGTCATTGCGATCAACTTCGGGCATTCTTCGGAACACAGTGCTAGCGTACGGATTGGGAATAATCCTTGATCGCACCTCAATCGTTCTCGCAAGATATGCACTGACCGACAGACAATAAGGACGCCACAACAGCCACCGCTTCAGGCGGTCCTGCCAGGCCAAGCGACCCTCTGGGCGAGCCAGCGGGGTGTGATGCACGAGAATAAACGGCTTGGTTGGGAAAAACAGCCAAAGCGGCCAGCTAATCCTGAGCGAGAGGTTACTTTGTAGCACGATGTCAGCTCGCCAAATCTCACTTATCAATGAATTCCAACTTGGATTCCGCACCACGCGAAAGGGTTCAGAGGACGCGGTTCCGCTCGCGGAAATGCACGTGATTACGGTCACTTCGTAGCCGCGGTGTGAAAAGGTGCGCGCAAGAAGATCGCTCACCGTTTCTATCCCTCCGATGCTGGGCGCGAAGGCGTAAGAGAGAATCAGTAGTCGTTGCCGCACCTTATCCAAGCATCCTCCCTACTGCCAGTTGCTCTCGTGAGATCGAGTGCGTCGACAAACTGCGCCCTTCGGGAATGGCATTCAGTCTGAAGCACCCCATGAATGTGAAATCCATGTTAGCTTGCTGCACTCAGGGACCGCGTCGATTCAGTCTTTCTGGGATTCCTCTCTCATCTTGCGCAGTCCAATCACCTTCGCCGGGGTTCCGACGGCAATTGTGCCTGGCGATATATCCCGAAAGACCGAACTACGCGCCCCAACGACAGCCCCATGTCCGATTCTGACCCCGGGAGCAACAAACACGTCCGTGGCCACCCACACCTCTGATTCTATAAGAATCTTCTTGGCTATCAGGTCGAAAGCAGGGCTTAGGTAGTCGTGGGAGCCTGCGCATAGATAGGACCGCTGCGATATCACCGAGCAGTCTCCAATCTCGATCTCTCCATAAGTGTAAAGCTGGACTTCCTCGCCGATGTGGCAATAGTTTCCGATTGTCAACTTCCATGGATAAGGAGTCTTTACCGACTCTCTAATGATTGCACCCTTACCAATCCGCGCCCCAAACAGTCTAAGCAGCCATCTCCTCCACCCGTACATCACTTGCGGCGACAGGGCGAAGAGCGTCGCCTGAACAATCCACCACAGCTGCACATAAACCTTGGAGCGGCCCCGGAACCCAGGCGGCACTCGGAATTGCTCCATCCGCTGATATCTTCGCATATTCATTGAGACTCATTGAAGAGGAGTACCTCAACACCGCTCATCCGTTCCCACTGCTTTGTCGACGATCAAGGATGAGCCAGTAGGGGGCCGTCGGCTCTCCCAAATAAATCAGAACTGAAAATAGATGAAATCGGTGTGCCCGAACACTCCGAAGAACACAATACTGAAAGCGCATCCATAATAACAAGCCCACCGGACCGGAGCGCAGGACCAGATCCCTGGCGTACGGTGGGGGTGCATGATCCACCATTCAACTGCAAACATTGTAACAATGAAGAGGGCCAGGAACGGTGTATTTGCACGAGGAATTCCTCCCAACGCGAGAGTAAACGAGTTGAAGGGAGGCAAGATACTAAGATGAGTGACAACGTACCATGCAGAATGGATATCCTTGGCCCGAAAGGCGATCCAGGCAACGGTGACTATGGTAAAGGTCGACAGCCACTGAAGGGTCGCACGGCTCTTCGGCATTCTATCGAGAGCTAGGACCCTGATTGCTCTTGCGCGGGCGCTTGAGGTCAACTGAGACAATACCAGAAGTGATCCATGCAGTCCGCCCCAAATGACGAAAGTCCAGTTGGCACCGTGCCAGAGACCACTAATCAGAAACGTAACGAGCAGATTGATGTAATGCCGTGGAACTGCAACCCTGTTCCCCCCAAGGGGAATATACATGTAGTCGCGAAACCAGGTTGACAGTGAGATATGCCATCGATGCCAGAACTCTCCGATTGAACGGCTGAAATAGGGCTGCAGGAAATTCACTCTCAATTCGTACCCCATCATTCTGGCTACACCCAGCGCGATATCCGAGTATCCCGAAAAATCGCAATAAATCTGCAAAGAAAATGCGAGCGTCGCCACCGTGAGTTCGGCGCCCGAGAAGCCTCTTGGATTGGCATAGACAAGATTAACGAAGCCAGCAAGTGCGTCTGCGATCACCATTTTCTTAAAGAGTCCCCACAGTGCCAACTTGATGCCAGAACGAACTCGACCAGGGCGAAATGTGGGATCATGATGAAATTGCGGCAAAAGCTGGTTTGGTCTTTCGATCGGCCCCGCTACCATCTGCGGAAAGAATGCTACATAGAGCGCGTAGTTGAGAAGGCTCCTCTCCGCAGCCGCCCTCTTCTTGTAGACGTCGATCGTATAGCTCATTGCCTGAAACGTATGAAACGATAGACCCACAGGAAGAATCACATGAAGCAGAGGCGGATCGCTGTTGAGTCCAACAGAGTGGAGCAGCTGCGCAGTAGATGTGCTAAGGAAATTGAAATACTTAAAGATAACCAACAGCCCGAGGTTGCAGAATATGCTCAGACCCAGAAAAGTTGCCCTGAGGCGCGGTAGCTTGCTTCTTTCGATCAGTCGACCGGCAGCAAAATCAATGAGCGTGATGACCCAGATCACGAGAATGTACTTCGTGCTCCAGCACATGTAGAAGTAGTAGCTAGCGCCAAGGAGAAGAACCTTCCGCGGCACCCCACTCAGAGCCTGAAACAGAGCCCATGTAACAATAAAAAACGTGACAAACTGAAAGCTGTTAAAAAGCATCGCTAGCGTACCAGCATTTCTTTGGCGAGGAGCTGATAGATGGCCAGCGTATAGGCCTTAGCGCCTTCCTGGTTGAGGTGCACTGAGTCGGAGAACATCCGATTGGGGAAAAGATAGTAATCCGGCCCGAGTAACTTGCAGGAAGAATGAAGACGGAGAAGTTCGGCAAACGGTAGGTCTACTCCGGGCGCGGGCGCCCATTCTCCCTGTCGCGCATAGGTAGGAACATAATAGCACTCGATGTTATTGGCTTTGACGAGCCCGTTTAGCTTATCGAGCTCTGAGCTGCTTGCGTCAGCGGTGCGCGCAACTACGGTATATGGATGATCAGAGCCAAGATGAAAATCATCCGGCAGGTTGTTGTGCGGGTAATGGCTCTGCTCGGAGATAAAATAGTATCCGCGATCCTCTAGCATCCTGGCATCATTCGAGTGAGACTCGATGTAATACTGTCTAGGCCCACCATGGTCCTTTGATGTAACGAGGAAGCTAAAAGAGTCTCGAACCAGGAACCTGAAAGGAAAAAGGCGGTCAGCGATTTCGTGATCGTCCGGAAGCAGTTGGAAGACGTTGAGATTCTCATGCTTCGATTCCCACGGCAGGGTGATAAGAAGGATACTCGGAACGCCGGATTCTCTTTTCGTCATTTGCTCCAGCTGCGGCACGAAGGAACCCCGTGCGGGGTATCCGGAATTGTAGGAGTAGTAGTTGAGTCCGTCCACGGCCGAGAGGCGATCAAAATATGAAGGAACAAAGCCAGCGAGTACCTTGCTGTCGCCAAAGATGAGCACCCTGTGGCCCTTGCTGCTCTCGGGAAAAACGGCACCATAGGCTTCCTGATTTATCTTGGAGCGGTAGATCACCTCAGCTCCAGAGCTGAGGTAGGGAAAACCTCGGAACAAAGCGTAGAAACATATCCAAAGGGCCGCAAAGACAAAGAAGGCGCGTGCCGCGAGCCATGCTGCGCTCAGTACCTCGTTCCTGCATGCTTTCATTGCGTCTCGGGAAGGTTCAGGATTCTTCACAGATGGCCCTTCGTGGTTCATCATGATTTCTTGAGAGACCTCACCACAAGCGCAACAGGTCCAAGCGAAGCAGTTCCAGTGGCTTGTCAAAAGCTTGTCAAAAGGGCGCGAATGGAGGCCACTTTAAACTGTTTTACGCCGGACAGTAACCGCACGCACTTACTTTTCCTTTAAGGGTTGTCCACTAAATTGGACCCTAGACGACACCTTTAGGCTCCTGCTGCAGGGTTCTCTTCGCATCCAGCCACTGAGAAAAATTGGGGCGAGCGGCCGCGGCGGTCTTATGGTTTGCGAAAATGGGTAATCGGATCTCGGCCGATTGCGCGAATGTCGGGTTCAACCACTTCGAAACCTGCGTTCAAGATGGCTCTGCAGGCATCCTGGACCCCCCAGTGATACCAGCTTGTTCGGCCAGAAGCATCTGTCAAGTTGTGCGCTCTCGCCTTAGAAACTCGTTCCAAATCCACCTTTGAGCGAAACGAATGCCACATCGCGGAGTATGTCCACTTCACCGGCATCCAGACTTTGCGTGTCTGATGATCAAAAAACCGCTTCAGGGAAGTTGAATCGGCGTTATCCAAGCAATGGTTGTACTTGTCAAAATCGGCATACATCAGGAAGCCGTTTGCCTGGGTCTTCATCTTTCGCGAGAGAGATTGGATATAACTCTCGCACATTTCCGGGCGCAGATGACAGAAGACTCCGAAAGAGAAAAGAAAGTCGATCGAGACGTCTGGGATATCGCTCAATTCGAAGTTCTCGGCCACAAGATAAGAGACCCGCTCGTCCCGCCCGACATAATCCCAGAAGTGAGTATGCTCGGCTGGCGCCACGTCCACCGCATAAAGCCGCGCACAATGGCGCGAAAGGATGGCTCTTGACCATGCTCCTCGCCCGGGGCCGATTTCAAGCGCCACAGTTTTCGGTCCAACATAGGGGCGGATACAGGCAAGATAGACTGTGTAAAGGGAACTGCTGTAGCCATAGACACCATATGTAGATTCGGCCATCGGATCGAGAGGGTCACCTTCGTAATAACCACCCTCCCATGCTTCCGAAAACTCTTTACGAAACTCTTGTGATGCCATGTGCAGATTTTACCATCCGCCAAAAGCCGCGCGGAAGCGCCGTCTTAGCGCTCGAAGGGCATCAGAATCCTATCGTAGTAGACCAGTTTAGCCAGATACTCTCCGGTGTCGGGTCGAACGTGAACAACCCCATCTTGGATTGGAATCTGATCCAGCATCTTCATTTGGCCTTGAGCGTCGGACTTTCTCTTTGCCCCTCCAGAGGATGGGGAGCGACGTCAAGGGCGTCCTGCCTGCCAGGTGTCGCCGGTGGGGCGAGTTTGTGCCCAAGTCTGATTAGCGGTCGTTCCAAGAAATGATAGCTGGCAATCGCAACGGCTGCAGTGGCAACGAACCGTAGAGGTGTTCGCTCCAGAATTCCAAGCGGGTACCCATGAGCTGTGTAAGAGTGGCTTATGAAGAACAGTTGCTGCCACAAATAGACGCTATAGGAAATACGTCCAAGATACCTGATTGGCGCCAACTCCAAGACCAGGGCCGCAAACCCAGTTGGGTTAAGTACGGTTCCGAGGATGGTCAACGGAAGCAGCAGCGCAACGAGAGTCGACTCCCAAGCCACACCCTCCCAATTGGTAATCAGGACGATCGCTGAAATCAATAGCAAGGGCCAGAACCTCAGCCATTTCCTCGCCCTCTCACGGATTCTTCCCGAATCAATCAGGACTGCATAGATCGCGGGGACAATGAGCCCATCTAATCGAATATCAGTATGAAACAATATATGGTCCCAAGGCCGGAATTCCAATTGACGCATCCGGTGGTACTCAATGAAGAGTGTGAGCCCAACCAGGACAGGTAGTCGCCAGCGCCTTTGAGTAAGCACAAGTACGGCCGGAAGGATAAGGTAGAAGTGCTCTTCCACAGCCAGGGACCAGAAGTGACCCGTAAAATAGGAGTCCGGCCCCGCGGCTCCTAGCAGCGAAGTATAGTTGCGAAAGAAGAATACGGATCCGAACCATTCTTGCAACCCAATATGAAGCACTCCTGTCGCACTCAGAATCCCGATGACAGCAAGATAAACAAGCGCGGGCGGCAGGATTCGAAATGCGCGGCGGATGTAGAACTTCCGGAGGGAGATGCGGCCGAAGACCTGCTCTTCTTCAAGCAGCCTGCCGCAGATAAGCAGACCGCTGATTGCAAAAAACAGATCAACCCCGCTCCTGCCGTGATCATGCAACCACCGGAAACTCAAAGTCCCGAGAGTGTAGAGCCGGTCGTGCTCAAAAATGACCCCAAGGATGGCAACGGCTCTCCAGCCGTCAAGCGTGGGGAGATAGCCCTTTGACTTTGCAACCTGCAACGCCTGAGATTCAACTTCTGATTTTGCCTGCGAGGTCAAAGCTTGCTCCACATTCGACACTTTTCTCAACGTAACCCTTGGAGTCGGCTCGGCGAAAGGTTGCGGCGACCCGTCTCCAGGGGCTCTTAGTGGAATCTCTTATACAAATGACCATCTACGCGAGTAGACCATCCATCCTCGCTTTGACGTTCTACTGAGAAGTCGGCTGGGATCTTGTGTAGCTAGGTAGTTAGGTGAGTCATTCACAATAACTGGCTCATACGGTGTCTTGATCGACGCCGCAATCGGCCCAAATAATCTGCCATCAATACGATAGATTGCGTAGCCATTGTCTTCAAGGAGCTGGGTAACTGGCGTCGGCAAGGTTCGGTGTTCTTCGAAAAGGATGTCGCGAATACTCCCTGATGCCAAAAGGGCCTGAGCTCCGATCAAGACCTCCAATTCGTGCCCTTCAACATCGATCTTTAGAAACCCTATCTTCTTACCCTCCCCCAATACCGTGTCCAGGGTCGTTAATCTCACATCAATGCTATGGCCATTCGAGGCAACCTGGGTAGCGCCGGCTAGCGATGAGACCCCGTGATTCTCTTCGAAGGAGGGCGGAACCATGAGCTGGGCGGTCCCGACATTGTCACTCAGTGCCAGGTTTTGAGCCACAATTTGCGCCGTCTTCGGATTCTGCGTCCAAAGACCGATGTTGTATTGCAACTCGCTGAAAAGTACAGGATGGGGTTCAAAGGCTAATACTTTGCCGGTTGGTCCTGCCCGCATCGCCATGATGCTGGTCATGTGGCCTATATTGGCACCAACGTCCACAACGAGCTCTCCAGGATCGATCAGACGGCTGATGCATTCGCTTGCCGGGAGCTCGTGGATCCCCAACCGTCGAATTCCAGATCCCACAGTCTCCCGAGGTTGCACTCTTATTGACAGACCCCATGGCAGGCGTACTGTGTCGTATCCGACGGACTTTGGCCTAAGTTCGTGGAGCAAGCGACGCAGGATTTGCTTGGGACGAAATAGGTATTCGGGTCGCTTCAGCCATGCTACAAGGTCCATTGTTTTCCCTTTTCAAAGCGCGCCTGCTGAAAGTAGCAAGTTTCGAATCGAGATCTCCGACTCATTTACCGGACTCACGAGGTTCAAGCGGTTGGTCTTGGCTAATCCTCTCCTTCTACCCGTGGAAATCAACTGGTCAGACGCAAGCCAAACGAAAGCGCCAAACTCATTCTGGATCTCTTGATCCGGATCATTATCGCTTACATCTTCTTGTTAGAATCGCCCGCTGGTGCGCTCAGGCACCTGAGCCCGAGGATGCGCGCACCAGATTTGCGTTCGTGGACAGTGCGGCTCTTGACAAACTCGGGGATCGATTCAGTGCCGCAAGAGTGAAAGCGACGCTCACGACCGTAAACCCTTGTGTTGTCGGCTGCTCGAGAATTCCCGTTATCACACAGGTAAACATGAGCGGCACCAGGAACAAGGCAAGTGGTTCATGCTCGCGGACTCTCGAAAAGGCCTTTGCTGAAATCATTATGGCGAGGAGAATTCGAAAGAGCATGAAGCCAATGCCGAATGGACCGCCAAATTCAAAGATAATCCGGGCGAACTCTCCTTCACCCGCGAGAAACTGCGGGGTGCCAGTCAAGAGCTTCGCAGAGGCGTTACTACCAACACCAATGCCGTTGCCAAACAGATCTGTTGACGAGATGCTGTCTTCCACCGCCAGCAGGATAGGAAGTCCCACACGCGAGTTCAGCGTTCCCGTCGTTCCTCCTTCACTTGCCGATGCCAAAGTGAACCGTTCCATGAAGGTACTCGTCGCCTCAGAAAACAAAGGCAGTTGGGAAACGGCCAGGACCATGACAAGGACCGTTCCGATCACTTTCAACGAGGACACCAGCTGAGTTACGCCAAACATCGCTGCGATCGCAACAACCGCGAGGACTTCCGAAAGCGAGAGGATCATCCCGCGGCTTCCCGTAACTGGGACTGCAAGGATCAGGGCGCTCGATGCTGCCCATAACAGCCATCTACTCGCGAATTTGTCGTCGACAAAACCATAAAAGATAAAAGCCGCCGCCAAGGGCATATAAAGCGCTGGACCTGTGACAAAGCTGAAGGTTGCCGATGCTCTTACGTGGCCAGCAGCATAGCTTATCTGTTCCATGCCCGCGTAGGAGCCCGCATTCAGGAACGAACTGGGTGGGGAAGAGTATTGCGCGACCTCCAGAGCCACCAATGGCAGCAGCAGCCACAACGTGCACAGCCCGAACTTGCGCAAGTCCTCCCTGCTAAGGTTCTCTCCCATTACGAAGGCAACTGGAAACGGGAGCAGGTAGGAACGCAATCCATACAGCGCAACAAACCATGGATTCTCGCCCACAACCAACTGGACAAAGCATAATGCCAGCATCCCGACCGCTAGAATCCCGATCACCCCCGACCACTGTCTTGGCCATTTGTGAGTGCGATAGGCTTCCCAGATGATGAGCAATGCCACCGGATCCCGAACCAGCAAGAGAGGCGCCGAAAGTTGCGGAAGAATCCATTTGCGAAGAGCACCTTCGAAAATCAGCAGCAAGAAATACACCCAAAAGAGTCGCTTGAGGAAAGGCATCGGCGTAGCCTTCCTGGCGCCAATCTTCCATCTTGCTACCCGCATGTCACAGACCTCACTGCTTCCGCCCAGCTGTCGCGATACGTCTTCCAGTGCTTTTCTGCAGCGGTAGCGTGCGCGTTGCGCGACATTTCAGCCAATAGTTGACGGTCTCGGTCTAGCTCATTCAACCGGTCGGCAATTGCGTCCGACCGGCAGATCGGAACAACGAACCCTTCGCGGCCGTCTCTTACAAACTCCTGAGAACCCGTGTTCGGAGTTACGATTACCGGTAGTCCGCATGCCAGGGCCTCCAGCACAACCAACGCGCAGCCTTCCGCAAGGGATGGAAGAACAAGGACATCCGATTGCTCCATTAAATCCATGACCTCTGAATGTGGCAAGGCCTCATACCACTGCCATCGAGAGCACGCTGCATCAACACGCGGGTTGGCGCTGAAACGCTTTCCAACGAGCGTGAGTTCAACTCGTGAACCAAGTAGATCGATAGCATCGAGTAGGTATCCAATACCCTTGCGCTGGATCAACGACCCGGCAAAAAGAACCTTCAAAGGGCGACTCGAGTCGCGTGAGACTGGCTTTCTGGGTCTCAGCGGCGGCGCTCCATAGCTGATCACTCGAATCTTATCATCCGGCACATATCCTGAGAGGGTCCCGCGAACATGTTGGCTCGGTACGAAGACCGCGTCCGCAAGAAAAAGCTCTTCGTCCTTCCACTCCATGTGGCGAGTCGAATCCTGCAGCTTTGGCAGAAGTCCGGCGAACTCAGGGTTGCGCTCCGCCTCTTCCGCCAGGAGTTTGTACTCCCAATACCAATGGCTGCTTGGCAGTTCATACAAGGTGGTAATGCCCAGACGCTTGGCCTTGCGAAAGGTCTGAAGCGCGCCGCCTTCATGCGCGTAGACCGCTTCCAATTCAACTTCCGGAATCCGTCGTGCTACCCGGGAGTCAAATTGGCGGTACATGCCGATGACCGAGAATGGACGCTCGCCAGAGCAGAGTATCCTTCCGAACGGCGAGGACATGGCGCTCAGCCGTACCATTTCTCGCCAGGGCACGCACCTCACTCGCTCTTTAGGAGCTTCATCGAACGCACGCCTCGCAAACTTTCTCCGCATACCAACCGGTAGAAGCCTGTTCCATGGCGACTTTGGGTCCCATGTGATAGCCGTCCAGAATTCAACAAGCATTTCATGCTCAACGAGGCTGCGTAGGGCGTTCCGGACATTCTGATTCCCGGTTGGGTGCGACATGAGAACTGAAGGCATATAGCGGGGCGCCCCAATCCGCTGAACCGTTCCCCCAACAAAACGCATCTCGGACCTATCTCTCCGCAAAGGCGGCGATTGCCGGCGCAATCGCTCCTGCCTCGGGCGAAGAATTAAACAATAGATGCGCGTAAGTCCCTGCGTGGATATGGAGCCGATGTCCCGAGTACCAGCGCCATGCCGAGGCGGAACAGCGCTCTAATCCGGAGTCCAAGGCAGCCTTCGCGGTGCGCGGACTCACAACTTGAACGCCGTCACTCAGTCCATCGATTTCTCCGGAAAATGACTCTGCAAGGACAGGAATCGTACCAAGGGCGCAGAAACATGCCAGGATCGACGACTTTGCCAGACAGAAGGGGGCGTTGGGAACGAACCCGAACATGGTCCGGGCAAGAACAATGGCGATTTCCTCCGCGGACAGAACTCCCATCCGCTTAACCGGAACCCCTCTCAGCCCAGAAGGAGCTTCAAATTCCGGGCCGATGTCCAAGATCTCCACGACTCCAAGTGTCGCTAACATGCTCTCCAGGTGCGCAAGACGCTGATAGGATCTTTTCCTGGTGCCGGGAAGGCCAAACACGGCGACGACCGGTCGTCTGGCGCTCATTGGCGCTAGCTCCCGCTTCTCTCCGACGTTTGAAAATACAGGCAGCCTTTTCAGCGGGGTCACGACTCCACTCAATGCTTTCCGTTCCAGCCAGTCCGCATGATAGTTCAGGTTTGTAACGACAAGATCACATCCTCTTGCAATCCTGCGGGCCACGCTTTTCTGACGTTGCGTGTGCCAGAATGCGGACCGCCACGGCATCCCCACCGCATATAGTTCATGAAAGTAGGTCCCGATACGGAATTGCCCGCTTCTTCGAACGCGCTCAATCCCATCGGCAAGCAACTTTGGAGCTCCATCTGCTGAGTACCCATATCCGCTGTAATGGACAAGAATGGCCCCCGGCTTGCCTTCGCTCAACGAAATGCAAGACTCGAGAAGGTGAGCCGGGTCGCAGTGAATTTGAGGAAAATGAGAAACACACTCCTCGGCCGAATTCAGAATGACAAACCCTGTGTCGATCCCAAACGCAGATTCTAATTCCCGCGCTAGCAGTAGTGCTTGATCGCTTACGCCACATCGGGATGGCTTTAGCTGGGCTACAACCTGAATGAGACGCAAACTCGATGTGTTCATAGGATTGTCTGATGATTCAAGAGCCAACAGGCCACTTCAGAAGTCGTTCCCGGAGCATGCTCGTCGATTAGCCAGGTATTGGATTTCTGGATAGCCCGATCGCATTGCCAAGCAATCTACCAATCGAAGCCGAAGCTGGGACGTTCCGCTTGGGAAATTCGTCCAACCCTTTGCCTAGTATACATTCTCCTGCTTTCGGCCTTTTGGTGCTGTCCGATTGCTGCTCGGATACCAAGTCGGCAATGGGGAATTCCGGTGCCAAGGGTGAGACTACCCCCGCAAGATAGATTGTGCCGCTGGCAATTCAGAGCCAGATGCTCCCAGATTGCCTAACTCCTGAGCCCCAAGGCGCCCCGTCTGCAGCGGGTAGAATTAGGCACCGTCCTCTCAGTAATTCCTGAAGCAGAAGCTGATTAGCTCACGCCGCCCCTCGACCTTGTCTTCGAGGACAACCTTATCGGGGAAGAGAATCGGCCCCAAGCAGATAATCACCAGGTATTCTGCGCACAACCGCGCCAGAACCAGGGTTTTCACCAGCTTCTTGAAAGGTAACCTATTGAATTTGCCCAAGAGGTACCACCTGGTCCTATAGAAACGCTCGACACGCTTCCGAGTGAGTTGCTTGGTTCCGCCTCCCTCATGAAATACTCGAGATCCCTGGGCGATTATCGTCTGCCATTGCGACCGATTGATGCGCATACTGAAATCGTGATCCAGATCGAGCCAGTCGAAGTTTGGATCAAAGCCGTTCACTTCCTGGAAGGCAGCCTTGCGAATTGCCATTGCGCATGTGAATACAGAGATACGTCCAGATTTGTCGCGAAACAGCCTCTCCATTTTGGCGTACAGTAACTGCCCCAACAAGAGACTCCAGATGTTCGGCTCGGATGTAAATGACTCGGTGGGGCGCCCGGATTCCCCGACCGTCCGCAGGCCAAGGAGCCCCAATCGCGGATTCTGCTCGAACATTCCCTTCACTTCATCGCAAAACGGCGTCGTGGGATAAGCATCCGAGTCAAAAAGCACTACGATGTCTTCGGATATCAACCCGAAGGCAACATTAAGTGCCCTGGTGAGTCCAAGGTTTTGAAGGCCTCGGTGGATTCGTGTCCCTGCTGGAAATCCACCAGGGAACTCTGATTGCGAACAGTCATCGTAGACGAGAAGTGAGTCGAAATGCCCGTGGTCTTGGCGATTGCAAGCCTCAACGCAGCGTTGAACGAGTTCCCAGGTGTTATAGTTTGTGACCAGAATCGCGAGGGACAGCTTCTGCATCATTGTTCCTGTGCCAACGCTTTGAATTGGCGATCATCTTCGCTGCGGTGGCGCCTCTCACATCAATGAAAGCGGGTCACTGTGAAGCGTGGGCTGCGCTTAAGCGGATTGCGCCCTTCGCACTGCGGAGGCAACGGCAATCGGTAAAGAGTAATCCCTCTTGGTTCAGGACACCTCTGCCGCCAGCATGAATCCGCGTGGGAGGCCCTGGAAACGAGCGAGTCTGTTGACCATTGGCCTGCCTACCTCTTTTGCGATGGCCGTTTTCGTCTAGCGCCACACATAGCTTGCGATCTGTCCGTCATTGCACAAAACATGGGCAATCATTTGGCTGATTGCTCACGCCGGAGAAGCTCCATCTCTGACTCAAGCATCATGGAAATTACCTGGCTCATGCCGTTCTTAGCCCGCCAACCCAAAGAGGATGCGGCCATTGACGGGTCAACTTTGTTCTTCACTATGTCGGTAGGCCTCATAAGATCCTGATCGGAGGTAACATAGGCATGCCAGTCCTTTCCGACCAGACTAAATGCCGTTTCAACGAACTCTGTCAGCGAATGACTCTGACCGGTCGCAATGATGTAGTCTTTCGCCAAAGGTTGCTCAAGCATCATATGAATCGCTTCGACGTAGTCTGGCGCCCAGCCCCAGTCCCTCTCTATTTCAAGGTTACCAAGCGACAGCTTTGAGGCCTTGCCGATTGCCAAAGACGCAACTGCATGGATAATCTTTCGGGTCACGAAGCGGCGCGGCCTCAGAGGTGAATCGTGGTTGGACAAGATTCCCGTACATGCAAACATCCCATACGCTTCGCGGTAATTCGCGACTGCCCAGTATGCAGATGCTTTGGCTACTGCGTAGGGACTGCGCGGATGGAATGGTGTCTCCTCGTTCGCAATGCCGTTTCCGGTATCCCCAAAACATTCCGTCGAGCCGGCGTTGTAGAAGCGGATGTCGAGATCGGAAAGTCGGATGGCCTCAAGCAGCGTAAGCGTGCCGAGCGCTATGCTCTCGATTGTCTCGACCGGTTGTTCAAATGACAGCCCTACGGAGCTCTGCCCTGCAAGGCTGAAGACTTCGTTTGGACGAATTCGCCTGAGCAATCCGATGGCGCTGCCGGTATCTCTAAGATTCAAGGAGACCAGCCTTACAGAATCGAAGACTTCAAGGTGGTGCAAGTTGCTGAACGAGGTCAGTTCGGCATCACGCGAACTGCCCCAAACCTCATAGCCTCTACCTAGCAGCAATTTCGCAAGGTAGCTGCCGTCTTGACCGGAGATTCCGCAAATGAGTGCCCGCTTGGTCATCCTTTACACTCCCTTCAGACCGTTGGAGATGCCTGCGAACGCCGACACGCTGTTTGGGGACCACGGAAGTTTCTCCATGGAGCATTTGAAATGCGGTGGCTGAGTTGGATGATCCTTCGCCTCTTCGCTCTCTTCTCTGCTGAGCCGTGCGAAAGACTGTCGGACGCACACTGTTGGGGAATCGTGAAAAATCAGACCCACTTCCTTTGTCCGTACACCCGCGCGCGAACCATCGCCTCTTGACTTCTGGTTCGGGGAAGGGCCTCATCGTGGCTTTGCGGGATCCGCACAGGTGCAGCTCAGGGCAGAGAGGCGGTCCGGTAAATGGCAATATTGGTGCCGACGTTCAGTGCAGAAGTAATGGCCTGGAGCGCGATAAGCTTCCCGTTGCTCGTAGGAACGAACAGTATATCTCCGTCCTTCATAGCCACGTCTGGGGCCTTCGCTGCCTGGATTTTATCGACGTTAAGGATGATGTCCTCTTTCCTGCCGTCTCCCAGGGTGCGTACGAGATGCGCCTTGTTCATGGCCGCATAAGGTCCACTGCCCCCAGCCAGCGCCATGGCTCGTTCTACCGAAAGGGTCTGCCGGCCGTCCAGGACAAATCCTCCAGGACGGATGACTTTACCAAGGACATAAACAATGCCGGCACGAGGAACCATGATCGTATCGCCTGGAAACAACTGGATCTGCGGAATCACCGGCGTGAGAGCATCGGGGTTGTATTCAATTGCAACGGGATTGCCCGGATCGCTCTTACGAGTGATAACGACCCTCGAGGAAGCCGTGGGTAGGATACCGCCTGCAGCGGTGATTACGTCGTTCAGCATGCGAACGCCGAAAGCAGGATACATCCCGGCGGTCTTTACCTGCCCGGTGACCGTGATCCCCTGCGACGCGTACTCAGCGATAAAGACTATGACATGGGCACTGGATTGCTTCAGAATATCCGCATCCACGTAACGCTTCTCAACCGTTGCTCCAATTTCTTCGGCAGTTTCACCCTCTACGCGCACCAAGCCAAGTAGCGGAACGGCTATGTCGCCCTTTTCATCAACCCGAAAGCGGCCAGACAGATCGGAGTTGTCATAAACACTTACTTCGATCAGGTCGCCCGATCCGATCCTCAGCGGCGGCGCCACATTCGAGGTGGGAACAGTCGTTCCCTGGGCAAAGACTGCACCGGCCTGGAACCAAAGTAATGACCAAATGGCCGCCGTACACATGAGTGTTTTTGCCATACTACTCACCCTTCTCCTCATCCTCATCCTCAAGTCCATAGGCGATATCCGAGCCCTTAGGAGCGTAGCGATATCCGTACCCATAGTTGTAGCCATACATGCCGTATCGATATGTATAGAAATTCTCGAGTCGCATGTCGACATCATTCACAACGACCCCGGCGATCGGTGCATTGATCCGCCACAGAAGATCGCGAGCACGGATCAATGCGCGCTTGCGGGTCATTCCCGCGCGGGCCACCAAAATGACCGTATCGGCCATTGCTGCCATCGCCTGCGTGTCACTCACCGCAAGCACGGGGGCAGTGTCAATAACCACCCTGTCATACTCTTTAGCCCACTGTCGCAATTGTTCCTCCATTCTGTTCGAAGACAGCATCTCAGCCGGATTCGGAGGCCGCGGTCCGGTTGGAAGCACGCGCAGCATGGGCAGTTCCGGCAGCGGGCTCGCCAGGTCGTTGTAGGCTGCCGGGTTTGTAAGTACGGTGGACAATCCAAAACTCTTGTCGTCCAGCTTGAATACGCGATCGAGGCTTCCGCGGCGAAGGTCAGCATCGACCAGCAGGACGCGCTCGCCTCGCTGAGCGAAAGCGATCGCAGTGTTGACCGTCGTAGTTGTCTTTCCTTCGCCGGGGAATGCGCTGGTCACAACGATCACCCGCGGGGGCCTGTCAATGGAAGACAGCAATAGAGCACTCCGCAGCCCGCGATATGCCTCAGCGGCATGGGACTTGGGACTGAGCAGGGCAACGAGCTGGTGTGCGTGAGCATCCGGTGAACTGGGATCCGTAGCCCGTCCTCGCTTTTGTTTTCCTGAATCTCCCTGAATGTGAGGAATTGTGGCTAGCGAAGGCAACATGGACACGTTTTCGACTTCTTCCGAGGTCTGCAGGGTATCGTCGATCGATTCGACCATGAATGCAAGAACTGTGCCCGATAACAGACCGCCTAAAAGCCCCAGGAGAAGGCGCATCGATTGTCTCGGTGCAACAGGGGACAGCGGGGCACTGGCCCTGTCGAAAACAGTATTTTTGGTTGGCCTCAGACCG
>Ga0182015_10002736_pt1 | contig 20706 bp, 22 predicted proteins | sample 712P3MmetaG_FD_120478 | JGI IMG/M metagenome (GOLD analysis project Ga0182015, IMG submission 120478) | Permafrost microbial communities from Stordalen Mire, Sweden - 712P3M metaG | ecosystem: Environmental > Terrestrial > Soil > Wetlands > Permafrost | place: Sweden: Stordalen | collected...
CCGTCCGCAGCCGTGATGTATCTGGCTCGACGGATAGAAGCGGTCAGCGACGGTGAGCGTGGACCCGGCCCGATCTGTCTTATACGACAGGAGTGGCCGGATCCTGCCCAGTGCTGCATCGGAGACCGAGCGACTGGTACATACGTTCGCACACCAGAAGGCACTCGATCGTCAGGAGCTTCCAACCCCTTCGGTCATCCCCCTGACCGGGGACGTTTCGCGTCAGGATCGTACGACGGGAAGCGAAACCTGAAGTTCGGGCGTTCGCCACCTCCGCCGCCGACCAACTGGGGGCGTAGCGCTCGGGTCGGCACGCATGAGCCCCAGCGGTTTGACGCTCAGCTCGGCTTCGCGTAGTCAGCCATTCCGGCGAAGTCGAGCACGACACAAGGCTCGTCGCCAACGGTCCAGCCGTCATGCCCAGAGGGTATGGAGACGACGTCTCCAGGGCCGATCTCAAGCTCGGTGCCGTCGTCCATCAGAATCCTCTGGCGGCCAGAGACCACGTACCCCATGTGGGCCGCCTGGCAGCTATCAGTGCCGGCGATCGGCTTCACGTGGTCGGACCACTTCCAGCCCGGCTGGAATGTTGCACGACCTACGACGCCACCCCCAATGCTGACAAGTTCCACCTGCCCCTTATCAGCGAACGGACGCGTCTCATCCGCTTCGTCGAAGCGCTTGCGCTCGAGCCCTGCCATACCTGCCCCCAGTCACTCGTTCGGTCGGCCACGAAATCTACCTCTGCCCCGTGGGTGCCGCTGGGAGGCGTGTCGGCACACCGAGGCTTGCGCAGACTCGACGGCCCGGTTGACGACCTCGAGCAGCTCGCTCAGGCCGGTCTCGAGGTCGACGGCGTCCCGCTGTCGCGGGAGACGCCAACCGAACGCCGGTCCGTGACCTGCGTCTGCAATGCTGCCGACTGTGCCTCCCTCACGGAGCGCATCAGCCGCGGCGTCAATAGCCGCGCGTTTCCAGGCCCCGCTGGTGGGTACGATCCAGCCACGGCGCCTCGAGGTGGCATCGCGGCCATGGCTCCCACCGACGGATGGCGAGATGGCGGCGGACGTCGCAAGCCTGGAGATGTTGCCGCTGTTCGACGGAGGGGCACTCGAACGCATTTGACCAAGTCCCGAGACGATCAGGACGTCAGCGCCTCGCTCAGCCCCCGACGCACCGGCGTGAGTTCGTTGTCAATCGCCGACTCGGCCTCGGCATCAAGAGCGAGCTTCGCCGTTCTCGCCGACTGAGAGGCAAGCACTCCGATCCGGAGAGAGGTCGGCGGATGGTACTCATCAGCACTCCTCCCTCGGCGTCGCGCGACTCTTAGCAGACGTTCGCGCTCTCGCTCCGGGAGGCCGCTCAGCTGCATGCGCAGCGTCGCCCAGATCTCGGGGTCCCGGGTTCGAATCGCACGGGACAAAAGGAGCTGACAGGTCTCGGCCAGTGAGAGCTTCTCCAAGGCGGTCGTCGCGGCAAGCCCGGAGGCAACGCCAGCGGTTGCCTGGTCAGCTCGGTACTCGGCCAGCGGGCTCGCGCTGCGCGCCAGCTTGAGTTGCAGGAGGAACAGCCACCGCGGGATGAAAGCGAACACGTGCAGCAGACGCGCCGCTATCGCCTCGCTCGAACGCGTCAACCCGCGCATGTCGACGCTCATCCACGGTCGGTCCGAAAAAGGAGGGCGGCGCAGCGAGAGGTACAGGGAATCGAGCGATTGGAGGGAGCCTCCGATGAGTGCCCGGTGAAACAGGTTGCCGCCGCGATCGTGTGCGACCTCGTGGGCAATGGTGGCCACCCGCTCCTGAGACGAAAGTACGTCCCAGAGTGGAAGTCCGATCACAATGAGACGACGACGGCGCACTCCGATGGCCCGGGTGCTGGCCCGATAGCGAGCGTCGAATCCGATCCACGACACCGGACGCGTGCCGAGCTCCTTTGTGATCTGGTCGACGAGCCTATACAGCGCCATTGCTTGACCCCGCGGCAGAATGACAACGCCTCTCGGGAAGTGCCCGAATCTTGGTCGGAGCTCGAAAGCAAGGAGCGCAAGGCCCAAGCCGCCGAGAACGGAGCCGGGGATCACGCCAAACTTGACGAAGAGCCAAACTGCGAGACCGAGCAAGGCTGGCGAAGCGAGGTTGACGGCGATCGCGAGGGCATAGGAAGCGACCCGCGTCAAGGCGTGGCGGCCATCTTCGGTTTCCGCGCGTGCCATCTCCCGGTAGAGCTGCGCGTCACGAAGCTCGGCTCGCTGGCGAGCCCGCGTCGCCGTAGACCGCTCGGTCTTTGTTTCGGTCTGCGGATCGACGTTCCAGTCGCAGTGAGAGCACCAGGTCGTCCACGGCGGGTCGACCGGTACCAGGTACCCACAATTCGGGCAGGCTTGGCTCGGCGGAGCATTCACCAGGTGGTCCCGTCGCCGTCCATTGCGCCGAATTGGACCTTCAGCATCGATCGACCATTGCCCGAGAGCAGACGGTGGCGCTCCCGACACGCCCCCGCACCGGTAGCGCTGCCACGACCACAAGGTACTGCTGAGAAGGTGCCATGTAGTTCTCGATCTGGTTGCAGAAACCCAGTGTTCGAGCAGTCATGAAGGCGGGCGGTAGGCCGATCGAGGGAGGCGTCAGCATCTACCATGCTGACCTCGAGGTTCCGGACAACGCAGTGGTCGACCTTCGAGGCCTGTTCGACTGCCGGCGTCACTTCTGGGAAGACTTCGTCGTCGCGAGGATCCCCAAGCTCGCCTCGCACGGCGTCCAATGGGCCCTCTTTTGCGATTGGTTCTTTGAGGGCTACCGGACGGCCCACCAAGCGATCTACCTCGGAACCGAGCCCGTCCGCGCAGCTAGCAGCGGGCTTTCGGCCGCTATGCGTAACTTGACAGGTACGTACCCAATATGTTACGAATACGCGGTGGACGCCGTCCTGCAAGCGCTCTCGGACCCGAGCCGGAGAACCGTCCTGGATGCCCTGAGCGAGGGTCCCGCCACGGCTAGTGAGCTGGCAGCGCTGCTGCCAATCGCTCGTCCGGGCGCCTCGCGACACCTGCGGGTCCTCCGCGACGCCGGACTTGTCGAGGTGCACCAGAAGGCTCAGTTCCGGATCTACACCTTGCGCCCGGAGCCGCTTGCGCAGCTTGACGAGTGGCTCGATCGCTACCGATCTCTGTGGACGCATCGCATGGAGGCTCTACACACCGAAATAGCCCGAGGAAACCGAGAGCGAAGGAGCGAACAATGACGGAGAATCCAGGGGTCGCCATCGAAGGGACGCTGCACTCGGTTGGTGGCAAGGGAGTTGTCCGCATGAAGAGCCGGTACGAGACCGACATCGATGACCTGTGGTCGGCGCTCACCGATCCACAGCGCTTGGCCCGCTGGTATGGGAAGGTCGATGGCGACCTCCGCGTGGGTGGCGAGTTCACGGCCACCGTCTTCGGCAGCGGATGGGACGGCCGAGGTCGAATCGACGTGTGTGTTCCTCCGCGGAAGTTGGAAGTGACCATGTGGGAGGAACAAGGCGCGGAGCATGTCTCGACGGCGGAGCTGGTCACAGATGGCGACCACGCGACTCTCGTGCTTGAGGTGCGTGGGGTACCCCTGGACGTGGTCTACGCATACGGAGCTGGATGGCAGGCGCACGTGGAGAACCTTGGGGCTCATCTCGCGGGACAGGATTCCGCGGACTGGCCCTCCGGCTCCTGGCCCCGATGGGACGAGCTCGCTCCGTCCTATCGCGAGATGACGGTCGTACCGATTGAACCCTGAGGTGGGACGTTGCGGACCCTGACACCCGGACGGGCGACCCTGGAGTCGGTCGATGGTTGGTCACGAGTTCTATCCGGACACAGCGAAGCGGGCCCTGGCCAACCCGGCCCAACCGTCGCTGCGACCTGTCGGTGACGATGTGATCCGGCTGCGACCGGAGCTGCTCGTGGAGGACACCGTCGCGGTCCGGTACGGGTGCCGGGCCCACCGCGAAGTAGATGGTTCGCAAGATCGGCATCGAGCTCGTGGAGGAAAGTGAGGAGGGTAACGAGCGGGACTACTGATCTGAAGCGAGAACGCTCACCTTCCAGGGGCCGAGCTATCGCGCCAGGGCGACGGTGCGGCGCTCTTGTTTGCCTACAGCCGATGAGATCAGCGATCCAGCTGGTGTTGCCCCCTATCCTCTGATGATGGCCAGGCGCACCGAGGCATGCGTCTTCTGCGAGATCGTGGCTGGGCGTGCTCGGGCGAGCTTCGTCCACGAGGACGAGTCGGTGGTCGCGTTCATGGACATCCGGCCGGTCAATCCTGGGCACCTGTTAGTGGTCCCGCGCCAACACCTGGAGTCGTTGAGTGAGCTCGGCGAGGAACTCGGATCGAGACTGTTCAATGTCGCGCGTGATCTGCAATCCGCGATCCGGGCGAGCGGGATCCGTTGCGAAGGGATCAACCTCTTCGTGGCGGACGGTGAGGTCGCCGGACAAGAGGTCTACCACGCGCACCTGCACGTGGTGCCACGCTTCGCCGGGGACTCGTTCCGCGTGACCGCCGACTGGCCGTCACCGCGTCCACGCGAAGAGCTCGAGACCGTTGCAGCGAAAGTAAGGAATGTCGCGGTCGTCGCCGGTGCGAGTGACGATGGTGGTGGCGGCCGGGCACCGGTTACTGGCTTGGGGCTCGCCGACGACGAGGTCCGCATCGAACCGTACGACTACTCGTGGCCCGACCATTTTGCCGAAATCTGCGCGCTGATCCGGCCCGCGGCACCAGATGCGAGGATCGAGCACGTCGGTTCGACGTCGATACCCGGCTGCTCCGCCAAACCGCTCATTGACATGAGTGTCGCCCTCTCCCCGGGCACGTCGCTCGACACCGAGGCGGCGAGCGCATGCGGGCTCGTCTTTCGTGCGGTCAACCCTGAGGCGACGCTGTTTGCGTTCTACTGTCCGCTCGGCCGGCGCCTGGCCAACGTCCACGTCCGCTACCGGGGCTCGTCCAGTGAGCTGTGGGACCTCCTCTTCCGGGACTTCATGCGTGAACATCCCAAAGACGTCGTCGCCTACGGAGAGTTGAAGTGCCAGGCGGTCGTAGCCGGTGACCGGACCGCCTACTCGCGTGCGAAGGCACCGTTCATCGAGAGCATCTCGCCTCGAATCCACAAGTGGGCGAGCGAGAGCGGATGGGCGCCGCCGGCGGACGACTGAGCCGATGGTTGTCCTGCGATCGCCAGACCAACGCCGCCTCCGTCATCGGGGCGAGTGAAGTCGGCGTTGCGGCCCCCAGTTCGTTGGAGGCAGGCGGGTACATAACGCGTCCCGAATTCCGGTGCATCGCGGCAGTTCATGCGTACTCGCTGAGGTCGTTCTAACTGGTGCCTCGGCCGTCGTCGCAGCGGTTCGTCGCGTAGTGGTCGAGTGCGGCCTGAAAGCTGTCAGCCTCTCCCTGGGCGTATTTATGCCGGTAGGTTCCCACTACCCTCTTGCGGCCGGTCGGCTGGATCGACGTGGCCGGGTACGTGCGCTGCGCTCTGGGGCGGCCAGAGTTGCTGTGAGCCCGGCCAGCAGGATGTCGAGGCCACGTTCGAGTTCGGCCGCGCCGTCATAGGCGGCCAGCGTGGGAGCGAGGCTGCGTAGGAGCGGAAACTCGTCGATCGGTAGCCGATGCAGGCCCAGTCGCAGCAGGTCGCTGACCTCTTCGGGACGTTCGATGAGTTCCTGTAGCTCGTTAAGGACGTGGCCGTGCAGGAACCCGAATACGGCGCGGTAGATATGCAGGGCGTCAGGTCCGCTAAAGCCGGCGTCGGTGAGAAGTTTGAGCATGTCCTCGAGCGGGCGCAGCGTGCCCGGCGGGCGGAGTCCGAGTGGGGTGGCCAAAGCTCGGGTGACGAGGAGCGGCACGACATTGGGATGAGCCAGGGCGAGCTGACGGTAGTCGCGTGCGACGACGCGCAGCTGGCGCGCCCAATCCGGGTCGGCGGGATCAACCTTGAGCTGAACGAGGACGGTCTCGGCGACGCCGTCGAGCAGAGCGGCCTTGTTGGCTGCGTGCCGATAAAGGATCATCGGGTCGCGATCGAGGGCAGCGGCGAGACGGCGCATGGACAGGCGCTCGACCCCCTCGCGGTCGATGAGGTCGAGCGCGGTGGCCAATACCACCTCTCGGGTGACCTTGTTGGTTGCGGCTGCGTCATCGACTGGGGGTGATGGTGGGCTCATCGGAGACCTCTCATGTAGATCTACGCTGTTGACGTAACCGAATATACCGAGTTTACTGTAGATCTACAGCGTCTATCTACGGAGTTCTCATGATCTTGGTCCTCGGCTTGCTTATCTTGGTGGTGGCCGTCGTTGTCGCCGTGGCCGGCGTGTTCAGCAATCTCGGCAGCGGGCACGCGTTCCACGGATTCGCCGTGTTGGGTCATCACGTGACCGGCTCCACGGGGACGCTTTTCCTCTTCGGCATCGTGGTCGGGGCGGTCGGTGTGTTCGGACTGAGCTTGTTGCTCGCCGCTGCCCGTCGTACTTCGCGCCGCGGCGGCGCAGCCCGCAGCGACCTGAGGCAGTCGCGCCGAGACACGGCCGCTCTCACCCAGGATCGCGACAACCTCATGGACCAACGCGAGTCCGCCCGCGCCTATGCGCGGGTCGACGGTTCGCCTCCCAGCGACCGCAATCCTGTGCCCGAGGGTGGCGCTCGCCGCGGCCGCCTGTTCGAGCGCCGACCAGACCGGGAGCAAATTGTGGCCGCGCCCGCGTCGGCGGATCTCCACCAGTCAACAGGTTCTGACCGGACTCCCGAACGGGTCGTTACTCCTTGAGCCTAGGCGGAAGCTCGCGCCTAGGACCGCCGCGGACTCGGCGTACACGCCCTACCTCTCAACCGATGCTTCACCAGAAAGGAGGACACCATGATTCTTCTCGGGCTCGTCTTACTGATCATCGGCTTCATCGCCGCTATGCCGTTCATCTGGATGCTCGGCCTCATCGCCGTTGTGATCGGCGCAGTGCTTGCCATCTCCGGACGTGCCGGCCACCAACTCGCCGGCCGCAGCCATTGGTACTGATAGCCGGCCAATGACAACGGCAGTACCGGTCCCGGCGCGGGCAGGGCCGCATGAGGCGGTCCTGCTCAGCGTCGCCGGAGAACTGAGGTGCGCGCCAGCACCAGCCTTCGCGTTGAGCGATTGACGCCCACCGCTCAATCCACCCCGAACGAACCGAAGAGAAGGAGACGCCCAATGAGCGCGACAGACACATCCAAGAACAAGGTGCAGGAACTCACTGGCAGGGTCGAAGAGAAGACCGGCGAAGTCACCGGCGACCGGAACCTGCAAGCCCGCGGCAAGGCCGACCAAGCGAAGGCCAACCTCAAGCAGGCCGGCGAGAAGGTCAAGGACGCCTTCAAGAAATAGTCCGGCCACCGGCAGCTCGTCGACCCTTCGCTAAAGCTGGGCCATGAACGTCTCGTCGTCATCGGCCCTTCGTCATCGAGAAGTTCGCCGCGCACCACGGCTACGAGATCGTTGAGCGGTGGAACGGCGGCGAGTACCGGGCCACGATGCAGCGTGCGCTCGACCAGGCGTGGCGTGGCGACTACGAGGTGCTGATCGTTTGGGCGCTCGACCGGCTGACCCGAGAGGGCGCCGAGGGCGCGCTTCGCATTCTCCGCCAGTTCCGCGAGCGCGGGTGCATCGTCGTGAGTGTCAAGGAGTTGTGGCTGAACGGCTCTCCGAAGATTCAGGACGTTCTGGTGAGCTTCGCCGGGCCGACGCTACAGGGTTGTCGGAACCGCGATTGCCCGAGTAGAACGACGGCCTGAGGACACCTACGTCTCGAGGGGGGACATGATGGCCGAGTTTCCAGCGCTTGCCCACGTTGCCGTGACGGTCTCCGATCTTGATCGGAGCCGACCCTGGTACCGGCAGCTGTTCGGCTCCGATCCGGTGCTCGACGAGGACACGGGCCCGTTTCACCACGTCGTGTGGCTCCTCGGCGGCACGCTGTTCGGCATTCTCCAGCATGTCCGCCCGTCGAGCGCGGAGCCGTTCGACGAGCTGCGGCCAGGCCTTGACCACGTCGCGTTTGGCTGCGCCAATCGGGCCGAGCTCGAGCAGTGGGAGGCGCAGTTGAACTCACTTGGGATCGTCCACGGCGGCATTGTCGACGCGCCCTACGGATCGGGCTTGTCGTTCAGAGACCCGGACAACATCGCTCTGGAGTTCTTCGCCCCGCCGACGTAGTTCGCCGCCCCGGCAGCTGGCCGCGGACAGGGGCTCTCGCTCCGGGCGATCGCGCTGCGGCTCGAGCAGGAGGGTCTACGGCCGAAGCGGGGAGATCGTTGGCACCCTTCGCAGGTCAAGCGGGTGCTCGAGCGCTCGGCCTGAGCAGCCGGCAGATCGCAGCCAGGCTCGAAGAGGTTGGACATCGCCCGAAGGTTGGCGAGAGGTGGTCGCCGGTCCAGGTGCTGAGGATCATTCAGCGCAAGTAGAGAGGGCCTGTTCCCGACAAGACATCCCGTCGGGATTGGTCGGCGTGTCGTCGAGCGAGCCCGGCGACGTCAACCCTGTTTGAGGACAAGCGTCGGGAAGACAGGCCAGAGTCGTGGGTTCAGGACACAGCTAATCTGAGCCGGTGTCGTCTGGGGTGCACGTCCGATACCGCTCGGCAGCTCTCGCTTTGGTCCTCTTCGCCATGGCGCCGCTGGCCGCCTGCGGCAATTCGAATGGCTCCGGGACGACCTCGCCTGGGCTCGGTAACAGCACGAGCACCTCTTCACCCGTTACGGCCACGACGGCCCACACCGGGACGACTGCTGGCCCCACTACCTCCACAACGATTTCCCCCACGACCTCAACCACAGCGACCTCGAGCTGTTCTCTCGGTCCGGTCGATACGATCATCGGGGAATCGGACGCCGCGGCCCAGGCGCAGACCGCCTCGTGGTCGATTCTCCAGGCAAACGGCTGGACCGTAGTCGTTCCGAGTCCAGATTGGCACCTGTCGGCGAGCCCGGGAGGGGCTGGGGCGGACGTCTTGTCGCCGGACGGCCTTTCGGACGCGTCCATCGGCAACTGGCCCGCTCAAACGCCCTGGACGTATCAGACGCTCTCACAGGAGGTCCTGGGTCAGGTATCGAATATCAAGTCCATCTGCCACTCGCCGAACGTGCAGGGCGCGTCCGGCTCGTCCGAGGTCTTCGAGTTCACGGGCGTCTACCACGGCGAATCGATCCACGCCGTGCTTGCGCTGTCGTTGCTCGCCGAAACGACACCTGGTTTCTTCGTCGGCCAGACTCGGTCCATCTACACCTCGGTTGGGCAATGGTCGTCGGGGAACGCTCAGACCCTCTGGCTGATCATCAAGCGCGCGGTACCCTCGCCGAGCGAACCCTGAGGGGTCAACCTCAAGCGCCTCGCTCCAGGTGAACGCCTTCCGTGCGCTTTGACCAGGAAAAGGGCGTTGAACAGGTAAAAAGAGGTGAGAATCTCAGTGGGGGGATGGGATCGCTCTAGTTCCTCCACGATGTCGGGGAACCGCTCACGGAACGCCATGATGCGCCGATGCACGGTTGCCGCGATCGCAGCTGCCCGGTCAAGCCGGCGCTGTCGTCGACGATCGACTCGGTCCTGGAACTCGCTTACGACATCGGCTTGGATGCGCGCGAGGTGCCGCTGGGAGATCGTCGAGCCGGCGGCCAGGGCTCGGCTACTCATGCCGGCCTGTCGTCGGAGCGACACGAGCAGAGTGCCGAGCGCCTCTAATCCAGGGATCTCGTGAGTTTCGATCGGCCGACGCCTGCATGAGCGGGCGCGCGCCTTCGCTTCGGAGTCCACCGGTCAGTCGGCCCCTTCGAACGCGCGAGGACCGACCTGATAGCGCTTGAGGGTCGTGTTGAAGCGGATGTAGCCGTAGATTTCAAGATCGTCGAGAGCTTCCCGGGTTCGCGGTAGGTGCAAACCTCCGACCTGTTGCCTCGAGAACGTCGTCCGCCGACCTTTGCGAACCCAGTCCAGGATCCGTTGGGCCGCCTCCTTGTCGGCCGGCAGCGCCGGCAGAACGAGTTTGGTGGTCATCATCGGGGCGGGTCGATCCTGCATCGCCGGTGAATGTGAGTGCGCTCGTGCACTCAGGATCGCCTCGAGGAGCTCGAGCTCGCTGGCGTTGAACAAGCCGCTTCGAAGTGGTCCCTGGGGTTGATGGGCGTGGAGGCGCACTGGTCAGCCCGATATCTCGAATGGGTAGGTCGGACGCGTTCATCACTGTCGCTCTCAGCTGGCGGTTTCCTGCCGGGTCATGGACCCACTCGAGGATGGCGCCCACGCGCCGGGCCTGCTCGGAGTCCTGAAGGTCGAGAGTCCTTCGACGGTCACGAGTCCAGGTAAATGCGCCGAGCGCCACAGCGAACGTGGTGCCGAGGCCGCCGACCCACTCAGCCCATGTGCGGGCCGGGATCAGAAACTCGCTCCATACTGCGCAGCCAGTTGTGACCGACTTGTGACCACGGGCGTCCTTTCGATGTATTCCACGCTGACATCCGGGGCGCTCACCAGGGCTTGAAGCGGGAATTGGGGGTGCCCGGAGCGGGACTTGAACCCGCACGCCCTTTCGGACAACGGCTTTTGAGGCCGCCGCGTCTGCCATTCCGCCATCCGGGCCTTCGAGAGCCGAGCGTAGTTGGCCCGATGCGCACCGGTCACGCTCAGGACCTGCAAACCTGAAGGTGATGGGAGAGGTCACCGCCGACACTCCGCCCCCCCGCGCGGCGCCAGCCTCTTCTGGGTCTGCGGCCCGCGCCGGGCCACGACCGCACGAGTTGCGGGGAGCGCTGCGGCCGGCCGAGCTCGCTGAGGCCGCGGTGTTTGGCGACCTGGGGCTCGTTCTCGAGGTGCTCGGCTGGTTCGTGCCCTTGGTCGGCGCGGTCTTCCAAGGCTTGGCGATCGTTCCGTTCGCCGCGCTCGCCGCCCGTCATCGCGCGCGGACGTCGGTGGTGGCGATGGTCGCAGCGGCGTCGGTCTCGTTTCTCGTCGGTGGAGTCGGGATCGTCGTGCAGACGGTCATCGCCGGATCGCTCGGGCTCGCGGTCGGCACCGCTTACCGCCGGCGCTGGAACCCCGGCGCAGCAGTGCTCATCGCCACGCTCACGACCGGCATCCCTGTCGCCGCTATCTCCGTCGGGGTCGAAGCCATCTCGCCGGGCCTGCGACGATTGGCCTTCGCTCAAGTGGAGATCCTGTGGCGGGACGTCCGGGCTGCGCTCAGGCTGGTCGGGTTCAAATCACTCGCTTCCTCTGGCGACCAGACGCTTCGATGGGTCATCGACCACTGGTGGCTGACGGTTCCGTTGTTCGAGCTGTTCGCTATCGTGCTCGCGGCGGGGCTCTGCGCGCGGTATCTCTGGCCGCTCCTGGTGCGTCTCGAACACGACTCGCCGGCTCCATCAGAGCCCTCCTCGTTCCCGGCCGCCGGCGTCGTCGAGCGATCAGGGCGTTCGAGGCGCCTCGGTCCTCACCCGGCGGCGGTCACGGCACCCGATCCAGCGCCGGTCCCCGTCGAGCTCGAGCGGGTCTCCTACCAGTATCCCGGCAGCTACGCCTGGGCGGTCGCAGAGGTTTCGCTGACCGTCGAGCCGCGGTCGTTCATTGCTCTCGTGGGCCCGAACGGCTCAGGGAAGTCGACGCTCGTCGCCCTGCTCGCAGGACGCTTGTCACCGACGCTCGGCACCCTGCGCCGGGCGGGCGATCCGGGGCTCGGGCTGCCTGGCGGGACGTCGATGATCTTCCAGAGGCCCGAAAGTCAGGTGCTCGGAGTACGAGCACGCGATGACGTGGTCTGGGGACTCCCACCGTCGGTGAGACCGGACGTTGGCGCCTTGCTCTCCCGGGTGGGCCTGACGGGTTTCGAGGAGCGTGAGACGGCAGGGCTGTCCGGCGGGGAGCTGCAGCGTCTCGCGATCGCCGCCTCGTTGGCTCGCGCGCCGCGGCTGCTGATATCGGACGAGGCGACGGCAATGATCGATGCCCCGGGCCGGGCAGCGGTCGTGGCCCTGCTCGAGTCGCTCGCCGCTGCCGGGATCACGGTCATTCATGTGACGCACCGGGAAGCCGAGGCGGCCAAGGCGGACACGACGATCCTCATGCTCGCAGGCCGACGGATTCCTTCGTCCTTGGCGCCGCGACCTGTTCCACGGCCGCCGGATGACGACCGCCGGCTCTCGAGCGAGAAACCCCCGGCCGTCGCCGCGAGGCCCTCCGCGCCGGATTGGGCCCGGGAGCCGCGACGCTCCTTCCTCCGCGTACGGGAGCTCGGCCATGTCTATGCCAACGGAACGCCCTGGGCCCGTCGGGCGCTCGAAGGTGTCGATCTCGATCTCCAGCGAGGAGAGGGCATCGTAATCACGGGGGACAACGGCTCGGGCAAGTCGACGCTTGCTTGGATTCTCGCCGGTCTCAGCATCCCGACTGAAGGTGAAGCGCTGCTGGAGGGCCAACCGGTCGTTGCCGGCACGGGCGCCGTGGGGATCTCCTTCCAGCACGCTCGCCTTCAGCTCATCCGTCCGACCGTGCTGATCGACGTCGCTTACGGCGCCGATGAGGACCGCGCCGCGGACGCCTTGCGATCGGTCGGGCTCGATCCCGTCACGATGGGGCCGCGGAGAGTCGACGAGCTGTCCGGAGGCGAGCAGCGAAGAGTCGCACTCGCCGGGCTGCTCGTGCGCGATCCTGGGCTTCTGGTGCTCGACGAGCCTTATGCAGGCTTGGATGACGAGGCCAGGGTCGGGCTGGCGGCGGTATTGGCGAGACTGCGTGACGAGAGGCGAATGGCCACAATCGTCGTTTCGCACGACCTCGACAACGCTGAGCTGCTCGGCGATCGCTTGATCATTCTCGAAGCCGGCCGGGTGGCGGCTGAGCGGGCGGTCGGGAGCGAGAAATGACGGTGACCGGATCCGGGGCCGCCGGCGCCGTCCGCAGCGAGGCGGATCGCGGCCGCCCGCGCGTACGCCGCCTGAGGTTGGGCGAGATCCACGTTCTGCGGTACGTCCCCGGGACGAGTCCGCTCCACCGGATGTGGGCGGGAACCAAGCTCGTCACACTCGCGTTGCTCTCGATCGCCCTGCTTCTCTGGCCGTCGTGGAAGTCGGTCGGCATCATGGGGGCCCTGCTGCTCGTCGCCTTTCTCGCCGCCCGTCTCCCGCGGGGGATCAGCCCGAGGCTCCCGTGGTGGTTGGGCGGAGTGCTCGCGATCGGAGCCGTTCTCGCACTCGTCGCCGGCGGCTCGCCGACTGTTCACCTGGGGTCGCTGAAGGTGGGATTCGGCGGTCTGGACAACTTCGCCCGCTTCACGATGGTCGGAGTCGACATCCTCGCCGGTGCCGCGCTGCTCGGCTGGACGACACCCCTCGCCGATCTTTCGCCGGCCCTCGGGCGGCTCCTCGGTCCGTTGCGCCATGTCCGGCTGCCCGTCGACGAGCTGGTCGGCGCGGTCGCGCTCTCCATCCGCTGCCTGCCCTTGCTGCTGGAGGAGGTACGGGTGCTCCGGGCGGCTCGAAGGGCCCGCCGGCCGGTCGACGCCAGATCGTTCAAGGAACTCGGGGACGAGGCGGTCGAATTGGTTTTCGGAGCGCTCGCCAACGCCATCCGGCGGGCGCGCGAGATGGCCGAGGCGATCGAGGCCAGAGGAGGCGTGCCGACCGTGGCGCCCGAGACCCACCCGTTCGCACTCGTCGACACGGTTGCGATGGCCGTGAGCGTGATGGCCGTGATCGCGATGGCCGTTCTCCGCTAAGCCTCCGAGCCGCCCGCTGACCTCCGCCGTTCCGAGAGGATCAGGGCCTGGTCGTAGACTTGCGGCCGATGAAACGCGACGACGTGGAACGGCGCCTCTTGGAGGTCCACGCCCGGCTAGTTCGCGCGCGACAAGAGCTTGCGGTGGTCGAGGAGCAGCTCGAAGTGTTCCTTGAGACCGCGGACGAGGCGCGCATCAGGTCCCTCGTCTCCGAGACGCCCGTCGCCGACCGGGACTGGCACGACGCGCAACGGCACGCCGAGGCGATGACCCGTGGCCGCGACAGCGCCAGCGCGCGGGTCGCCGAGCTTGAGCGTGCACAGGACGACCTGCTCGACAAACTCGTAGTGTGAACGGCAGCCGCCACCCGCCAAAGGCATCACTCAGCAAAGGAGCGCACCTGTTGGCCAGAACCGTCGTGATCGCGGAAGACGAGGCGATCGTACGTTTGGACCTGCGAGAGATTCTCGAGGAGCAGGGCTTCGACGTCGTCGGTGAGACTGGACGCGGCGACGAGGCCGTCGATCTGGTGCGCGAGCACCGTCCCGACCTCGTGATCCTCGACATCAAGATGCCGGGGCTCGACGGGTTGTCGGCGGCCAGGGAGATCAACGTCGACCGGGCATCGGCTGTGCTCATCCTGACTGCGTTCAGCCAGCGGAACCTGATCGAGCAGGCGCGCGATGCGGGAGCGCTCGCGTACCTCGTCAAGCCGTTCCAGCAGGACGAGCTGCTTCCCGCCATCGAGGTCGCGCTCGCACGATTCAACGAGATGCAGGCGCTCGAGGCCGAGAACGCCGCCCTCGCCGACGACAAGAGGAATCTGGAGGAGCAATTGGCGACTCGGCGCTGGGTGGACCGAGCGAAGGGCAAGCTCATGGACGACAAGGGAATGCGGGAGTCGGACGCGTTCACGTTCATCCAGCAGACCGCGATGAATCAGCGAACGACCATGCGTGAGGTCGCAGAGAAGATCGTCGAGGGCGAGATCGTCCCGTAGCAATTCGCCTCGCCGGCCCCGATCCGGGACCGGGTCAGACGGCGACGACGTACAGCTGCTGGCAGATGGCCGGACCGAGCGCGACCGCGTCGCCTCCGAGCTCGAGCGTGAGAGTGCCGTCGGGAGCCCTCTCGCGGACCCGGGCGTTCGCTCCCGGCACGAGCCCATGCTCGCTCAGGTAGCGCAGCGAGTCGAGGTCGATCTCGATCTGCTCGGTGATCCGGGCGATGCGCACGCGATCGCCGGCGACGAATTCCGACAGCGAGCGCTGCCCGTCGGCGACCGGCGGGGCACCCGGTATGGGATTGCCGTGCGGGCAGGTCGAGGGATTGCCCAGGATCTCGACGAATCGGGCCTCGACCTCATCAGAGATGACGTGCTCCCAGCGGCCCGCCTCGACGTGTGCGCTGTGCCATGGCAGACCCACGACGTCGACGAGGAACCGTTCGGCGAGGCGGTGCTTGCGCACGACGCTCTCCGCCCGCTCGCGTCCCTTGCTGGTGAGGGTCAGCTTCTGGCGGTTGCGCTCGAGGTAGCCCTCCGATGCCAGGCGCTGGACCATCTCCGAAACGGCCTGCGCACTGTGCCCCAAGCGCTCGACGAGGCGCGCCTGGATGACCTGCGCGCCCTCCTCGTTCATGGCGTGGATCGTCTCGAGGTACTCCTCGAGCGGTGGATGGAAGCCGTCGGACACAGCAGGAGCCACCTCAGGGAGCGTACAGCCGCCTCACCGTGTCACGCCGGGCCGCCGCCGCTTTAGCATGCTGGCAGTGGCGCGTGACCTTCTCCTCGACGGCCATTCGCTCGCGTTCCGGGCCTGGTTCGCCTTGCAGGAAGCGCAGCTGTCCACCGCATCGGGCCAGGAGACCCAAGCGGTCTTCGGCTTCGCGTCGATGCTGGCCAGGCTCCTCGAAGATCAGTCACCGACCGGGATGGCGGTGGCGTTCGACCGACGCGAGCCGACGTTTCGTGACGCCCTGGCCGCCAGCTACAAGGCCGGCCGGCCCGCGACACCTCAGCCGCTCGTCGAGCAGATCGAGCTGATCCGCCGGCTGGTCGAGACGCTCGGTGTTCCTGCCGTCGACGCCGAGGGCTTCGAGGCAGATGACGTGATCGCGACGCTCGCGACGAGACTCGCGGCCGAAGGTCACGAGGTCGTGATCGTGACCGGCGACCGGGATGCCTACCAGCTCGTGTGCGATCCCCTCGTGAAGGTCCTCTACAACCGTCGTGGAGTGACGGACTATGTGCTCTACGACGAGGCGGGGATCGAGGAGCGGACCGGGGTGCGACCAGAGCTGTACCCGTTCCTGGCCTCGCTGCGCGGCGATCCCTCCGACAATCTTCCCGGCGTTCCGGGAGTGGGGGAGAAGACGGCGGCAAGGCTCGTCAACGCTTACGGCGACGTGGACTCGCTGTATGCCCATTTGGATGAGCAAACGCCGAAGCTCCGGGCTTCGCTTGCCGAGCACGAGGCACAGGTGCGACTCAACCTGCAGATGAGCCCGCTGATTCGCGACGTGCCGCTTGTCTGCAGGACCGAGGACCTCCTTCTCGGCCGGTCCGATCGGGAAGAGATGCGGAGCCTGTTCGACCTGCTCGAGATCCGCGGCCCGCGCGACCGGATCTTCAAACAGCTCGATCGCCTCGAGGCACTGGCCGGAAGATCTCCGTCCGCCGTCGGCTCACCTGACGCGACTCCTCGCCCTGCCCCGCCCGAGCGGCCGGTCGAGATCGTCGTGCTCGACACGGTCGAGGCGGCGAACATGTGGCTCCTCTCGTTAGCGGCGTCGCCGGGCCCCATCGCGGTCGAGGCCGTCTGGGCCGGCGCTGCAGGCAGATCCGCGCTCGAAGGGCTGGCCTTCGCGACGCTCGATCCGTCCCAAGATGACGGCGAGGACCCGGCCGGGCAGGCATCGGCGCCAGCCGACCCGCTCGTCGTGGGTTGGCTGGACGGCAGGCTCGTCGCCGAGCCGGCTGTCGCCGAAGCCCTGCAGACAGTTCTTGGTGTGGGAAAGGGCGAAAGCCCGCGGATCATCGCGCACCGGGCGAAGGAGCTCATGCGCGTCCTCGAGCCCCAAGACGTCCATTTCACCGGGCTCGATCTCGACACCGCTGTTGCCGCCTACCTCCTCGACGCCCGGGAGGGCCAAGCTTCTCTGGCGGGATTGGCCGACCTCGTGCCCACCCTCGGCACGGGCGGGCTGGAGCTCCAGCCCGCGGCTGAGGAGCAGCTCGGGTTCGACCTTCTGAGCAAGGAAGACGGCGGACTCGAAGGTAGCCCGGAGCCGGAGCTGGCGCCGCCGAACGCGAGACACGCGGCGGCGCAGGTGGCGATGTTCGGCCGGCTTGCCCCGGGGATCCGCCAGACCTTGGAGGAGACCGGGGCGACTCGACTGTACGAAGACGTGGAGCGTCCGCTCGTCCGCGTGCTCGCCAAGATGGAAGTTGCGGGGATCGCGGTCGACATCGACCGGCTGCGAGCGATCAGCGACGAACTGACCTCCGAGGCCCGACGGCTCGAGGCGGAGGTTCAGGAGCTGGCGGGCGAGGAGTTCAACGTCAACTCGACACCCCAGCTGCGACGCATACTGTTCGAGCGGCTCGAGCTCGTGCCCCAGAAGCGCACGAAGACGGGCTACTCCACCGACGCCCAGAGCCTCGCTCGACTCCGCGACGCCCATCCGGTGGTCGATACCCTTCTGCGATACCGCGAGGTCGAGAAACTGCGCTCCACCTACGGAGAGGGCCTGCTCGCCGAAGTTGCACCCGATGGGCGGATCCACGCCTCGTTCAACCAGACCGTCGCCCGCACGGGCCGGCTCTCGTCCGACCAGCCGAACCTGCACAACATCCCGGTGCGCAGTCTTCTCGGCCGGCGCTTTCGCGAAGCCTTCGTGCCGAGCGAAGGCTCGGAGCTGCTCATCGCCGACTATGACCAGATCGAGCTTCGGGTGATCGCCCACCTCGCCGACGATCCCGGGCTCGTCGAGGCTTTCCGCTCCGGGCTCGACATCCATAACACCACGGCGGCGCGTGTCTACGGCGTCGAGCCGGCGGATGTGACGCTGGCGATGCGCTCCAAGGCGAAGATGATCTCCTACGGCCTCGCCTACGGCATGGAGGCCTACGGCCTCTCCCAGCGTCTCGGTGTCGGGGTCGAGGAAGCGGCGGGAATCCTCGCGCAGTACTTCGCGGCGTTTCCGAATGTCAAGCGGTACATGGAACGCTCGGTCGCCGAAGCCCGGGGGCGTGGCTACACCGAGACGCTGCTCGGCCGGCGCCGCTACCTGCCCGAGCTCGACTCGAGCAACTTCCGCGTGCGCCAGGCCGCTGAGCGCCAAGCTATGAACGCCGGGATCCAGGGACTCGCGGCGGACATCTTCAAGGTCGCGCTCGTGCGCCTCGACGAGGCGCTGGAGGCCCGTGGCCTCTCGAGCCGGATCGTGCTCCAGGTTCACGACGAGATCCTGCTCGAAGCAGTCGAGGAGGAGCGCGAGGAAGCCATCTCCTTGACCGTCACCACCATGGAGCACGCCTTCGACCTGCGGGTTCCCCTCGCCGTGCACGTAGCGGTCGGAGACAGCTGGGCGGCAGGCAAGGAGCCGGGTCCGGATCCGGCCGGCGACTTCGACCTTGTCGACCAACTCGAGGAAGGCGAGCCGATCGCATAGCGTTGGGCGCCGCGGGCGTCGACGGGTAGCATTGTTGAGCAGCCACGACGCAGCAGCCAAATCCCAGCAGGCTGCGCGGCCACCGGCGCAGATTGCCAGTCCTATCCCACCACCAGCAGCGGCCAAGCGCGGCCCGCCGTTGGCGCTGACCTGACCGAAAAGAGCGACCTACCTCCATGTCCGACACGACGAGCACCCTGACCGCCGATTCCTCCGCAGATGAGGAGCGTCACGGCACCTTCGACGCCGACGGGGTCTACATCCCCCGCAAGATCGTCGAGGACGATCTCGGCGACCTCTCCTTCGAGGACGCGATCGACCAGACGATCGTCGCCTTTGAGGATGGGGACGTCGTCACCGGCAAAGTCGTGAAGGTCGACAAGGACGAGGTGCTCCTGGACATCGGGTTCAAGTCGGAAGGCGTGATCCCCGCTCGCGAGCTCTCGATCCGCCACGACCTCGACCCGCATGAGGTCGTCTCGGTCGGCGAGGAGATCGAGGCGCTCGTTCTCCAGAAGGAGGACAAGGAAGGCCGCCTCATCCTGTCGAAGAAGCGCGCGCAGTACGAGCGGGCCTGGGGCACGATCGAGCGGATCAAGGAGTCCGGTGGCGTTGTGCGTGGCCCGGTCATCGAGGTCGTGAAGGGCGGGCTCATCGTCGACATCGGCCTGCGGGGATTTCTTCCGGCGTCGCTCGTGGAGCTGCGGCGAGTGCGCGACCTGCAGCCCTATATCGGCAAGGCACTCGAGGCAAAGATCATCGAGCTCGACAAGAACCGCAACAACGTCGTGCTGTCGCGGCGGGCATGGCTCGAGGAGACCCAGCGCGAGCAGCGGGGCGAGTTCCTGGTCAACCTCAAGCCGGGCGAGATTCGCAAGGGCGTCGTGTCCTCTGTGGTGAACTTTGGCGCCTTCGTGGACCTCGGTGGCATGGACGGGTTGGTGCACGTCTCGGAGCTGTCGTGGAAGCACGTGGATCACCCGTCGTCGGTCGTGGCGGTGGGCGACGAGGTGACGGTGCAGGTGCTCGACGTCGACCTCGACAAGGAGCGGATCAGCTTGTCGCTCAAGGCGACGCAGGTGGATCCCTGGCAGGAGTTCGCCACGAACCACCGAATCGGCGAGCTCGTGTATGGACGGATCACCAAGCTCGTGCCCTTCGGTGCGTTCGTCCAGGTCGGCGACGGCATCGAAGGCCTCGTGCACATCTCGGAGATGGCGGCCCATCATGTCGACCTCCCCGAGCAGGTCGTCACGCCCGGCGAGGAGCTGTGGGTGAAGATCATCGACATCGATCTGCAGCGCCGGAGGATCAGCCTTTCGATCAAGCAGGCGGCCGAGGGTGGTGAGGTGGCCGAAGAGTACCGGGAGGCCTTCGGTGAGCACGCCTACGACGAGCAGGGCAACTACATCGGCTACGACTACTCGGCGACGGAGTTCACGCCGGACAACGAAAGCCAGGCGGCTTGGGCCGATCTGGTGGCGGCGAACGAGGCGGCGAGTGCCGCGGCCTCCGGCCAGGCGACGGAGACTGCCGGAGACGGCGATCAGGAGCCGGCCGATGCTGCGGGGGATTCCCCGGATTCCTCGGACTCCGAAGCCCCGGGTTCACCTGCTGCCTCGGATGCCGAGGCGGCGACCGTCGAGGTGGCTCCCGAGACCGAGGCAGCGCCAGAAGTCGCCGCAGCGCCAGAAGTCGCCGCAGCGCCCGAGCTCGATGCGGTGTCCGACGCCCCGGCGGCGCTACCGCTCGAGGCACCTCCCGCCGTTACGGAATAGGACGCTCCTCCCTACGGGGACCCGCATGTCGAAGCCGCGACGCCCGCTGGAGCGGGCGCTCACCAAGGCACGCCGGTTGCTGGCGGTGACGGGCGAGGAGAGCTTCGTATTACCCGGCCGTTCCGAGCGCAGTCGTTGGGTCTATCCCGCACTGGCAGAGCTCGTGCGCCGCTACACGACCGATCGGGAACCCTGCGACCGTGACCGCGAGCTTGAACAGGCATCCGGGCTGACGCGTTTCGAGTACCGCGTGTTCTCCCAGAACGGAGAGGATGGCGTGCTGGCCGAGCTCTTCCGCCGCCTCGGAGTGCGCGACGGCACGTTCGTCGAGTTCGGCGCGCAGAGCGGGCGAGAGGGCAACTGCGTCTTTTTGGCCGACGTGTTGGGATGGCGAGGCTTGTTCATGGAGATGGAGGCTGCGCCCTACGCGGCCTTGGAGCGCAAGTACCGTGCCAATCCCCGCGTTTGTACCCTGCAGGC
>Ga0182015_10002738_pt1 | contig 20694 bp, 16 predicted proteins | sample 712P3MmetaG_FD_120478 | JGI IMG/M metagenome (GOLD analysis project Ga0182015, IMG submission 120478) | Permafrost microbial communities from Stordalen Mire, Sweden - 712P3M metaG | ecosystem: Environmental > Terrestrial > Soil > Wetlands > Permafrost | place: Sweden: Stordalen | collected...
GCGAATCCCGCCCCAGCACCAAAACAGAAAACTGTCGGCGTGCTCCAGTGCCTTACCGCAGCAGGGATTATGCGACTCCAAGCTGACCGACCAAAACTGTTGCTAACCCAGACTAGAAGTCTGGGATTGCGCTCCTGAACTACCGTTCAGCGCCAAAAGTAAAACCCAACAGAAGCTGGCATTGTAATCATCCCCCCTCGAAGGAGGCAATGCCAGTTCCCATTGGGTCAGTTCCCAGGTTACGGAAGTGTCCCGGCCATGAAGATGGTTCCATCCTGAGCGGTCGAGCCTCGCGGGCGCACCAGGAATACCGCGTCCTGTCCGCTCTTCAGGCTCGACTCTATCTTGGCGAAATCTTCTTCGCTGTTCACCGGCTGCTTGTTGACTTCCAAGATCACGTCGCCGCGGCCCAGATTGATGTCCTCGGCAAACGACCCCGCTTTGACGTCCTGCACGATCACGCCTTTGCCGGCCGGCATGTCCAGCCGTTCGGCCATCTCCGGCGTCAGCTTACGAACCGTGATACCCAACTTGCTTTGCTTGGGCGTGCTCTCGTCGCTGCCGCTGTCATCTTCGTTCAAGCGCGCCGCAAACAACTTGGCGCGGTCGGCAATGGTTACAGTCGTATCCTCTTGCTTGCCGTTGCGCAGGAAGCCAATCGCTACCTTCACTCCCGGCTTGCGCGCGGCAATATCCGCCACCAACTCCGTTCCCTTTGATACTTTGTGGCCGTCGACGGTGGTGATGGTGTCGCCCACCTTCAGCCCCGCCTGGTCGGCTGGACTGCCGGCCACTACACTCGACACGGTCACCCCGGTGCCAGCGCCATAGACTCGCGCGATCGCCGGATTCTCCACCGAGTCAAACATGATGCCAATGGAGCCGCGCGACACCCGGTGCTCAGGCCCAATGAGCTGGTTGTAGACCAGCACGACGGTATTGGAAGGAAGCGAAAAGCCCACGCCCGCATAGGCATTGGTCTCGCTCAAAATCGCTGTGTTGATGCCGATCACTTCGCCGTTCATGTTGACCAGCGGCCCACCCGAATTTCCCGGGTTAATCGCGGCGTCGGTCTGTATAAATGTCTGGAATTGCCGGTTGGGCACAATATCCCGCCCCTTGGCGGAAACAATACCGGCGGTCACGGTCCCCACCTGCCCGAACGGGCTGCCGATAGCCAGCACCCAATCGCCCACCTCCATACTGTCGGAGTTGCCCATTTTTGCCGAAGGTGCGGAGCGCTCCAGGTCGATCTTAATGACCGCCAGATCGGTTTCCGGGTCTTCCCCGATCACCTTGGCGTCATGCTGCACCCCGGGCGGATCGTCCTGCAGCCGCACTCGGATGCGGTCGGCCTTCTCCACCACATGCCGGTTGGTGACGATGTAACCCTTCGGATCCACGATCACGCCCGAACCGAGCGATCGCTCGCGAATCGCACCGTCGCCTCCCTGACCGCCAAAGAAGCGGTTGAAAAAGTCATCCATGCTATTGCCGCCGCCGCTATCGTCGTCATCGGGCGTCTGCGCGCCACGGCGTTTACGCTGCGTCTTGACAGTCGATTCCGTATTGATGTTAACTACGCTCGGCCCCAGGTCCTTGGCGATCTGTGAAAACGCGTTGGAAAGCTGCTGCGGCGCGGGAACCGATAGCGGAGTCGCATCGGACGACTTCTGGCCTTCCTTGCCCTTCACTCCGTAAGAGACTACCGTGCCGATCAAAATGCCCAGCGCCAGCGTAGCCACAATGCTGAACGAATAGACCCAACGACGCGTCTTCAAACGCACCCAAATTGCACGCGAATCCATATGCCTACTTCCCTCCGAGATCTATACGGACTGCTCATTATACCCCGTTTCCGGAAGCCTCAACCCCACAGTCGATGCTCCCTCCGAGTATGAGATCGCCGCGATCCCAATGTTTTAGACGCACGAACCTGGCATTTCGTTTTAGCGGAAAAAGGAAATAACTACATGCAAAGCATTGATAATACAAACGAGTGGCCGCTCGACGGCGGCTCGAAGTGAGTCCGCAATCTGCGGCCTTTAGTTCCCCTCATATACCGTTTTTCCGCCCACCACCGTCCGCAGCACCTTGGTCGCCAGCACTTTTTCCGCCGCCGCCGCCGTGACGTCGAGGTCCAGCACCACAAAATCCGCCAACATCCCCGGCGCCAGCTTGCCCTTTTCCTTTTCCTCGAACTCGCCAAAGGCCGAGCCCGTTGTGTAAGCCGCAAGGGCCTGATCCATGGTCAGCTTCTGCTCGGGAAAATACTCCTGTTTACCGTTCTCGCTCTTGCGGGTGACGGCAGCGTACAAGCCGCGAAACGGCGCCACCGGCTCCACCGGATAATCCGTGCCCAAAGCCAGCCTCACTCCCTGGTTCAAGAATGCCGCCCAAGCGTAGGCGGTGGCGGCGCGCTTTGGCCCAAGCCGTTCCTGCGCCCAGCGCATGTCGGTAAGCAGATGGCTGGGCTGCACGGAGGCAATTACTTTCAACTCCTTGAAGCGCGCAATTTGCGCAGGCGTGGTCACCTGCGCATGTTCAACCCGCAGGCGGAAATCATTGCCCCCATTCGGGGCCTTCACTTTCTGCTCGCGAGCGGCCTTCTCGGCTTCGGCAAAAGCATCGAGCGCCATCTGCACGCCTTTGTCGCCAATCGCGTGAAACCCGAGCTGGAAGCCGGCGAGCACGCGCTCCTTGGCCATTTCGTTCAGCGTCGCCGCATCGTATTGCGGCAAGCCAGAATTCTTCGGATCATCCGCATAAGGCTCCAGCAGCGCCGCCGTGTGCCCGCCGACGGATCCATCCATGAAGGCCTTCAGCATCCCGGTGTGCAGCATCAGATCGGACTGCGGATGCGAATCGCGCATCTTCTTTAATTCCTCAACCGAATCATTAAATGGGAGCCATTCGGAAATGCGCGTCGTGAGCTTACCTTCTTTTTCAAGTTCCTCGTAAATCCGGAAATTTTCCACGTCCGGCGAATAATCCTGCGCCGAGGTCACACCGTGGCTGGCCAGGTCCGCCAGCGCGACCTCAATTCTCTGCCGCCGCGTTTCGCTCGTCGGCGGAGGAATCACCACCTGCACCGCTTGTTTCGCCCCCTCGCGCAGAATCCCGGTAGGCTGCCCATTCTCGTCGCGGTCAATCTTGCCGCCTTCTGGATCGCGGCTAGCCAGCGTGACTTTCGCCAACTGCAGCGCCCGCGTATTGGCCACGGCCAGATGACCATCCACGCGATCCAGAAACACCGGATGACCGCCCGAAACCTCATCCAGATCCCAGCGGCTGGGCAAAGCCTTCACCGGCCACGTCGTCTCATCCCAACCTCCGCCCAAAATCCATTCGCCCGGCTGAGCCGTCTCCACCCTTGCCGCCACGCGCTTGCGGAACTCATCGAGCGTCTTCACACCCGTCAGATCCAGGTTCAGCTTCTGCCGTCCAGCATCGGCCAGATGCAGGTGCGCGTCGTTGAATCCCGGCATGACGAAGTGGCCACCCAAATCAATGACCTGCGTCTGCGGCCCTTTCAGTTTCTCGATCTCGACATTCTTGCCCACTGCCTGGATGCGGTCGCCCCGCACCGCAATCGCCTCCTCCCGCAGGATCGCAGTGAACTGCGTGGTCGCCGGCACGCCCGTGTAAACGTTCGCGCGGATGAAAATAATGTCGGCCTTTGGCACAGAAGCAGCTGCCGGTCGAGCCCGAGGACTCTGCGGCTGCGCCCAACACAGCGCCACGGCTACCCACAGGATCAGCGCCGGCTGGCCCATCTTTCGCCTTCCTTGCGAACGATGAAAAGATTGAAGTGCCAGGTGAAGCCTTTGGGTAGCACTGCGCCTAAGCGCTGCGAATAGAGCCTTTTTTTTCATGAGGCGCTTTCGCTCCCGAGGACCACACATCTCCCCATCATTCCCCCGCTCCCGCCCCTGCCAGCGCCAGCATCGTCAAAAGAATCCGCTTCAGCCCCAGCTCGCGTCCGTTGCTGTCGAACCACTCCTGCAAAGTGTGGGCGCCGCCGCCTGAACCGCCACCGCCGATGGCGATCGCCTCTAGCCCCAACGACAAGGGAATGTTCGCGTCGGTCGATGCCCGCTGCACCTGCGCCGCGTTGTTGAGCTGCGCATCCACCGCCCGTATTACATGCAGAATCCGGGAGCCCGTCGCCAGTTCTCCGGCCGGGCGGTTCCCGATCGCCACCACTTCGCAATTCACTCCCGAAGGCCGCTTCTGCACGGCCGACCGCATCTCCGCCCCCATCGTTTCGTCTTCCACCGCGCGATTCAGCGCCTGCCGCAGCGTCTGCTCCAGCCGCTCCATCTCCGTCATCGAAGTCGAGCGAATATCCACCTTCATGCTCGCCGACTCGGGAATCGAATTCACCGAAGTGCCGCCGCGAATCACACCGATGTTGAAAGTTGTCTTCGGCGTGGTAGGCACCGGCGTCGCGATAAAGGTTTCAATCGCCTTGGCCAGAATCACAATCGGATTCGGCGCGCCAAAATCGCTCCACGAATGTCCGCCCGGACCGCGCACAATCACCTCAAAGCGCCGGCTGCCCAGGGCCTCGGCGACAATCGTATCGGCGCCCGCACCGTCGAGCACCACGCTGTAGGCAATCGAATTCTTCCAGCGCGGCGTGGAAAAAATGTGCCGCATGCCGCGCAGATCGCCCTCACCTTCTTCGCCCACATTACCGATAAACACAAACGGCAGCGCGTGCCGCAGCCGAACCACTCGCAGCAGCGCGGCAATCCCAAGCATCGCCGTCACGCCCGCGCCGTTGTCGGAAACTCCCGGCCCATACAGCCGGCTGCCCTGCTGCCGGATGTTGAGCGGAGTGTTCGTGGGAAATACGGTATCGATGTGCGCGCTCAGCGCCACATACCGCTGCCCAAATCCAGATTCCATGAACCCAAACCCGGGATGCATGCCAAACACGTTGCCCACATCGTCAATGCGAACATCGTCGAGTCCGGCTTCGCGAAAGCGCTCCGCCAGCCAGGCTCCGCGCGCCGACTCCCCAAACGGAGGGGCTGCAATCCGCGCCATCTCCATTTGCCACTGCGCCAGTTGCGGCTCCTGCGTCCGCAGCCAGTTGTAAGCCGACCGCACCTCCGGCGAAGCCGCCAGCCGCGCCACTTCCTGCTGCACCGCGGGAGTAACCTGCGGCATGTCCGCGCGTGGGGGAGTAGGGCTCATTGGAAGTTATGCGTCATCTTACAACGCGCGGCAAGGGGAAGGGATTGACCAGGGCGAGACGGCGTTACAGGGCGGGGGACGCGTGCGGCTACGCCAGCCGGCTCTCCACGTATCCCGCTCTCCGTTCCACCACAACCACCAGCTTCTTCGTCGCAGGAACCTCGATACCATGGCGGCGAGCGCCGCGCAGGATCGGTCCCGCAATAGCGTCCAGCTCCGGAGTCTTGAGCTGTTCGACATCCTTCTGCATGGAGCTGCGCATGGTCGCCGGCATCGCCTTCACCCCAGCGAGGACCGCTTCTGCATCAACCTTGGCGCCTTCGGCGACGGCAACACTGCACGCTTCCCGAACACAAGCCTCGCCCAAACTCCGCCACTGCGGATCGGAAAGAATCTCGCCGACAGTTTTATTCGCCGCGGTTGTAGCCAGCGCAAAGGGCGCTAGAAACACCAGCTTGCCCCACATCAGCGTCGGCTCATCGTCGATGAATTGGCACGTAAAACCGATTTTCTGAAGCTGATCGACAGTGCTCCCGAGCAGCGCGTGACCCGCCGACGACACATTAAGACGGGCAAACGGAGACCGATGAACGATGTGTCCCGGGCTGACACGCTCGGTTTCAACCGCGATTGTCGCCGGAATCACCCGGCCCGAGCCGTACCGGGCGCGGAGCAAAGCTACGTGGTCAATGCCATTGAGCAATGGAACGATTGCTGTTACCGCATCAGGATTTCCGATGGCGCTCAATGCCGGCTCCAACTGCGTGGCCTTTACCGCAATCCAAAGCGCGTCAACCGGAGGAACTTCCGCAGCGACGGCGACCTCCACCTCGAAATTGCCGAAAGCACTTTCCAAACGAAGTCGTCTGGGATATTGCGCAAGCATCTCCCGGCGCACGATCAAAGTGACAGAAGCTCCGGAATGCGCGAGACTTGCGCCCATCAGGCCGCCAACGCCGCCGGCCCCCAGAATCGCATGTCGCATTGGTTTTGAAATGGTTCCGTGCATCGGGATCAACCCTCCTTTACGGCCGCCGACAAGCACTCCGTAACCTCGGCATCGCTCAGCGTGTGGTCGCTGGCTTTGGCGCGTTGGTAGATGCGATCCACCAAATCGTCGGTCGCTGTAATGCCGCGCCGCTCCAACCAGAACAGCACATTCGACTTGCCGCTCATCGGACCGATGTCGATGATCTGCTCCAGCCCGAACACATGCGAAGGCACGCCCGAGTAAACCGTGTTGGCAAGCACCACGTCGTTCTTGCGATAAGCCTTGATAATCGCCGCCGCATGCACGCCCGTGGCCGTGCGAAACGCATCGTCGCCCACCACCGGATAGTTCGCCGGAATGGGCACGCCCGTGGCCCGCGAAACCGCCTGGCAATAATGCTTCAATTTGGTGAGGTCCTGCTCGGCCCAGGGGGCAATACCCATCAGCTTCAGATTCACCAGCATCTGATCCATCTGCGTATTGCCCACGCGCTCGCCCAGTCCAATCGCGCACGCGTGAACGCAATTCGCCCCAGCGATCAGCGCCGCGAGCGAATTGGCAATCGCCAGTCCGCGATCGCTGTGCCCGTGCCAGTCCACGCGAATGTTCTCGCCGGAGGGTTTCACCACTTCCTCAATCACGAACCGCACCAGCGCCAGCGCGCCCATGGGCGTAGCATGCCCGGCAGTGTCGCAGATCACGATGGCCCGGGCGCCGCAGCGAATCGCCGTCGAATACAGCCGTTTCACGGTCTCCGGATCGCTGCGGCTCGTGTCCTCGGTAACGTACATGACGTCGAGGCCCAACGAAACCGCGTACTTCACGGCCTTCTCGGTAGTCTGCAAAAGAAAATCGTCGGTCCATCCTTCAGTAAAGCGGCGAATGGGGCTGGATCCAATGAAGGTTGCAGCCTCGATGCGCAACCCCGTTTTCTGCATGATGTCGGCAATGGGACGAATATCGTTCTCATGCGTGCGCGCCGCGCAGTTGGCGCGAATCTTCATCTTGTGTGCGACGATTTCCCGGGCCAATGCCGTCCCGTGCTCGACCGCGCGCGATCCCGCGCCCGGCAACCCAAGGTCGAGCGAGTCGATCCCAAGCGCCTCCATCAGATGAAGAATCTCAATCTTTTCCGGAATTGAGGGGTCGCGCACCGAAGGCGACTGCAGCCCATCGCGCAGGCTTTCGTCATTGAGCAGCACCGGTCCCGGCGGCTTCAGTCCCGGCGGATGATTGTTGTTCCAGTCGTAGATCAGTTCGGAGTTGTTCATGGGTTCGTGCCTGGTACCGAGTCAACCCTGCGGTTCTCTCTCGTTCGATACCAGGTACTCGGTACTATTTTCCCTTTTCCTTCGGCGGCAACGTCAACCCGAACACCGAAATCATCCCTTGCCCGGCGACGTTCACTTTGGCTTCCGCGGGATTCGGCAAATACAGCGTCTGGCAGTGTTCGCAGCGGTAGACCTCGGCATCGGGTCCCCATGCCTTTTCGGCATCGCCGCAGGCCTGCTCGACTACGTCGGTGGTGTAGAACCAGCGTTTCAAATGGCCGCCGCAGAATTTGCCTTTCTCGTTTTTCTCATTGCAGGCGCGCTGCCCGGCCTTCTTGATCTTCACCTTGTGATGGGGAAGCTGCGGAGCGGTTTGCGGGCCTGAAGTGGTGATTTCGCCAGTCGCCAAAGCGCTTACCCTCCTTCGGGCGGCGCTCGCGCCGCCGGATTCGGCCTTACGAGCGTCATTGTACTCGAAGGCGAAAGATGAGGCCAAAGCTCGGGATGTCGTATGCTAGGTCTGTTCTCGTGGCCGGTGATCGATCGCCAGAATGGGTGCCCTATGAACCATGAGCCTTTTTGCCCGCAAAAGACCTTCCTGACTGGCGCGGCCATTCTTCTCCCGCTCGCGCTTCTGCTCGGCCCAACCAGCGCCCAGACATCGCACAAGAACGGTGCTCGAACCGATGGTCGAAACAGCGTTGCGGCCAAGGTGCAGCAGGAACTGGTCCGCACCGAAACCGGCTTTTTCGAAGCCTGGAAGACGAAAGACCAGGCCTATTTCCGCGAGCACATGTCGGAGAACGGAGTTTTCTGGGGTGAGAACGGAACGGTGTCCCGCGACCAGCAACTCGCGGAGCAGCAAACTTCCGGGAAAACCTGCAGCTTGGAAGGCTACGGTCTGTCCGACTTCGGAGCGCTCCCGCTCGCCAGCGGGGCCTACCTGCTTACCTACAAGGCCGAACAGTATGCTACCTGCAGTGGAGAAAAAGCTCCGATCCACATGAACGGTAGTTCGATCTACATTCTCAAGGCCGGCCACTGGCAGGCCATTTACCGCGCAGAAGTGCCGCTGAAGAATCAGAGCTAAGGAATCAAGGCCAAGGAACCTCGTGATCACAATTGTTTCGGGACTGCCGCGTTCGGGCACTTCGCTGATGATGCAGATGCTGGCGGCGGGCGGAATGCCCATCCTCTCGGATAGCGAACGCCAGGCAGACGTGGACAATCCGCGGGGCTATCTGGAGTGGGAGCGCATCAAGCAGCTCCCCAAAGACCCAGCCTGCATCGCCGAAGCGGAGGGCAAGGTCGTGAAGGTGATCTCGCGTCTCTTGCTTTCGCTTCCTGAAGGGCACGAGTACCGCGTCATCTTCATGCAGAGACCGCTGCCGGAGGTGCTGGCGTCGCAGGAAGTGATGCTGCGTAACCGGGGAACCGCCAAGCCGGGAACGGACAATTCCGTCATCGCAGCGGCGTTCGAGAGACACTTGCTTGAAGTGCATGCCTGGCTCGACCACAAGGACTACGTGAAAACACTGCGCGTTCCCTACCACGAGGCACTGCGGGATGCCGAGGGCATCGGGCAGAAACTAAGCGACTTCCTCGAAATCGGTTTGAACCTGGAAGCCCTGGCCCGCCAGGTCGACGCGACGCTCTACCGAAACCGCTCCCGATGATTTTCGGAAGATAATCTTCGGAGATGATCCCCTGCACGGTGATCCGAAGTCGTGTTTTTAGAATTCCAACTTTGGATTGGCTTGATCTGCGCCCACGCGTCCCGTTGTGATCTCGGCCTTGTAGAAGTTCTCGGCCTTCACCGGATCTCCCGCCAGGCGCCGCAGCATGGTGATCTGTCCGACGTGAGTCAGCGCGTCGGCAATGGGGCCCTGAAAGAGCTTTTCGAGCGAAGCGTTCATCGGCTCACGCGAAGCCAGGAAATCGTCGAACTTTTTCAGCGCCGCAAAGAAGCGCTCGACCTCCTTGTCCCAAGGCTGCGGATTGGAGTCATGCCATTCGCGTTTTCCATTGGCCATCGAGAGCGCCCAATCCATAAGGTCGCCCAGGTGCGCGAGAATCTGTCCCGGCGCTCGCACCCCTTCATGGGCGCGAAACAGGGCAAAGCTTTCGGGCGCGTTGCGCACGGCCTTCGCTCCGCGATAAGCCACGGTGGCCAGGGAGTGACGCAGCAATTCGCGGGTTGGATCTGAATGGGAAGAATCGCTCATGGATCTCCTTTCGGTTTTCGGTTTTCGGTTTTCGGTTCTCGGTTCTCGGTTCTCAGTTCTCAGTTCTCCATTGCTCACTAACTGGTACTCGCAACTCGGTACTCGCCCCTCACAACTGCTTGCGCCCCACCACGCCCGCCGCGCGTAGCGCTCCGCGCAGGCGTTCGGCTAATCCTCGGGCAAACTGAAGATCGAGAAACCCTTCCATCTGCCGGGCAAAACTCGCGCCGTACCCATACCACCAGACTTTCTTCATTCCAGGCATGAGGTCCACATCCAAATGCTTCAGCCGCACCATCTCTTCTAAGCCAAAGCGTCCATGCGTCCGGCCCAGGCCGCTCGACTTTACCCCTCCGTGCGGCGCCTCGCTGATGCCGAAACAGGAAACCACATCATTCACCATGACGGTGCCTGCCTGGATGCGGCGGGCCAGCCCTTCTCCGCGCTCCCTGCTGCGAGTCCACACGCTCGCGGCCAAGCCGAATTCCGAATCGTTCGCCAGCTGCACGGCCTCCTCGTCGCTGTCGAATGCCATGACCGGAAGCACCGGGCCGAATGTTTCCTCGCGTAGGATACGCATTTCGTGCGTCACATCAGCCAGCACCGTCGGCTTATAAAAATTCTTCCCTAGCTCGGGTAAGCGGGATCCTCCGACCAGAACCCGCGCGCCGCGCGCCACGGCATCTTCCACCTGCGCCTCCACCATCTGCAACTGGCGCTCGTGGATCATCGGACCAACATCGGTCTCGCGATCCAGCCCGTGTCCCACGCGCAGTTTGTTTGTCTTCTCCACGCAGGCACCAAGAAACGCTTCATACAGACTGCGATGCACGTAACAGCGCTCGACCGAGAGGCACGCTTGCCCCGCGTTCACGAACGCCCCCCACACCGCCCCGCTCGAAGCCACATCCACATCGGCATCGTCGAGCACCAGCATGGGATCCTTCCCGCCCAACTCCAGCACGACGGGCAGCAACCGTTCGGCCGCGGCAGCTGCAATTCGCTTGCCCGTGGCCACGCCGCCGGTGAATATCAGCTTGTCGATCCCAGGCTTACCCCGCGAATGAAGCAGCGCCGCTCCGGTTGCGCCATCACCCACTACGACCTGAAAAACATCTTTGGGCACGCCCGCCGCCTGCAGCAGCCTCTCCAGTTGCAGCGCCATGAGAGATGTAAGTTCGGAGGGCTTCAGCACCACCGCATTCCCCGCCACGAGTGCGGCGAGCGTCTCCGTCGCAGGAATCGAAAACGGATAATTCCACGGCGAAATGATGGCCACCACGCCGTAGGGCTCGCGTACCAGCCGTCCGCTCTTGAGCTTGGTGGCAGGACTTCCATGCGGAAGCGACTGGTCGCGCAGCAGGCGATAGGCGTTCTCGATCAAGAACCGCGCCGCATCGAGTACCACCAGCACTTCGGTGGTCAGAGCTTCGGCCACCGGTTTGCCCGTCTCGCAGGTGATGGCCTCGGCGATTTCCGATTTCTTCTCGAGCAGCCGGCGCTGAAACTCACGGAGCACGGCGATCCGCCTGCGCACGCCAATCCCAGCCCACGCCGTCTGGGCCACGCGCGCCCGCGCCACAGCCGCATCAACTTCACTCTGGCCCGCGCATTCCAACTCGCGCAGAACCTCGCCCGTCGCCGGATTCACGCTTGCAACCTTGCGCGCCGTGATCTGTAAATCAGTAGCCATAACTCAGGATGCTCGAGAAACGTAGTCTGCGTCTTGTCCCCAGGCCGTCCACTCCCATCCTGCGGGCGATATTTTGACGCGACCGCCGTTCAGTACTCCACATTCACCAAATACAATCCGCTGGCCGGCGCGGTCGCTCCCGCGGCCGAGCGATTGCGCGCCTGTAGGATCCGCGTGACATCCTCGGCCCGCAGAGTTCCTTTGCCCACAAGAATAAACGTTCCCACCAAGTTGCGAACCATATGGTGCAGAAAGCCCGATCCCCGAACCGTATAGACAAACTCGTCTCCCTGCCGTTCCCAGCTCGAAGAAAAAATCTCCCGCAGATTCGACATCGGTTTACCTTCCCGTCCCCGCTCCGGATCAACCGCAGCAAACGAGGTGAAGTCGTGTTCGCCTTCTACCAGTCCGGCCGCCCGCACCATCGCCAGCTCATCGAGCGGAAATGGATAGTGCCACAGATACCTGGCCAAGAAAGGTGGATAAATCGCTGCGCGATAGATCCGGTACCGGTAAGTCTTCCCTCGCGCCGACTTGCGCGCATGAAAATCCGGCGCAGCCTCCTGTGCTTCGAGAACCCGCACTGACGCTGGCAAGATATCATTCAGCGCCTTCACGAAATTCGCTGCCGGGACCGAGGATTCCGTGGCAAAGGTCGCCACCTGCGCCAGCGCGTGTACTCCCGCGTCCGTCCTTCCCGAACCCTGGGGCAATACTTTTTCGCCGGTGATTCGTCCAATGGCTGAAGCGAGTGTGCCCTGCACGCTCACGGCATCGGGCTGCACCTGCCAGCCCGCAAATTCCGATCCGTCATAGGCGAGAATCAGTTTGAGATTGCGCATGCGATCTTCGAGTCCCGCGCCCGCGCCGCTTCATCCAAGTCATTTCATGCGTCAGATTCTTGCGCGCAACGGCGTGATTCCCCTCCGCGGGGAGAGGCTCGGCCATCGCCAGCACTTTATCAGTTTCAACTCCAGAGCCGCTCGAGCTGGAGCGCTCGAAGGGGATCGGCCACTCGGATATACTGAGGCCTTTCACCGAACTTTCGTCTCGCTCTCGTTTTTCAGGTGCTTTTCCGGAACTCCGATGCCGCCGGCTGCGTACCAAGATCTGGGTAGAACTTTCGGTTTGAATGAATCCGGCTGTCTCAGGCTACCACCGGGATTTGTTGCACGGTCTTAACGAACTGACTTAACCAACTGGTCCTAACCAAGCTGTTTTTTAACCAACGGAGATGAGTAGATGCCAATTGCACGCTTAAACTCGACCATCCGGTCGATCACCGCCGCCATCTTATTCGGAACGCTGACGATAGCAAGCTGGGGCCAGGAGGCGCCCGCTGCACCCGTCCCGCCAAACACCCCGGAAACGCGGCCCCTGCCTGTCCTGAATTATTCCCATCCGGTATCGCATTTTCCCAACCCGATCGCCCCCTACACAGCGCGGCACCTGGCAGCGCCGAATCTGGCCAACACCGCGCGCATCGACCAACTCATGCACGAGGGCAAGCTTTACCTGTCGCTGAACGACGCCATCGCCCTCGCGCTCGAGAACAACCTGGATATCGCCATCGCCCGTTACAACCTGAACATCGCCGATACCGACGTGCTGCGCGCCAAAGCCGGCGCTGCGACTCTGGGCGTGAATACCGGTGTGGTGCAGAACACGCCCGGCGGGGGCGTGCTCGGCCTCGGCGGCCAAGTCGGCTCCGGCACGGGCGGCACCACCCTGGGTGCAGGCGGGGCAGGGGCAGGCGCGGGCGGTCTGGTCGGCTCCACGCTCGGCCTCGGTCCGCTCATCACCAGCTTCGACCCGGTTCTTTCCGGGACGCTGCAGGAGGACCGTTTTCATATCCTCCCGTCCAGTACGTTTACTCCCGAATCTCCTCAGAACACCGCCACCGGCAACGTCTCTTATCAGCAGGGTTTCACTTCGGGAACCAATCTGCTGGTGGGCTTTAACAACACCCGCATCGCGACTGGGGACGCCCCTTTCACCACGCTAAGTCCGCAACTCAACTCCAGTTTCAAGTTCCAACTCACGCAGCATCTGCTGCAGGGATTCGGCTTCGCTGCCAACAATCGTTTCATCCGGATCGCCAAGAACGATCGTGAACTTTCTGACGTGGCCTTCCGGCTGCAAGTCATCACCACGGTCAATCAGATTCAGACCATGTATTGGGATCTGGTCTACGCCTACGAGAACGCTCGCGTGCAGAAAGAATCGCTGGCTTTCGCCGAGAAGACGTTGTCCGATACGAAGAAGCAAGTGGAAATCGGCAGCCTGGCGCCCATCGAAGTCGTGCGCGCGCAGAGCACCGTCGCTCAGGATCAGCAAGCGTTGACGATTGCGCTGACCAACCTGCAGTTGGAGCAATTGCTCATGAAGAACGCGCTCAGCCGCACCCTGCGCGATCAAGTTCTGGCAGGAGCCGATGTGATTCCAACCTCGACCATGGAGCTTCCGGCGAATGAACCCGTCCAGCCCACGCAGGATCTGATCGCCGATTCTCTTCGCCATCGCGCCGACCTGGTGGAGTCCCGTATCCAGCTCAACACCTCTGAGATCAGCAATAAGGCGGTGCGCAGTGCCCTGTTACCGACGCTGGACCTGTTTGCTTACTACGGTGGCACGGGGTTGGGGGGCGTGCAAAACCCAACAAATCTTTGTTCGAACCAGCCGCTGGCCGAGCAGGCGGAGGGGTTTTGCGCTGGACCAAATGCCGCTTACAGTGGCGAGACCTTCATCTCTCCCGCTCCCACCCAAAACTACGGTGGCACCCTCAATCAACTCATCAACTCCGCCGCTTCCGACAAAGGCGTTGGACTCACTCTGAATATTCCGCTGCGTAACCGCGCCGCGCAAGCAGTTCAGATCCGATCGGAACTGGAATATCAGCAGGCCCAGATGCGCCTGCAACAGATCGAAAACCAGATCAGCATCGAAGTCCGCAACGCCCAGTTCGGAGTCGAACAGAACCGCGCCAGTGTAGCCTCCGCCCAAGCCGCGGTGGACTACGCCAAGCAGTCGCTCGATGCGGAAGAGAAGAAATATCAGTTCGGCACCTCGACCACTACTCTGGTCCTGCAAACCCAGAGCGCGCTGGCCACGGCGGAGTCCACTTTGATGTCGGCCATGGCCGCCTATGAGAAGTCGCGCGTCGAACTCGACCGCGCGACCGGCGTCACCCTCGACCATGCTGGCATCAGCATCGACGACGCTGCCAAGGGCCAGGTCACGCGCCTGCCCAGCGTGCCCTACATCGCGCCGCGCAAAGACCTGCCGGCCACAACTCCGCCAGCGCAGCGGCAGTAGCTACCGAAGTGCGCTCGTAGCGCCGCGTCCTTCCGATGTCGGCGCTACATCGCACTCTGATCTTCGGTATTGCTTTTTCTGGTATTGCTTTTTCTAACAATTCTTTACAATCTGCACCCGCTTCCCCGCCTCCGTCCCGCTAAGATGGAGTGACGTTTCTATGTTTTCCGCATCCAACGTTCAAAATCTATTTGTCCTTTCAACAAGGTGCATCACCGTTCCTATTCAAGGAGTTCAAGGAGACGAACCATGTCTTTGCCTTCGCCCCGAATGATCGCGGCCCACCGGCGCCACACTCTGCTAGTGATAGTGATCATGACGGCCTTTTCCATCCTCGGCTGCATGCCGTTATCACCGCTTTTGTGCGGGCAGGATGTCCCCGCCGCCCCAATGCCGCAAACCGCACCCGCTTCTGCCCAGCCACAAGCGGTTCATTTGCAGGATTATTCCAAACCGCGCTCGGCCTTTCCTCATTTCTTGCAGCCCTACCAGCCGCAGGAAGTCGCGCAGCCGAACCTGGGCAATTCGCCGCGCATCGACTCGCTCATGCGTGACGGCAAGATTTATCTTTCGATTGACGACGCCGTCGCGCTCGCGCTTGAGAACAACCTTGATATCGACATTGCCCGCTACAACCTGAACATCGCCGACACCGACTACCTGCGCGCCAAATCAGGCGCCAATATTCTCGGCGTCAATGCCGGCATTGTGCAAAACACTCCGGGCGGAGGCGTGGGCGGCCTCGGAGGAACAGTCGGTTCCGGCACCGGAGGCACCACCGTCGCCCCCAGCGGCGTGGGCACGGGCACCAACGGCTTGGTCAGTTCTACGCTGGGGATCGGTTCGACCATCACCAGCTTCGACCCGGTCGTCACCAGCACACTGCAGCTCGACAAGGATGACACCGAGTCCACCACCGTAGAGAGCCTCGTCCCAGTCGTGGGGCAGAACACCTACACGGCCAACTTCGCCTACACGCAAGGCTTCCAGTGGGGCACTGCTTTGTCGGTGGGATTCAACAACAGCCACATCGCCACCAACAGCTCTGAAACCCTGCTGACGCCCGAGGTGAGTTCGAATTTCCAGTTCAGGATCACGCAAAACCTGCTGCAAGGGTTCGGCTCCCTTCCCAACCTGCGCTTTATCCGCATCGCCAAGAACAACCGTGAAATCTCCGACGTCGCCTTCCGCCTGCAAATTATTACCACCGTCGATCAGATCGAGGACATGTATTGGGATTTGGTGTATGCCTACGAAAACGTGCGCGTACAGCAGGAAGCTCTCACCTATGCGCAGAAGGCGCTGACCGATACCAAGCAGCAGGCACAAGTCGGCACCGCTCCGCCCATTCAGGTGGTGAGCGCGCAGAGCACGGTCTCAACCGACGAGCAGAACCTGATCCTGGCCCAGAACAATCTGGAACTGGAAAAGTTGCTGGTGAAAAACGCGCTCAGCCGCAGCATCGAAGATCCGACGCTGGCCGAGGCCGACGTAATTCCCACCTCCACCATGCAGGTTCCCCAGGAGGAAGCAGTCGTTCCCACGCAAGACTTGATCAACGAAGCTCTGGCTCATCGTGCCGAACTTGCCGAATCGCGCATCGATCTCAATTCCCGCGACCTCAGCAGCAAAGCCGTCCGCAACGCCATGCTGCCCACGCTCGATGCCTTCGCTTATTACGGCGGATCGGGAGTGGGTGGGAATCTGGCTGTCCCGACCTGCACCGTCACCGTCACCAGCGGGTGCTACGTAGCCCTTCCGCCGCCGTTTGCCAACAGCAAAGCCGTGGGCTACGGCGGGACTCTGAACCAACTCGTGAACTCCACCGCTCCCGACAAAGGCGTTGGCCTCACGCTGAACATCCCACTTCGCAATCGCGAAGCTCAGGCCAATCAGGTGCGCGCGGAACTGGAATACCGCCAGGCTCAGGTGCGGCTGCATCAACTGGAGAATCAAGTGCGCATCGAAGTGCGCAACGCGCAGTTCGACGTAAAGCAGAACCGTGCCTCCGTCCAGGCCGCCCAATATGCGGTCGACTTCGCGCGCCAGACGCTCGACGCCGATCAGCAGAAGCTGAAAGTCGGACTCACCACTACAACCGCCATCTTGCAGGATGCTTCCGTCTTAACCACTTCTGAGTCCAATCTGGTCTCCGCCAAAGCTGCATACGAGAAGTCGCGCGTCGAACTTGATCGGGCCACGGGGTTGCTGCTCGATCACTCCGGCATTGACATCGCCGACGCCACCCGCGGCCAAGTCAAGCGCCAGCCCAGAGTTCCCTACGTCGTTCCGCGGCAGGACGCTCCTGCGGGAGGGCAGTCGGCGCAACCCCAGGGAGGCCAACTTTAGTCCTGGCTGGACAGTCGATCTCCGCAGGTAGACAATTAAGATATGCGGATCGCCTCTATTTTCGAACACAATAGGCTTGGCCGATCGGAGTCCCCACGCCATTGCGGCATCTGTTCGTCGCCACGCGCCGCGCGTTTCGGCCAGCTCCTCTTGCTCGCGATCGGAGCCTGTTTGTGTTCTTGCCTCCTGCTTCGAGCGCAAACATCGGACTCCCAAGCCGGCGACGCGAACCAGTCATGGAGAGTCACTCGCGATTCGCAGAGTGACAATCTGAATCCCACCCGTACCCTTGAAAGCCACACTCGGAGCGGCAATCGCACGGTGGATAACCAATCGCTCGAGCGCCGCGGGGCGAACGGAGAATTCGAGCCCTATCAGGACATCGAAAAAACAACCGTGCAAGTCAACGCTACGACCGTGCGGACCACAATGCGCACGTACGGTCGCGATGCCGATGGAGCGAAAACGCTGGTGCAGGTAACAGAAGAAGAAGCGCATACTTTGCCAGGAGGCGGCTCGAACTTGGTGCGTACGACCTCGAATCCCGACGCCGACGGCAATCTCCAGTTAGTTCAGCGGCAAATCGAGGAGACGAAGAAGATCGGCAAGGATGTGGAGGAGACGAAAACGACGGTGATGCTTCCCAGCATCAACGGTGATCTTGCTCCATCGATGAAGACCGTAGAGCGCCGCGAACGCAGCGCAAACGACACCGTGGCATCCCAAAAAACCACGTCACTTGCCGATGGCACCGGAAACTGGCAAGTCGGCGAAATACGGCAAGCCACTAGCCGGCAAGAAGGCAAGGAGCGCACCACGGAGGAGCGTATCTCCCGCCCGGACGCTGAGGGCAAGCTCCTCGAAATCTCGCGTACCGTGAGCAAGGAATCCGAGAACGCTCCGGGGGAAAAGCGCGACACAGTGGAAACTTATTCCGTCGATGTCCCGGGATCGGCCCGGGACGGCAGCATGCACCTGGTCGAGCGCACAACCACTGCCCAAAGCACCAGCTTGACCGGTCAGCAAACCACCGCACGGCAGGTGGAGCGCCCGGACCCCGGCGATCCGGGCGCCGGAGTGCGCGTGAGCATCCGGACCACCGACGCGGTGCGCCCTGGCTCGTCCGGCGCCCAGGCCACGCAGACGATTCAACTGCTCGACTCGAACGGTGATTTTGACGTAGTCTCCGTGGACACCTCAAAGTCCGATAACACTCACGCCGTTCAGGTTCAGATCGCGCCTTCCGAAAAGCCGAAATAAGCTGAGGCGAAAGTGATTTGACGCCAGTCTGGCCGCATCGCTCGAGGCCCGGCAGAGACCTGATAAACTCGCCCGTAATGCAACCACCGAACCAGGCTGCCATCCCGCGATCTGTGTTGTGGATGGTGCTGCTGTCGTTTGTTCTGCAGGTGGCCGGGATCGGAGTTTTCCGCCAGTACCACACTCGTAGGGGGGAAGATAACTTCGGCTTCGGCTTTGAGATGGGCCGGGTTGGACGCTCCATCGCTCTGGGGCAGGGTTTCAGCAGTCCCTACGAGGGGAATACGGGCCCTACCGCCTGGGAACCTCCACTTTATCCCTACTTAATTGGCGGAGTCTTCAAGATTTTCGGCGTCTACACGTACGCTTCGGCGTGGGTTCTGTTGTCGATCAACAGCCTCTTCGCCGCTTTCACCACGATTCCTGTGTATCGGATCGCGCACCGAACTTTCGGCCCGCGGGTTGCCCTCTGGTCGGCGCGGACCTGGGCGCTAAATCCCTACGTCTGGTACTGGTCCGTTCATTGGATATGGGACACGACCTTCACTCCGCTCGTGCTGGCGTTGATCTTTTTGGTCGCCCTCGAGATGGAGCAGTGGCCGGGTTGGCGGGGATGGGCGCTGTTTGGCGTGCTCTGGGGGGTGGGAGCGCTGGCCAATCCCACGATGCTGTCATTTCTGCCATTCTGCGGGCTGTGGGTGTGGTGGCGAAGATACCGGCGCGGTCTGCGCTCGCTGGCCGGGGTCGTGCTTTGCTCGTTGGTATTTTTCTTGGTTCTTTCGCCCTGGCTGGCGCGCAACTATGAGGCGTTCGGCCGCCTTGTTTTTATTCGCGACGATTTCGGATTGCAGTTGCGTCTCGGCAACAACAAGCTGGCCGACGGCATCTCGATCGTCACCCTGCAGCCTAATCTCAACAAACTGGAGCTTGAGAAATTTCAGCGGCTGGGCGAAATTGCTTACGAGGCCGATTGCAGGCGGCTGGCCTTCGATTGGATCCGCGCCCACCCGGGCCGATTCGCCGTCATCAGCCTGAAGCGTTTTTTCTATTACTGGAACGGCTTGCCCAGACCGACGGACAGCGTCGTTCCGTGGGACTTTCGCAGTTCCCTTTTTCTGGCGTCGTCCGTGATGGCCGTCTGGGGATTGATGCGTGCGCTGCGGCAGAAACGGCCGGCGGCGTGGCTTTTCGCCGGACTCGTCGCCACCTATCCCACGATCTATTACTTCGTGTTCCCGCATGCCCGCTACCGCCATCCCATCGAACCTGAGTTGTTTATTCTGGTGGTGTTCCTGGCTTCGGAAGTTCGGAGCCGCACCCGAGTGGCTGAGGAGTCAATGGCTGGTTGATGATTGTAGATGGATGATGGATAAGCTAAGTCGGTTTGATTTTCAATCAGCAATCAACAATCAGCAATTCATTATGACAATTTCCGTGGCCATCGTGGCGATGGATGAAGAAGGAAACATTGGCCGCACGCTGGCCAGCGTCGACTGGGCGGATGAAATCGTGCTCGTCGACTCGGGCTCGAAAGATCGTACCTGCGAGATCGCGCGTGCCCAGGGAGCGCGAGTAGTCGTCGAACCCTGGCGGGGTTACGTCGCTCAGAAGCAGTACGCCATCGATCTTTGCACGAAAGAGTGGGTGCTGCTGCTCGACGCCGACGAAGAGGTCAGTCCCGGACTGGCTGAAGAAATTCGCGCCGCGATCGCCAGCGCAAGCCCGGTGAGCGGCTATTGGCTCCCGCGCAAGAATCTGTTCCTCGGCCGCTGGATGCGCCACGGCGGTTTTTACCCTGACCCCAAGCTGCGTCTGTTCCGCCGCGGGCAGGGATTCGTAACCGGGCACGATCCCCACGACCGCTGCGAACTGAAGCCAGGCGTAGCGGGAGACGTGCCGCAAACGACGCGCCAGTTCAAGAACCCGCTGGTGCACTACACCTATCCCAACCTGACCCTTTACCTCGGCCACATGAATCGCTATTCGTCACTGGGCGCCCAACTGGCGGTTGCCAAGGGGCACCGCAGCTTCAGTTTCATCAACATCGTTCTGCGTCCGTTGGCCACGTTCGTCTACAACTACTTCTTCCGCTTGGGATTTCTCGACGGTCGCGAAGGGCTGCTGCTGCACCTGTATCACGCCGGCTACGTCTCGTGGAAATACGCCAAGGCCTGGGAACACTCTCGCGACGGTCTTCGCAATAACGGGTAGCCTGCTCACGTCCTGATCGCCGTCAGAGTCAAAGCGTGGGAGGGCCTATGCACAGGTGACGTAAATTCTATTGTGTAAAAGCGAGAGGGTGTAAGTTGGTTTTCTGCCTGACCAGCGGAAACCAAATCCTAGAAAAGGAGACTTACACCCAATGGCGAAGATAATCCCGATCAC
>Ga0182015_10002739_pt1 | contig 20693 bp, 13 predicted proteins | sample 712P3MmetaG_FD_120478 | JGI IMG/M metagenome (GOLD analysis project Ga0182015, IMG submission 120478) | Permafrost microbial communities from Stordalen Mire, Sweden - 712P3M metaG | ecosystem: Environmental > Terrestrial > Soil > Wetlands > Permafrost | place: Sweden: Stordalen | collected...
AAACGGCAGTAAATAGGGCGAAATCGAGAACCCGCCCAGCAGCCACTCGGGTGAATACTCGAAGTAAATCTCGTGCCCCGGAGTTTCCGCAATCGTGCCGACGATCCGCTCGCCCATGAGCACCTTGACCTTGCGCAGCGTGCTCACGGGAGTGTCGTGCCGCGTACTCGCGGCGGCGGGTTGAGCTTCTCAAGCTCGTCCATCGAGGCGGGCTCTTTTGGTCGAGTCGCAAAAAGGCCCTCAAAATCCCGGAGATTGCCAACCACGATGGCCAGCTTGACGAGACTCTCTAGGGCGATCTGCCCGGAATTCTCAAAACGCTTAAGCGACCAAAGATTCACGCCGGCCCTGGCCGCTAGAGTTTCGCGAGACCAACCGAGTTGGAGCCGACGGGCCCTAAAGCGCGCGGCGATAGCCCCGCCAATCCCCTGTGGAGATGAAGTAAGTACGGGTAATATATTACCTCTTAATGACATATTATTATTTGACGGGTAATTAGTTACCTGTTAAAGTCAATGCTAAAGGCGAATTAATTGGGCCGAGCGAGAGGCAGATTGTGCGGAAATCGTGGTCGCGGAAATCAATGGAGAGCGATTTGGGAAAAGGCGTCGAGTCACGGGGTTTGCACGTGAGGGAGGCCTTGCACCCCATGCTCCGTAAACAGGCGTTTACCCAATCCGCGTTGCGATTTCGTCTCCTATGGCCAGCGACGCCGTTGCCGCGGGGCTCGGCGCATTGAGCACATGGAGGGCGTTCGGGCGTTCAATAAGCTCAAAGTCCTGGACCAGTTCCCCTCCCGGAGTCATCGCCTGGGCGCGCACGCCCGAACCCCCGGGGACGAGGTCGCTTTCTTGAAGGGACGGCACCAGTCGCTGCAGGGAGGCGCAGAACCGTTTCTTGCTGAAGGATCGAATCACCTCGTCCCGGCACATTCCGGCGTGAAGCCGCATGAAGCGCCAGAGTCCGGGGAATGCCAGCGCGTCCCACAGGTCGCGAAGGTTGACGTCGCTCTTCCGGTATCCCTCCCGTGACGTGGCCAGGATGGCATTGGGCCCCGCCTCCATGCCGCCGTGGATGAGGCGGGTGAAGTGGACCCCGAGGAACGGAAACGTGGGGTCGGGAACCGGGTAGACGAGATTTCGGACAAGGTGCGCCCGCTCGGCCTTCAACTTGAAATACTCCCCCCTGAAGGGCACGATCCGCGTCGAACGGGCCTCACCTGCAAGGGCGCTGACGCGGTCGCAGTAGAGGCCCGCGCAATTGACTATGAAATCGGCGCGATACTCCCCGGTTTCGGTGAGCACGCGCCATCCCGGCCCGTCCCGCACCAAATGGTTGACCCGGGAATCCCTGTGAAGGGAGGCCCCGCCTTTCAAGGCGTCGGCGGCCATGGCGCGCACGACGGCGGCGTAATCCACGATTCCCTCCTCGGGAACCCGCAGCGCCGCCACTCCGGCCACATTGGGTTCAACCTCCCGGATGGCGCCGCCCTCGAGCCATTCGATTCCGCGGAGGCCATTCTTGCGGCCCCTGTCCTCGAGCGCCTTCAGTCTCGGGGCTTCCGTGTTGTCCACCGCCACGACCAGCTTTCCGCAGATTTCATGGGCGATCCCGTGCTCCAGGCAAAACGCCGTCATCAGCCGTATCCCCTCGACGGCCATGCGGGCCTTCGCGGAGCCCGGCTTGTAGTAAAGGCCTGCATGGAGCACGCCGCTGTTGTGGGTGCTCTGGTGGCGTCCGAACTCGGCCTCCTTCTCAAGAAGGCAGATCTGGGCACCAGGCCGGCGGCGCTGAAGCTGGATCGCTGTCGCTAGGCCGACGATTCCACCGCCAATGATGCAAATTCGCATGAAATCGACGATAGTGGAGCGCATGGCCCAGTTGACGGCGACTCCTTTATACTGCCCGCGCTGGACCTGGCGACGGAAGGCATGACTCGGCTAGGCAAAGACTTGTCGTTTCGTAAGCATCCACTCTTGATCGACTTCGCCACCCGTTCATGTTGACCTGAACCCCTTCACAATGCGCTCGCTCTCGGGCCGATCATGAGCCCCCCAGGACATACCACGCCCGTATCGGGCATAGCCCGCAAAAGGGACCTCTGGTGGCAGTTCACCGTCCGGGCGGTTGAATCGCGCTACCGCGGCAGTTATCTCGGGATCGTCTGGGCGGTACTGAACCCGGTGCTCATGTTGAGCATCTACTTTGTCGTCTTCGGGGTCATCTTCGGTGGGCACTTCCGCGATCCCAAGGTGGAGTCTCTAAAGGACTACGCGATGGCGATGTTTCTCGGGCTCACGCTCTACCAGCTCCTCGCTGAAACGCTCGGAGCGTCCCCGCTGCTGATCACCGGAAACGCCAACCTCGTCAAGAAGGTCGTGTTTCCCGTGGAGATTCTACCGCTGTCACAGGCCGGGGGGCTCTGGTTCAACCTGGGGATCGGGCTCATCCTCGCCCTCGGGGGTTGGCTCGTCATCGGCGAAAGCCTCACGGCCTCGGGCCTCGCGTGGCTCCCGGTCATCCTCCTGCCGCTCCTCATGTTCTCGGCGGGCCTTTCCTGGCTTCTCGCCGCTCTCGGCGTGTTTTTCCGCGACCTTGCACAGGCGATGCCCTTCGTGGCCCAGGTGATCATGTACGCGAGCGCCGTATTCTACCCTGTGAGCCGGATTCCCGCCGGCGTATGGGCATTCCTCAAGTGGAACCCCTTCCTGCAGACGGTCGTCCTGGCCCGCGAGGTCGTTCTCTGGGGTTATCCCGTTAACATGCGGGCACTCGCCTACACCTACGCGGCCGGCGTTGCCTCGATGATCATCGGCCGATGGGTGTTCCTCAAGCTGCGGCCGGCCTTTGCCGACGTCATCTGACCCGATGCCCGACGAACCCCTCATCGAGGCTAATGGCCTCACAAAGGCCTACAGGATTTGGGACAGCCCGTCCTCCCGGCTCACATCGCCCTTCCTGGAGGTTGCCGCCGGCCTTTTCCCGAGGGAATCCACGGCGCGACGCGCGATCGCCGGACGGGCCTCCTCGAGGTACCGCGACTTCTACGCACTCCGGGACGTGGGCTTCTCAATCCGGAGGGGCGAGGCGACCGGGATCATCGGGCGCAACGGCTCAGGGAAAAGCACGCTCCTGCAGCTGATCGCGGGCACCCTCATGCCGACCTCGGGAACCGTGCGGACCACGGGCCGCGTTTCGGCACTCCTCGAACTCGGCAGCGGCTTCAACCCGGACTTCACGGGCAGGGAGAACGTCTTCGTGAACGGCGCCATCTACGGCTTCACCCACTCCGAGATGGAGGCACGGATGGACGAGATCGCGTCCTTCGCGGACATTGGGGACTTCATCGAGCAGCCCGTCAAAACCTACTCGTCCGGCATGATGATGCGCCTCGCGTTCGCCGTGGCCGTGAACGTGCAGCCGGACGTCCTCATCATCGACGAGGCGCTGGCCGTCGGCGACGTCTTCTTCTCCCAGAAATGCTTCCAGAGGATCCGCGAGATCGTCCATCGGGGCGCGACCCTGATATTCGTCTCCCATGACATGGGGGCGGTGCAGTCGCTCTGCGACCGCGCCCTCCTCTTGAGCCACGGAAACCTGCTCTTTGACGGCGCGCCTGAGGACTGCGTCAGCAGGTACTTCAACCTCCATTCGCCGCCCGCGAAGCCTGGCGAGTCCGTCGCAGGGATGCATCCGCCCGTCAACCCGGAGGTCCGGAATGCAATCCGCTCGCTTGACGTACTGTCCTCGGCCAAGTCGAGGCACGGCGATCGGGCGCTCGAGATAGCCGCCGCGGTCATCGTCGACGGGCACGGCGCGGCCACGTGGGACTTTGAGATGATGCACCGCGCCTGCGTGCGCGTCCTTTTTGTCGCAAACGCCGACGTGCGCCGTCCCTCGGCGGGGATCCAGATCCATGACCGGATGGGCAACCTTGTCTTTGCGGCGGGCACTCCCCAGCTGCGGTTCCCCCTGCCGGCGCTCTCAAAGGGACAGGAGATCGTGCTCGAGTTCCGGATAACTCTCAGCCTTCAGCCGGGGGCCTACACGCTGTCGCTCGATGCCGCGGAATTCGACGAGGAGAACCCGAATGTCGGGGTGTTCTTCGACCGGGTCGGCGGCCTCGGTCCCTTGAACGTGGCGATCCATGCGGGGGGCGCCCTTCCCTTCTACGGGATCGCCCAGCTGCCGATGGATATCAGCTATCTCTGAACATGGCCGACCTTGACGAACGGGCCTGCTGGTGCGGCCACTCTGACCTCGAGGCCTTCTCGCCCGACTACCGGGTCTGCCGCGCGTGCGGGACCTTGGTCAGCCGGGCCCGGCACTCGCCGGAAATCTACGGCAAGGACTATTGGACCGAGCGGCAGACGGCCCACCACGGCCTCCCCGACATACGGCAACGGGCGCGGCTCGACCTGCCGGAAAGGTGCGCGCATTGGCTCGCCCGCCTTCTCCCCCTCAAGCTCCCGCCCGCGCGAATCCTGGAGGTGGGCTGCGCCCATGGCGCCTATGTGGCGCTGCTGGGCTGGGCCGGTTATGACGCTGTCGGCACCGAAATGAGCCCCTGGGTGGCCCAGTTCGCCGATGAGACATTCGGTGTCAAGGTCCTCGCCGGGCCCATCGAGAAGCAGGACTTCGAGGCGGGAAGCTTTGACGTGATTGTCCTTAACGACGTTCTGGAGCACCTGCCCGCTCCCGTCGACACCCTCGCCCACTGTTCCCGCCTTCTTTCAAAGGACGGCTTCTTTGTCATCCAGACTCCCGAGTACAAGGAGCACCTTACCTATGAGCAATTGAAGGCGTCCAACGATCTGTTTCTGAAGCACATGGACAGGAACAACGAGGAGCATCTCTACTTGTTCAGCCGGCGGTCGGCTGGTGCGTTCTTTGGACGGCTCGGATTTCCCAACCTCGATTTCTCGAATCCTGTCTATGCCTACGACATGTCATTTGTCGCCAGCCGGGCAAAACTGCCGGTGGCCGACGACGCGGCCGTCTCAGCGGCCCTGTCAAGCCGGCCGATGGGTCGCCTCGTCCAGGCGCTCCTCGACAAGGCGCTTGAGTCAGCCGACCGCCTGTGGGCAATCCGGCGGCTGCAAGACACAGCCGGCCGCGGGAATCCCTAGCGCCGCGCAATAATTCATGCATGCCTCAATACCCTCTGACAGGAAGGCCACAGAATACCTGGCCAACGAGAGGACATTCCTCGCGTGGATCCGAACCTGCATCGCGGTCATCAGCCTCGGGTTCGTGATCGCCCGTTTCGGTGTCTGGCTTCGCGAGCTCTCCACGCGGATCGACCCGAAGGCAGACACCCCGCATAGCACCGGTTTCTCCCTCGCCGTCGGAGTGGCCATGATGGCGCTCGGGAGCGCGCTCACTCTCCTGGCCGCATGGCGCTACCACGCCATCAACCGCGCGATCGAAAAGGGGCAGTATGAGGTTGCTAAGGGGCTGGTGGTCGTCGTCACGGTCTCCGTTTCGCTCCTGGGGGCCGTCATGATCGGCTACCTGATTTTCTCGGAAAACCGCTTTTGACCGCGGAGGGATTAAGCCCGCTGCCATATTTTAGGGTCGCTTTTGTCAAATTAACTGCTGTGTTTTTTTGACAAACAATCGTGCTAAAACGTTCACAAAGCATTGATGATAAGATTGTACGATCTATAAATGCCAGAGCAGATGCTTCCGTATTTTCAATTAAGGACTTTATAGCCCATCCCCCGAGATTACTTGGTTTCAGCGTCGCCGACTAGGAGGTCGCCCGCCGGACGGATACCGAAGGATCCGCGGCTTCAGCGGACAGCCCGCCCAAGCCTCTTGGTGACGTGATCGCCATCAACGAGAGTTTGATCAAGGATCACCTCAACAAAATCGTCGTAACGACCGTGGAAGAGACGCTGAACGCCTTTCTGGATGCCGAAGCAGACCAGCTTTGCGGCGCTAAGCGATACGAGCATTCGCCGGATCGGGTGGACACCCGGGCCGGCCATTTCGAGCGCCAGCTGCATACCAAGGCGGCCGAAGTGACGCTTAAGATGCCAAGTTTCGGAATCTCCCATTTGAGAGCGCGATCGTGGAGCGACACCGGCGTCGGGAGATCAGCGTCGGGCCTAACATTGGATCTCACGGTGTCGGTACTTCGTACACCTCTGCCAAGGCCACGCCCGTCGTACTGTCAACGCCTGAGATCTGCACGGTGTAGGCGCCCGCAGGAAGATTGACGATGCCGGCGCTGTCGGCACTGCCTGAAGGAAGGGCAAAGGCTCCCACCGAGGCCGCTGTGCTTGCAATAAGGGAGGGATTGGCACTGGTACCCCAACCCGAGTTCGAGGCGATGACCATGCTGGCATTGTTAAAGACCGAGAGGCTCGGCTGGGCCAAAACCCCGCTCACGCCGAAGGCAGTCAGGCTCGGTCCGTCCCCGCGCACGAGGAGTTGCTCCGAACCGCTTCCCGAAATAACAAAGCCCGAGATCAGAATACTCGCTCCCGTGCCTACTCCTGTGCGAGTCGAGATATTGATCAGGCGGGTACCCGAAGCCTTCACCTCGTACACTTCCGCCAAAGCGACACCAGTGGTACTCCCCACCCCAGAGATTTGCACCGTATAGGCTCCCGCAGGAAGTGTAGCGATCAAGGCACAATCCGCGCTGCCCGAAGGCAACGCAAACGCCCCTACCGATGCCGCAGCCGTGACGATTGCGGCAGGGTTGGCGTTCGTACCCCAGCCTGTATTCGTCGAAATAACCTTACCCGTGTTGTCAAAGACGCTCATACTAGGCACCGCCAAAGCTCCTGTGACCCCAAAGGTCGCCAGCGAAGGCCCATCTCCCCGTATGAGTAGGGTCTCCGTGCCACTCCCTCCAATCACAAATCCAGCAATGAGAATATCCCCTCCGGTACCTACTTGGGCACGCGTTGAAATGTTGCTGAGCCGCGCCGAGGCACTTCCCCCACCACCACCGGGAGGGGCTGGCGTAGTGGGTCCCACGACGAGCGTGTTCGGGAAGTTTGCATAGGTGTCGGTCACATAGCCGCTGTCGACCGCGGCGTCGGTGTACTCCGTGACCAAAAACGCGAGGTACCACGTTCCGTTGGGCGGCGGCATATAGGGCACGATCTCGGATACGTTGTTGTACTCGGTGCCGCCGTTCAGCTGACCCAGCACATAGTCCGCCAGAAGATAGCCGTTTTCCAGCTGGCCCGTAAAGGGCGTGGGGAAGGCCCAGAGCTCCATCCTAAGGGTCCCCGTCTCCCCCCCCGTGTTCGGATTCAAGATCTGCACGACGGTCAACTGGACCGAGGTTCCTCCGGGCTGGACCGCATATGTATAGGGACCTGTAACCTTCAGAGTGGTCGGTTGGATGACGGCGGGTGTGACGGTTAGCGTTGCATTGGTGGACGTCGCGCTGCCCTGGCTGTTGGCCACCACACAGGCATAGGTGCCCGCATTTCCGCTCTGCACGGAGGTAATGCTGTACGACGCCCCCGTTGCGCCGGGAATGGCCGCCCCGTCAAAATACCACTGGTAGGAGAGCGTCGCCGTACCGGACGCGCTGACGGCGAAGGTGACGCTGTTTCCGGCGGTTATGGTCTGGCTCTGGGGCTCGGATGAGATGGACGGGGCTACGGCTACCGGGCCTATCTGGAGCGTGTTGGGAAAATCGACATATTTGTTGGGCGTGTACCCGTTGTCGATCGCGGCCCCGGTGTACTCCGTTATGATTAAGGCGACATACCAGGTTCCGTTGGGCGGCGACGAATAGGGTACGATTTCGGAAACGTTGTTGTATTCGGTGTCGGGCGTTAGCTGGCCCAGCTGATAGGTTGCCATGACGTAGCCGATGTCGGCCGCGCCCGAATAGGGGGAGGGGAAGGCCCATAGCTCCAGCCTCAGGGTCCCCGTCGTCCCGTTGGTCGTATTAGCAATCTGTACAATGGTGAGCTGGACCGTGGCTCCCCCTGACAGAACCTGATAGGTGACAGGTCCCGTGTCCGTGATGGCGGTCACCACCTGGCCATCCGCAGTCTGGAAAATGAACATTGCCGCAACAAGCAACGCAGCGAATGTCACGCCAAAGGGCCGGATTCGCTTGGCCTGGGATTCCCCCTTCTTCTCTCCGCAAAATGGGCCGAACGGGTTCGCCGGAGCGTCAAGTTCCATGTTCAAAATGGGTTAGGCAAGGTCGCTTTTCAAGGAGGACTTGTGAGCGTTACGGGCGCCCTGCCGCATAGGCAATGCCAACAGCCCCGCTGGACCGCACAGATTTGAAATTTGTTGGGGTTTGGGCGAGCAGAAAAATTCGTCCCGAACTTGGCTGGCAAACCAGCATGGCCTGCGTCGCCTTTGAGATGCTGCTGAATTCGGCGAGGACGCGGCCGCCGATTGCCTGCGCGCGCCGCCCGGCGCCGGCGAGATACCGCTCGATACGATATTCCCAGTGGAGTAACGTACCCAATGGCTCCACGTGCAGCCTCAAGATTCACGTCAAGTAGTCGTACAACTGACGGATGGTTTGTATTCTGGAGTATGGAAACTTCCCGTCTGAATCGCTCGCTTGAAACGGCATCCATTGAATGGGGGATCTTCAGGACCCCAGCGATACCATCCGAAGACCGCTGTACCTTCTTAGCTAACCCTTGACCCCCACCAGAAAGTGACTCGATGAATTGCCAAGATTCCGAAAACGGAGCTGGTAGGAGGGCGACCGTGAATTGGTCGGTGCCGTGAGCCTCCGTTATGACGCCCTCGGCAATGAGAGAATCGTATACCCGCTTGTAGGTGATTTCTTCGGACTGGGTTAGGGCATCGTCAGCCAAATAGCCGAACGGCATCTGTGGTTCGAGAATCCCTCTGGCAGCGAGCGCGGCGCGAACGCCAATTTTCAAATTCGCGTAATTATCGAAATGAACCGAATGAGGGGGCGATATTCTACCAGATAAAGCATCTAACACGGACAGACGAATCTGTTCAAATGTGGGCGCCGAAGGCGTAGGTTAGAAAGGCTGTCGATGTTTCATCGCCAACGTTGCGTATGCCTTCTTCGCAGCCGCCTGGGCCAAATACGAGGCTGCGGTGCCGGGAACGTTTTTGCTCGTGCCTCCTGAGGCGCGGTTGCTGCAGATGGCAGCCGATTACCGCGAGATGCAGGTGATGTATTTCGGCGAGCCGACGCCTTGGCCGGAAATTGTGAAGCGTCTACACGCGCTCCAGACCGTGCTCAATCAGCCGCGCCGGTGATTCCGGCGGCGGTTACATCTTGACGAACGAGGCAGGTGACGGCGGCACGTGGGAATCGGCGGTTTCGCGCGTCATTGCGTCATATGTGCCAGTGCCCTGTGGCGACTGGCAGGTTCCGCGGGTAGCGGGTCTGGATCTCTGCGGTGTCTAGTCCCCGGTGCACTCCGTTGATTCAGCCTTCCGCCCTTCGTTTGCCTCCTTCCGGGCCCGATCACGGGTCCCGGGCGCACCGGGAGACTCGAAACGCTTTGCGCCCGGATCATTTGCGCCCCAAAACAGGCTCGCGTCACCCCGCGCATATGGTGTGAAGTTACCCCTTTTACGTGCCCGTTAAGCCCAAGACCATCGTTTACCTGAGGCCCGACACGATCGGCGACTTGATCCTGTTCACACCCGCCCTGAAGCTGCTCATGACGGAATGGCCGGGTGCACGCCATGTCATTGTCGTCCGCGAGGGTTACGAGAGTTTGGCCCCCCTATTTCCCAAGGGACTTGGGTGGAAGGTGGCCAGGCTCAATCCGTTCAAGAAGCGGCCGTCGGAATGTCAAAAGGAGCTCGCTTCGCTCCTTGCAACTATCGCCGCGGAATCCCCGGAGCTCATCCTGGCTCCGACCCTGAACCGGACGTGGCTGGAAATCGCAGTGGCAGCCCATTTCAAGCACATCCGGAGCGTGGTCCTTGGCGGCGCCGAAGTGGACCCGATTTTCGCGGCTTCGCTTCGGCTCGACCTTGGGGTCGAGCCAGCCACCGCATTCAGGGAGACCGTGGTCTCGGACAATTCCCTTGGCGATGTCGAGAACCAGCACCGTCTGGCCGAATACCTGGCCGGGCGGCCGCTGCAAAGGGAACTGCCCGCGGTCGAGGTTTCGGAAGACGCCACCTCCAGGGCGCGGGCGGTCGCCAAAGGGCGCGGCCTGGCGGAGGGCAAATGGGCGGCGGTATTCGCGGGCGGCCTTGCGAACGTTGCGGTCAAGTCATGGCCGACCGAGAGGTTCGCCGAGGTCGTGTCGTGGCTCCAGTCGTCGAAGAAGATCCCGGTGCTCCTCCTAGCCCACGAGAGCGAGGCGTCGCTTGTCGAGGAGGTTGCCGCCAAGGCGGCCAAGCTCGGCGGCGGTCGGCCCGAGGCTTGGCTTGGCAAGGACGGGGAACTTCCCCTCCTCGCGGGTCTCCTCAAGGAATCCCGGCTCTATGTCGGGCATGACACGGGCGCCATGCACATGGCTGGGGCCGTCGGCAGGCCCGTGGTCGGTGTCTTCGGCGGCGGCCATTGGCCGCGGTTTCGTCCCTCGGCAAGGCAGGCCCTGTCGGTCGTGCAGCCCCTTCCCTGCTTCGGTTGCAACTGGGACTGCCACTTCGGGAACGGACCCTGCGTGAAGACGATCCCGGCGGCTGATGTCATCCGGGCCGTCGAGAGGATGCTGGCTGCGGGGGACGGACCGATCGACGCCGTTCTCGAGTCCCACGCGCTCCCGCCCGAGGCGGTTGGCCTCATTGCCGCCCTGACGCCCGTTGTCCTCTCGCTCAAGAGGGACCGCGTGGAGCGCCAGCACAAGATCGAGGAGCTCAAGGCCGAGACCGATTCCAAGGATGTCGAGATCGAGGCGCTCAAGCGGGCTGCGGAGGAACGCAAGGTCGAGATGGAGTCCATAAAGGCCGAGCTCGAGCAGGAATGCGCCGAAAAGGACAAGGAGATCGACGAGATGAAGGTGGAGACGAACACAAAGGACGTCGAGATCACGGGCCTGAAGCGCGCGACCGAGGCCATCAAGACCGAGCTCGAGCAGGAGTGCGCCGACAAGGACAAGGAGATCGAGGAGCTCAAGGCCGAGGCCGACACGAAGGACTCGGAAATCTCGGCGCTCAAGGACACCTGCGACGAGCGGGAGCAGATCGTCATCCGGCTGGACGCCGGCCTGAAGGCCCACATTGCCGCCGCGGACGCCCGGGAAAAGCGGATAGCCGAAATGGAGGACGACCGCGCCGCCCTGGCCGCCAGGCTGGAGCTCCTGGGAACGCTGCCGCCGGACGCCGCCTACTGGGCCCAGGCGCTCAAGGACAAGGACGTCCACATCGCTAACATCGAGGCCGAGAACAAGGGCCTGAAGCAGGCCAATTCAAATTACTCCTCGGGATACGCCGGGACGGAGCAGGCCAAGCACTACGGCCGCCTTCTTGCGGAAAAGGAGGCGGTCATCCAGGAACTGCAGCGGACCTGCGTCGAGAGGGGCGCCGTCATCAGCGAGCTGGCGGCCGAGGCGACCGGCCCCACCGCGCGCTTAAGGAAGCTCTGGATCGGGTTCTCGGCCGCCGTCAGGGGCCGGGTCACTCAACCGCTGGCTCGCTGGTTCTTCCGCATGGTCGTCGAGGACTATTGGATGCAGATTGGCGTCCTCAGGCAGTACGAACCGCGCCCGATTGCCTGGGACCGCCGGCTTTCCAGGCAACGGACCCCGCGCGGCCCGCAGCCCAAGCTGGGTATCGTCACCCCAAGCTATGGCCAACCCGCCTTCCTCGAGAGCACGATGCTGAGCGTCCTGAACCAGAATTATCCCAACCTCCTCTACGTGGTCCAGGACGGCGCCGCGGGCGACGGATGCCGGGAGATCATCGCCCGGCACGCCTCGAGGCTGAGCCACTGGGCCTCGGAGAAGGACAAGGGGCAGGCCGACGCCATCCGGAAGGGATTCTCGCACATCGAGGCCGGGCTCGGGCCCGAGGACGTGATGGCGTGGTTCAACTCGGATGACCTCGTGGCGCCGCGGGCTTTCTCCTTTGTCGCCTCGTTCTTCGCGAACCATCCCGAGGTCGACGTCGTCTATGGCCACCGGATAATCATCGACGACGCGGACCGCGAGATCGGCCGCTGGATCATGCCGCGGCACGAAGCGGACTCGATCGAGTGGATTGACTATGTGCCGCAGGAGACCCTCTTCTGGCGCAAGCGCGCCTGGGACGTCGCCGGGGGGATCGACCCGACCTTCCAGTTCGCCCTCGACTGGGACCTCCTGGCCCGCTTCCACAAGGCCGGCTGCCGGATCGTCCGGATCCCCTACTTTCTGGGCTGCTTCCGCGTGCACCCCCAGCAGAAGACAAGCCAGGTGATCCATACCACCGGCGCCGAGGAGATGGCCCGGATACGCCTGCGCTTCCACGGGTCCGAGAAGGACGACGCGGCCATGATTGAGCGCCATGCGCGCAGGATCCGCTTCCGGGGCGCGCTCGCCGCGCGGCGCCAGGCCATGGGCCTGCGCTGGTAGGAGCTTGTTTTTTTTACGTGAATTCCGAATCCTAACCCTTTCCGCCTGAATGATACCGCTGTTACTCGTCGCCGGACTCTTCGTCTACCTCCTCATCATCGGCCAGGCTGTCATCAGCCTGTTCAAGCCGAGGATCGGCGTGCTCTGGAGCTGGTTCGCGGCCCCCACGGTCGGGCTTTCGGCGCTGCTGATCGTGATCACGCGCCTGAGCGTCTGGGGGATCCCCGTCGCCAGGTCGGGGCCATGGACCACCCTCGCCCTCCTCGTGCTTGCGGTCGGGGTCCTCGCCTGGCGCAGGCCGGTCGTCCCGCTGCGCCAGCTCAGGCCCTTCCTCCTGATAGCGGCCGGCGCCCTGATCTACATTGGCTGGCCGTCTCTCAGGTTCGGCTTCAACTGGATCTCATACGGCAACGACGACATGGCGAACTACTGCCTGGCGGCGGAGCGCTTCCTCTCGCACGGCTACTATTCCGTCCCCCTGCAGACCGAGCTGGAGGGCCGCGACTACTCGCAGCACTACTGGTTCATGCATGCGCTCCAGCAGATCCGCCCGGGATCGGAGCTCACGATCGCATGGGTGGCCTCCCTCACGGGCAAGCGCGCCCACGAGGTGTTCATGCCGGCGATCCTGATGCTGAGCCTGATGCAGCTCTTCGCGATGGGATCCATAGCCGTGTGGCGCGGCCGCTACCGGAAGGTGGCGATCGTCGCCTTTTTCCTTTTCGCAACGAGCCCCCTCTTTGGCCTCGGGACCCTCTACCAGCTGATCGCCCAGGTGGGGGGCCTGGCGATCCTCCTCGTGATTGCGTCAATCCTCTTCCTGCCGCGCAGGCTGACCCTCAGGACAATGGCAGTTGCCGGGACCCTGACGGCGGGGGTCGCGATATTCTACCCGGAGGTGGCCTCATTCGTCCCGCTGGGCATCGTCATGGTGGCCCTGCGGCTGCGCTACAAGGACAGGGAGAAGCTCAAGCCCTATTCAATCTTCATCGGTGGGGTGGCCGTCCTCACCTTCGTCCTCATTGCGAGCAGCACCTATGAGTTCATCAACACGCTTGTCATGCAGTCGGTGGGTTCGGCTGGCCTCGGGGCCATGGCCGAGATCAACGACCAGAGCGGCGGGATCGTGCTTTTCCCCTGGACGCTTGTCCCGTCCTTCATACCGATGCTGTTCGGGCTTCACCCGTTCGGCCAGGTCGGCATCGACCCCCTGATTTCGACCCAGATCCTGGTGGGCATCGGCGTCCTCTGTTATTTTCTTTGGCGGACCTGGAAGAACCTGCTCGACGGGGCCCCCGTCGGCTACCTGGGCGCCATCATGACGCTACTCGGCATCTACCTCTTCCAGAAGGGCCAGGACTTCGGGCTTTTCAAGCTGGCCATGTACTCGCAGCCCGTGACGACGCTCTGCCTGGCGCAGGGTTTCTCGGCATTTCTCTTCTCGGAGCGCCCGTTGGTCCAGAAGCGCGCCAAGATCGTCCTCGGGTTCTTCTTCCTCTGCACGGCCGTCTCCTCGATCTACTACTCCTACTCGTCGCTGGGAACCTACGGCGGGGGCCTCACGGAGGTCGTGAAGGGCTCGGCCCTGGGCGTAAGCTTCGACCCGCCGAAGAACCTCAAGTATGAAGGGATCGAAAGCGACATCTCGAACGTCGTCAGCGCTAAGCTCCTCTCGATGTACACGCGCGGCATCGACACCCGCTTCCTGTCCCGAAGCTACATGGACAACATCGCGAACATCGCGGTCCTTAAATTCCTGCGTACGCCGGATCCCGACCTCGGGCCCCAGGCGCGCCTCGTCGAGAAGCTATCCCTTCTGCGCTTCATGCTGCCGAAGGAGATCCTGGTGGACGAGATACCCGACTACAAGGTCGTCACGATACACAAGGAGGCGAACAGCATCCTCTACGCCAACAACTGGACGGAGACCAGCTCCAGGCACATGGACTACGATGACCGCCTGTTCATATCGATCCGGACGGACCTGGACCACTTCAACAAGTGGAACAACGGGACCGGGTGGACCACCGACCACATGTACCAGTACAAGCTGGAGAGCCAGATCAAGGACCGGCTCGTATTTGTGCACTCCGAGCTGAGCCCGCACTACTATTCGTCGGCCAGGTTCAAGGCCGCCTTCTTCCAGCGCGAGTCCGAGCCGATCTCCAAGGGGCTCTCCTATTTCCACGGCACGGGCCGCTTCAACGTGTTCCACATCATCCATCCCTCGCCGGACCTGAGGGTCATGATAGATTTCACGAGGACCTCGCTCGGCGTCGGGCGCACGCTGCTGCCGGCGAAGGCCATCGTCGTCGGCGACGACGACTACAAGATTCCCTTCAGCGGCGCAGGTTCGTCCCGGGTGTTCACGCCGATCATCAAGCCCGAATACTACGAGGGCCAGGCCTACATCACGCTGGATTTCGGCGACCCGGCCGAGGTGATCAACAAGAAGAAGACCGGCCTCATGCGCTGGTACGGCCTGCAGTACGCGCTGGACGACAGGCGCCTGGTGGGATTCACGCGGGACATCTCGGTCATCACCGACGACCAGTACCGCGCCATGGTCCGCCCATCCAAGATCACCAAGTTCCCGGACGACCTCCTGGAGAACAAGACGCTCGAGTATTCCGGCCTCTATGAGGATGGATGGATGGGCCGGGACGCCTACGTGAAGCTGGCGGGCTCGCACACCGGGCAGGTGCTCTACTTCAAGGGATACATACCGGACATCGCCCGCTTCAAGACGAACGGCGTCGACGCCACGATTTCCATCAACGACAAGCCGACCGAGGTGGTGAACCTCAAGTCGGGCAAGTTCACGCTCACGCGGCTCATCAAGGACTCCTCGGACGTCACCTCGATCGCGGTCCACTTCTCGGATGCGCAGATCTACCAGACAGAGAGGGACAACCGGGAGGTGTCGGCGTTTGTCGACGAGATCTCGATCAAGGACATCCCGGACTTCGCGAGCTTCCGCGACATCGCAAATGACGCCGGCGAGAGGTTTGCGGTCTCCGGGATAGACAATGACGGCTGGATCGCGAAGTCCGCCGAGTTCAAGGCCCCGTCGTTCGACACGTTCAAGGTGCTGAAGCTCGACCTGGAGATGCCCGGCTGGGCGCCGATCGCCTCCAATGACCTGACGGTCTCGGTGGACGGGCGGACGATCAAGTCGGACACGGTCCCGCGCCAGACCTTTGAAAGCGTGTACGCGCCGCTGCCGCCGGGCCAGCAGGGGGTTGTCCACCTTGATGCGTCCTCGGTCTTCGCCCTCCCGGGCGACGGCAGGATGCGCTCGTTCGTGATCAAGAACATATCGTTTGAGAACCTGACCCGGACCGACCTCCTCGCCCGCGGATGGCACAGGTCGGGCTACCTGTTCGGCATCACGGGCGCCGACACGGACGGATGGGTTGACGGCCGGCTTTCGCTCAACTTCCCGGCAACCTTGAAGTTCAAGACCGCCGTGGTCGAGGTCATGCGCTTTCCGTCGCCCAAGGACTATCCCCTATCGGTGTCGGTGAACGGGGGGAAGGACACGACGCGGATGCTCGGGCTCGAGCGGAGCGAGCGGATCCGGATCCCGCTTTCGTCGATCTCCGAGACCCGCGCGGTGCTGGCATCGGACCAGAGCTTCCCCCTCGACGCCCCGGACACCCGGTCCCGCTCCTACCGCGTAGTGAACATCGACTTCGAGTGATATCCGAACAACCGTAGGACGACCCCAATGCTGCTCAGCCTCGTTGTCCCAGTCTTCAGGGAGGAAAAGAACATTCCGGAGTTCATCCGGAGGATAAACCCTATCCTCGCGGCAATCACCCAGGACTATGAGATCATCTTCGCCATGGACCCGTCCCCCGACAGGACGGAGGAAGTGATCCTGGAGGAGCGCGCGAGAGATCCCCGGATCAGGCTGCTCAAGTTTTCCCGGCGGTTCGGCCAGCCGATGGCCAGCCTCGCGGGGATGCAGTATTCCTCCGGCGACGCCGTCATCGTGATGGACGTCGACATGCAGGATCCGCCGGAGCTCGTCCAGCAAATGGTCGCCAAGTGGCGGGAGGGCTACGATGTCGTGCTCCCGCAGCGCACGCGAAGGACGGGCGAGCCGTGGATCAAGCGCCTCGTGGCCGAGACCGGCTACAAGGTCATCAACAAGATAGCCGACGTGAAGATCCCGCCCAATTCCGGCGACTTCCGCCTCATGTCCCGGAGGGTCGTCGACGAGGTCGTCAAGCTGAAGGAGAGCCACGGTTTCCTGCGGGGGATGGTGGCCGTCGTCGGATTCAAGCAGTACCTCCTCCCCTTCGAGCGCCCGGCGCGGTTCTCGGGAGAGACGAACTACAACCGCTTCTTCGGTTCGCTCAGGATCGGGTTCAACGGCATCTTCTGCTTCTCCACCTATGCCCTGACACTCAGCACCCAGCTCGGCTTCCTGATCGCCGGGGCTTCGTTCCTCATCGCCCTGGCCTACCTCGTCATGAAGCTATGCGGCTTCCCCTTCCCGGTGGGAAATCCCACCCTCGTCATCCTCGTCCTTTTCATGGGGGGCATCCAGCTGATCAGCGTCGGCATCCTGGGGGAGTACATCGGCCGGATCTACGAGGAAGTCCGGGCCCGGCCGCGGTTCATCGTTGACCGTGCCGAGGGTTTCGGGGGCAAATAGACCCTTATGGAAACCGCCAAGTGGCCAAAGGTGCTGCCCCCTATGACGGCGGAGCAGAAGCGCATCAGCGACGAGTTCATGAAGCTCTGGCACGAGGAGCTGCCGCAACGCTTTGGGGTCGTCGAGAGGTTCAACCACACCTTTCCCGTGAAGTACTCGCGGCCGGGCTTCCGGACGACGGTCGAGATAGGAGCCGGGCTCGGCGAGCACCTGGACTATGAGAGGCTGACGCCCGAGCAGGAGGCGAACTACTACGCCGTCGAGCTGCGGGAGAACATGGCTGCCGAGATAAGGAAGCGCTTCCCGAGGGTGAAGGCCATCACGGGCGACTGCCAGGCGAGGCTCGACTTCGCGGACGGCCAGGTCGACCGCTACATTGCGGTTCACGTCATGGAGCACCTTCCGGACCTCCCCTCGTGCGTTCGCGAGGCCTACAGGCTCCTAAACAAGGCGACGGGCCAGTTGCTGGTCGTCATACCCTGTGAGGGAAGCCCGGCCTATTCCCTCGCCCGGAAGATATCGGCCGAGCGCGTCTACAACCGCAATTTCAAAGGGGGCTACAGCTGGCTCATCTCCCGCGAGCACATCAACCGGCCGCACGAGATACTCGCGGAACTCGGCACCTTTTTCACGGTCGAGAAAAAGGTGCTCTTTCCGCTGCCGTTCCTCCCGTTTGTCTTCAACAACCTCTGCATTGGCCTGGCGTTGAGGCCGCGGCCGACGCCGCTCGCGGGAAAATCCTAGTACACATCCTCATGCACAAGGCGTTTGTCACCGGTTGCGCCGGTTTCATCGGTTCAAGCCTGGTCGACCGCCTTCTGGCCGACGGAGTCGACGTGGTGGGCTGGGACAACATGTCGACGGGGCAGGAGCGGTTCCTCGAGGGCGCCGAGAAGTCCAAGGCGTTCAGGTTTGTCCGCGGCGACAACCTGGACCCGGCCCCGCTCAAGAAAGCGATGGCGGGCTGCGACTTCGTCTTTCACCTGGCGGCAAACGCTGACGTCCGGTTCGGGACGGACCACACGAGGCGGGACCTTGAGCAGAACACGATCGCGACCTACAATGTCCTTGAGGCCATGCGCTCCTGCGAGATCAGGCGGATCGCCTTTTCATCGACGGGCTCGACCTACGGCGAGTCAAAGGTGATCCCGACACCCGAGGACGCCCCCTTCCCGGTCCAGACCTCCCTCTACGGGGCCTCGAAGGTGGCCGGCGAGGGCCTCATTTCGGCATACGGCGAGGGGTTCGGGTTCGAGGGGTACATCTTCCGCTTCGTCTCGATCCTGGGCGAGCGCTACACCCATGGGCACATCTTCGACTTTTACAAGCAGCTGACCGAGCATCCGGAATCCCTCCGAGTCCTTGGCGACGGCTCGCAGAGAAAAAGCTACCTCTACGTGCAGGACTGCATCGATGCCATCCTTCACGTGACCCGCGAGGGAACCGCGAAAAAGGCGCCCCACGGGACGCAGGTATACAACCTGGGGACCTCCGAGTTTGTCCAGGTGAACGACAGCGTGCGGCACATCTGCAAGACGCTGGGGCTCACACCCGAGCTTCAGTACACCGGCGGCGACCGCGGCTGGATAGGCGACAATCCCTTCATCCTCCTCGACACGAGGAAGATCCTCGCGACCGGCTGGAAGCCGAAGCTGACAATTGAGCAGGGCATCGTCCGGACGCTGAAGTGGCTCCAGGCCAACCAATGGGTCTACGAGGCACGTCACTAGCCCTGGTCGCGGGCTTGGTCGCGATAGGGCTGTACGCGGCGTCGCCTTTCCTCTGCAACCGGCTGGTCGGGACAGGCGAGTCGTACAACTACAGCCTGTCCGTGGCCGACGCCCTGGAGCAGATGCGCTCGGGCAACGTGCCGCCCTTGGCGGGCCAGACGCTCTATGCCTTCAACGGGCGCATCCATCCGCTCCGGGACGCCCCCTACCTCTACTACCTCTCGGCGGCCCTGGATATTCTGACGCGCCACCGGCTGGCCTTCTGGGAGATACAGAACGCCTGCCTGGCGTTCAGCCTTACCGCGGCCGGACTCGCCTGCTACCTGGGGCTGAGAAAGGGCGCCGGCTGCCCTCCCCTGCTCTCGTTCCTTCTTTCGTCTGCGTACGTCATTTCGCCGGCGCTCCTCGGGGCGGCGTATTCCTTCGACCTGTTCATGACCGTATACGCGTCGCCTTTCGTGCCGCTGGCGGTGGCCTCCTGCGTGCGGGGCTGCGTGCGGCCCTCGTTCTCGGCCGATGCCTGGCTCGCGGCGTCGCTCGCCGGCGCATGGCTCGCCCATCCTCCGGTCGCGCTCTGGCTCACTGTCGGGGTTGTGGTCGTGCGCGCCGCCGTTTTTTTGCGCAAGCCGTCCTGGAAAGTCCTCGCCAGCGGGACCTTCGCACTGGGCCTCGGGGCGATTCTCGCAGCCTTCGTGTTCATCTCCGTCGCGACGCTCAACTCCGACTTGAACATGATCCCGGAAGCCAACATCTACAGCGGGTTCGCGGATGCGATGGTAGCGGGCGTTCGGATCGCATTTCCCGCGTCCCTCCTGCCAGTCGGCCGCGGGGCGAGCGGTCCTGGCGACCTTCAGTTTGGGTATCTCCTATGGCTCATTTTTTCCGGCAGCTTGCTGGTCCTCGCCCGGGCAAGCCCCGCCAAAGTCGACCGGAACGCGCGCTCAGCCGCCGCTGGACTTCTGGCCTTCACCGGTCTGCTGCTGGTCCTCCTCCTTCCCGTCCCATTTCTCACGCTTTTCATCTGGAAGCACATTCCAAACATGATGCTGGCCGTGACCAACCTCTGGCCGATGCAGCGCCTCTATATGGTCGCCGTGCCGTTCACGCTGTTTGGCGCCGCACTCGTGCTTCCCGCCGGCTGGCGGGAATTGCGGCCGCCCAGGTGGCTGGGCCCCCTCCTTGTCACTTGCGGCGCGGGCTGGAGCCTGTACCAGGCGCAGGCTTTCGTTGGGCGCGGATTGGGGAACAGGTGGACACTGGAGGCGACCCGCAGCGCCTACCTGCCGTCAAATCTCGACCTTACGGTCACTTCCTATGCGTTCTACGGCGTCCCCTCGACGTTCATATACGGGGTCGTCGACCCGCAGTTTGAATTCCGCCTGCTGCGCGGTGGCACGGAAGAGATCGCATCGCCCCTGACGGCCGCCCGGGAAAAATCGCCCGTCGTCGACTCCGGTGTCGTCGGCACCGCCAACACCCCGGTGATCGTGCTCAAACCCCGGCGGCGCTACCTGCTCACCTTCGACTTTCATGCGCCTCCGGCCAGCGGGTTCCTGCAACTCTCCGGAACTCTCCTGCACCGGACATATGCGTTGCCGGCCGCCGGCCCAGGCCGCGGCTTCGGGATGCTCGACGGGCAGCGGCGCTCCCTAGCGGTGTGGACCGACGGAAACGTCGACGAGCGCGTCGAAATCGGCGTCTCCCTGTCCGGTCCCGGGCCGCACGCGCAAGATCCCAAGGATTTCGCGGGGTACACGCTGCAGGAGGTTCGGCTTGGTGACCTGCCGATCCGGATGG
>Ga0182015_10002740_pt1 | contig 20693 bp, 18 predicted proteins | sample 712P3MmetaG_FD_120478 | JGI IMG/M metagenome (GOLD analysis project Ga0182015, IMG submission 120478) | Permafrost microbial communities from Stordalen Mire, Sweden - 712P3M metaG | ecosystem: Environmental > Terrestrial > Soil > Wetlands > Permafrost | place: Sweden: Stordalen | collected...
CACCTATGGCCGAGCCGCAACGCACGCATCACAAAACAAAATACTTGCCCACAAACAATTGCTTACTCAAATACATGCGCGTCATCCGAAAATCGCCGCCCCAGTGGAATCAAATGCATGCGCGTCGCTAGCCCCCGAAGGGGGGAGGGGGGTGGGGGGGTAGGGGGCCCGCACTTTTGTAACGTGCCCCAGCCTCGTGGAGTTGGGGCGGGCACCTCGTTTGCTCCTCAACCGCCCCGGCCTTGTCGAGCCTGCGCGGCCGATGCCTTGACGCCGCGCCCTGCCTGCCCGGATAGTGGGAGTTCCTTCCACCACTCCAGGAATGCGAGAGGCAACGATGAAGCCAAGTTCGATAGCGCTGGCGGGTTTATTGTGTGGAGCGTTGGCGAGCGCGCAGGTTCCAGCGACGCTCCAGCCGTTTGTAAAGGTCGACGCGCCGATCGTTGTGCTCGAAAACGTGCGCGTGATCGACGGGACGGGCGCCCCGGCACAAGAGAATCAAATGATCGTTCTCGAGCACGGGAAAATTACATCAATGGGCCCGCAGACCGGCGATCAGCTGATGCCGACCGGCGCAAAAGTGATCGACCTGAACGGGAAAACGGTTTTTCCCGGCCTCGTCGGCATGCACGAGCATCTTTTTTATCCGCTGCCCGACGGCGGACCAGGCTTGCTGCCCCTCTACGGCGAGATGGCAGACTCGGCGCCGCGGCTCTATCTCGCCGGCGGCGTGACGACGGCGCGGACAGCAGGCAGTCTCGAACCCTACACCGACATTTCGGTGAAGCAGGCCATCGACGTCGGCCAGATTCCCGGGCCGAAGCTGTTCCTGACCGGCCCGTATCTCGAGGGTTCGCCGGCGATTGGGCCGCAGCTGCACACGCTCACCGGACCCGACGATGCGGCGCGGCTGGTGGACTACTGGTCGGCGGAGGGGATGACCTCATTCAAGGCCTATATGCACATCACGCCGGAGGAACTGAAGGCCGCGGTCGATCACGCGCACGAGCACGGGCTGAAGATCACGGGGCACCTGTGCGCAGTGGGATTCAAAGAGGCGGCGTCGCTGGGCATCGACAACCTGGAGCACGGGCTGGTGGTCGACACGGAGTTCTACTCGCAGAAGAAGACAGGCGTGTGCCCGGGACAGCATCCTCCGCAAGCCGAGCTGGCGAAGATGGACGTGGAGGGGCCGGAGATTCAGGGGACGATCAAATACCTCATCGACCACCACGTGGCTGTCACCTCGACGCTGGCGATCTTCGAAAGCTTCGCGCCGAATCGGCCGCCGATGAGCGAGGAGATGCGCGTCCGCACCTCGCTGCTGCCGGACGCATGGGGCAGTTACGCGACGACGCGCGCGGCCATCGCGGAGCGGGCGCAGACCGAGCCATCGGAAAGCATCTCCGGCCGCCTGCTGAAAATGGAGGAGCGGTTCGAGCTTGACTTTGTAATGCAGGGTGGTGTGTTGATGGCCGGTTGCGATCCGACCGGCTACGGCGGTGTTCTCCCCGGCTTCGGCGATCAGCGCAACCTGGAGCTGCTCGTGGAATCCGGATTCTCGCCAGAGGCCGCAATCCATATCGCAACGCAAAACGGGGCCCAGTGGCTCGGCGAAGATGCCCACCTCGGGACGATCGCGCCAGGCAAAGCCGCCGATCTGGTCGTGGTCGACGGCAATCCCGCTAAGAACATCGCCGACGTGGAGAAAGTGGAAACGGTGTTCAAAGACGGCGTGGGCTACGACCCGCAAAAGCTGATTGCCTCGGTGCGTGGGCTGGTGGGATTGCGTTAGTGCAACGCATTTCTGGAGCTACCCCAGCCAGGGGGGGAATCCACCCCAGCGGGTGTTTACTGAAACGCCACTCTTTTCTTTCCTGTTGACCTTTGCCTCCGAATCGAGTATCCCTTCCTTTCCCCCTAAAACTAAGAAAAGAAGGAGATCAATCAACATGATGGGACACGGGATTATCGCCTGGATCATTATCGGAGTGATTGCAGGCTGGCTGACGGGAAAACTGATGAAGGGTTCGGGCTTCGGCTTCCTGATGGATATGGTGGTCGGAGTCGTCGGCGCACTGATCGGCGGCTTCATCTCCAGCCATCTCGGCCTCGGGGGGATTGGCCAGCACGGCCTGATCATGAGTATCGTGATCGCCGTGATCGGAGCCGTCATTCTCACCTGGATCGTCCGCCTGGTCACCGGCGGCCGAAAAGCCAACCTCTAACCGTTCAGTGATCCGTCGCGCCGGCGACAGAGAAAAACCAGGCCGTGCAGGTGCAAGCTGAACCTGCACGGCGTTTCTCTTTGGGCCGGATGTCCTACGCTTCCTTGTAAAGCGCAGCGCCCACCAGCGTCCCGAGCAGACACCCGACCAGATCGCCCAGGGTCGTGTACAGCGTCAGGTGGCGCGAGTAAAGGTGCGCCACGTACATGAACGAGATATTCGGCAGCAGAAATCCGACGACCCAGACCGCCAGCCCGGCATAGATCGCCGTCTTCGGTCCGGCGCCGAAGCGAGGGCGGATGGCAGCGTAAATCCAGATGGCGACGAGGCCGACGAAGATTCCCACCACGTTGTATTCGACGATTTGCGTCGACCCCATGGCAGGCTGGCCGAGCCGCTGCAGTCCGGCGTTCCAGCTCGAAGCGAGCAGAACGCCATCCACGAGGGTCCCAACCAGATCTCCGATAATGCCCGCAATCACACCACACAGAATCCAGCGGGCGGCGTTGATCTTTCCCATACTGCCTCCTTTTTCGGGGGGATTGCGGAAGTATAACGATGCACCAAATTTTGTGCAATGAGAAACTTGCAATAGGGTTTACTTTGCGACGATGCGTTCTTCCAGCAGCACCGTCACCGAGTCGCCGGCGCCTTTCCCGATCGCTTTGAGGATGTCCGCCTTCACCGGCAGCTTGTGCTTGCCGTCGCCGAGAGCCATGAACGCGCTGCGGAAAGGGGCGCCATCGACCTTGCCGCGAACCTTCACCAGGCCGCGCGTCCCGAAGAATTTCACCGAATCCGGCCAGATCACATAGGTCCAGCCGCCTTTGGCGGGCCTCTTTTGTAGTTTTGCCGTGAAAGATTGATCGAGCTTCACCGCACCCTCCGTAAGACGCAGCCTACTGCAGCAGCGAGATCGCCGCGCTGGTCATCGCCGTCACACCGGTGCGGATGGTCGGCTCGGGCAGCGGCTCAAAACGGCTGGTGTGCGGGCCGGGCAGCTCTTTCCCCGCGGCGTGCGCGGTGGCCAGCTTCACCGGATCCATCGCGCCCAGGATGAAGTAGGTCAGCGGAATTTCGTGGTTCGGCAGCGCGAAGACCCCCACGTCCTCGCTGGCCATGGCTCGCGGAATGTCGGAGACGTTGTCCGCGCCGAGGGTCTTCACCAGCGTCGCCCTCACCATGGCGGTCTGCGCTGGATCGTTGTAGAGCACCGGCGTCGACTCGTTGTCGAGCACAGTGACGGTCGCAGCTTTCTCCGGCGGCAGGCCGGCGGAGGCGGTGATGCCGGCCGCCATCTGCTCGAGGCCTTTGATGACCGTGTCGCGGCTCTTGTCGGAGAAGGAACGCGTGGTCAGCTCCAGCTTGACCTCGTCGGGAATAATGTTGCGCTTGGTGCCGCCCTCGATGTGCCCGACCGTGATGACAGTGGGATCCTGCGGGTCTTCCTCGCGGCTGACGATCGTTTGGATCTGCGTGATGTAAAGCGCGGCGAGCGTGACGGGATCGCGCCCGGCGTTCGGATACGCTCCATGACCGCCGATGCCGTGGATCACAACATCGATGGACGTCGAGCTGGCCGCCGACGCTCCGCTGCGCACGCCAACGGTGCCCGCAGCGAGGCCATTCGTGTCGTGCAGGCCGATGATGCGGTCGGGACGGCCGAAGCGATCGTAGAGATGGTCCGCGAGCATGGCCTTGGCGCCGTCGATGGTTTCCTCAGAGGGCTGGCCGACCAGCATCAGCGTGCCATGCCACTGCGATTTCATCGCCACCATCGCGCGCGCGGTGCCGATCATCACCGTCGTGTGCACATCGTGCCCGCAGGCGTGCATCACTCCGACGGTCTGGCCCGCCAGGTCCTTCATGGCGACGTGGCTTGCGTAGGGGACGCCGGTTTCTTCGACGATGGGCAACGCATCCATGTCGGCGCGGATCATCAGCGTCGGTCCCGAGCCGTTCTTCAGAACGCCGACAACGCCATAGGCCTGCGAGCCGTCGGGGTAGCGGCCCACGCGTTCGGTGACGGTGTAGCCGGCGGCGCGGATAGCCTCGGCCAGGATGTGCGAGGTGCGGGCCTCAAAGTGCGAAAGCTCCGGATGCGCGTGGATGTCTTTGTAAGTGTCGACCAGCGCCGGTGTTTCGGAGTTGACGAAGGAGGGAACGTCCTGGGCCGCAGCGGCGGCTGAGAGCGCGAGACACACCAAGGCTGCAATCGCGAAGCTTCGCACGGGTTCTCCTGGGGGAAGATTTGGGGGCCAGTATAGCGTGCGGCGCAGAGGCCTACGCCTCAAATCGCCGCAGGGCCAGCACCGCGTTCAATCCGCCAAACGCGAATGAACTGGACAGCGCCAGCCCAGGACTTGCCGGCTCGTTCGCGAGCAGCACGTGGCCCAAGCCAAGCGCAGGGTCGACGCCCGTCCCTCCCAGCCCTGCGTTCGCAGGCAGCAAATTTCTCCGGAGCGCCAGCACCGTCGCCAACAGCTCCATCGCGCCAGACGCGCCGATCGCGTGGCCGTGCAGTCCTTTGGTCGAGCTGATGGGCAACGTGCGCGCGCGTCCGCCGAAGACGCGATGGATGGCCTCGGCTTCGACGCGGTCGTTCACGTCGGTGCCCGTTCCGTGCGCGTTGATGTAGCCCACTTCATCCGGCGTGGCGTGAGCGTCTTCGATCGCGCGCAGCATCGCCGCGGCGGGTCCGGCGGGCGCGGGCTGCGTGATGTGGTGCGCGTCGGAGGACATGCCGAAGCCCACGATCTCGCCGATAATTTCTGCGCCGCGGGCCTGGGCTGAATCGAGCGGCTCGATGGCAAAAACGGCTGCGCCTTCGGCGAGGGTCATGCCATCACGATCGGCGGCGAAGGGCCGGCACGCGGTGGGCGAGACGACGTGCAGGCTGTCCCACCCTTTCAGAAACGCGTAGGTCAGCGGCGCTTCGTGAGCACCGGTGAGCGCGGCTCGCGCGGCGCCCGAGCGCACCAGGTGAAAAGCGAGCCCGATGGCGTGTGTGCCCGAGGCGCAGGCCGTGGTGATGGTGAAGGCGGGGCCGGTGAAGCCGTGCTCCATGCTGACGAGGCTGGTGCCGGCGCTGGCCATGACGCGTGGCACGGTGAGCGGATGAATGCGCCCGCCGGTGGTGTAGAGCTTGCGGTACTCCTGCTCTTCCGTCGTGCGGCCGCCGGTGGAACAGCCTAAGATGACCGCGATGGAATCGCCGGAATAGGCCGCAACCAAGCCCGACTGGCTCACGGCCTGGCGAGCGGCGGCAATGGCAAACGCCGAGGACCGCTCGGCGATCGGGCGCTGGCTGGCGGTCAGCCATTCCTCCGGGCGGAAGTCTTTGACGCTACCGGTGTGGGAGAAGTGCAGTTCGGGCGGGCGATCCGTCATCTCGCGAATGCCGCTGTGGCCGGCAAAAAGATTTTCGGCGAAGCTGACCAAATCCTGCCCGATAGGCGTAACGCACCCCGCCCCGGTGATGACCACGCGCGTCATGCGGTTGCGGAGGGTTTGGCGCTCTTCTGGCGCACAGCTTCTTCGATCCCGGTCACCATGTCGTTCACGGTTTTGATCTGTCCCAGCTTCTCTTCGGGAATTTCGATGTCGTACTTCTCTTCGAGGTCGAACGCGATGCTGACGCGATCGAGCGAGTCGAGAGACAGATCGTCCAGGGTGCTGTCGAGGCGGATTTGTTCGGGCGATATGCTCTTTTGTTTCGCGATGAGCGCAATGCACTCCTCGGCTATCGGGTTCATCGGCCTCTCCGCGCCTGCTGGGTGGAGGATACATGGTCAGGATGCCCCGCCCGGGCGCGCCGGATCAAGCTGGCCGTCGCGGCGACCGGGCATCGCGAAGCAGCTTCCCGCCAGGGGCGAAGAAGAAACGAAGATTCGCGGTAGAATAGGCGGATGTTGTCGCCGGTGACCCCAGTCCCGGAGAATCTTCCGGACCCATCCGTTCCCGAAAGCCTCAGGTGGGCACACCCGCTGGTGCAGGAGTGGTTCGTGCGCCGCTTTTCGACGCCGACCGAGCCGCAGGAACAGGGCTGGCCCGTGATTTTGGCCGAGAAGCCGGTGCTGATCTCCGCGCCGACCGGGTCGGGCAAAACCCTGGCCGCATTTTTGATTTGTATTGACGGGCTGATCCGGAAGGCAATTGAGGGCCGCCTGGGCTGCGAGACCGAAGTGGTGTACGTTTCGCCGCTGAAGGCGCTCTCGAACGACGTCCAGAAAAATCTGGAAACGCCGCTTCGGGAGATTCAGCAGCTGGCCCTGGAGCGTGGGTATCTGTGTCCGCCGGTGCGGGCCGCTGTAAGAACCGGCGACACAACCGCGGCGGAGCGGCGCGCCATGCTGAAGACGCCGCCGCACATCCTGGTCACGACGCCCGAGTCGCTCTACATCCTTCTGACCGCGCAGCAGAGCCGCAAGCACCTGCGGCGCGCGCACACGGTCATCGTCGATGAGATTCACGCCATCGCCGACGACAAGCGCGGCTCGCATCTGGCGCTGAGTTTGGAGCGGCTGGATGCGCTGGTGACCGGCGAGAATTCACTCATGGTGGGCGCGAGCCTGCTTTCGTATCCGCCACCGTTACGTATTGGCCTGTCGGCGACGCAGAATCCCATTGAGCTGGTGGCGCAATTCCTGGGTGGCACGCGCGGCGACGAAGTGGAGATTGTGCAGGCGGGGCAGCGGCGTCAACTTGACCTGGCCATCGAGGTGCCGACCGACGAGTTGGGATCCGTCGCGACCATGCCCATCTGGGAGAGCGTCTACACGCGGCTCGTCGAGCTGACGCTGGAGCACCGGTCGACGGTGGTGTTCGTCAACACGCGTTCGATGGCGGAGCGGCTGGCATTCCAGATGGGCGAGCGGCTGGGCGTGGAGAATGTCGCTTGCCATCACGGCAGTTTGTCGCGCAAGCTGCGCCTCAACGCGGAGCGGCGGCTGAAGAACGGCGAGATTCGCGTGCTGATCGCGACGGCGTCGCTCGAGCTGGGCATCGACATCGGGACCGTGGATCTGGTTTGCCAGATTCAGTCGCCGCGTGCGATTTCTGTCGGTATGCAGCGCGTGGGTCGCGCTGGACACTGGCGGGGCGCCACTCCCAAAGGGCGATTCTTTGCCCTGACCCGCGACGACCTGATGGAGCAGGCCGCGCTGATCCGCGCCATGCGCTCCGGCGTACTCGATCGGCTGGAGATTCCCACGAAGCCCTTTGACATTCTGATGCAGCAGATTGTGGCGGCGTGCGCCGCGGAGCCGTGGGAGGAGCGCACGCTCTTTGAGGTCTTCCGGCGGGCGCAGCCCTATCGCGATTTGCAGTGGGCGGAGTTCGACGAGGCGCTTTGCCTGCTGACAGAGGGAATCGAGTCAAGCCGCGGGCGTTACGGCGCTTATCTCCTGCGGGATCGCGTGCAGGGACGCGTGCAGGCGCGGCGCGGGGCGCGTACGACGGCGATCACCAATGGTGGGGCAATTCCAGATACCGCGCTCTTTCCGGTGATTTTGCAACCGGAGGGCGTACAAATTGCGACGCTCGACGAACACTTCGCGGTGGATTCTTCTCCCGGCGACGTGGTGCAGCTCGGCAACGCGAGCTGGCGCATCCAGCGCATCGAGACAGCGGGGCGCGTGCTGGTGGAGGATGCGCACGGGCAGCCGCCGACGCTGCCGTTCTGGTTTGGCGAGGCGCCGCAGCGGACGCGCGAGTTGTCAGAGTTTGTGGGGGAGCTGCGGGAGGAGATCGACCGCCGGACCCGCAACGTGCTGCCGGGTTACGTCAGCCAGGCCGTGCCGGAAGTGGCCGGCGCGGCGGCGTTTCTGAAGGAAGAATGCGGCGTGGACGGCGCGGGCGCGGAGCAAATGATTGCCTACGTAGCTGCGGGTCGCGCCGTGCTGGGCGTCGTGCCTTCTGTAACAACCATTGTTGCAGAACGTTTCTTCGACGAGGGCGGCGGAATGCAGCTGATCCTGCATGCGCCGTTTGGAGGGCGGATCAACAAAGCCTGGGGCCTCGCCCTGCGGAAGCGCTTTTGCCGCGGGTTCAATTTCGAGCTGCAGGCGGCCGCGACTGACAACGGGCTCAACATCTGTTTGGCGGAGCAGCATAGCTTTCCGCTGAGCGACGTTTTCCATTTCCTCACGACGGAGACAGTGACCGAGCTGCTGGAACAGGCGTCGATCGCGTCGCCGATTTTCACAACGCGTTGGCGCTGGGATGCGTCGCGGAGTTTGCAACTGTTACGGTTCCAAAAAGGAAAGAAGGTCGCGCCGCAGGTGCAGCGCATCCGCTCCGACGATTTGCTGGCCAGCGTTTTCCCCCAGGCGGCGGCTTGTTTTGAGAACATCGAGGGCGATATTCAGATTCCCGATCACCCGCTGGTGAAGGAAGTGATGCGCGATGTGCTGCAGGAGGCCATGGACCTCGACGGACTCAAGAATTTATTGGCCGCCATGCACCAGGGCCAAATCCGGTGCGTCGCGGTGGATACGACCACGCCATCGGCATTCGCGCATGAGCTCATCAATGCGAATCCGTACGCTTTTCTCGACGATGCCGGACTTGAAGAGCGGCGGGCGCGCGCGGTACAGCTGCGCGGCGTGGTGCCGGATGCGGTGCTGGGCGAGGCGGGGCGGTTGTCGCTGGATGCTATCGCTGAGGTTCGACAGGAAGTTTGGCCCGATATCCGCGATGAGCACGAGTTGCATGATCTGCTGTGCGCCCTGGTCGTGGTGCCTGTGGAGGTGCTCTCCTGGAACGCCGGATGCCGGGATTGGGACGTTTTTCTGGCGCGGCTGGAACTGGCTGGACGCGCAACCATCGCGCGGACGCAGGGCAGGGCCTATTTCGTCGCAGCCGAACGAGCGGAATGGCTTAGAGCGCTATGGCAGGGTGTGGAATTCCCTGTGGAAATGTTGAAAACGCCCGGCGATGCGACTGAGAACAGTGACATTTTGAAGAAAACGTTACAGGGATGGTTACAAATTCTCGGCCCTGTAACCTCGGCGGGGATCGCGGAGCGACTGGGGCTCGATGCGAACGAGATTTGGCAGCAGATGGTCCGGCTGGAGTCGACCGGGACGATTCTGCGGGGCGTGTTTGAGGGCGAGCCGGGACAACAATCTGTGCCCGACGTTGAGATTGAATGGTGCGAGCGGCGGATTCTGCAGCGGATTCACCGGCGGACGCTGAGCACGCTGCGCAAGCAGATTGAGCCGGTAACGCCGGCGGTGTATATGCGCTTCCTGCTCGACTGGCAGCACCTGGGTGAACGGCGGCAGCTCAGCGGCGAGCAGGGATTGATCGAGGCGCTGCGGGGGCTCGAGGGATTTGAGGCTCCGGCGGCGGAGTGGGAGCGCTCGATCCTTCCTCAGCGGGTGGCCGGGTACGATCCGCGCTGGCTCGACGCCCTGTGCCTGACCGGCGCTGCGGGATGGGGAAGGATTTCGCCGCACCCTGCCTTTGCAGACGTCGCCAGCGGTGGACCGCGTCGCGTGGTGCCGACCAGCATGGCTCCAGTGACGTTTTTCGTGCGGGAAGAGCCCCTGTGGATGGATTTGTGCCTGTCGCAGCGACAAATTCCCGAGGCGAATCTGGCCGCGTGCCTGAGCGAGCTGGCGAACCGGGTGCGGTCGTGCCTGGGCGAGCGCGGGGCGATGTTTTCGGCGGATTTGATTCGCATGCTGGGCGCGCCGCCAGAGGAAGTGCATCGCGCGCTGTGGGAATTGGTCGCAGCGGGGCTGGTGAATGCCGATGGGTTTGACAGCCTGCGGGTGCTGATCGACCCCAGACGGAAGCTGGCCTTTGCCGGACCTGGAAAAGCCAAATCCACAGGCCGCCATGCTTCGGGGCGGTGGGCGCTGCTTGTCGATCCTGGCCAGCCGTTGCAGTTCGGAACATCGAAGCGGGGCGACGCCGAGGCGGCCACCCAGGCTGCGGCGCGGCGCGATGCGCAGATCGAGTCGGCATGCCAGATGCTGCTGCGGCGCTACGGCGTCGTCTTGCGCGATGTGCTGGCCCGCGAGACGACGGTGGCGCCGTGGCGGGAGTTGGTGGGAATGTTCCGGCGGCTGGAGGCGCGCGGCGTGGTACGTGGCGGGCGTTTTGTGTCGGGGTTTGGCGGCGAACAGTTCGCTCTGCCGGAGGCGGCCGATGCCCTGCGGGCCAATCGCACACGAACGCTGGCCGATATGCCGCCACTGACCATGGCGGCGGCCGATCCCATGAACCTCGTCGGCATCGTGATTCCAGGGGAGCGGACTGCGTCGATCGCGGGGAACACGGTGACGCTGCCGTTGCCGCCGACGGAGGCCGAGGCGGTGGTGGTGGAGATGCCGGTGGCGCGAGGCTTCGCGTTCGATGTTCCGCTACCACCCCACCAACCCAAAGACAGGGTTGGTGGGGGCCCCGGTCCGCTGGAAAGCGGCGCAATTGCCTGAGTCGCCGCCCAAGCCTGACTCGGCGCGTGACTCGGAGCCCAGGCCGCTCGTCGAAGGGGACGACTTTTATCGCGAGGGTCCGTACGTGGTCTTCACCGAGGCATACCATCGGCGTCGCGGCTCCTGCTGCGGATCGGGATGCCGGCATTGCCCGTGGCGCGACGAGCGGAGTCCGCCGCCAACCCGTCGGGACCCCGACTCCGCCTGATTCTTACTGGACCTGGCCGATGTACACGCCGAACGCCCCGAGCTGAATCGATCCGAGCGACGATGGGTCCGCCGCGCCGGGAGTTTTCATCAGCGTCTTCACGTTCGTCGCGTGAATTCCCTGCCCTGACAAATCGAAGCTGACGGTCTGCGGCTGGTCGCTGAAATTGCAGGCGACCACGACCGCCTCCCCGTTGTCCGATTTGCGCAGCCAGGAAAGCACGTGCTCGTCGCTGGTGTTGAGCATGGTCTCCGCGCCATCGTGCAGCGCCGAATCCTGCTTCTTGAGCGCGATGATCTGCTGGTACCAGTGCAGCATCGAGTCGGACTCGTGCTCTTCCGCGGCGACGTTGATGACCGTGTAACTCGGCGGAACAGGCAACCAGGTCTTCACGCCGGAGGGTGAGAAACCGGCGTCGGGACTGCGGTTCCACTGCATGGGGGTGCGTTCGCCGTCGCGGCCTTTTTCTTTGGGCCAGCCGGTGATGCCGATGGGGTCCTTCACATCTTCTTTGCGCGTGGGCGCCGTGGTGACCATGCCGATTTCGTCGCCGTAGTACATCATCGCCGTGTCGCGCGAGGCGAAGAGCACCGTGGCGATGACGCGGCCGACGTCGTCCTTATGATCCTCGGAGACGTAACGATCCCAGCGGGCGTTGTCGTGGTTATCGAAGACGAAGAGCGGCTCCTCGCCTCCAATTTCCGTCTCGGCCTCGTTGATGCGCTGACGAAACCGTTTCACATCGAAAGGTGCCGCGCCGGACGGAGCGAAGCCGACCTCCATATCCATGGGCAGATCCAGCTCGTCGTCATGCGGGCCGTACATTTTGCGGAGATCGTCGACGGAGCGCAGGTAGGTTTCGCCGATCAGAACGACTTTGCGGCCCTGGGCCTGGTCGGCGACCTGGCGCAGCTCGCGCAGCACGTCGTGAACCTCGGGGAGGTTGTCGGTCTTGAGCGTATCCACCTCCTTGTCGCCGTAGGCGTTGATCTTCGGCTTGCCGTCGGGGCCGAGGACGTAGTTTTCGTCGCTGAAGGTCGGGTCCTCGAAGAGCGAGGTGATGGCGTCGAGGCGAAAGCCGGCGGCGCCGTGCTGGATCCAGAAGCGCTCGACGTCGTACATGGCTTTGCGAACCTCGGGGTTGTTCCAGTTGAGGTCGGGCTGCTGGATGTAGAAGCGGTGGTAGTAGTACTGGCCGGTCTTCGCGTCCCACTGCCAGGCGGAATGCCCGAAGACGGAGAGCCAGTTGTTGGGCGGCTCGGGCTTGCCGTCGACCATCTTCGGGTCGTGCCACATGTACCAGTCGCGCCTCGGATTGGTGCGCGAACTGCGCGACTCGAGGAACCACGGGTGCTTGTCGGATGTGTGGTTTAGCACCAGATCCATGATGATGCCGATGTTGCGCTTGCGCGCTTCGGCAACCAGCCGGTCGAAGTCTGCAAGGGTGCCGTACTGCGGGTCGATGTTGTCGTAGTCGGAGATGTCGTAGCCGAAATCGACCTGCGGCGAGGGATAGATGGGCGTGAGCCAGATGGCGTCGATGCCCAGAGCCCGCAGGTAGTCGAGGCGCGAGGTGATGCCGTTCAGGTCGCCGATGCCGTCGCCGTTCGAATCCTGGAAACTGCGCGGATAAATTTCGTAGATGACGGCGTTCTTCCACCAGCCTGGATTCTGCTGGGCGGGGGCTACGCCTTGCTGGGCGAAGGTCGTTGCGCCGAGGATCAGCGCAACGACGACACACGAGAGGCCGCGGGCCGCTGCTTTCATCTTGTTGTTCACTCCCAAAGAAATGGCACTGCGCTTTGGCCGCTCTTCGATGGCGGCGTGTAAATCAATCAATGAAGCTACCACAAGAGAGGCTGCGTGGGAGCGGTCGCCGTAGCCCGGTCCCGCCCGCTGTACTCTGTAGGGCATGAGCAAGTTGTCGCACTTTGACGATGCCGGCGAGGCGCGCATGGTGGATGTGAGCGGCAAGCCGGCAACGCGCCGCGAGGCGGAGGCTTCTGTGTTTGTCGCGATGAGCCCCGACGCACTGGCCGCCCTGCCGCAGAATCCCAAGGGCAACCCGCTCGCAGTGGCGAGGATCGCCGGCATCCAGGCGGCGAAGCGCACCGCGGACCTGATCCCGATGTGCCATCCGCTGCCGCTCAGCTTTGTTGACGTGAACGCCGAAGTCGTGGCGGGCGGGATTGCGATTCGCGCGACTGCGGCGACCACCGCCGCGACTGGCGTGGAGATGGAGGCAATGACGGCGGCGGCGATTGCCGCACTGACGGTCTACGACATGTGCAAGGCGGTCGACAAGGGCATCGTGATCCGCGATCTGCGGCTCGAACGCAAAACAGGCGGCAAGAGCGGCGACTACTCCCCCAATGCGGCGCAGTAATCGGGGGTTCGCGCACCAGAATCCCGCGGCCCGTAAGGCGATTCGCGGTATCATCGAACCAGCAGGCAGACTGGACGGTCGCTGCCGGGGGCAACTCCGGTGGAGGAAAGTCCGGACTCCTCAGGGCAGTGTGCCGGATAACATCCGGGACCTGAGCGTCAAGGCTCAGGGACGGCGAGTGCCACAGAAAATATACCGCCTTGGTTTTCCCCAGAGAGGTCCTGAAAGGGACATTCCCGAAGGGAATCCGGGGTAAGGGTGAAAAGGTGCGGTAAGAGCGCACCGCTCCGGCGGTAACGGCGGAGGCAGGGTAAACCCCACACGGAGCAAGACCAAATAGGGAACGAGTCGGCAGCAATGCCGGCACGCGCCGGCCCGGCGCGGCAGCCTCGGCGAGGCATCCCGCAAGGGATGGAAGTTCCGGGTAGGTCGCTAAAAGGCGTTCTCTTCGGAGAGCGCCCGTGAGCGTCGCAGCAATGCGGCGCCCAGAGGAATGGCCGTCCTCGACAGAATCCGGCTTATAGGTCTGTCTGTCACACTATGGCCCCGGTTTTCCGACAAGGAGAGCCGGGGCCATCAACTTTCGACGCGAATCAGGGACGCTCTTCAGCCAATCGGCTGGAGTGATGATCGCAATCCCGTGAAATGGATGGAGCGCGAGCAGGTCGGCATCGCCGGTGAGAATCGCATTCGCAGTTCCGTTCGCCGCGAGCTCCAGAAACTTATCGTCCTTCGGATCGCGACAGGCATGAATGGGGCGCAAAATCCGCACAAGTTCGGCGACTTTGCCGAGTTGAAGCAGAAACACCTGTCGCTCTTCAATAGAAAGATAGCGGTCGAATTTCGGGCGCGCGAGAACATCGACCAATTCCAGCATGGTCGCTTCAGAGACGATCAGTTGCTCGTCTTCGAAAACCCGGCGGACTGCACGCCTGGGAATAGACCGGGGGAAGATGAGGCCGCTGATCAGCGCGTTGGTATCAATGACCAGGCGTTGGCGGATCTTCATCGGAGAGCAGTTGCTCCAAAATCTCGGGAGTCAAGCCGCGGGCGGCTGCTTTCTCGGCGACTTGGTCGCAGAACCGCAGAAACTCGGCGGCGTTCAGCGCCCGCAGACGTTCGTATTCCTCGGCAGACAAGACAACCGCAACGTCACGATCATGGCGGCGGATCACAACGGGCTCGCGCTGCGCGGTGTCGAGAACGGCTGCCAGGCTTTGCTTGGCTTCAGTCGCAGAAATGGAGCGCATGAGTCAAATTCTACTACCAAAATGCACTAAATGGACATGTTAGACAAAATAGACAGATTGGACCCCAGCAACAAAGCGCGGTTCTTTCATCTACCGGAAATGTTCCCAGCCACCAGCGCGGACTGAGACCCGCTGGCCGTCGCACGTATTCAGGAGGAGCAGCGACTCGCCGCGGCTGGGCCTGTGCATCGTCCCGATGCGGTGAATGGGGACCCCGGCGATGGCGCGTGGGATGCGAGTGGTCGCGGGCGCGGTGAACAGCAACTCGTAGTCCTCGCCGCCGTTCAAAGCCAGACCCAGCTGATCCCTGGACTCCGCAGCCAGCGGATGGACGGGCAGCGCGGCTTCGTCAATCGTTGCCGCAACCCGCGACTCCTGGCACAGGTGGGTCAGGTCGGTGGAGAGCCCGTCGCTGATGTCGATCATCGCGTGAGCCAGCTTGCGCAGGCGTCGTCCCACTGCCAGACGGGGCTCGGGATAAAGATGCGGATGGCCTGGCGTTGCGCGGGTCAACTTCGCAAATTTTCGTGGACGCTTTTCCAAAGCCAACAATTCGGCTGCGGCTCCGCCCAGCGCGCCGGTGACGTAAATGCGGTCGCCCGGTTGAGCGCTCGATCGCAGCAGCGCCTGGTTGCGCAAGACCTGGCCAACCGCAACAATATCGGCTGCGATCAGACCATCGCCTCCTCTGGAAACCACCAGTGACTCGGCCGTGTCGCCTCCGGCCAGCGGGACACGGTATCTGCGGGCCAGCGCGAGAAAGCCGTCCATGAATCTCTCCAGCCACGCCGCGGGCAGCCGCGAAGGAACAGCGAGCGAAAGAAAAACCGCCAGCGGCTCTGCCCCCATCGCGGCCAAATCGCTCAGGCCGCGTGCGAGGCAACGATGGCCAACCGATTCCGGCGGATGCCACCCACGCCGAAAATGCCTGCCTTCCAGCGTGAAGTCCGTTGTGACGCAAATCTCGTGGCCGGGCGAGGGTCGCAGAATCGCGCTGTCGTCACCGATACCCAGACGAACCGCCCGCGAGCCGGACCCCACCCGTGCGGCGCGACGCCGGATCGTCTCGACCAGCTTAAGCTCACCGGAAATCGTGCGGGATGGCGCTGGGCGGGCCAGAAAAAATTACCTGCGAACAGGATACCTGCGACTTTCTTACCCTCGCAAAGGTGCAATTTCTACGAACCGGCAACGCTGCGGACGATCGAACGCTCTCATTCCAATGGAAAGCCCTGTTATCCACTTGATTTACACAACATCCGGAGACTGTAATGAAGTCCTGCCCGCGCAAGCGGTTGGAGGTGTTTATGGCGAAGGAAGCCTGGATGGACAACACTCATGTGCGCGTGACCTCGGCGGATGGCAGAACCTCATATCTTTACGAAGTCGACTCCGTGGGCGAGAGGACGTGCACGGAAATCACGGAGCGCAAAGCCGACGGCACCATCGACGATTACGTCCCCGCAAGAGCCCTCGACGATCTGTTCTGGGGCGCAAGAAGCACCCACAAATAGTCTGCGCTCGGCCCTCGGGCCGCAGACCCGAACCAGGTCTATTCTGAACAGACAACCATGTCTGATCAGATCGATTCCCTCAGGACAAAACTCGAAACGTTTGCTTCGGCAGGCGGCGATGCCATCGGTGATCGCGCCGCCATGGAGGCGTTCCTCGAATTGCGCCTTCTTCTGGAGGCCGGCACCGTGCGCGCCGCGGAGCCGGACCCGGCAGCCGCTACCGGCTGGCGCGTCAACGCCTGGGTCAAGCAGGGTATCCTGCTCGGCTTTCGGCTTGGACAGCTGAAGTCGTTCGGCGCCGATCTGTCCTTCGTCGACAAGGACACTTTTCCCGCCCGCCATTTCACGCCGGAACAGGGAATCCGCATCGTCGCCGGTGGGTCGTCCGTGCGGGCGGGCGCCTACCTCGCGCGGGGCGTCATCGCGCTGCCTCCGATGTATGTAAATACAGGCGCGTATGTCGATGAGGGCGCGCTGATCGACTCGCACGCGCTGGTTGGCAGCTGCGCGCAAATCGGCAAGCGCGTGCATCTGAGCGCCGCGGCCCAGGTGGGCGGCGTGCTGGAGCCGGTGAATGCCAGCCCGGTGATCCTCGAAGACGATGTGCTGGTAGGCGGCAACTGCGGCGTCTACGAAGGCACGATTGTCCGCCGGCGCGCGGTGCTGGCAGCGGGCACCGTGCTCACGCGAGGCACTCCGGTCTACGACGTGGTGCGTGGCGATGTGCTGCGCGCCGAAGGAGACAATCCGCTCATCATTCCAGAGGACGCAGTGGTGGTTCCCGGAGCGCGGGCTCTGCATCCGAGCAAGCTCAAGGTGGCCGCTCTGTGGGAGCTGAGTGTCTACACCCCAATCATCGTGAAATATCGCGACGAGAAGACCGAGCTGAGCCTGGCTCTGGAAGACTTGCTGCGCTAGCGCCCGCTACGCCTGCTTCTCTTCGGCCTCGTGAAGAAAAGGCAGCGGCGTGCCGTTGTTACCCGCCCAGCGGATGCTGGCGATGAGGTCGCCCATGTTGGGAACCGTGATGCCCTGCACCGGGAGGTAAATCCCGAGGCAGTTTTGGTTCCACAGCTGGTTCGCCATCAGGAAAAGAAGCTTATAGCAGGAAGGCCATTCCGATTCCGGCATCTTTGGGCCATCGGGATAGTCAACCGCCAGCCAGGCGCGGTGCCGGTCCCAGGCGCCCTGTCTCACCTCATTGGCTTCCTGTCCCGGTCGGTGATAGCGGGCTTGTGCGGTGCGCAGCCCGAACAGCACATCGGAAACGCGGATGAGCCACCTTCCCTTCCGCGGCGGACCGGCGATGACAGGCGGGCCTTCCGGTCCACCCCACGCCTGCTCGGCCAGTCCAAGCGCCGCCTCCCGCGTGAGTTCCACCGGCGATTCCAGCAGCAGCACCAGGGAGGGGCACGGTTCCTCGTCTTTGTTAGGAGAGCCGGTAACGACACTCCCCAGGAACCGAATCATTTTGCGGATCATTGCGGCACCCATATTACGATAAGTCGGGCCCAACGGTGCGGAAAGTTTCCTCTGTAACTACGATAGTAACTACGCCCGGGTACATCGTAAGTAAACTACTTTGGATAACTCCGCCTCCAGCCCCTACGCCACTTCCCTCGCTTCGCGCTCGATCCTCTGATTGGTCATGAAGCGCTCCATCGCCTGCATCGCGCATCCCCGGCCGCAGAGGTGGTGCATCTCGGCATTCCGGCTCTCGGCAAAATTCCACGGCAGCAGCGTGAAGCGCTGTTTCGGTTGGCCCTCGTCGCAGCAGGAAACGTCACCCAGCGTAAACATCCACCAATGGTTAGAGTCGCCTTTCTTCTTGCCGCAGACGTCGCAGGTAAAAGACACGTCCCAAACCATGGTTGCTCCCCGTAAAAACGCGGTGTCCTTGCGAATATCCTTAAATTACACCGGAACCGGAGCACCGGCAGTAGCCCTTCCGTGGGACTGTGGACATCGCGCCGCGATGCTCGTATGGTGGTTGCCACCATGGTTTGCCCGAGCTGCAAGGCAACGGAATTCCGGCTGTCGGGCCTGCGCTTCCGCGACCTCGAGCATCTGGCTGTCCTGCAATACCCGGTCCGCTGCCGGTCCTGCCACCACCGCACCTACGGAAGCCTGCTGCTGGCGCTGGTTTTGTTCCAGCTGCGGCGCCACCATTTCGGCGGCAAAGAAACGGCATAGGTCAGGTTACTGCGGAGCCGGCCCGCGCACGATCTGCACCAGATCATCCGGCTGAATGTGCTTCGCAAACGCCGCCTTCACATCGTCGGCCGTCAGCGCGGAATATTTCTTCGCCGCCACGATCGGCTCGTCAAGCGGCAGCCCTATCTCGGCCCGGCCCAGCAGGCCTCCGGCCACCGCTTCTTCGCTCGATTCGCTCAGCGGGATCGAGCGCAAAAGCAACGCTTTAGCCTGATGCAACTCCGTATCGGAGACATTCTGCGTCCGCATCTGGTTCAGGTCCCTCACGATCAGCGCCTTTGCCTTCGACACATTCGGCGGGTCGCAGCCGTAGGTGACCGAATAGTCGGCTCGCGTCTTCGAGGCGCTCATCCCCACATCGACGTTATAGACATAACCGGCAACCTGGCGCAGGTCGTGATATAGCCGCGTCGCGTAGAAGCCCCCGCCGAGCACGTGGTTACCCAACTGCAGCGGATAGAAGTCTGGATCGAAGCGGTTGATGTCGATCTGCTCGGCCAGCGTCACCGAGTCCTGCACCGCTTCGGAGTCGGGCACGGTCGCCGCCGACATTTTGTTCACCGGTACGGCCGGCAGCGTCGTGTCTGGCTTGTCGCCCGTGGCCTTCCAGTCTCCAAACCACTTCTCGATGACCGCGCGCGCATCGGCCGGCGTCACATCGCCAATCACCACAATGGTGGTCAGATCGGGGCGGATTGTCGCGCCGTGATACTGCTTCACCTGGTCGAGGGTCAGCGCGCTGATCGTGCCCGGCGTGACTTCGCGCAGCACCGGGTCGCCCGGCGGGAGCAGTGCCAGATCCAGCGCCCGCGCCGTGCGATACCCAGGGCTCTGCAGGTACCCGGCGACAAGCTGCGCATACTGCTGGCGCGTGACCATAAACGCCTGCTCCGGCAGCGCCGGATGCAGCTCATTGTCGGCCAGCAGCTGCACGCCGCGCGAGAAGTACTCCTTCAGCACCTTGACCGAGAAGTTGTATCCCGCGCTCTCGTTGGCGGCGATGTCGTCGAGCGCCTTCTGGTACGCGATCCGGTCCAGCGACGTCGTCCCATACGAGTAGAGCCCATCCAGCACATCGCCCACTCCCTCCTGGCTTGGCGGCGTCTGCAAATCACCGTCATGTTTCACTGCGCCCACCACCGTGACGGTGGGGCTTGTGGTGTCGGTGCGTACAATCAGGCGAATTCCATTCGAGAGCTTCGTGTCCGAAACAGAGATAAAGGTAGATGGCACCTGCAACTCCGCCAGCTCTTTCGCCGCCCACTGCGGCAACTCCACCGGCTTCGTCGGCGCCGACGTGACCTTCTCGCTGCCTCCGAATCCCTTTTCCGCGATCGGCTCACCGTTGGGTACAGGCTTCAGCGTCGCGGTGATGGTGTTGGCGTTCAGCAAATACTGCTTCGCGACCCGATTCACGTCGGCCAGCGTCACGTTGCGGATGGCGTCAATGTCCTCATCCGGCGAGTTGCGGCCCTCGGCGGCGAGCGCGTCCGACCACACCTCGGCCAGATCGGGAATAGAGTTCCGCTGGAACTCCGCCTGAGCAATCTCAGCGCGTCTGGCCGCGTCCACCAGGTCCTCGGGCAAGCCGTTGGCCGCGTACTTGTTAACGATCTGCCGCAGCTCCTCGAGCACTGGGCTCGGATCCTGCCCGGCGGGAAGCGCCACCACGCCGTAGCCCACGCTGGCTTTGGGATACGTCTCCGGCAGGCTGAATTCCGCGCCCAGCGCTTTGCCCGCGGGCACCAGGCCGTAGATATTGCCGCGCTGGCTCGCCAGCACGTCCACCAGAATCTGTAGTGCCGCGTAATCCGGCGAGTCCGTCCCCGGCATGCGCCACGCGATGTACCCAAGAACATAGGGCAGGTTGCTGTCGAGGGTGAATGTCTCCGGCTTCACCGGCTGCAAATTAATGGCCGGATGCGGCGGCAGCGGATGGCTGGGGACATCGCCGTAAAACTGGCGAATCTTCTCAAGGGTCGCAGTGGGTTCAACATCGCCCACGACGACCAGGATCATATTCGACGGTGTGTACCACTTGTCCGCGAACTCCTTCAGCATCGGCCCAGTAGTTTTGTCGAAAGAGGACCGCGTTCCCAGCGCATCGTGTGCGTAGGGCGTACCCGCAAACATGTCCTGGTTGAGACGATCAACAAATTTCTGCGTCGGATTCGACAGATCCCGAGCCACCTCCTGCTCAATCGCGCCCCGCTCCCGGTCCCACTCCGCCTGCGAGTCGTCGATCCGGCGCATGCACGCCGCCTCCGCCTGGAGCGCCACGTCAACGTCCGCCGAAGGCACCGTCTCAAAGTACTGCGTGATGTTCTGCTGCGTGTCGGCGTTGTTATCGCCGCCCATCAGCGCGAAGATGGCGGACGTCTGGTCGGCGCTCATGCCTTTGCAGCCGCGGAACGCCATATGCTCCTGCGCGTGCGCCATGCCCGGAAAA
>Ga0182015_10002741_pt1 | contig 20692 bp, 16 predicted proteins | sample 712P3MmetaG_FD_120478 | JGI IMG/M metagenome (GOLD analysis project Ga0182015, IMG submission 120478) | Permafrost microbial communities from Stordalen Mire, Sweden - 712P3M metaG | ecosystem: Environmental > Terrestrial > Soil > Wetlands > Permafrost | place: Sweden: Stordalen | collected...
GATCGCGTATACAACTTTGAAGAGGTCCGCGTCTTCGTCGATCCCAAGTCGTTTATCTACCTCCACGGCATGATTCTCGACTACGAAGAGACGCTGATGCGGCAGGGCTTCAACTTCATCAATCCCAACTCTACCAAGTCCTGCGGTTGCGGTTCATCGTTTTCGGGTTGAACTGTTTGCTCCCCGAGGTCTGCTCCGCCCTATGCAAACTGCTGAAAGAGTCAGTGCGCCGGCAAAATGCTGGTCCTGCGGTCAAGAGGTCACGAACGGTCAGCCCTTCTGCGCCTCTTGCGGCAAAGTGCAGCCGCCGCGGCAAGCCGGCTACTTCGACATCTTTGACTTGCCGCAGAAGCTGAATCTCGATGTGCAGGCGCTGGAAAAGCAGTTCTACCGTTACAGCCGTAAGCTGCATCCCGATGTTCACGCTCGCGCTTCGCAGCAGGAGCAGGAATGGAGCCTCTCTCAGGCTTCGCTGCTGAACGATGCTTATCGCACCTTGAAGAATCCGCTGGAGCGTACAAAGTATCTTTTGAAGCTCGAAGGGGTGCAGTTCGAAGACGAACGCGGGCCAGCGAATACGAATCCGTCTAAGGTTCCCGCGGACCTGCTGGAAGAGGTCTTTGAGCTGAATATGCAATTGGAGGAGTTGCGCCAGAACCAGAAGGTGGGCGAAGACGATCCGCAATTGCGCCGGGACCTCGAGGGCGCAAAGGACCAGTTTGCCGCGCAACTCAGCCTGCTGGACGAGCAGGTACGCTCATTGTGGACGGCATGGGATGCGGCGTGGGAGCAAAACGACGAAGCGAAGAAAACCGCGGCCAAAGAAGCGATGACCGCGTTGCTGCAACGCAGGAGTTATCTGCAGAACCTGGTGCGCGACGTCAGCGAAACCCTGAAAGAGTCGTGAGTGTGATGGCAGAAGAACGCGTAGTTGGTATCGACCTGGGCACGACAAATTCGCTGGTCGCCTTCATGCAAGGGGATAAGCCTGTCGTCATCCCGGGAGAAGATGGTCTGAACCTGGTACCCTCAGTGGTGGCGCTGGGCCCCGTCCGTGATGGTGGCCGGCCTGCGATGCTGATTGGCAACGACGCGCGGCACACGTTGCTCGACACGCCGGAGCGCGCCATCTACTCCGTCAAGCGCCTGATGGGGCGTGGAGTCGAAGATGTTGCCGAGGAGTTGAAATTCTTCCCCTTCCGGTTGGTCCACGATCTGCAGCCGGGCGAAGTCTTTCGCGTTCGGCTTGGGGAGTCGGAGTTCACGCCGCCGGAAATCTCAGCCTACATTCTGCGCCAGCTCAAGCGGAACGCGGAGCGGTACTTCGGTGCGCCCGTAACCCAGGCGGTGATCACGGTCCCAGCCTATTTCAATGACGCCCAACGCCAAGCGACCAAAGATGCCGGACGCATGGCCGGCCTGGACGTACTGCGCCTGGTGAATGAGCCCACTGCAGCGGCCTTGGCCTACGGTCTCGATCGCAACAAAGAGGGCATCATCGCGGTCTACGATTTCGGCGGCGGAACCTTCGACATCTCCATTCTCAAGCTGCATGAAGGCATCTTCGAGGTGATCTCCACCAATGGCGATACGCACCTGGGCGGCGACGACATCGACAACCTGCTGATCGCGATCGCGCTGCATGACATCGAGGGCGATACGGGGATCGATCTGCACCACAACGCAGAGGCCATTCAAGCGATCCGTAAGGCGGTGATCGAGGCTAAGATCGCCCTCTCCTCGCAGTCCGTGGCGCGAATGGAGATCAAGCTTCCGCAAGGGGGCAGCTACAAGCGCGAACTTTCACGCGAACAATTGGAAGTGCTGATTCAACCGGTCATTCACCGTACCATGGCGCCCTGCCACGACGCGCTACGGGATGCGCATTTGGTTCCCGATCAAATCGATGAAGTCGTGCTGGTGGGCGGTTCAACGCGAATCCCCGCCGTCCAGCGGATGGTCAGCGATGTCTTCGAGCTGCCGCGCCGCGGCAAGCAACCGCGCACCGAGCTCAATCCGGATGAGGTGGTTGCCCTTGGCGCCGCCGTGCAGGCCAACATTCTGGGCGGCGGCTCCAAAGCTACCGAGGATATGCTGCTGCTCGATGTCACCCCGCTATCCCTGGGCATCGAGGCGTTGGGTGGAGTGGTCGCCAAGATCATCCAGCGGAATTCGACCATTCCCGCCTCCGCCTCCGAATCGTTCACGACCGGGGTCGATGGGCAGACGAATGTCGCCATCCACGTGCTGCAGGGTGAGCGCGAGATGGCTAAGGACTGCCGTTCGCTGGCGCGCTTCGATCTGAAGGGGATTCCGCCGATGACTGCGGGTTTGCCCCGCATCGAGGTCAAGTTCCTCATCGACGCCAACGGCATCCTCCAGGTCTCCGCGCTGGAGCAGCGCAGTGGCAAACAGGCGGAGGTATCAGTGAAGCCGGCCTACGGTCTCACCGACGAACAGGTGGAGTCGATGATTCTTGAATCTTTCGACTATGCCGAGCAGGATATTCACCTTCGCCAGCTGGTCGAAGCCAGGAACGAAGCGGCTACCATACTTAGTGCGGTGGAAAAGGCTCCTTCCAGCCCTGCGTGGGAGCTACTCGACCCACCTGAGCGGGCGGAGATTGCCTTGCTCAGCGAAAAGCTGCGCGTGCTCAAGGATGGCGACGATCTGCAGGCGCTGCGCGCGGGGACTGAGGCGCTGGACAAAGCGACCCACCGCTTCGCTGAACTCATGATGGACGCGGCTGTCTCCAGTGCGATCCGGGGCCAGACCATGCAGTCGGCGGATGACAAATTGGGCCGTGGCCCCACTGCTTCGCACCCGATTGCACGGGCGGAGTTCCAATGATTGAAGGAAACACATGACTCAGAACGAGCACGACAAGCAGGACAATATGGTCCGCGTCACATTTCTTCCCGAGGGCCGCACGGTGGAGTTCGCCTACGGCACACTGCCTTACGGGCATCACGGACAACCCATGTCGTTTTTGGACGTGGCGGAGCATTTCGACATCTTTCTCGATCACGCCTGTGGCGGCGTCTGCGCCTGTACCACCTGTCACCTGTGGACCAAGGAGGGTACCGATAGACTGACACCGGCGGATGACGATGAGCTGGACCGGATGGATATGGCTGCGGATTTGCAACTGAACTCCCGCCTTGGCTGCCAGGCCGTCATCACCGGGCCGGGGAACTACGTGGTGGAGATCCCCAAGTGGAATCGCAACTACGTCTCGGAGGGCAAGCCGCTAAGCCTGCATGAAGATAACCCGAGCGAATCCAAGTAAAGGGAGCGGGGCGATGGCACGTGAGATTACCTGGAATGACGCGGAAGAGATCGGTATCCAATTGCAGGAAAAATTCCCCGATGTGGATCCGTTCACGGTGCGCTTCACCGATCTGCATAAGTACGTGACCGAGCTCGAGGGCTTCGCGGACGACCCCGCGAAGTCGAATGAGCCCAAGCTCGAGGCCATTCAAATGGCCTGGCACGAGGAATACAAAGACGCGCAGTAGCGGGCGCCCGTCCTTAGTTGAGTAGGCCGCTTCTTCACAAGAACTAGGCGGGAGCCCTTATCTCTGCCTTTGCAGGACGCGGCGGCGGAAACACGAGCAGCGACACGGCCAGCGCCACGATTATTCCTAAGCCAACCTCCAAAAATCTCGCGATCGAGGCTTGGGCAGGGCTCTCCCCCATCCTGGCTAGGACGATGATGGACAGCGCTACGCCGGCGAGGCGCCCGGCTTCGTTTTGAAGGCTCCGATGGCCTGGTAGCCGAAGTCCTTCTTCCGCCACCAGCCGGAAACCGCTACCTCGGTAGCTTCTGGGTTCTTGGACATGGGCATCATCCTTTCCGAATAAAACGCTGCTCATGACTTTATCGAAAGGGATGCCGGAGTTCGGTTTTCCCGTCGCGAATTTTTTTGGATCTAAATTACTTGTATATACATCTATTTTGCATGAAGACGACCACACTGCCCGTTCTTCCCTGTGCCTGTGCCAGCCTTCGTCGGGCGGCGCGCGCGACCTCGCACTTCTATGAGGAGGCGTTGCGGCTTGCGGGGCTGCGGATAACCCAGTTCACGGTGATGCAGGTGCTCTCGTTGGTTGGCGACATCAACCAAGGCAGGCTGGGGAAGATTCTGGCGATGGACAGCACCTCCCTTACGCGAACACTGGCGATTCTAGGGCGGGAGGGTTGGGTGACGAAGCGCCGCGGCGAGGACCGGCGTGAGTGGCGGATCCGCCTGACGAAGAGCGGCGCCGCGAGGTTCCAGATGGCGCTTCCTTACTGGGAGGACGCACAGATGCGGATGAGGCAGCGCCTCGGCGAACACCGCTGGGGCGAATTGACAGAGTTGACTAACTACGTGGCCGGCGTGGTCACAGAAGATGGAGATGTGTGATGACGAGACCGAATTTTGGCAGGCTTACCTCGTGGCTGATTGCCGCCTGGTTTGCAACTTCTCTTAGCGCAGCGGCGCTCGGGTTGATCAAAACAGAGCCCGGACGTCCGCCTTTTCCGCTGTTGGTGGCGGTAGTGGTTCCCCTCAGTGCGTTCGGCATCTGGTATGCAGCATCGCGATCCTTCCGGGAGTTCGTACTGGCATTGAGTCCGCGGGCGCTAACGCTGGTGCAGTCATGGCGGACTGCAGGATTCGTGTTCCTCGTGCTGGCTCGTTATCGCATCTTACCGGCGAGCTTTGCCCTGCCTGCGGGGTGGGGCGATATCGCTATCGGCGTGACCGCAGTCTTTGTTGCCAGCCGCTTGGCGGTGCCGAAGCACCGGAGGGTCTTCATCCTGTGGCAAATGCTGGGTATGTTGGATCTGGTAATGGCGGTTACGCTGGGGGCAACTGCCGCCCTGGTAAATCCGAACGGCATCCCCACCTCGCCGATGACCGTGCTGCCAATGAGCTTGATTCCGACGTTTGCTGTGCCGCTTCTCTTCCTTCTGCACATCATCTGCATTGCGCAGGCGCGGGGCTGGGCGAAAGAGCAGACTACGGGGCGCGGGCGCGGGCTCAATTCGGTTGCGGTATGAAATCCACCTGTCCAAGCGAATTGCCTTGATTTGCGATGGTGGAGTCCCTGAAGGATCTGTATGAAGCTGACTTTTGACCGCAACTCTGCCGCACTCCCACTGCTTCTGTTCCTGCTCGGTAGCGCGCCCCTTACCATGTCCGCACAAGAAGGCGGCGTCGTTCCGTCACCCAAGCTCCTGGTCATTCAGCGCGAGACTAACTAACCTATTCCTCATCGCCCCGAAGTTGAGTTACCCTCCGGAAGCGTTGATTAAAGCAGATCCCGATTTCTGGAGGCCCAAAGCCGCAGCTCCGGCTAAGGCAACCCCATAGTAGCTATTATCAAACCGCTACGGTGGGGCGTGCACCTACACCTCAAGCAGTGACACCTCGCTAACTTCGCTGCGGCGAGACTTCACGGGGGTGACCAGCAGCGTCTTAATCTCCCACGGCGCAAGGTCGACGGTATGCTCCAGAGCCAGAGCAGCGCTCTTGAGCTTCGCCTGCGTCGCTTTTCCCGATCGCTCCTGTATGCGAAGGATCGTGGATTCCGGCAGACGCTCTGCGCGCTTGATCGCCAGCACCGAGACATTACTGGGCATGATCTCGAGGAAGGACTGCTCCCATGGCTCCGTCCCATGGTGTGCGGAATCCATTACATACTCAGCGGGCGTTTGTAATTCTTCCGCGCGGCGATCGAGTGAAAATTCGGAGTAGCCACCTCGGCCACCCAACAGCCAGAACCTGCGCTCCTGCCGGCCCTGATCCTGCCATGCATTGTTGTCGTCGTGTGGCACCTGATTCGGGTTATGGCGCGCAAAGGGTGCTGAGCGAATAAGGACCGTGCGAAAGAGTCCATTCAAGCAGTCATAGCTGTAGGTGGAGTTGTTGAGCAAGGCAACGGTGTAGTCGGCTGTTCCAATCCTCCCCTGCACCGCCCCCCAATCCTGATAGGGTTCTTCTTCCCCGTTGGTACGGCGTTCCAGCACCTGCCCCGGCACTTTCGCGTAGACCTTCGGTTGGGTGAGCGTGGTCGGGATTTCCAGCTTGAGCATTTGTTCGTGCTCATGCCAGTCGATCACAAAGCGAAGCTCGACAAAATCGAGCCCGGCGAATTGGGCAATGTCGAGAACAATTTCCGAGCTCTGCCAGGAGGCATGCTGGCGCGTGACCCGGGTAACAGGTCCGTTCTCAATCACCGCGGACGAGACCAGCATGGGCCGCCCCATCTCCTGCCGGAATTGATCGATGCCGTGCGCCCATGTGTCGCTGGTGTCGCCAATGACGACCAATCCAATTGCGGCCGCCAGCAGCTCTGTGCCATCCTCCGCCTTCAAGGAGGAAATCCCGAAGCCGGATTCCGACACCGAGACGAAATCTCGATAGTCTGCCGGCTCCGGTGGATCCCCATGCGCCAACTCGAAGACCTTGTACCCACTCGGAGGCAGCTCGACCCACGCCGACAAACGCGGGAAGAAGTTGGTCATGCTCGCCGAGGGTCTCCACTGCACAGGTAACTTGCTGCCATCTTTGGATGAGAGGTGGGTGATCGGCGAACTACCCGATGGATTTCGCCCGGTGTAATACTCCACCAGCGCCTTTCGTCTCCAGGGAAGCGGATTGAAGAGGAAGACCGCGCCTTCTTCGACCGCGCTCAGGTCTACCCGCCTGGCCATCATTTCCAAAGCTTCTATTTTTGAAGTTTGCGCGATCTCGCAAGCGTAACCGACACTGTCCCGCACATCCTGGTAGTCCGAGTAGAGCGAGGTTCCGGCCATCATGTCATGGAACTGACAAAACAGCACCTTCCACCAGGCCTCGGCACACTGCTCCGCGGGATAAGCGCGGCCCACGCTCAGATTGGCGAAGAGGGAAATGGTCTCGGTCTCCCCGAGCCATCGCTCCGCGCGCCGGTTGAGGAACTTCCCCTCTCCATAGGCCGAATAGCAACCGCGCGCATGGTGCTGCAATTCTCCCCGGATAATCGGCAACCCAGGGAAAGCCGAAGAGCCTTCGACAGCAAGGAAAAAATCGTGCAGCGTGCTGAAGCGCAGTTCCGGCAAATCGGCGTCTTGCTGCAAGGCAATGATCTGCTGAATCTGCTCTTTGGTGACCGCGCCGCCATGATCCCCGACTCCCAGAAAGAAAGCCGCATGATCGAAGCCAGGCGCGAAAGCTCCTGCCGCCGCGGGCCGGACCAGCTTTGTATCCGCGTCGTAGCTGTGCCAGATTCTCAGGGTGAGAACCCGCGATCCGTCGGCGCCTTCCCACCAGAACAGCAGAGGCAAGTCCATTTCGTGTTCCTGGGGGCGCATGAAGACGTAATAGCCGTAGCCGGCGCGCTTCAGGATCGTTGGTAGGCCCGCGGCGTGACCGAAGGAATCGGGATTGAAGCCGATCTTGACGTCCGCTCCCAGGGCACGCTGGCAATAGGCCTTGCCATAGAGCGCGTGGCGAACAAAACTTTCGGTCGAGGGAATATTGCAGTCCGGCTCAACCGGCCAACCGCCAACAACCTCCCATCGGCCCTCGCTCACCCGTCGCTGAATTTCGCTGAACATCTCAGGGTCGGCACGTTCCACCCAACGGTAGTGGGCGGACGAGGAATGGCTATAGCAGAACCCCGGGGTCTCGTTGATCCGGTTCAACGCACTGCGGAACGTCGTGAGCACTGTATCCGCGCCATCGCGCCATGGCCATAGCCACGCTGCGTCGATGTGGGAGTAGCCGATGATGTGGATGACCTTTTTCCTGCCGGGGCTTCCCGCTGCGGCATGCTGTGCCAATGCTGGAGCCGTGGCCATCGCTCCCAGCGACGCAGCCCCTTGAATGAGGAAGTCTCGTCTGGAAAGCCCCTTCCCTTGCTTGTTCATCGACCGCACTCTCCCCGCCTGGCAGCAGAGCGGTTTCACGATTTCTGTGCCCGATCCGACCTCCCGCGAAGTGGGGCTTTTCTTGGAGAAAAGCCCCGCCTGCAGCATTTTCACCGGATACACCTATCGTGAAACCACTCTCACCGAGGCCGTATCGATCCTATCCGAAGCACCAAGCGCCGACAGGAAATCCCGGGTAACCGATGAGCGCCACGCAGACTGGCAGGTAGAATTGGCTGTGCTATTGCGGTCCCACGGTAGGCCCTTATGCAATTGCAACAATCCAACGATCCGTGGAGTAACTCGCGTCTTCTTCTGGAGCGTTCTCGGCGGTCTCTCGCGGGGGGCGTCAGCAGCCCGTTTCGCGCCAAGGCACCGGTGCCGCTCTTTCTCGCGGATGCCTTGGGAAGCGCGGTTACGGACGTCGATGGAAACCAATACATCGACTACACGCTGGCCTGGGGTCCGTTGATTCTGGGCCACCGCCATCCGGCGCTTGTCGCTGCGATCCGTGAGCAGGCCGATCGGCCGCACATTTATGGCGCCCAGCATGAATTGGAATATCAAGTCGCGGAGTTGATCCAGGCGCTGATTCCGTGCGCGGAGCGGGTCGCGTTTACATCCAGCGGCAGCGAGGCCGTTCAGATAGTCCTGCGGCTTGCCCGCGCGTTCACGCGGCGCCAGCTCATCTTAAAGTTCGAGGGCCACTATCACGGGTGGATGGACTCGGTTCTATGGAGCTACAAACCAAGCGCCGACCAGCTGCGGAAAGCTGGGCCTTTCGACGGCATCCCTGGATCGGCGGGCCAGGTACCGAACGCCGTCGACAACGTACTTGTCTTGCCGTGGAACGACGCGGAGAAACTAGAGTTACTGTTCCGGGAGCGAGGGTCGGAAGTTGCCGCCATCATTACGGAACCTGTGCTCTGCAACAGCGGGTGCATCGAACCAGACGCCGGTTATCTTGAACGTCTAGCCGAGTTGGCAAAGCAGCACGGGGCCCTGCTGATCTTCGACGAAGTCATCACCGGTTTCCGTAGAGACATCGGGGGCGCACAGAGCTACTACAAAGTGACTCCCGATCTGGCTACTCTGGGAAAGGCCGTTGGCGGCGGGCTGCCCCTGAGCGCGATTGTGGGGCGCGTCGAGGTCCTGGAAATGATGTTTAAAGACGGGGTGGCCTTTGGCGGAACGTTCAACGGCAATCCCATCTGCCTGGCCGCTTCGCTCGCTACGATTACCGAGTTGGCGGCAGCACGAGGGGAGCCGTTGCAGGGCGCGAATAAGACAGGAGAGGAGATCATGCGTGGAATTCAGGCGGCGGCGTACAAGCACAGTGTTCCGCTGTTGGTCACGGGTTTTGGAACCTCCTTTGCTCTGCACTTCACCGAGCGATCGGAATTGCGCGATTATCGCGACGTGCTCGAAGACGATCAGTTATTGTTGCAGAAATGCCTGATTGAGAGCCTGCGGGAAGGGCTCTGGTTGCTGCCGGATGGCCGGCTGTATGTATCTACAGCGCATACCGAGGACGACGTCGAGCGGACGATCGCCGCCATGGACCGTGTTTTGCAGCGCATTCACGATTTCTGAGCCCGATCCAGCCTCAGTGACACCTCGGCGATTTCCTCCGGCTCCGCGATCCGGCGCAGGGCATATTTGGAGTACACTTCCGCGCGAAGCGCTGCGGGGTTCGTGGCGTTGGCAAAATAGGCCGCAACCATAGGTGTGTTTACGTCACCAGGGCAAATGCAGTTCACGCGTACGCCGGACGAGGAATCGGGAGTATCCGGGCAGTTGTAATAGGAAGAAAAACCAGCGTTGCAGTACAACGAGTTGACCGCACCTTCGTCCTTGATGGTCACGGGAAATCCCGTCTGGAGGGCGGTCACGCCCGAGATGTGCCACCCACCGAGGGTCTCCCGGAAAACCATCTTGTCATTCCAGCTACTCAAGAGTGGCACCTCGTAGTTGTAGGACGTAGCCAACCGCTGCCGGGCGTCATAATTTGAGTCGCCGTAACTCAGGTACTGGTAACCGGGAATGAAGTTGACGCCACGCCCATTAAAGCCGGCACTCTCCAGCCCCGAAGCGTCATCGAGGGCATGGCTGTAGGTGCAGGCAACTGTGAAATAGAGACCATGCGAGGTGCCCTTGATCAGGCTCGCCTTCCCGCTGGGTGCGCGCACGGAAGCCCGAGTCTTGCTAAGCGGCTAGTCGGCCCCTAATTCTCGATTTTGCACGCTGGCGGCCAGACGAGCGAAGCGGTTGACCTGGTCAACGATTGTTACTGAATCAGTAAGTCCGCTTGGAAGTAAAGTTAGTTACACAGTAATAGGCCTCTTCCGTTTCCCCGAGCGATTAACTCCCTGGAAGTGGAAACGATGAAAATATCTTGAATTTTCGAGGGACTCTACGGATTTCCATAGGAGCCTGGGATAAGAAGCCGCAGAACCGCGATAAAGCGTCGAAAATCGGTGACCAATGCCAACCAGTCAGTCAGTTCGGTGATTGATTCGATACGTCTTACCGGAAATTGCGTGACATCTGCACCTTGCTGTCACTTAGGCAACCCAATTGCTAACAAAACTGCATAACAGGTGCCTTGTGCCCAAATTCTGCTCCGGCATGACGCGCTGCGACAAACCTCAGCACAACGCTGTGCTGGGCCACGGGCCCTTGGTTTCGAAATTGATAGTGGAAACTCGCACGGCTCAGAACTGCCTTCCAATCAACTTCGGGCCATTCCGTATAGCCAAAAATCCTCATCGCGGCCCCGGTCGTCCGTGGAGTTAGTTCTAAGGAGATTGCGTGACAAGTTCAAGGATTCACAATCACATTTTCAAGATGGGTAGCTTGCTCGTGCTCGTGGCCTTCGCGATCGCGGCTAGCCTGCCAATGCGCCTCTCGGCACAGGAACTGTCCGGGACCAAGGGCGGCCTGCAGGGCGTCGTTACCGATAGCAGCGGCGCGGTTGTGCCCGGCGCGCAGGTAACGGTCACAGGCAATTCCGATACGCGAACGGTGACCACGAATGGCGCCGGACATTGGGAGTTGATCGACTTGACCCCGGGGCCCTACTCGGTCAGCGTGGAACGGGAAGGTTTCAGCAAGACGGTTGCGAAGGCCATTGACGTCGAGATCAACCGTGTCAACGGCCTGAACCTCGTGCTCCAGGCGGGCGCAGTGGCTCAGACCGTCCAGGTCGACGCCACGGCGACTACGATTGATTCCGGCTCTACCGCGCTCAGCTCCAACCTCACCAGCAGCTTCTATAGCGAGGTTCCTGTCGCACGAGATGTAGGTAGCCTGTTTTACACCGCGCCCGGGGTCACGAACGCCGGCGGGACAGGTACGGCTAATCCTTCGATCGGAGGCGCGTCCGGCCTGGAAAACCAATACATTGCCGATGGCGTTAACATCACCGACGGCGGATACGGCGGCCTGGGCGTATTCAGCCCGATTTATGGTTCCCTGGGTACTGGCATCGACCTCACATTTATCCAGGAAGTTCAGGTCAAGACCGGCGCTTTCGAGCCGAAGTATGGCAACATGGACGGCGGTGTTGTCCAGATCGTCACTAAATCCGGTGGGAACGCGTACCACGGAGCGCTCGCCGCCTTCTTTGCCCCGGATGCCTTCAGCGCCGGCCAGCGCTACGCGGACGACTACTTCGACCGCGTGAACGTGCGCGGCCACATTGCATCGGAGCCACAAGCCGATGCTTCCGCGGAAATCGGCGGCTATGTTCCGGGCGTTCATCTGAAAGACAAGCTTTTCTTCTTTGGCGCCTACAATCCGGCCCTCAACAAGGTCTTCTGGCTACCCCCCTCGGTTGCGGGGTTGTATAGCTCGGGCCCTTTCACCAACAAAACCACGGTGAATAGTTGGGCAGCGAAAGTCACCTTTAAATTGAACGACGGCACCAGTCTCGATGCCTCGGCCTTCGACGACCCGTCCAAGACCAATGCGGGGTTCGGTATAGCCAACGAAGATACTTTTCCCTTCTTTCCGAATTTGAACCTCTCCAATGAGACCGGCTTCAGCCGGTGGAACTACGGCACGCGCAGTGAGACGTTGCACCTGTCCAGCTCCCTTTCACCCACCTGGCAACTGGACCTCTCCGCTTCCGCCAAGACAAGTCACTTCGACGAAGTCGGCCTGCAAAACGTGAACCAGATCGTCGACGAATCCGGCGCCGTGCAGGCCGGACAGTTTACTGCCCAGGGCTTGGGCTTCACGCAGAATCCGCTTACCCACGACTATGGCTTCGGCATCGACACGGAGAAGACCGTTAATCTCCACGGCCAGCATACGTTCTCGTTAGGTTTTGGCTATACCCACTCCATCTATGCGCTGGACAAAGCCTATAGCGGCGGTTATTTCGCCTTCCCCGCAACCAATATTGTCGGGGTTTCCGTTGGCGCAAATACCAATAACCCCGCAGTCGTAGGCGCGCAGACGAACGCAGCGTTTAACCTGCTCGCTGCGGCTCCCAATCCAACTACCGGATTGGTCGATTGCTCTCCCGTCGATTGCCCCTACTACAACGGCACGCAAGTCTTTCTGCAGCAGGTCCGCGGCATCTTCAGCAGCCCCATCGCCGAAACCAGCTCGGTCGAGATGGCCATATACGGCAACGATAATTTCCAGATCAACCGCTACGTCACCCTCAACCTCGGACTCCGCTGGGATGAGGAACAGCTCAACGCCGTAACCCAGAGCTTTGTCTTCAACGATAACTGGTCTCCCCGACTGGGCATCAATATCGACCCCTTTGGCGATCGTAAGTCGAAGATCTTCTTCAATTGGGGCCGTTACACGCAAGACTTCCCGCAGGACGGCGCATTGCGCGATTTGTCGAATGAACTCGACATCTACTCGGCCAATTGGAAGCCGGAATCCGACGCCAATAACAACGTCGTGATCGGCTCAAATAACACCGTGGTGCCGGTTCTGGATGCAGCTCACCTGATCAGCTCAGATCCTGCAGCCGGCCAAGAGAGTGGCAACGTCTCCACGAGCGGCGGCGCGTCACCCATCTTCATCGAACACAATACGAAGATGAACTTCGAGGAAGAGTACGTCGGAGGAATCGAACGCCAGTTCGCCGGCTTCGACCTCAGCGCCCGTTATATGGACCGCCGGCTCCTGCGCATCATTGAAGACAGCTCGGGCGCATCCCCGGAGGGCGCTCTGAGCGGTTTTGTCGCGCAGCAGTTCGTGCTGGGCAACATGAGTTCGAAAACCGACTATTTCATCAACGAGCAGGAAACACCCTACACATTCAATGCAAACGCTCCGAATTTCGGCGCGCCTGCAGGCTGCGTCACCAACTACAACAGCGGCTTCGGTAACAAAGCGTTTTTGAACACGCTAGGTGCCGTCGCCCCTCCGGGTGGCGTCTGCGGTTCCAACGTGGCAACGGCCGGCGATCCGATACCAGACGGAAAGCCCGATGGCTTTTCCAATCCATACCGCCACTACCAGGCGCTGGAGCTGGAAGCGAACAAGAGCCTCAGCCACAACTTCATGCTGCGGGCCAACTACCGCTATGCCAAGCTCTTCGGCAACTACGAGGGCCTCTACCGCAACGACAACGGGCAGTCAGACCCGAGCATCAGCTCGCTGTACGACTTCACCAATGGCGTTCTCGGCCTGCTGGGTGACCAATTTGTAGAGGGCTACCTGAACACGGATCGCAGGCAGGTAGGCAATCTCTACGGCTCTTATGTAGTTCCCACCGGGTTTATGAGACGCTTCACCGCCGGCATCGGCTTACGCGGTAGCGCTGGTACCCCAATCAGTGAGCTGGGCGCACACCCGGTTTACACCGACTCCGGCGAAGTACCAATCGGCGGTCGTGGAACTGTCGGCACGGAGCCATCGAGCTATCAACTCGATCTGCATGCCGATTACCCGCTCCAGTTGGGTGAACGATATAAGGTCAAGTTCACCTTTGACACCTTCAACGTCACCAACTCCCGTTCGCTGACCGCCGTCGACCAGAACGTCGCTCTCAGCTACGGCGTACCGGACGTGGATTACCTCAAGCCGGTATCCTTCCAACGTGCATTCTATGGACGCGGATCGATACGGTTTGAGTTCTGATCAGCGCTTTACGGTTCACCGGGAGGGGGATGACAACATCCTCCTCCCTTTTTCTTTTCTGGTTACCTGCAAAACTGCTGCCATGTTCTCTGTCGATTACACTAGAAGGGTGTGCATAGGCACCGTGAAACGGTGCAGTACCACTGAGGCGAGAATTTGTTGAAGCGTTCTGTATACGCAACCGGTGTCCTGGTTGCCATGGTTATCGGGCTCTTACTCTGCCCTCCAGCAGCGACAGCAGCCAAGCATCCGCAGCTTCCCCCCAGGTATGAGCATTGGCTGGACCAGGAGGTCAACTACCTGATCACGAACCAGGAGCGGACCACCTTCCTTTCTTTGGCTACAGATCAGGATCGCGACCACTTCATCGAAAGCTTTTGGGCGATTCGGAATCCGGATCCCAACTCCCCAAGCAACACATTCCGGGAGGAACACTACCGGCGCCTGGAATACGCCAATAGCCATTACGGCTTGCCTTCGGCAGGGAATGGATGGCGCACCGACCGCGGCATGGTGTACATCACGCTGGGACCCCCGCAGCAGAAAAGGTCGTATCCCAACACAAAGTACCTGGAGCCGTTGGAAACCTGGTTTTATCAGGATCCGGGAAGTGCGCTTGCACCCTATTTTTCCGTCCTCTTTTTCCAACCGAGCCCGGCGGAAGACTTCCGCATTTACTCGCCCTACCAGGACCGTCCGGAGAAGCTGATCGCCAGCACCAATGCCGTCAACGACGAGCCGGCGGCGCTGAAAATCATTAAGGAGGACCTGGGAGACGAGATCGCCAACTTGACGCTCTCTCTTTTCCCCAACGAGCCGGTAGACAACGTTAAGGGCACTCCTACCCTCGAATCCGACGTACTGCTCAACAAGATCCGCAATTATCGCAACCTGCCGGAAAACGTGGCCCTGCTGGCGCAGCGGCGGGCGCTGTTGGAAGGCGTGACTCATCGGGTTCTGCTGGGACAGGACTTCAGCGACCTCTCTGTCCTGGCCACCCGGGATGGCGCCGAGCAGGCGAGCGTTCATTACATGCTTCGTATCCTGAACCCCGGCGATTTCGTGTTGGGAAAAGATGCCACCCAACGCGTCTACTATTCGTTGTCGGTTGAATCACAGCTGCTGGGTCCTGACGGGAAGCTGATTTATACCGACACGCAGGACCTCCACGAATATCTCACTTCTGACCAGGTCAATCAGTTGCGCCTCCGAGCGTTGGCGATTGCCGGCCGGCTGGTCGCCGTTCCGGGCAAATATCAGCTTCGCGTAGACGTCACGAATCGGGTCACCAAGCAGAGCTTTTCTCAGACGCGAGGTATCCTGGTGCCCGCTTTCGACCACACCCTGGGGATGAGCCAAGTCGTCTTTGCCGCCATGTCCCCACCCCAGCGCGACTACGAGCGGAACCAGCCGTTCAGCTTTTCCGGCGTAAAAATCGCGGTGGCTGGAGCGGATAACGCCTCGCTTACTGGCGGCGACCCGATCAGGGTCATCTATCAGCTCTGGGAGCAGCCTGATTCTCCCGTGTCGCTAGCGGGCAAGACTTTGCAGATCTCTTACTTGATCGGGCAGCTCGGCGTCCCCACCAGGAACGAACAGACGCAGACGGTTGACCGTGCTAAATTCGACACTCAGGGCAATCTCCTGATGGGTACCGATCTCCCCACCACTGAATTGCACCCTGGCAACTATCGCCTCGTCATCCGTGTCACCGACCCGGAGAGCAATGAGACTACATCCCAAGCGATCAACTTCCGCCTGGTAGGGGGCGATCGTCATCCGTTGTGGAATATCACGAACCCATCCTTCACCGGCACTGCGGACTCGGCCGTCAATCTATACCGGCGTGGCCTCTGCGCCTTGGCTCAGCAGCAGCCTCAGAGCGCGGTAGCGTATCTGAAGCAGGCAGTCGATGCGGGCGCACCTGACGCGGCTATGTATAGCGCCCTGGCGTCAGCTTACCGGCTCGCCGGGAATGCCTCCGCGGCAGTCGCCACGGAAAAGCAGCGTGACAGCGCGCTCGCCCGGCAGGGCGGTGCGCCCTCGAGCAATTAGGCACAGGTACGCTGGGACTTTCGCGGTTCGCGAAGGGTGGCCACCTACCTATCTGTGGGAATAGAAGAGAAACCGCGATCCCTCAGGGGCTAAACAGGCTGCGGAAAACACTATCAATGAAGGGTACGGGCTTCAGGCCCGTACCCTTCACTCCTTAAGAAAACACTGGGTTCTTCCCCAGCCTCCGAAGGCCGTCCCCTTCAAAGACAGGACTTAATTCAGAGGTTCCTTAGTTCTCGCTCTGCGTGGATGCGATTATTTATCTTCTTCATGGCCCGGGTGCTTGCCCACAAACGGAGAGCAGCAGGGCTCTTTTACTGGGGTGAACTCCATGAACTCCACGCGCGTAAGGTCCGGATCGAAGAGATTGAGCTGGACCTTGCCATCGCGACCGATCTGGGTCTTGGTGCAGTTGGCTCCCTCGCATTTGTTCCGCTCCAATGCGGCGACGGCGTCGGCCATGTGCGCCACACCAAGCGAAAAGTGGTCCATGACGCCCGTCTGCTGCAGGGTCGGCGTTGGCGACACATTCAGCATGTATTCCAGCCAGTCAGTGCCGTCGGGAACCTGGATGCTTTCGTAGTCCGTGCGCTTGTCCGTCTTGCCACCATGCCAGTACGGGCGGAAGCCCAGAGTATCCCGCCAGAAGGCATCCTCTTTTCCCGCATCGCGAACGATGAAGCCGACGTGGATAATGCGCCTGCTGGTCGCGTTCGGAGAGGGCGCCGCGTTCGCGACCAGCTTATCGGAGCCGCTTTGCACGAAGATAACCAGATTGCCCTCAGGATCGCGGACCCCGAACTCACCCGCTTTCAGCGGCAGCTCTGCTTTGATACCGTGCGCCGCCAGATAACGCTCGAGAGCGGCCGCATTCCGGGTGGTGAACGCGACGGCGGCCATACGGACGTCCGGCTTAGGTGGCGGCGGAGAGGTCAATACTTCGATCCACTGGGAACGATTCACCGGATAGATCCACACGCCGTTCACCTCGAGGCGCTTGAACCCCAACGTATTCCCATAGAATTTTTCCGCTCCGGCTGGATCGGTCGTATAGAAGCGTGGGAACGCGATGCCGGTGATCGCGGGACGCTTGGCGGCAGTCTGCGCCCCCAAAGGAGCGAAAGCAGCGATGGCAAACGCAAGCAGTAAGGCTCGTCTCATGAGCTGAAACTTTAATGGATCTGATCCTTCCGGTCAAAGCCACGCCATTCCTTCTATGATGTTGCTCGGTACAGATTCTCCAATTGGACTTGGCAACCGGTGCACCCATGAAACGATTTGACCACGCAAGCCCCCAACTCTCTGTCTCACGGAGACTGGGAATCAAGATGCTAGTTTTCGGTCTAGCCTTCGGACTTTCCGCAGCCATTGCGGACGCGCCAAAACCAGAGACGCCACGAAGGACAACAGCGGGTGACGGGCCTTACGGGGTGCCGCAAGCGACCTTTTTCGTGCATCGCCTGGGAACGGACCACGCCGAAGGAATTACCACGATGGACATGAACGGCGATGGCCGGCCTGATCTGCTAAGTGGGGCCTACTGGTATGAGAATCCTGGCCCCCAGGGTGGCACGTGGAAGCAGCATCAATATCGTACGGTTGGCATTATGAGCGAATTTGTCTCCGACTCCGGCGAGTGGGCGGTCGATGTCAACCACGATGGAGCACTCGACGTGGTTACGACGGGTTGGATGCTGAACGGACTCTGGTGGTATGAGAACCCGAAGAAGCCGGATGTGATGTGGAAGAAGCATTTCATCACCGATAGCTACGACACAGAGGGCGGCTGGATGGGCGACATCAACGGCGATGGCAAGCCGGACCTGGTGCTTGCCCACTATAACCATTCCGGCATTATCTGGGTTGACTTCGCGGGACCTGAACCTGTGGTCCACCACGTCGGCGACCGAACCCAGGACGGGCATGGTACAGGTATCGCGGATGTGGATGGCGATGGCAAGGCCGACATCCTGACGCCGTTTGGGTGGTTCCAGAACATCGACGCAAACCACGACAAATGGGTCTTCCATGCGGACTGGAACCTGGGCGATGCAGGCTTCCCGATCATTGGCTACGACGTGAACAACGATGGAAAGATGGACATTATCTACGGGCAGGGTCACAGCTACGGCGTCTATTGGCTGGAACAACAGGGAGACGGTCCCAACCGGCGCTGGATCCGGCATGTGATCGATGAGTCCTTTTCGCAGAGCCACGCACTGAAGCTGGTGGACCTGGATGGAGATGGCGAGCCGGAGCTGCTCACCGGAAAGCGCTACCGGGGACATTCGGGACATGATCCGGGATCGTACGATCCGCTGGTCGTCTACTACTACAAGATCAACCGCAAGACGGCGCAGTTCCAACGCTACGCTATCTCAGTGAACGGCACGGCGGCGGCGGGAACGCAGTTCGTAACGGCGGATCTCGATGGAGACGGGGACATGGATATCGCCACTGCGGGAAAAACCGGTGTCCATTTTTATGAGAATCTCCGCATCAACACGGTTCCGAAGGAGGAACGCGAGAAGGAGATTCTGCTGAATACACAATGGCCTTTCCCGGGCGAGGGAGAGATCGTGCAGCAGGAGAATGAGCCGGTGAAGAAGTAGCGATTTTTCTCCTGAAAGTGCTGTTTCCGAACTTGTAGTAAAATCCCGGGCGGCCCATCCTGCGGAAATCCTGTTGGCTTGCCGAGATCAACGAACTTCACGCGGCCATGTATGGCGCCGCGAAGTAGCAAAATCCGGGTCCTCCGCGGTCTTTGCGAAGTGTGGGTTTCGCTGGCTGCTCGTGAAGCGCCTGCGGGCACCTTGCACCGGGGCATTTGTTGCAACGTTGGCTCTCAAAAACGGCAAAGCCGGAAGGAATTGCGTCTGCGCGCAATCCTCAATAAACTTCTCTCCGGGCAAAGTTGCGGGTGCAGACGCGCGTGAAACCGGTAACTTCCCTGCAAATGACGCAGCTTTTTTTAAAGTTTGTAAGGAGACTACATGCGCCTTCTTCGGATCTTCCTCTTGCTTTCCCTGGCCCTGGTCAGTCCCGGAGTCCTGGTTCAGAGCAGCCAAGCACAGCAGCTACCGCCAAATCCGTTGCTGCCGCCTCCGCCTCATGCCAAAGTGATCCACCTGAAGCACGTTCTCGTGATCGGTCAGACGAAGGGTTTTGAACACGACTCGGTCTCTGCCGCGATGGCTGCCATTTACACGATGGGCAAAGAGAGTGGACTTTGGGACACGATGTTGCGGACCGATACCGAACTGCTCACGAAAAAAGACCTGTCGAGAAATGCCAAGAACCTGAACTATTTCGACGCTCTGGTCTTTGCCAGCACCACCGGCGAACTGGACATGGATGCAAGCCAGAAGCAGGACATGATGTCGTTCATCAAGGAAGACGGAAAAGGCTTTGTGGGAATTCACGCGGCGCTGGACACGAATTACACCTGGCCAGAGTATGGCGAGATGATCGGCGGATGGTTCGATCAGCATCCCTGGATGACTTTCAATGCGCCGATTATCAACGAAGACCCGGACTTTCCCGCGGTGCGCCACTTCCCGAAAGCGTTCGTGAAGTATGACGAAATTTATCAGCCCAAGGACTGGTCCCGGAGCAAGGTGAACGTGCTGCTCAGCCTGGACTCGAGCAAACTCGACTATACGAACAATCCGCGCATCCATCGCATGGACCACGATTTTCCCGTGGCCTGGAGCAAGCTTTACGGCAAAGGAAGGGTCTTCTATTCCACGCTCGGCCACACGGAAGAGGCGTGGGAAGACCCGGACATCCGGAAGATGTATTTTGAGGCGATCAAGTGGTCGTTGGGTATGACCGAGGGGAGCACGGCGTCGCACGAGCGGCCGGCTGCATCCACCACACAAAGCAAGTGATGCAATGAGAGTATTGATGAGGGTGTTCTCACGCCGATGAAGAAATTTCGGGTTTTCGTATTCCTGGCGGCAATAGCAGGTTTCACCGCCTACCAGGGCAGACAATTGCACATCTACGCGGCTTCCGGCCAGGCGCCGGCTGGCCAGGCAACGCAAAACGCTGGCCCCACCCACGGCGGTGATGCCACATCAACCCATCCTTCCGAACTAGCTGCCGCCGGCGGTTCCCTCTTCCAGCAGAACTGCGCCTTTTGTCACGGCCGGGACGCTGGGGGCGGAGAAACCGGCCCCGACCTCACCCGGTCCAAGCTGGTGGGCGAGGATGTGGGTGGAGACAAGATCTCCGATGTCGTGCTGCATGGGCGACCCGACAAGGGAATGCCAGCGTTCAGTAATCTCTCCAGTGAACAGATCACCGATCTCGCGGCGTTCATCCACTCCGAGCGGACCAAGGCCATGGCGCAAAGCGGCAGGAGAAAGGGGGTGGATGTGTCCGATCTTCAGACGGGAAACGTTGCAGCCGGAAAAGCGTACTTCAATGGCCCGGGAGGCTGTGCGACTTGCCATTCACCGACCGGCGATCTGGCCGGCATTGCCTCCCGTTATGAGGGTTTGCAGCTGGAAGAGCGGATGCTTTACCCCAAAGACGTGAAGAGCAAGGTGACGGTGACGCTCGCCTCAGGAGAGAAACTTACGGGGACTCTGGCCTATCTGGATGAGTTCACGGTGGGAATGC
>Ga0182015_10002742_pt1 | contig 20691 bp, 17 predicted proteins | sample 712P3MmetaG_FD_120478 | JGI IMG/M metagenome (GOLD analysis project Ga0182015, IMG submission 120478) | Permafrost microbial communities from Stordalen Mire, Sweden - 712P3M metaG | ecosystem: Environmental > Terrestrial > Soil > Wetlands > Permafrost | place: Sweden: Stordalen | collected...
CAGGATAATCAGCAGGGAAGATACCACCACGCTGTTGGTCGCAGCTTCGCCAACGCCTTTGGCGCCCTTGTTTGTGGTGTAACCGAAGAAGGCCGAAACAGTTCCGATGATGAAGCCGAAGACCGCGGTCTTGAGCGTGGGAGGGATGAAGTTGGACCAGGCCATTTCGGCGAATGCACGCACGAGATAGAGGTGGGGTGAAATTCTGGACGCGGCGTACTCGGAGAAAAATCCGCCGAGCAGACCGGAGAAATCCATGAACACCGTGAGGATCGGCAGTGCAATGACGCACGCGACGACACGCGGTACAACGAGGAATTTGAAGGAGTCGATGGAGAGCGACTCGATCGCGTCGATCTGTTCCGCAGCCCGCATGTTGGCCAGCACAGCGCCGATTCCGGAGCCGACGCGCCCGGCAAGCAGCAGGGCCGCGACCAATGGGCCGATCTCGATGAAGAACGCGATTGCCTGAACTGTGGGGATCATCGCTCCAGCCCCAAACATGACCATGGTGCTGCGAGTGTGAAAAGTCATCACGGTTCCCAAAGCAAATCCGGACGCGAGCACCAGGGGGAGAGATCTTGCGCCGACCTCTGCAAGCTGGCGCCCAATTTGGCCGGCCTCAAACGGGGGGTGAAAAAGATCGAAAACCACCCGGAATCCAAACTGGCTGACCTTCCCGACAAATTCGATCAGTTTGATCAACAGAGACACCTTTCATGCGCTCGGCTGGGCTAAACCAAGAGATCGCACTGCTGCATTTTCATCAGAAACATGTTGAGAATCACGCCGGAACGGCCTTCGGCGCGCGCTGTCGCAATCCACGCCGAGCCGGAAAGCCATCCCTCACACCGCCATCGGTATGGGAGCAGACATTGTGGAAGGCTTCACTTTTACCGATGCTATTGGGAAGGTGGGCGGCGAATGAAGTGAGGAGAGGCTAGCTAACGGTGAGGAGGGAGCGCTCGATGGCTAAGAGAGGATCTATGGCCTCACCCTGCTGACGATTTCAGCGAACCTGGCATTTAGCCGGATCGGATCGAATCTAGGATCGACGGCGAGCCACGGAAGCTCGGCCTCCTTGTCCTCGAGGGCGGAAGACAACAATGACAATGCACCTTCCGAATCGCCCAGGGCGATCGAGAGCAATGCCTGCCTATATCGGCTTAGGGGCCCGCCCGAGGACAGGAGGTTGTGTTCGTGCGCCATTGGCGCCGCATCGTCGCCGCAGCGGGCGAGGATTTCGGCCGCCCCTGCCCTCAGCGGCATTTCAGACCCTCCATGGCGAAGGATCAGTTGCGTGAGCCTTCTCGCTTCGTCGAACTGTCCCAGATTCGCATGCATCAAAGCCAGGTACAGTTGGACTTCCAGAGGCAACGGTCCATACTTGAGCGGCTCCGAGAATACTTCGAAAGCCTCCTGGTGTCGGCCGCTCATATAAAGGAACTTCGCGCAAGCCACTTTCTGCAAATAAGAAAATGGATCAGTCCACTGCGCTTTATCAAGGTAAGGCCAAGCGTCATCGAAGCGCCCCAGGAGAGTCAGAAACATGGCGAACTGGCGAGCGCTGCTGGCACAAAAGCCCCGTTCCGTAGCCTGCCGGAAAGCCTCTTCCGCTGCAGTCCAATCCCATGCAAGAGCCGAGACGCTGCCTTTTGTCGCCAGTGCTTCGCTCGATTCCGGATCGAGTTCCACTGCCTGCTCCGAGGCGTTTCTGGCAAGGGAGATCATGCCGGCCGAAGGCGGTCCGCCGTAAAGAGTCATCCAACAATAACACTGCGCGACGCCATAGAGGGGACGAGCGTAGCCCCTTAGTGCTTGCGTGATTTCGTGAAACTTCGCCAGCGCGCACTGAACGTCGGACTCATTCCCTTCATCGAGCCACGCTTCGGCCTTCAACACGGAAGGATATAGCGACAGCACGATAGGTCCGGCCGATGCCTCCCCCTTTCGAATAATGGATTGCCGAGGACGCACCCGGTTCACGACCGCGGAAGCAAATTGTTCCTGCACGTCGAAGAAGGTCGAAGCAACGGCCTCGGCATCGAAGCGCTGCGACCAGAGTTGAAAACCATCCGCACTCACGATTCTCGAAGTAACGCGAACCCGGGCTCCCTCAAGGCGCACCGACCCCTCGAAGATGATTCGAACTCCGAGCCTCAGCGCCAATGATGCGATATCTTGAGCCTGTGAACCTAATTGCGCAATCGAGCTTGTCGCAACAACACGGAACCCTTCACACTGCATGAGTCCGTGAACCAGTTCATCTGTAACCCCGCGGGCGAATTCAGAGGAAAGCGGCTGTCCCGATACATCCAGAAAGGGAATAACCGCCACGGGGATCCCCGCCCCTTCGACGAAAGCCTGTTCTTCTGGGCTGCCAGGTGCGATTTCCTGGGAGGAGGCGGCGGCCTTCGGCCGGAACACGGGAATGTAGCTGCCAGGTCGAAAATAAATGAAAATTGGGTTGTCCTTGCCCTCGGACTCGTAGTATTCCTTCAGCTTGATCCGCAGACGGCGGGCCTCGGTGCGAACGATCGAGTCCAGGCTGGGATGGTAAGGAGGCTGGCGATCATACACCTCTGTGCCGATGACATATTCCTTGAGTCCGTCTTCCGAACCGCTGATCGCGTGTTCCACCGCGAACCGGAGAAATCGGCCCAGCCTATCCGATTGCGCAAAGATTGGGCTCTCCAACACGCGCGCAAGCTCCGCGCGAATCAAATCCTCCGAAAATGCGCTTCCATTCGCCTTGTTCATTCTTCGGTCAGCTCCAGACACGGGATGACAACACTATTTTCGCACCCCGGGGAACGACCTGGACCGTGAGAAGTCGCGGCAGCCAGTGCCATTTCCGGAATGCGCCTCCCCGGGGGATGCGAGTTCCATCCTTCCAATTGCTATCTTATCCGGTTCCACTAGCGCTTCCCCGTCGCAACTGTTAGCTCACCGTTGCTTACGCTTCGGTTTCTGCAAACTTCTGTCACTCTCGCTGAAACGAAGTCGGAGAGGCAACGTGGCGGAAAATCACGACATCGTCCGGATACTTGCGGTCGTGTCCTCGGATTTTGAGGGGCTGATGCAGCTACATTTGAGCTCGCCGGATATGTCTCCGGTCTTTGTCAGGCGCGCCGAGGAACTTGGATATTTGGTCAGGAATGGCGAGGTTTATGAAGTGGCTCTCCTGCCGGCGGTCCTTCCGGAAGGCATCGACTGGTGGTCGATCTGGGGGGAGCTGGCTCACCTTACCCGGAGACCTGCAATCCTGGTTTATGCCCAGTCCGCGAATTTTCACTTGTGGGCAGAAGTCCTGGACGCGGGAGGCTACGACGTTGTTGCGGAACCCTTTACCCGCGAAACGCTGAGAGAGGCCGTGTTGCGCGCCGCCTGGAGCTTCGATCAAAAGCGCGAAATGGGTAGCGATGAGGACCTCGCCGATCAGGAGTAGCAGCGGTGGGCTGCTCCCAGCTCACCGCTGACCACCGTTCGCTGAAAGTCACCAGCGCTGTATTTCTCGCGAGTACAAGCTGCTAGAACAAGCAGCGCAGACATTCATCCGGAAAAGAAAACGAGACCCTATCTACAGGAAGATTGCCGTCGCGTTCAACGAATTCGCCGGAAATTGAGGTTGCACACGAATCAATGAACCCTGCAATCATCAGCGCCGTGGCCGCTCTCGGAGGTTCCTCAGTCGGCGCGCTTGCGCCGGTATTGAGCAACTTCATTTTTGAGCGGGGCGTGACGCAACGGGAATTATTGAACCGGCAGATCGCTCAACGAGAGACGCTTTACTCCGACTTCATCAACGAGGGTTCCCGGATTTATGCAAAGTCGGTAATGCGCAATCTGGAAGGTATTCTCAAACGAGGCTAGTTGTCCGCGACTCTCCGCACGGTCTTCCATCATTGCAGCTAAGATCTGGTGCTATGCCAAGGCGGGAACATCTCAATACCTAGTCGCGTCATTTCAACTTCGGGATCGCGAGACTCAAGGCTCAGTGGGAATTGTAGCGCTCTCCATGCAGCCAATCCCCCTGTCAGAACACGGATGCGGACAATTCCATGCTTTCGCATTGCCGCCGCCACGCGCGCGCTGACGAAACTGTTTTTCGATCCGCAATAGAGCACCAAGTGGACATTGTCTGGCATTGAGATTCGTCTCTTGTGCCGAATCTGCAACGGATCGAGGCGAACGGCGCCCGGAATGACAGCCACCCCATTTGGGTCGTCCTCGAATCGAAGCAGATCGACAATCCCTATCGCTTCGCCGGAATCCAAACGAGCTTTCAGTTCTTCTGGCGTGATCTGCAACGGAAGAATCAGCCTGATCATGCGCGCCAGTTGAATCAGCTTCCATGTGAACAGAATCAGCAGCGGAACGCCCAGGACCAAGATGAGCACATTTGCAAAAACTGATGTGTATCGGACCACCTTGTCGAGTTCCGTTGCAAAGAAAAACCCGCATGTGATGTATGCACCGGCCCAGAGTGTGGCCCCCACGGCATCGTAGAAGATGAAATCGACATGCGACGCTCCCGTCATCCCAGCCAGCGGGGGACAGATTCCGTCGAAACCGGGAATGAACTTGGCAACCATCAAGGCCCGCACCCCTTTCTTCGCAAAGGTGGCATTCGAGTTGCGGATGCATCGGCTCGGATCGGGCGCCAGGGCACAGAGCAACCTCAATACACGCTTGCCGCGCAACCGGCCTGCCTCAAACCACACCAGGTCAGCCAGCACGCATCCAAGCACGGCGGCCAATAGGATTCCCGTATAACTGAGCTTCCCAGAGCCCGCCAGCGCTCCGCCCGATAGAAGAAATAGGATGGCGGGAATCGGAAGGCAGAGCTGACGCGCGAGGACAGCGATGAACAGGATTGGATAGGTTGTGTGGACCAAATAGTAACTCACGTTCGCTCCACGCCCAGCCTCTCGTGGCCGCCCCTTTCTGATCGAGGCGACTGCAATTGCGAGTCGATGATCGCGCTCAACTCTGATAACCGGTATTGTGAGTATCCCATCCCGATCCCGGACTTGGAACGTGAGTGCCTGTTATCTCACGGTGATGACGGTGTCCGCCGCCGGCCGTTTCGAGTTCCTCACTGTTAGATGACACCTGCAACCTATTCTCTGGACCCCAGTTCTGGAATTCTCGATAACGTACGAACCGATGATCGATTCGCGACGCCTGGTGAGACAACTATGTCCGACAAGAGAAGCGTAGTGGTGATCGTTGGCGGAGGCTTTGGTGGCCTGGCTGCCGCGCGTGCCCTGAAACACGCTCCGGTCAACGTAGTCCTGATTGATCGTGTCAATCACCATCTCTTCCAGCCTCTGCTTTATCAGGTTGCTACCTCGGTACTTGCGCCGGGGCAAATCGCTTCCCCCATCCGCAGCATTTTACGAAAGAGCCGCAACACGACTGTTGTGCTCGGGACAGTCACAGCCGTCGATGCTGCATCCAAGCGGGTGATTGTCGAAACCCACGACCGTACAGGTGTCCCGCTCTCTTACGACTACCTCATTCTGGCAACGGGACAAACCCACAGTTACTTTGGCCACGATGAATATGAGAAGTACGCTCCCGGCTTGAAGAACCTGGCGGACGCGGTAGCGATTCGAAACAAGATACTCATTGCCTTTGAAATGGCGGAGGCGGAAGAAGACCCTACAAATCATCCGGAACTGTTGACGTTTGTCCTGGTAGGGGCCGGACCGACCGGAGTCGAAATGGCCAGCGCAATCGCGATCATGATTGACAGCACGCTGAAACGGGACTTTCGCCGAGTCGATCCGGGATCGGCACGAATCATTCTTGTCGATGCGGGCCAACGCCCTCTCGGCACATTCGCGCCGGAGCTCTCGCGAGCCGCGCTGAATCGGCTCAGGAAGCTGGGCGTAGAAGTGATGCTCGGAAAGGCTGTTGAGCTGATCGACGGCGAGGGTGTGATCGTCGCGGGGGAGCGCATCGCGAGCAAGACCGTCATTTGGACTGCGGGGGTAGCCCCATCGCCGGCAGGAAAATGGTTGAATGTTGAAACGGATCGCGCCGGACGGGTCAAAGTCAGACCCGATTTATCCGTACCGGACCACCCGGAAGTATTTGTCGTAGGAGATACAGCAAGCCTGGAACAAGACGGCAAGCCGCTCCCGGGTGTGGCCCAGGTTGCCATGCAGCAGGGTCGCTACGCTGGCAAGCTTATCGAACGACGAACCTCTCGCAAGACTCCACTCCGGCCCTTCCGTTACTTCGACAAGGGAAATCTCGCCGTCGTCGGGAAAGGCTTTGCTGTCTTGGAGAGCGGCAAGGTTCATATGAGCGGATTTGCCGCATGGCTCGTCTGGGCTGCGATTCATCTGCAGTTTCTCGCTCAGTCAAGTCTTCGCGTCAGCGTATTTGTGCAATGGGCCTGGACCTACTGCACGGGCCAGCGCGGTTCCCGCCTCATCGTGAACCATCGAGGTGGCTGAGTTCTTTATGTGTCTAAGAGAAGGAGAAACACCGATGTCTTCAGAGAATGCTATCCGTCGCATCGCGATCGTTGGAACCGGAGTTATAGGTGCCAGCTGGGCTGCCTTATTCCTGGCGCATGGTCTCGATGTGGTTGCCACCGATCCAGCCCCAAACGCGGATGCGAACCTGCGCGAATATATCGACAATGCGTGGCCTGCCCTTGAGCAGTTGGGATTGTCTGCCGGGGCCTCAAGGGGGAGACTCTCGTTTACCCCTAACTTGAACGAAGCGCTGCAGGGCGTCGACTTGGTCCAGGAGAACGGGCCAGAAAAACCGGACTTCAAGATCAAGTTGTTTGCGGATATGGATGCGCTTACACCCGCGACTACTATTCTTGCCTCCAGCTCGTCGGGCATCCCGATTGGCGTTAGCCAATCGGGATGCAAACATCCCGAGCGCTGCGTGATCGGACATCCCTTCAATCCTCCGCACCTCATTCCGCTGGTTGAGATTGTCGGCGGCGAAAAGACATCGGCAGCGACAATCGAGCGTTCGATTGCGTTCTATGCCTCGATCGGCAAGCGACCGATTCACGTGAAGAAGGAAGTGGTCGGCCATGTCGCGAACCGTCTGCAGGCGGCCCTCTATCGCGAAGTCGTGTACCTGATCGAGCAGGGTGTACTCAGTGTTTCAGACGCGGATGCTGCGGTGAGTTGGGGGCCGGGGCTGCGTTGGGGTCTTATGGGACCGAATCTGCTCTTCCATCTCGGCGGCGGCCAGGGTGGGATCAAGCACTTCATGGAGCACCTCTCGGGACCGATTGCCACGTGGTGGAAAGACCTCGGCAATCCTGAGTTCACGCCCGAACTGAAAGCGAAGATCTCCCAAGGGGTCCTGGAGGAAGCTGGCAATCAGTCGATCGATGACCTCGCCGAGCAGCGCGACCGGCTCTTGCTCGGACTGCTAGCCCTAAGAAACGCAGCGAAGTAGCAACCGGTGTGATTCAACCTGACTTGACTGGATGAGTGGAAGCGAGACAACTTTTATGCCAAACGACATCAAGGCGTCTGCCAATAAGGGTGGACGCGTGTACTTCATCGACGCCAGCGGCGGTCGCCTGCTCTCCGTCAATCCCGATGGAAGCGACCTCAAGGCACTTGTCACCGGCCGTCATCGCATCCCGGACGGGATCGTTGTTGCTGTAGAGAGCGGGCACATCTACTGGACGGAGATGGGCATTCCAAGCAAGGAAGATGGCTCGATTGAACGCGCCAATCTAGACGGCAGCAACCACATCACCATCGTTCCGAACGGAAAGACGTTCACTCCGAAACAGTTGCAACTTGATAAACGCAACAGCAGGCTTTACTGGTGCGATCGCGAGGGAATGCGTGTGATGCGATCAAACCTTGACGGTTCCAATATTGAGACCCTGATTCGAACTGGCGAGGGCGAAGCGGACAGAGCTGATCTCACTCGCTGGTGCGTTGGTATTGCCATCGATGTGGAAAGTGGCAAGCTCTATTGGACCCAGAAAGGCCCGGACAATGGCGGTGCCGGAAGAATCTTCCGGGCCGGGCTCGATATTCCCAAGGGGGAGAGCAGCGCCTCACGCAGTGATATCGAACTGTTGTTCGATCAATTGCCGGAGCCCATCGATCTCGATCTCGACCTGGAAAACCGGGTCCTCTATTGGACGGATCGCGGCGATCCCCCCCGCGGCAATACCGTGAGCCGGGCTTCGATGGACGCCACCCCTCTTTCGGTTGAACCCGAGATCATTTTCACCCACCTGATGGAAGGGATCGGACTCGCACTCGATGTGCCTGGGAACCGCATGTTCATGGCGGATCTAGGGGGCTCCCTCTACACCGCGAGCCTGGATGGCATGACACATAAGGTCCTGCTGGCTGCTCAGGGGAACCTGACTGGCGTGGCGTACGCAGACTCAACCTACCTGCGGTTACCGATTTCATAACAGTTCTGCTTGAAACCGCCAAAGAGAAAGGCGCTGGAGAATCCGATGTCAGACACACACACTCAGGAAGCAAAGAAGCCGAAAGTACTACCGAAGCCGAACAGCGATTTCTACCAGACCTTCCAGATGCTGTCAGAAGCCGACCAGGCAACGGTCACGAAGGTCCGAGAGTTCATGCAGACCGCTGTTGCGCCGATTATCAACGATTTCTGGGAGAGGGACGAATTCCCGTTCGACATCGTCCCAGGTATCCGCGACCTACAGATTGCAGGGCTTGGTTTTGAGGGCTATGGGTGTCCGGGCGGTAGCAACTTACTGGGCTGCTACGTTGCGATGGAGATCGCAAAGGTCGATTGCTCAGTAGCCACCTTCTATGGTGTTCACAGCGGCCTCGCGATGGGATCCATTTACCTGTGTGGGTCGGAAGAGCAGAAGAAGAAGTGGCTGCCTCAAATGGCCCGCCTCGAGAAGATCGGTTCGTTCGGTCTGACGGAGCCCCTGGTGGGTTCCGGTGCTTCCGGTGGTCTCTTGACTACCGCGCGGCGGGAGGGTGATACGTGGATTCTGAACGGTCAAAAGAAGTGGATCGGTAACTCGACGTGGGGTGATCTCACCATCATCTGGGCCCGCGACGTCGCTGATGGCCAGGTGAAGGGCTTCATCGTCGAGAACAAGACCCCTGGCTTCAAGGTTGAGAAGATCCTCCACAAGATGGCGCTGCGGGTTGTGCAGAACGGATTGATCACGCTCGAGGATTGCAAGGTGTCCGAAGAAAACCGTTTGCAAAACGATTCCTCATTCCGCGATACCGCCCGCGTACTTCGCATGACACGCGGCTTCGTTGCATGGGAGGCTGTCGGGTGCCAGATGGGAGCCTATGAGAATGCATTGGTATACGCACAAACTCGCGAACAGTTCGGGAAACCAATTGCTTCCTTCCAACTCATTCAAGACCTCCTCGTGAAGATGATCGGGAACATTACGGCCTGTCAGTGCATGGTGGTGAGGCTTTCCCAACTACAGGATCAGGGCCAGTTGGCGGACGAACATGCTTCTCTCGCCAAGGCCTTCTGCACTGTCAAGATGCGCGAGACCGTCGGCTATGCACGAGAGCTTCTGGGAGCCAACGGAATCCTTCTTGACTACAACATTGGCCGTTTCGTTGCTGATGCCGAAGCGATCTACTCCTACGAAGGAACGCGGGAGATGAATACCCTCATTGTTGGCCGCGCCATCTCGGGCTTCAGCGCATTCATTTAGTCGAACTTCGCTATTCAAGCTGACGCACAAATGGAGATGTTGGAGGTCTTATGAGCGAACAGAAAATTTTTTCAGGACTTAGGGTAGTTGACCTTGCGAGTTTCATCGCTGGGCCAGCAGCAACGACGGTGCTTTCCGACTTCGGAGCTGATGTGGTCAAGGTAGAGCCGCCAGGATTCGGCGATCCTTATCGCATCCTTCACCGCACTCCACCAAATCCGGCGTCCGATTTCGACTATGCCTGGCAGTTAACGAATCGCAATAAGCGGGGCCTTGCGCTCGATCTCAAGAATCCCGAGTCTCGCGAGGTTTTGGAAGCACTGGTCAAGTGGGCCGATGTCTTCGTTACCAACTCGCCGCCGCGTGTTCGCAAGTCGCTGAAGCTCACGTATGAAGACATCGCTCCTCACAACGAGCGGCTGATCTATGCCGACATCACGGGCTATGGCGACTTTGGCCCAGCTGCGGATGAGCCTGGTTACGACTTTACGGCGTATTGGGCGCGCAGCGGTCTGATGGCAATGACGCGCGATGCCGGCGGCGACCCAACGTTGCCGATCCCTGGGATTGGAGATCACGCGACTGCAATCTCTCTTTACTCTGCAATCGTCACCGGCCTCTATCAGCGAGAGAAGACGGGCAAAGGTACAAGGGTCACGACCTCCCTCATCGCTGAAGGAGCATGGGCAGCAGCGACCTGGATCGAAGGCGCGCTCAACCATGCTAAATTCTTCGGCTTGCACGACAGGAAGGCTCCACCAAATGCGCTCCTGAATCCTTACCCAACCAGCGATGACCGCTGGATCCTTCTTGTGCTCGCGCAGCAGGACCGTGACTGGCCAGACCTTGTCAAGGTGATCGGCCGTCCAGAGCTATTGAGCGACGAGAGGTTCTCCGATGTGAAGAAGCGCAGCGCAAATGCCGGCGCACTTGCCGGGATCCTCGATGAGGCCTTCAAACGCCAACCGCTCGCCCATTGGAAAGAAGCGTTCGGAAAGACGCGCATCACGGTAGGTGTGGTCCAGACCCTCGAAGAAGTCGTCCACGACGAGCAGCTGCTTGCCAACAACATCCTGGTGCCCGTCCAGGGAGTGGAACCAGAAGTTCGTACCGTCAATAGCCCTATGCAGGTCATCGGCGCAGCGAAGGTATCGCCGCGCCGCGCCCCGAATGTTGGGGAGCACACCGCAGAAGTATTGCTCGAACTCGGCTTTTCTGCTGAGAAGGTAGAGGCCTTGCGTGTGAGTGGAGCAGCACCACAGGCGGCCCATGCTGCAGTACCAACCCACCCTCCAGGGAAACCCATTTAGTAGAGAGGAGAAGTTCCATGAGTGCTACAGAAGTATCCACCAGCTTCGAAAACATCACGTATGAGGTTAAAGGATCGACCGCTTACATCACCATGAATCGCCCCAAGGTGATGAACGCGCTCAACCAGAAGACTATTGAGGAGCTCAACGCGGCGTTTCATGCGGCGAAAGAGGATGCCAGAGTCAAAGGCGTAATCCTGACTGGATCTGGAGAGAAGGCGTTCATTGCTGGTGCCGATATCGCAGAGCTCGCGACCATCGACGGCGAGAAGGCGGGTGAGTTCTCCGAGAAGGGCCAAGAGACTCTCTCGTTCATCGAAACACTTGGCAAGCCTGTGATCGCAGCCGTGAATGGTTTCGCCCTGGGAGGCGGTTGTGAAACGGCGATGGCCTGCACCTTTCGTATCGCCGCGGAAAATGCGAAGTTCGGGCAGCCTGAAGTTAAGCTTGGGATCATTCCCGGGTATGGCGGCACCCAGAGGCTACCGCGTCTTGTTGGCAAAGGCCGTGCGCTTCAATTGATCCTGACCGGCGATCTGATCGATGCTCACGAAGCCCATCGCATCGGGTTAGTGAATGAAGTCGTGCCCGCGACCGAGCTGATACCGCGCTGTGAGGCCATTCTCAAGCAAATCAATGGGAATGCGTCGCTCGCAATACGCTACTCGATCGATGCGGTCAACCAGGGCGTGGATACAGACCTCACTTCAGGGCTGAAACTCGAGGCGAAGTACTTCGCACTTGCTGCCGACACCGAGGACAAGAAGGAAGGCACTTTAGCCTTCGTCCAGAAGCGTGCTCCGCAATTCCAGGGCAAGTGACTGTGCTGATCCTGACCGAACTCCAGCGCCGTTCGGCCCGGATCAGCAGATACTCGTCCGTGTATTCGTCGATCAGTTTCGAGATGCGTATCTCACGATTGGCGGCGAGGCGCGGGAAGTATGGGCTTCCTGGGGATCTCTGCATGTGAGAGCCGGCCGGCAAGAACTGGAGTATGGTTCGGGCCGGCTTGTGGATGTACGCGAAGGCCCCGACGTGAGGCTTAGCTTCGATGGGATCTTGCTGTGAACTAGATTCCATGCATGGCAGGTAGATGGCCTTACGATGCGGCCTGACGAAGACAACCCAGGATTCTTCGACAACGCTCCAGAGCACTCCGTAGGTTTCTGGGGCACACATGCAACCGGTCCTGTTCCTGACAACATGCAACTGGACCTTTACTACTTGGGTCAGGAACAGCGGGTTGGCCGGTACCTACGAATACGTTGATGTACCCGCCATCCGACCATCCTGAATTTCCAACATGAGCGGACCTCAGCTAGCGGTAGATGGAGAGGGAACGATCGGATTGACATTCTGAAACGCCTCCTCTAGCCTTCCATTTTCAGTCGGTTCCATATTCGTGGGTGGCAGTAGGAAATGAGGCTCGATGCGGTTCTGCGTTCCTGGATTCCCTGTAGGCAAGCCCTGTTTTCCAGCTTCTATTCTTGCTTTTGGACTGTTCCTTTCTACGCCCTCGACTTCACCGTGCCCAGCGGTTCCAGCTATTCGATTTCCGTCTCCGGCCCGGTGAACGCTCACGGCGCCGGTCTTTCTGTCATGGCCAGCGAGGCCTTCTCGCTCACAGACGCCGCTCGCTACAACACTTACGGAGAACGTTGGCTGGCCAACATCCTCGGATCCAACTCCTGGGGCTCGTCTTTTATCGTGGGGGACGGAAGCACTTTTCCCAACTGCATTCAGCATCAGGTCGCGAATCTCGCGGGAGCATTGAACGGAACGCCCGTCTTGTGGGGCGCCGCGACTGAAGGCCCGGACAGTTACACCACGTCCGGCGTGGTCGGGGACATGATCCTTTGCCCTGCGAACGGAGTCGACACATTTGCAAAATTCAACGGTAACAGTGGCGCCTACGATCCTTCGCAAAAAGCACTTTTCCAGGACAATGTGCAGTCCTATAGCACGACCGAGCCGGGGATTGACCTTACCGCGACGTCGTTCCTGATGTGGTCCTGGAGAATGGCTCTGCAAACCAACCCCTGAGACGTTGGTCTGGTTTGAGCCGGTGCATGCCCCGCGCAGCCGCGGTAGACGATAGCAAACGAAAAGGAGTTCTACTGCATGCGCCTTCCTGACGGAAAGGCACACACGCGGCCTTGTCCAGTTGCCTTCTCGGCTGGAGGGTACTTCGGTACTAAGGCTCCGGTGACGTTCAAGACGTTGGATTTCAATCTCGGCAATTGTGTGATTGGGCGCCGTGCCGCCAATGCAACATTTGATGTTGCGCGAGCTGAGCGCGGCCATCTTACGGGTGCCGCAGCCTCCTAGAGAACACCTCTGCTGCGTCAGCCGGAAGCGGAATCGTTTACGCTGCAATTCGACGCTCTTGCCGCAAAGGATCAGTTGTGATCCCCTTGTTCCGGCGGCACGTAATCGAAAAGTCTTAAGCGTTCACTCTCGCGTTCCAGGGATCGGGTGCGACCGCGTAAAAGTTCGTTCAAGGAAATTGTCCCGCAGACTTGCTGGTTGCTACGGTCGACTACCGGCAATGCAGCCAAACCTTCGGTCGCCATTGTCTCCGCTGCGGCCCGCGCCGTACCATCCGCATACACAAAATGTGCCGGTAGCGCTTGCTTCGATCCGGGAGCCTCCACAGGCGACATGAGTTCTCGCACCATCACCAGTTCCAGAGGATCGACACCGTATTCGCGGCTAAGATGGTACCCTCGACGGCTTAGCTTTTCAGTGAGGATAGACCGCGGCATCAACAGCGATGTGATCAGATAAGAAGCGACGCACGCCATGGTGAGCGGCAGTAAAGCTGGTAAGCAATGCGTCACCTCGAGGCTAAATAGGATGGCGGTCAGTGGAACACCAAGCGCACCTGCGAGCATGGATCCCATGCCGATGAGCGCCCAGAAGGCCTGGGCCTCTACTGGTGCGTGCGCAAGGTGTCCTACGGTTGCACCCACCGCGCCGCCGATCATCAGCAATGGCGCCAGCACGCCACCTGAGGTTCCCGACCCCAACGATGATGCCCACATAAGGGACTTGGCAAGGAGGATTCCAAAAATCAAACCGACTGTAGCATTGCCGCGCAGCAGTTCCGCTATGTTGTCATAACCGACCCCGAGTCCGCGGGGGAAGAACAGGCCTCCAATCCCTACTCCAATCCCTCCCAGTGCCGGCCACCACATCCAGTGAATGTGAAGGTGTTCGAAGAGATCTTCAAAGGCGTACATCATGCGGCTCAAGCCAGCAGATACCAGACCCACAAACGCACCCAGAAAGAGTGAACCGATGGCGAAGGTAATGCGAGGAGTTGCACTGACGGCCGGCATTTTGAATAAAGGTCCAGCACCGAGCCAGTAGACTCGGAGGATGCCCGCCGTCGTGCTTGCAATGGCCACGGGCACCAGGCTCCTGGGTCTCCATTCGAAGAGCAGTAGCTCGACAGCCAGGAGAATAGCGGCAACTGGCGTCGCAAAGGTGGCGGACATGCCCGCAGCTGCGCCAGCGACCAGCAGCGTTGTTCTCTCAGCGTCGGTGACATGCATCCATTGCGCGATGAGGGACCCGACGGCGCCACCCGACATGATGATTGGGCCTTCCGCGCCAAAAGGGCCGCCTGAGCCGATGGCAATCGCCGCTGATACGGGTTTCAATACGGCGACTTTGGGATCGACCCTCGCGCGGTGAAGCAAGATTGCCTCGATGGCCTCCGGAATTCCGTGTCCACGAATCTTGTCTGAACCGAAGCGGGCCATCAGCCCTACAAGAAGGCCGCCAACTACTGGCACAACCACCATCCAATAGCCCAGCGGGCTGCCCGCCGGAGAGACGGGTGCGATGCTCAGGCGATGGTAGTAGAACAAGTTGGTTGAAAGCGCGATACAGCGTAACAGCAGAAATGCCAGAGCGGTCGCACAAATCCCGATGCCAATGGACACCCCTGAAAGGAGCCAAACCCTGCGATCCACCGTGAAATCGCGTAAGACCGATGGCTCCGACTTCATTTGCAATCTCCTTGAGCCGTGACAGTGCTCCTGCGATTACCTCGGGTTTTGTCGTCAGGGCCGCAGATCAGCGACAATGCCCCAATCAGCGTAGGGGCCAGATCGTATAGTTCCTGCGCATGATCCTCCGACAAAGTGCGGAGCACCCGGTGGCCCTTCGCAGTCACTTGCAGCTGGATGCGGCGACGATCGTCTAGATCCTGATTGCGATGGATTAATCCTGCTTCCTCACAGCGCTTGCTCAGTTCGACGACGGTGTGGTGCCGCAGCCCTAGCCGCTCCGCGGCATAGGACACGGTCGTCTCCACATCGCCGGGAGCTCCAGCGAGTTGTAACAGCAATTGATGCTGCTGAGGATGGAGGCCTGCCTCCGCGGCGCAGCCTTCGCTGAACTGGAGGAATCGTCGAAGCTGATAGCGGAACTCCGCCAGGTTCCGTAGTCTTGATCGATCTTGAAGTTGGAAAGTCTTCGACATGCTTTAAATATCGTATCACGATATAGTTTGGGCAAAGACATCCTCCAGGTGTCGCTTCCATGCGCGGCTTTTTACCGGTTCACAGGCGATAAATGCTATTTGACGGAAACGTCTGGCGGCAACGAGCGACTCCGGTCTTTGAGCCATTCGATTGAGATATCCTGGCTGGCCTTTTTGGGAGCCTTTTCGTCGACGTCGGGCATAAAGATTTCGAGGCCCGCCTGGGCGGTCATGCGCGTGGTTCCGTTCACGAGCTGGGCCTGGTAATTCACGAGGTCCAAGTCAAACCAGGCGTCCTGTGAGGCGTCAATCATAGTGAGGTCAACGTTGTGCATCGTGAGCTTGCCGAAATCGAGCGAGCCTCCGCTGAGCCGCAAGAAGTTATGCCACTGCGCCAAGCGAGCATCATCAATCGGGGCATTGCCGTAAATGATTTCAAGGTCTGGAGGGAGAACGCGCACGGTGGTGAGCAGGCCGTGGATGTGTGGGGGTGGCAGCACCTTCTGGGTGTCGAAGACTATGTCGTTCTCGGCTACCTGAATGCCAGGAACGTTCGTAGCGTGAACCAGGTCGGATAGCTTGAGATGCAAGCCTCCGAGCAGACCCTTAAGCGGGATTTTCAATACATCGAATTTTACAACATGAAAGCGGACCAGACCGTCAGGAGTGGGGGAGAGTGTGCCTACCAGCTCGATAGGGAGGGGAACGATCTTGTGGACGGTGCCGTGCACGACGAGTTGGTCGCCCTGCGGCTGAATGGATATGTTCTTCAGCGGCGTGTTGGCCGGAGAGGCTGTATTCAGAAAGTTGCCGATGTCTCCGATGTTTACGTGAATGACCCCTTTTTGAATTTCGAGTACGAAGGAATCCGGGTCGTCGAAGGATGGAACGACTTGCTGGCGCGTGCGCAGCATCTGGCCGCGAATCCAGCGGATATAAATGCGGAAGTTGGGACCTTTTTGCAGGAGGATGTTGTGCGCGTCCATCGTGGTTGGCTGGCGGTTGTTGGTGGAGGCAGCGCCAGCCGCAGGAACAGACGGTGTCGCCTCAGCCTGGGGAGAAGAGGCCCTCGACCACGGATGCCAAACGATTAAGCCGAGACTAAGGGCCACGACCATGGTCGCGGTAGCGAGAAGGGCCGCGCGGATTGGCTTCACCTGATCATTCTAGCGGCCACTCGCCGAGCGCGCCCTACGCGGGTGAATACCTTCGCATCCAACAGATCATGTCTGAAGAAATTGTCGATCTCAAGGGAGCGGTGGCGAGCAGCGGCAGCTTGAGAAGTTATCCGGGGCCCTGGGAGGGCCAAATCGTTCTGGCCTGCCGGAAATGCCAGAAGAAGCTGAAGCATAGCGGCAAAAAGGACGGAATCGCCAAGCTCAGCAAAGAACTCAAGAAGCGAGGGCGCCGGAATGGTGTGGCATTGACCGTGATCGGGGTTTCGTGCCTGAATATGTGTCCCAAGGGGGGAGTCACGGTTTGCACGCAGGGACAACTTGGACGCGGAGAGTGCTCGATTATTCGCACCAAGGCAGATGTCGACGCACTCGTCGGTCAGCATTCGATCACGTTCAGGGCCAAGCCGGCTAGTGATGTCTCTTTGTAGCGCGCCTGCATATCGAGGCCTGTCTGATACATGGTTTTGATGACCTGATCGAGCGAGACCTTGTGGCCTTCTGACTCATTCATCGCCATGCGGCTCGCGTTCACGGCCTTGATGGCTCCGACGGCGTTTCGCTCAATGCATGGCACCTGCACCAAACCGCCGATTGGATCACAGGTCATGCCCAGGTGGTGTTCCATTCCTATTTCAGCGGCGTGCTCGATGCGCTCATTGAGGTCCGCCAGGGAGAGGGATGTTTCCCGCGGACCGTTGATGGCAGAAACGAGTCCGGCCGCGGCCATAGAACAGGCCACACCCACTTCTCCCTGACAGCCTACTTCTGCTCCAGAGATGGAGGCGTTTTCTTTGTAGAGAATGCCAATCGCCGCGGCCGTCAGGAAATAGCGAAGGATTCCCTCCTCATTGGCTCCGTCGACAAACTCCAGGAAGTAATGCGCAACCGCGGGCACCACGCCGGCAGCGCCATTCGTCGGCGCTGTGACGACACGCCCTCCGGCAGCGTTTTCTTCATTGACGGCCATGGCATATACAGTGATCCAATCGAGCGCGGCGAGCGGGTCTTTGGAAGCCCCAGACCGCAACTTCGCGGCAAGCTTCGAAGCTCGGCGCCTGACCTTGAGGCCTCCGGGAAGAATCCCCTCGGCTTCCATCCCCCGCTGCGTACATTCCTGCATAACCCGCCAGATGTGCAGAATGCCGCGCCGCACATCGTCTTCGACAGAGAACGGGTACACGGCACCGGCCTGGCGGCCACTTTTTGCCAGCGCACACTCGTTAGCCCACATCAGCTGAGAGATGGTGATATTCGCAGCTGATGCCCTTTCTAACAATTCAGCAGCACTGTGAAAGGGATAGGGAACGCCCACCGCCTCGTCGCCGGTGGGAGCTGCTGCCGCGCGCTCTTCTTCGGAGACGATGAAGCCACCACCCACCGAGTAGAAGACCCGCTCCAACAGCAAGCGACCGCCGCTGTTCCTGGCGGAGAAGCGCATGCCGTTGGGATGGGAAGGAACGCCAGCAAAGGGATACATTTGATCGCGATGAAAAAGCAGATGCTTCGCCTCTTCAAAGGCGATGGTCCGTTGACCCGGCAACTGTAGTGCTCGCGCAGCTCGAATTGCGGATAGCGTGGCTTCAATTTGCGTGGGGTCTGTCTGCTCCGGAGTGTGGCCCGACAGACCAAGGAGGATGGCGCGGTCGGTGCCGTGACCAAGACCGGTGAGCGCCAGCGAGCCATACAGGTCAACCTGGACGGATACAGTCTGAGTAGTGAGTTCAGCAGACGATAGCTCGCTCACAAAGCGAAGCGCGGCGCGCATCGGCCCCATGGTGTGTGAGCTCGATGGCCCGATGCCAATCTTGAACAGTTCAAAGAGACTATGCTTCACCGCCTGGCCTCATGCACGGATACTTCCGTTTGCGGTTCTAGTGAGATGTTTCGATTATTCCTGCAGGCTCGCTCTAGATTGAGAATCGCGGGTTCCCTTCTATTACTTCCCCGTCTACTTTGGGCGAGTCACCACTCTTCCACGAGGCCGCACGAAAGCGAGCACGATACAGGATGGGACCGCCGTTCGCGTTGTCGCTGCGCTCCAGCGGCCGAGGTATGCAAACGAACTCTGTTTCAAATGCACGATTGCTCGCCCGCACAACGGCGTACCCGTGGCCGCCCATATCTACAAACGATAAGTGTGGCGAAAGCTGAGGATTGGAAGCCGCACGCGCCAGTTCGAGATCGCCGGTCCGCTGGTACTCTAGACACGAGCGTACGCCATGGCGCAGCAGAAGATTGACGGTTGGCTGCGGTTTGAGGTCGGCCGCGGCCTGCCCGAGGAAGAGCGGCCGCAGGGGATGTTCTTTGGGCAAGACGTGTTCATACGCCTCAACGAATCCCGGCGCTGAAATGGATCCGACAACGAAAGCGACTCCGACGGGCTGAAAGGGTTTCGGGGGCAAAGACTTTGCGGCGAGGCCGGCCCAGAAACTGTGCCGATCTCCCGCGATGGTCGCGAAGCCGGTGATGCCATGCTCTTGCACGAAGTCATAAATTTCACCTCGCTCGACAAACGCCGTACTGTGGTCGCCGTTGGCGAAACCCGCGTAGGCCGCGCCGGGCCAGGGTTTGGTGAGCCCCGGCGGCAGGTTCTGCGGGTCGGCACGCATCTCCAGAGTCGCGGTCGTGTTTGCCCAGACCTTCCAAGTCGCCCGGGATGTACGTAAGCATTCGAGAAACCATGCCTTCTGCTCCATGCCGAGAATGGTTTGCGGCGGCGCATCTTTTTGAAAATTAGGGATGTCGAGGGCACCATACTTAATCGATTGCGGCGGTTGGCCGTGGTGATAGGCGCGCCCTGCGTCCAGCACCTCCATTGCCTCTTCGGGCACGAATTCCGGAAAGTCGTCGCTTGCAAAGGGCTTCGCTTCGGGTCGATCCAGCGGCTCCTCCGATCGATAACTGCGCTGGTCGGTGACGATGAGTTCCACATTGCGACCGTAGCGGAGAGCCCGATAGCCTCGCAAGCTGTGAATGGCGGTAAGGTTGTTCACTTCTACGCCCAGGCCGTGGTCATCGAAATGCGTGATGGGTGTGTCGGTCACGCGAGGAGGATCAAAGCGATCGAGTGACGGACCACTTGGCTTGAAGATGCGCGCTGGTTGGTACTCGAAGAACGCCTGGTTGGCTGCGACTTTTCGCGTCTGGGCGGATCGCGTGGTGTCGCCGAATTTTTGCAGCGCCTGCCAGCCCTTCCAGCTGAACTCGTGGTTGTCCCACATGCAGACGAACGGCCAGCGGGCCCGTGCATCCTGCAGATCGGGATCATGAAGATACGCGCGATAAATGGCGCGATAGTCGTCAACGTCGGTCGGAATGTGGAAGTCCGAAATCTTTTCGCCGTGCGCGTAACGCACAATGTCGCGCAGCCGCCGATCATACATACCTTGAGGGCGGTCTTCCGGATACCACACGATCTCGTAAATAAAGTCACCAAGATGCAGGACGAAACCCAGGCGATCTTCTTCCGGCGCTCGTTCATCTTCGAAGATCATGCGCCGGTAAGCATTTTGCGCGCCCTGATTGGCGTTTTGGCAACTTACGAAAGCAAATCGCACTGGTCGATCATCCTGCTCCGCAGGAGCGGTGATCGTACGGCCGATTCGGCTGCCTGACCCTTGTGAGTCCACGAAACGATACCAGTAGACGGTCGAAGGTTTCAGACCACCCACGAGCACGCGGCAGGTCCAGTCAGCTTGCAAAGAAACCGGGGCGGACGCAATGGCGATGACGTGATGGAAGGCGAAATCCTGGGCTAGCTCGAGGTGCAGGGTTTGCTGAGGGCTCTGCGCTTCGTAAGGGCGCCGGGTCCACAGCAGAATGGTCCCGGGCTCCGGGTCACCTGACGCTACACCCTCAGGGAAAAGATCACGGCGCTCGGTCCACGCAAGCGTCGAGCGCATGCCGGAAGTTGTACCCCAGGCGGCGGTAGCGCCCAACGAAAGCGCGAGCTGCACGAATGTGCGGCGATTCATGGGTAGGATCTGCCTTCCTTCCGAAGCGCCCGAGCGAAACCGGACA
>Ga0182015_10002743_pt1 | contig 20690 bp, 18 predicted proteins | sample 712P3MmetaG_FD_120478 | JGI IMG/M metagenome (GOLD analysis project Ga0182015, IMG submission 120478) | Permafrost microbial communities from Stordalen Mire, Sweden - 712P3M metaG | ecosystem: Environmental > Terrestrial > Soil > Wetlands > Permafrost | place: Sweden: Stordalen | collected...
CGCGGCGCGCAGCCGCCATTCCTGCACCTGAGTGTCGCTCGCGTCGGTCGGCAGGGCGGCGAACGCGGCGACCGACCCGGCTGAGCGCGCATAGGCAGCGCCGAGCGCGGCGGCCCGCTGTAATCGCGCACTCAGGGACGGTGTGAGGTCCGGCCGTTTGAGCAGCGCCGGCAACAGGGTGGTTGCCGCGGCGACGTCGCTCTGGCTCAGCCGGTTGAATCCCGCGAGCAGCGCATCGGGCTCGACCGGCGTCAGCGGATTGAGCGACAGCACGGCGACCGCCGCTTTTGGTGCTTCCAGCAATCGAATCCACTGCAGGAGAGGCGCGGCGCGCGATTCCGCAACGTCCGCCAGTAATTCACGGGCCAGGCGTGGGTTGTCGGCCGCCAATGCGGCGCGCGTCCGACCTTCGGCCAGCGCCGCCGTCAGCAAGCCCTGCGAGCGCAGCCATGCGAATACGCCGTTGCATTCATCCGGCTGGCTCTGCGGCATGCTCCAGCGCGCCAGAGCGTCCGCGGCGAGCCGCGGGGTGTCGCCGGTGGCCAGGCGGCCGGCGAGGCGGTCGCAGGCCAGAACCGGATCGGCGGCGTCCGCGGAGCGCGCGAGGAACCAGTCCCAGCGGCGGCGCTCGGCGAGGTTCGACAGCCAACTGTGCCGCAGAGCGCGGGTCACCGGCTCGCCGGCATGCAATCGCAGGAATCCATCGATGGCGGCGTCCAGTTCTTCGCCCGGCTGGAGCGCGAGGCGGCTGCGCAGGCGCGCCGCGACCAGGTAATCATGGATCACGAAGCCTGCGAGCGCCTCCGAGTCCGCAGGCTCCGGCAACTGCGCCCGGATCCTCTGCATGGCCGACACGAATTCCTGGCGGACATCGCCCTGCGGGGCGGCGGCGCTCGGCGCTTCGGCGGGTTGCGCTTGAATTGCCGCCAGGCATAGCAGCGCCGCGGCACGGCGCGCAAAACGGATGTGCCGGCCAACCTTCACCGTCGGCCGATTTCCGCCGCCAATCTATCCGCCAGATCGCCCAATAGCCGGCTGTAGGCCTGGGCCACCACCGCATAGCCGTCGCCGTTGCCCGCGGCCTCGAACGCCCCGCTTCCCAGCCGGTCGGTCCCCGATGCAGCATCGACGATTCGCCAGTGCGCCTCGATGCCGGCTCCGCCGCCGCGCTGTGCCGACATGCGAATGATGTCGACGCGCAGCGAGACGGGCGTGGATGCCGACTGATCAAAGCGCCGGTCGCCGATCAATAGATCGGGCCGCCGCCGCTCGATGGCGCGCGCAAGTGTTTGCACCACCTGATCCGACAGCGGCGTCGCCCAGCGCTCGTGGTCAAGAATCAGGACGCCGCTCGTCGATGTGCTCAACACCATTTCGGATCGATCGACCAGCGAAGGCACGCTGACGCTCAAGCGCACGGGGGTGGTTGGGGCCGGCCGCTGCGGCGGAGCTGCGTCGGGCGCCGTATTCAGCGTGTAGAAATGATCCGTGGTGCCGGCGCACGCCGCCAGCATCAGGCAGACCGGCAAGACCATGGTGATCGGAACGGATTTCACTTGGGATCCTCCGGCTTGCCGCGGATCAGCGACTCGGGATGCCGCTCGAGGTAATCGACCAATGCGCTCACCGATCTGGCCGCCCGGGACAACTCGAGCAAGGTTTCACCGAGATCCGACTGCAGCGGCGCATCCTGGCCCAGCACCGCCGCGGCGTTTTTCATGGCACTCTGTGCTTCGGTCAGTGTGGCGCTGATTTGTGGAGCAATCGTTCCGTCGATTTGGCGCACCAGTTTATCGGCGGTCTTGAGCGTATCGTCGAGTCTCGACATGGTGGTCAGCAAGCGGGCGGACATCTGGTCGAACGGAACCCGGTCGAGTTTCTTGGCGATACTGCCGAGGGAATCCTGGATCTCATCGAGCCCACCCGTCGCCGTGGGGAATACCGCGGGATTGGAGTCCCACCCGACACGCTCCGGTGGGACCTCCGTGTGGAAGTCCAGCGCCACATACTTCTGGCCCGTCAGGAGACTGCCGGTCTTGAGTTCCGCGCGCATGCCGTGCGCCACCAGGCTGTCGACCAGGGCGCGGCTCGCCACGTCGGAGGTTTCATCCATCCCGAGGGGATGGTCGTGGTGCCGGTCGCGTCCACGGATGCGTTGAGGAAAAATGTCGACCTCCACCGGAAAGCGCAGCGTCCCCGCGTCGCGCTCGTAATCCACGGATAAGCTCTTGACCTCGCCGATGGGGATGCCGCGAAGATCCACCGGCGCGCCCACCGAGAGGCCCCGCAGCGAGCCCTTGAAGTACAGGACGAACGTGCGCACCTCGGTGTCTGCCTGGCGCATGGCCCTCTCCCGGTCGGTGTACAGCGTGAATGCGGTGCCCGCGGGAGCCGCCTTAGCGCGCGCGGCGGAGGGCAGCGTCTGGAAGGCGATGCCTCCCTCGAGAATCGACGTCAGCGACTCGGTTTGCAGCTTGATGCCCTCCGAGTCGATCGACATGTCGATGCCGCTTGCCTGCCAGAAACGGGAGGCCGGGACCACGAAGGTGTCGTACGGCCTGTCGATGAATATCTTGATGGTGACGCTCGCCCCACCCGGGTCGAGCGAGTAGGCGACCACCTGGCCGGCCGCGATATGCCGGTAGAATACGGTCGATCCCACGCTCAGCGAGCCGATGTCATCCGCGTGCAGCACGAATTCGCGGCCCGGCAGATCGGCGGTCACAATGGGGGGCACCTCCAGCCCCTGAAATGCGCGCTGCTTCACATGCGAGCGGCCCACATCGACGCTGATGTACGCCCCGGAGACCAGCGTGCCCAGGCCGGATACGCTGCCGCCCGCCAGGCGCGGCCTGACGACCCAGAAGCGGGTGTCGGCGACCAGGTATTCGCTTGCATCCGAGTGCATCCGGGCGGTGACCACGACTTTCTTGCGGTCTTCGGCTACGTGAATGTCGGTGACGTCGCCGATGTCGACGTCCTTGTAGCGAATCTTGGTCTTGTTGACCTCGAGGCCGTCGGCACTGAGAAAGGCGATGTCGATGCGCGGTCCCTCGGCCAGTTTTTGTTCCACCACCACGAAGGCCGCGACCACGACGACCAGCGCCGGCAAAATCCAGACGAACGGCAACCGCTCGCGCCGCGGCGGATCCGGAACCGCATGCGGAAGATCGTCGGGCATTGCGCCGGGAGGTTCAGTCATTCGCCTTCGCATCCCAGAGCAGGCGCTCGTCGAAGCTCTGCGCCGCCAGCATGGTCAACACCACGACCGATCCGAACGCGAGCGCGCCGAGACCGACGCGGATGGTCGCCAGCGATCGAATCTGCACCAACGCCACGATCAGCGAGATGGCGTACACGTCGAGCATGGACCAGCGTCCGATGAACTCGACGAGCCGGAACAGCTTGCTCCTTTGCAGGGCGCTGCCGCGCGATTTGCGGACCACCGACAGCAACAGCCAGGTCATGACGATGAGTTTCAACAGCGGGACGACGATGCTGGCGACGAACACCAGCAGTGCGAGGGGCCAGGATCCTTGCTGAATCAAGGACAGTACGCCGCTCATGATGGTGTCATCCTCCTCGCCAAAGAAGGTGTGCATGCGCATGACGGGCACCAGATTGGCGGGTACGTACAATAACGCGGCGCTCGCGATCAGCGCCGCAGTGGTTGCAATGCTGTGCGGCTTTCTCTCGTGTATCGATGCGCCGCAGCGCGGGCACCGGGCGGGCGCAGGCCGGATCGCGCGCACTGTGGCGCGGCAGTGGGTGCACACGCGCAGGCCGAGATCGCGCCCCGTGACGAAGGTGGTCACGCCGGGCTTCCCTCGACCCACTGCCAGAATTGCTCCGTCGGTGTGATGCTGGTCAGCGCGGACAGGGTCAACATCAACGCGCCGTAGGAGAACAGGGCGATGCCGGGAATGACCTGCGCCATGGCCGAAAGCTTGACCAGCGCCACCAGGGCGCCGAGCATGAACACTTCGGACATCGCCCATGGCCTAAGCCGGGTCAGTGCGCGAAACACCTGGTTCTGACCTCTTGCGCGCCCACGCCGGCGCAGCGGCAACAGGACATAGAACAACGCGCCAATTTGGAACGTGGGGATCAGCACGGTGGTCACGAGCACCAGAGCTGCGATCGGGAGATATCCCTGTGCATACAAACCGAGAGCGGCGCCCAGCAGCGTCGTGGCGCGGAAGCTGCCATTCACCTCCAATGCCACCAATGGGTATGCATTGCTCAGCAGCAGCAACACCGCTGCGGTGGCCGCCAACGCGAGGGCGGTGTCGATGCTCGCCGAATTGGTCCGGTACAGCTCGGCCCGGCAGCGAACGCACAGCACGCGGGCCTTTGCCATGATGGCATCCCTGCGGTGCACGAGGTCGCACGCAGGACAGACGATCACCGACGACATATCGCTCCCGAGTCATTTTCTCCCGCCAACGGACGCATCATATCGATGAGCATAATTACTTGGAGAGTATCACGCCACACCTACCGCGTTGTCCGGAGCCGGCACCGGCGGGCGTAGGAATGCACCGGTGTTGCCGCCGTGCGACGCGGCGGTATCGGGCGTTCGATTGGAGGAGGATGATGCATCAAGGCGTGTAAACTGCGCGCCAGGGGGTGCGACGGCCATTCGCGTCATGGGCGGGATGGCGGGCGCGCCGTTTTTTACGCTCGTTACCACGAGTTCCTTTAGGATTCTCGGTGCAATGCGTTCCAGTATCCCGGGAATCATCGTCTGTTCTGGCATCATGCTGTGCGCGAGTCTCGCGGCGCATGCCGCCGATCCACAGCCATATCGTGCCGACCTGGCGTCGACCGGCGATGGCGCCATGGACGCCACATTGCGTGCCACGTCCGATCTCGTTGTGCTGCGCGACAGCGCGCCGGTCAGCCCGTTCGGATTGATCGCCCGTGCGCGCGCCGAGGTCGAGCGGTTGAAGACGGTCTTGGAAAGCTATGGTTATTATCAATCCGCCGTGACCGTCACGATCGAGGGATTGGGCCTCAACAGCCCCGGCCTCGCCGATGCATTGAGCGCCCTCGGCAAGGGCCAGAAGGCGCGGGTGGCCGTCGCCTTCAAGCTCGGACCGCTCTACCATTTGCGCAACGTGACCATCGAGGGGACGCTGCCGGATTCCGCCGAAGGGGCGTTTACCCTGAAGAGCGGTTCCCCGGCCGTTGCCGCCGACGTGTTGGCGGCGGGCTCGCGCCTGCAGACGACCCTGCTGGAACAAGGATATGCCTTTGCGAAGGTCGATCCGCCCGTGGCCTATGAGGATCAGACGCTGCCGGTGTTGGACGTGAGCTTCCGCGTGGACGTGGGCGCGCACGTCACGATCGGCGACATTCGCTTCGAGGGTCTGGAGCGCGTTCATGAAACGATGGTCCGCCGCAGGCTGACCGTGCATTCCGGGGACCAGTTTCGCCCCAGCGCCATCGAGGCGGCGCGCCGCGACTTGTTGAGCCTGGGCCCATTCGCCGCGGTCAGCGTTCAGGTGGGCCAGACCGCCGATTCGAGTGGCGGCGTTTCCGTTACTTTCGTGCTGCGCGAGCGCAAGCGTCACGCGGTGACAGTGAATGCGGCGTTCTCCAGCGATCTCGGCGGCAGCGGCGGCGTCACCTGGAGCGACCGCAACGTGTTCGGCAACGCCGAGCAGCTCAATGTCACCGCCAGCGTCATCAATCTCGGCGGCAGCGATACCACGGGGGTCGGGTATGACACGGGCGCGAAGTTCATCATCCCGGACTTCGGCCATCGCGACCAGTCGTTGCAGATCGCCGTCGGTGCGATCAAGCAGTATCTGCAGGCCTACGATCAGAGGGCCCTCACCAGTGGAGTAACCCTGACGCGCAAGCTCTCGAGCGTCTGGAGCGCAAGCGCCGGAATCTCCACGTCGGACGAGCAAATCGCCCAGAACGGCGGCAATTACAACTACACCCTGGTGGCGTTGCCACTCTCCATCAACTACGATTCGACGCATCTGGCCTCGCCGCTGGACGACCCTACACATGGCATGCACAATTCGTTGAGCGTCACGCCCACGCAATCGCTGGGTCACCCGAACGCGACCTTCATCATCAGCCAGATCAAGCTCGCCTCGTACATGGATCTCCATGAGTTGGGCCTGGGTGATCCGGGCCGCAGCGTGCTCGCGATCCGGGCATTGGCGGGCGAGGCGCAGGGCGCGGGCGAATTGAGCCTGCCCCCGGACCAACGCTTCTACGGCGGCGGCAGCGGAACCATACGCGGCTATCCCTATCAGCTCGTCGGGCCGGTGTTCACGGGCACGGATATTCCCGTCGGCGGCACCGCCATTGCCGCCGGATCTCTGGAATTCCGGCAGCGATTCGGCGCCAGTTGGGGCGGGGCGTTCTTCGTCGATGGAGGTCAGGTGAGCGCCAGTCTCAAACCGCTGCCGAGCGATTTTCGGGTGGGCGTCGGCGTCGGCGTGCGCTACTACACGCCCATCGGCCCGATCCGACTGGATGTTGCGGTACCCACGAGACGCGACATCTACAGCAATTCGACCAACACCTATGATCAGGCGTTTCAGGTGTACATCGGATTGGGCCAGGCATTCTGATGCGCCGCGCGGTCAAACGATCGATATGGGTTTCGTGCATCGCGTGCCTCGGCATCGTCGCGCTCGGCGTCGCCGTGTGGCTGACGGGCAATACCGGTCCGGGACGCAAGTTCATCGAACGGCTCACGTACCAGTTGACCGGGGGGTACGTAACTCTATCGGGCTTGGGGGGGTCGTTCCCGGAGCAACTTACGCTCGAGGAGTTGCAGCTCCGGGACGGTCACGGCGTGTGGTTGACCGCCGATCGCCTGGCGCTGCGCTGGTTCCCGCTCGAGTTGCTGGAACGGCGCATCCATGTGGATGCGCTGCACGTGGGGCGCCTGCACATGGAGCGCGCGCCCGTCAGCGGCACGTCCGGTGGCGGCAGCGTTTCCATTCCGCACATCATCGTGGGGCATTTTGCGATCGACGCCGTGGAACTCGGGGCGCCGCTGGTCGGAACCGCGGCGAACTTCTCCGCCAGCGGAGACTGGCAAATGCGCTCGCTCGAGGATGCGAACGGCGGCCTGCTGGCGCACCGCATGGACGGCGAGGGCGACTACAGCTTGCGCCTGCGTCTCGATCCCAAGCGGGTGGATGCATCGCTTGCCGTTCGCGAACCGGCGAGCGGGCCGCTCGAAAACCTGTTGTCCTTGCCCGGACTGGGCGCCCTGACGGCAACGGCGACGCTCGCCGGGCCGCGCAATGCCGAGCGTGTCGATGCCGTCGTCGAGGCGGGCGCGCTGCACGCGCAGGTGCACGGAAGCATCGATTTCATGCATGCCGCGGCCGACCTGGACTACGCCCTGGACGCATCGCAAATGGCGCCGCGCCCGGACGTCGCGTGGACCCGCATTGCGCTCAACGGCAATTGGCGCGGGCCGCTGACGGCGCCACAGGCGGACGGCAACCTGGATGTCGACGACCTGCGCCTCGCCGGAAGCACGCGGATGTTGCGATTGACCGCAAAGCTGTCCGCGAGCGAAGGAAGGCTCGACGTGCGATCGGTGATCACCGGATTGGAGATTCCCGGGCCGCAGCCGAGGCTGTTCGCCGACCAGCCTTTGAAAATCGACGGTTCGGTGATGCTCGGCGAGGCGTCGCGGCCGGTCGATGTCACGGCATCGCATCCGTTGCTGGCGTTGCATGCCCATGCGGACACCGCAGCGGCCGCGCCGGGTGGACAAAGAGCCAGGGTCGAACTCGCCATTGCGGACCTCGCCCCGTTCGCGGCCTTTGCCGCACAGGACGTGCGCGGCAGCGCCACCGTCAACGCACAGTTCGTGCGCGGACCCGGCGGCATCACGGTGACGATGGATGCGAACCTCGGGTTGGCGGGGGGGAAGGCCGCGTGGATCGGCATCATCGGGCCGCGCGCCGCCGTCAAGATGTCGGGGATGCTGTCGGACACGGCCATCAAGATCCAAAGCCTGCGGGTCGCCGGCGATACGCTGACGCTGACCGGCGGCGGCAGCGCCACCCGTGTGGCGGCGGCGGCATCCGACCTTTCCATCAAGGATTTGCAGGCACACTGGCAGCTCGACGTGCCTGATCTGTCCCGGATTTCCAGCGACGTTGCCGGAGAATTGACCATGACGGGTCAGATCAAGGGCACGCCGGAGTCGATGGCCGCCGATGCGGACGTGACGTCGAAGCTCTCCGTGCGTGGCTCTCCGAGCGGCGCGGTGGACGCCCAATTGCGGGTGCGCGGATTGCCGGGTGCGCCGAACGCGATCATCCAAGCGCACGGCACGCTCGATGGCGCGCCGCTCAACCTCGATGCCTCGGTCGACCGCAGCGCCGCTCGTGCGATTCACGTGTCGGTCAGGCAGGCCGACTGGAAGAGTGCGCACGTCGAAGGCGACATGACGGCCGAGGAGGACCTGGCGCACAGTCGCGGGCAGCTGCGCCTGCACGTCGCGGCGCTTAACGATTTCGATCGGCTGATCGGGATGAGCCTCGCCGGCAGCGCAGACGGAAATATCGGAATCGTCTCGACGCGCGGACGCCCGGAAGCACAGCTGCAACTCGACGGCAAGAATCTCGCCGCCGGACCGCTGGCCGGCGACCTGCATCTGCAGGGTGCGGGCTCACTGTCGGCTCTGGAACTCAAGTTGAGCGCGCAGTTGCCGGAGTTTTACGGCTCGCCCGCGCTCCTATCCGCCGCGGGCACGCTGAACGTCGACGCACGGGACCTGCGGATCGCCAACATCTCGGCGGAGTATCGCGGCGCGAGCCTTCGTTCGCTGTCTCCCTCGGTGCTCTCGTTTGCGAATGGGGTGTCGGTCGATGGCCTGAAGCTCGGCGCCCACGACGCCGTATTCGAATTTGCGGGTCAATTGACGCCGGCGCTCGACATGCACGCCTCGTTGGCGCATGTGGGTCCCGGCCTCATCAATGTGTTCACCCCCGGATTGTTGGCAAGCGGCGCCATCGGGGCGCAAGCGAGTCTTCAGGGCAGCCTGTCGAGCCCCACCGGCAGCATCCGCGTGGACGCGAACGCCATGCGCTTCGCGGACGACGACGCGGCCGGGCTGCCGGCGCTGGACATACACGGGCAGGCGCAGCTCACCGGCGATACGGCCTCAATCGACGCGACACTCGCCGCCGGCTCCGGCTCCAAGGTCACGGTGGTGGGGACTGCGCCGATAAACGCGAACGGTGCGCTGGATTTGCAGATCGGGGGCAAATTGGACGTGGGGCTGGTAAGCCCCCTGCTGGAGGCGAGGGGTCTGCGGGCCGCGGGCGCGTTGACGGTGGATGCGACGGTGACCGGCAGCGCCGGCGCGCCGGTGGTGGGCGGCGGCATCACGCTCGCCGATGGAAGTGTGCGCGACTACGTGCGCGGCGTAAATCTGTCGAACATCCAGGCGAGGGTCGAGGGCAACAATGCCGGGCTGCAGATCACGAGCTTCAGTGCGAAGGCGGTGTCCGGCAGCGTCGACATGACCGGAACCTTCGGGGTACTGCAACACGGGATGCCCGTGGACCTCAGGATCTCGGCGAAGAATGCGCAGCCCATCGCGAGCAGCATCATCACCGCCAATCTCGACGCCGACCTGCACGTCACAGGCAGTGCGCTGGTGCGCCTCGACGTCGACGGCACCATTCATGTCAACCGTGCCACCATCGGCGTGCCCGACTCGCTGCCGCCCGAGGTGGCCGTGCTCGACGTGCGCCGCCGTGGCCAACGCGCGCCGGCTGTGATCGGCAACAAGCTGGTGATCGGCTTCGACATCGCCATCCAAGCCCCGCAGCAGATTCTCGTCCAGGGCCGCGGGTTGGATGCCGAATTGGGCGGAGAGATCAGGCTCAGCGGAACCTCCGACGAGCCGGTTGCCAGCGGAGGCTTCGAACTGCAGCGCGGCAGCTTCACCATCGCGGGAAACACCCTGAGCCTGACCCCTCCGGGCAGGGTGGGATTCGACGGCGAGGGGCTGCGCAAGACGATCGATCCGACGCTGGACTTCACGGCCCAGACCACGGTGAGCAGCGCCACGGTCAGCGGCGCCACCGTGGTCCTGCGGATCACGGCTCTGGCGGATGCGCCGCGATTCGAATTCACGAGCAATCCAACGCTGCCCCAGGACGAGATCATGGCGCTGTTGTTGTTCGGGGAGAGCGCCGCGCAGCTGACCGCGCTGCAAGTCGCGCAAATCGGCGCCGCACTCGCGATCCTGAGCGGCGTCGGCGGCGGTGGTTCGAATCCGCTCGTCAAGCTGCAGAAGAGCCTCGGGCTCGATCGGCTGATGGTAGGATCGAACACCACCACCACGGCCACCGGCGCCACCGAGAATTCAGGGGCCGCGATCGCGGCGGGGCGCTACGTCAGCAAGCGTGTCTACGTCGAAGCCAAGCAGAGCACGGCCGGCACCAGCCAGCTGCAGGTGGACATCGACATGACCAAGCATCTGAAGCTGCAGACCCGCCTGGGAAACGGCACCGCGACCGTGCAGGGAACGACGCCGGAGAACGATCCCGGGAGCAGCGTCGGAATTTCCTACCAATTCGAGTACTGAGCGCTCGAGAATTCCCGTGGCGCGCCGGAATGCGGGCTGGCGCGGGGCCGGTGGTGTTACCATTTCCGATTGGCACGCCACGACAAGTTGAGGCCGATGGAAGCGAAATTCGGTGACCGGCTGATCGAGAAGCGCTCCATCGATTACGTGCCCATCGCGGAGCGGCACGGCAAGGTGTGGCACTTGTGGCCCGTGTGGTTCTCCGGCGACGCCCACTTGGCAACGGTGGCCACCGGAGTCGTCGGCATCGCGCTCGGCGGCAACCTGGTGTGGATGGCGATCGCAGTGGTGCTGGGCGGGGCGTTCGGCACTTTTTTCATGGCATTCCACTCCACCCAGGGGCCGCAACTCGGGCTGCCGCAGATGATTCAGTCGCGGCCTCAGTTCGGGTACGTTGGTGCCCTGTTGGTCTGGGGGGTCGCGCTCATCGCTTATATCGGCTTCAATGCGTTCAATCAGATCCTGGCGGCGCAGACCGTGCGCGATCTGTACGGCACGGATCCCACGTCGACGATTCTGGTGTTCGCGCTTTTGGCCGTGTCGCTGGCCGTGGTCGGCTACGATCTCATTCATCTCGCGCAGCGCTTCATCGCCTACGTGCTGATCGCCGCCCTGTTGGTGTTCACCGTGGCCGTGCTGCTCAAGGCGCATCTGCCGCCGGCGCAGACATCTTTCGCAAATTTTCGCGCGGTTCCGTTTCTCGCGCAGTTCTTCGCGGCCGCGTCCTACCAGATCGCCTGGTCGATCTACGTCTCGGACTATTCGCGCTATCTGCCGCGCGACGTGGGGGTGAGCGCATCGTTCTGGTGGACGTTCCTGGGCGGATTCGTCGGCGGTGCGTGGACCATGCTCGTCGGCACGTTGGCCGCGTCGCTGTTCCCGACGCTCGAGGTGGCCACCGCATTGCGCACCGCGGCCGACCTCGTCATGCCGGGATTCGGCAAGCCGCTGCTGCTGTGCTCGCTGCTCGGCCTTCTGACGATCACTTCGTTGAACTGCTATGGGGCGTCCCTGACCCTGTTGAGCGTCGCCGACTCGCTGAAACCGAGCCGCCCGACGCCGGCGAAGCGCGTGCTCACGCTGCTCGTCGCGACCGTGGCGGCCTCGGCGATCGCCCTGGCCTCGTCGCAGAATTTCGTCGAGAAATTCGGGGAGTTCCTCGCCATGCTCCTGTATCTGTTCACGCCGTGGACCGCCATCAACCTGGTGGACTTCTACGTGGTTCGGAAGGGGCACTATTCGGTGCGCGAAATCTTCAACGCGCATGGCATGTATGGGCGCTGGAGCTGGCGCGGGCTCCTGGCCTATGGTGTCGGGTTCGCCGTGATGATCCCGTTCTTCAGCACCGAGCATTACAAGGGTCCGATCGCCAGGATTCTGGGGGGCGCGGACGTTGCGATGCTGGTGGGCCTGCCCGTCGCGGCCCTCGTCTACATCTGGGCATGCCGGTCATTGGATCTCGACGCGGACAGGGCGCGGGCCCATGCGGCCGACATCGGCCTCGATCCCGACGCCGCCGCTCCGGACCCGCCACGGATCAGTTCTTGAGACGATACCCGGTCTTGAAAATCAAGGCCACGACGCTCAGGCATGCGGCGAAGAACGCCGCGGCGATGGCGAAGCTCAAGGCGACGTTCACCTCCGCGCTGCCGTAAAAGCTCCAGCGGAAGCCGCCGATGAGATAGACGATGGGATTGAACAGGCTGATGCGCCGCCAAACCGGCGGCAGCATGCCGATGGAGTAGAACGCTCCGCCCAGGAACGTGAGCGGCGTGACCACCAGCATGGGAACGAACGACATGTGTTCCCATCCTTTGGCCCAGATCCCGAGAATGAAACCAAACAGGCTGAAGGTCACCGCCGTGATGCAGAGGAACGCCATCATCCATACCGGATGCAGGATGTGGAACGGCACGAACAGCGACGCGGTCGCCAGGATGATGAGCCCGAGGACGATGGATTTCGTGGCCGCGGCGCCCACATAGGCGATCACGATCTCGACGTAGGAAATCGGCGCGGACAGCACCTCATAGATCGTGCCGATGAATTTCGGAAAAAAGATGCCGTAGGACGCATTCGACAGGCTCTCGGTGAACAGCGGCAGCATGATGAGGCCGGGGACGATGAACGCCCCGTAGGTCACTCCATCGACTGCGCTCATGTGCCCGCCTATGGCGGAGCCGAACACCACGAAGTACAGCGACGTGGTGATGACGGGCGTTACCAGGCTCTGCACCAGGGTGCGCAACGCGCGTGCGATCTCGCTCCTGTAGATAGCCCAAACTCCGTGCCGGTTGAATTCGAAGCGAATCATGGCGCCTCACGCGTGCGGTTGCTCACCAGGCTGACGAAGATGTCCTCGAGCGAGCTTTGATGGGTGTGCAGGTCGCGGATCTCGATCGACAATTCGCTCATCCGCTTGAGGAGCGCGGACACGTCCATGCTGCCGTCGCCTTCCACCGTGTATACGAGATTGGCGCCATCGTCCCTCAACTGCAGACCCCAGGACTGAAGTCCCGCCGGAACGGCGCGCAGCGGCTGGCGCAGGTGCAGCGTGAGCCGACGCTTGCCGAGTTTCTTCATGAGCGTGGTCTTGTCCTCGACCAAAATCAGCCGGCCCTGATTGATGACCCCGATGCGATCGGCCATCTCCTCCGCCTCTTCGATGTAGTGCGTGGTCAAAATGATCGTTGCGCCGCGTTCCCGCAGTTCGCGCACGAGATTCCACATGTCCCGGCGCAGTTCCACGTCGACTCCCGCAGTCGGCTCGTCGAGGAAAAGAATTTCAGGCTCATGGGACAGGGCCTTGGCGATCATCACCCGGCGCTTCATGCCGCCCGAGAGCGTCATGATCCTGCTGTTTCGCTTCTCCCACAGCGAGAGGCCGCGCAGCAAGCCGCCGACATACGCCGGGTTGGGCGCGCGGCCGAACAGCCCGCGGCTGAACGCAACCGTGTCCCAGACCGTCTCGTAGGCCGAAGTGGTCAATTCCTGCGGGACCAGGCCGATCTTCGATCGCGCCGCCCGGTAGTCGCGCACGATGTCGTGACCGTCGGCGGTCACGGTCCCGCCGCTCGGCGTGACGATGCCGCAAACGATGTTGATGAGGGTGCTCTTGCCCGCGCCATTGGGGCCGAGGAGGGCGAAGATCTCGCCCCGCGCGATGTCGAGGCTCGTCGGTTGCAACGCTTCGACGCCCGACGCGTAGGATTTGGCGATTCCGACGATCGATATTATCGCTGGCATTCGTGGTTCCGGCCGTTGCTCAAAACGTCCCGGCGCGCATCCTCAGGAACCGGCAATGCGCTTCAACAGGGCGGCGGTGAACTCCGCCGTGTTCGCGCGCCCGCCCAGGTCGCCGGTGCGCGTCTTGTCGGCGTTCAGCGTCTCACAGATGGACTTGCGCAATCGCGCGGCCAGTTCCGGGAGGTTGCAGTGATCCAGCATCATCCCTGCCGCGAGCAGCAGAGCGGTCGGATTGGCGACCCCCTTTCCGGCGATATCGGGCGCCGAGCCGTGCACGGCCTCGAAGATCGCGGCGTCAATTCCTATGTTGGCGCCGGGAGTCATCCCCAGTCCGCCGACCAGGCCGGCGACGAGGTCGGAGAGGATGTCGCCGAACAGGTTGGTGGTCACCAGAACGTCGAATTGCCAGGGATCGAGCACCAGTTTCATCGCGCAGGCATCGATGATGACTGTTTCGAGCGCAAACCTGCCCTTATATTTTTTCTCGTAGAGATCCAGCCCCGTCTCCAGGAAAATGCCGGTCAGGGCCTTCATTATGTTGGCCTTGTGCACGATGGTGACTTTCTTGCGGCCCAAGGCGACGGCGTGCGCGAAGGCGAACTCCAGCAACCGCCGGCTACCCTGGCGCGTATTGACGCCGGTGGCCATCGCGACCGCGTGCGGGTCGTCGTCGATCTGAATGAAGTGCTCGTGGCCTATGTAGAGCCCTTCGAGATTCTCGCGCACCACCACGAGATCGATATTGTCGAAACGGCCGCCCGGAATGAGCGTGCGCGCAGGGCGCAGGTTCGCGTAGAGCTTGAATTCCTCGCGCAGGCGAACATTCGAGGATCGATAGCCGCCGCCCGACGGTGTTTCCAGCGGTCCTTTCAGTGCCAGGCGCGTTCGACGAATGCTCTCGATGGTCCCGGGCGGCAGCGGGTCTCCCGCGGATTTCACGCCCTCCAGGCCCGCGATCTGGCTGTCCCACGCAAAGGGCGCGCCCAGCGCATCCAGTGCGGCGAGGGTTGCATCGACGATCTCCGGACCTATCCCGTCCCCCGGGATCAGCGTGACTGGAATGGATTGTTGCATCGGCGTTGCTTCTCTCGATGATCATTGCGGCGATTAGGATACATGACCTTGCGCGCAGTAGACTGGCGCACATCGAGAGGAGTTGTGCCATCAGCAGCGACGCGATCATCGATGCCACCCGCCGGTGGGTGGAAAGGGCGGTCATCGGGCTCGGGTTGTGCCCGTTCGCGCAGAGCGTCTACCGCGGCGGCCGGGTGCGTTTCCTGGTCAGCGAGCAGCGAACGGCGGCCGGATTGTTGGAGGATCTTCGCTCGGAATTGATGCATCTGCGGGCTGCGCAGGCGTGGCAATGCGAGACGACCCTGTTGATTCATCCCTGGGTGCTCAACGACTTCATCGAATTCAACGACTTTCTGCAAATATGCGACGAGACGGTACGGGACTTGGGGCTCGAGGGCGACATTCAGGTGGCGAGCTTCCACCCGCAGTATCAGTTTGCCGGCACCGCATCGGACGACATCGAAAATCACACCAATCGGTCGCCGTACCCGACGCTGCATTTGCTGCGCGAGGCGAGCGTGGAACAGGCATTGGCGGGCGTGGCCGATCCTGAGTCGATCTACGAGAACAACATTCGCCGGCTTCGTGAGCTCGGGCACGAAGGCTGGACTGCGTTATGGCGCGAGTGACTTGCGCATGGGGATGAATTCGATGATCTCCCCCTGGCCCACGTCGTAGTTCACGACCTCCGCTCCCGCATAACCGCGCGCGGCGTACAATTTGACGCCGGGAAGCGTCGCCATGAGCTCGACCTCCGTGAAGCCGCGCGCCCGTGCCTCGCGCTCGCAGCGCTCCAGCAGCTTGGTGCCGATGCCGCGCCGTGCCTTCGACGGCTCTATGAAAAAGGCGCGAATTTTCGCCGCCTGGCGCACTGGATCGAGCACGGACGCATCCCGGCCGCCGCGCGCATCGCCGCCGAACAGTGTCGAGCGATAACTCCAGCCCCCGCAACCGACGATTTCGCCATCCTCTTCCGCGACGAAATACGTCCCATCCTCGATAAGTTGCGAGTCGACGCCGAACGCCCCCTTGAGTGCGCCCTCGATCTGGCTCGGGCGGTATTGCGCCGTGCTCAATCCCCGGGCGGACCGGGCGATCAGCGATTCGAGCGCGGAGACATCGCCGCGGGTGGCCTCACGCAGGACTATGGACACTCATCGCCTCTTGGGTCTGGTCTTTAGGAGCCGCCGGCGACGGTCGGTGCATCGGCACGCCGGCAGACGATGCACGCACCCCACCACGCCAAACCCACGGCCGCAGCAACCTTCGGGTGGAACGATTTCATGACTCGGAAAGCGTAGCGCAAGTCGGCGGCGTTCCACGCTGCGCCGCCGAGCGCAGCATGGCGAAGGCCGCGTAGGCGATGACGACGATCACCAGCCAGCGAAGCGCGAACAGGGGCAGGGATTTGACGATGTAGGCGGCGACGAACACGCCGGCCACTCCCCCGAAGGCCAAACCCAGGGAAGGCGCCCATGCGAACGCGCCGGTTTGGAAGAAGCGCAGACTTGCCACGGGCTGCAGCAGCGCGCACGCGCCCATCATGATCGGGAAGGCGGCGAGAGGATGCATCCCCAGGAGCGCCAGGGTGATCATGCAGGGTGCGTACAGGCCGATGCCGACGCTCATCAGGGCGCCGAGCACGAAATTGATTCCGACCGCAAGGGCGAATTTCCATCCGACCAGAGCCATGGCGGTTCCGCCGCCCGGCAATGCGCCCAGGTTCACGGCGGTGAAGACGCTGCCCGCGATCAGCAACGCAATGCCCATGAAGATCTGAATGGTCCGGCGGGGCAGCCTGGCGACGATGCCGGCCCCCAGCCACGCTCCTGCGGCCGCGCTCACCACCACGGTGACCAACAGCACCGGGTCGACGATGATGGAGGTGACAAAAATCAGCGCCTCGACGAGCGCGGCGGGCGTGAGCCCGACGTTGAGCGTGCCGGGAATCAATTCATCGGGCACGATGCGCCGCAATTTGAAGATCGCGGTCGTGGGCGCGAAGGATCCAATGCCGAGCGTGTCGAAGAAAGCAACGACGAATCCGATGAGCAGCTCCAACGGCGTCGGTCGGCGGATCCCCCGGGCACGTTTCGCCGCCCGGAATCCGCCGATGCAGAAGGCGATGCCGGCCCCACCGATGGCCAGATAAAAGGCGGCTTGTGCGGCGTTCATGCGCTCAATGATACCCGTTGCCACGCCGGAGTATTCAGCTTGCGGTGGTTCACGTACACTTCGATGCCTGCAAGGCGACGGCCGCGCAGCAGAAAAAAGGCAATGGGAGTCGAATTATTGGGGTTACCCACGCGGGAGATCGCGTGGCCCGCACCGTTCTCGATCGGGACACCCTGAAGCTCGTCGACGCGGGTCGCGCACGGGATGCCCGAAACGCCGGCGTGCTCGAGGCCGAAATTCATGCGCAAACGAATTTACGACAGAAAAGTTCGCAACACCGATGCGAAGAGAGGCTTAACAAAATGACGATGAATACTTTCGGGGCGACTGCCGTGGCTACGCTCGCATGGTTCGCGGCCGGCGCGGGCGGGGCGCCTGCCGCCGACTTTCCGACGCCTCTGCCGCCGGAGACCATTCCCAAGGTGGAGAAGTTGCCGGTGCACTATCCGACGTCGTGGAGTTTCCTCAATTACGCCGGCGACCGGATCGAGCTGCGCAACGTCGGCAGCGATACTCGCGAAGTGAAGGGCCAACTCCAGGCGCACGACTCGGCAACACTGTTGGTTTCAGATGTCCGACCCGAAATCTACGTGGCCGACACGGTTTGGTCCCGTGGCGTACGCGGCACACGGACCGATTTCATCACCATCTACGACACCAAGACGCTGAACGCCGTCGGTGAGATCGTGCTGCCCGGCGCGAAGCGCGCGCTCATCACGGCCATGGAGGGGTTGTCGGCATTCACGGATGAGCAACGCATGGCGTTGATCTTCAATTTCACGCCGGCCTCCTCGGTGACGGTGGTGGATCTCGTGAAGCGGCAGCCTCTGGGCCAGATCGAGATACCGGGGTGCTCGCTGGTATATCCGAGCGGCGCGCGCGGCTTTTCCACACTGTGTTCGAGCGGCACCATGCTGACGATCCGCCTCGACGCGAACGGCGCCGTCGCCGGTCGCAGCGAAACCAAGGCATTCAACCCGCTCGACACCGACCCGCTGTTCACGGCCTCGGCGACCGTGGGCGGTGTACGGTATTTCCCCAGTCTGCACGGCCGCATCCAGCCCGTGGACATGAAGGGCGACGAGGTCAAGGTTCTGCCGGATTGGCAACTGGTGCCGGCCGCCGACGCGGCGGGACATTGGCGTCCCAGCGGCTGGCAACTCATCGCCAGCGACGACCAGAAACTCTACGTCGTGATGCAGGCGGATGCGCACGAAGGGACGCACAAGGATCCCGGCAACGAGGTATGGATCTACAACGCGGCCACCAAAACCCGCGTCAAGCGTCTGCGGTTGGTGCGCCCGGGATCATCGATCGCGTTGACGCACGACGCTGCCGCCCCACTGTTGCTGGTCCAGGCGGGCGAGCGGCTCGACGTGTACGACGCGCGCGACGCGACCTACGTTCGGAGCCTGGATCTGCCGGGACTCCATACGCGCATGCAGATCGAGCCGATTCGTTGATGCTGGGGGAGATTTCCATGGCGGCAACGGCGCAGGCCTTCATGGCGCAAATGGCGTTGTTCGAAGCATTGCTGCTGGCGGCGACGGCCGCCCACAAGGCGGCGACATGGTCGAAATCGCGCGATGTGATGCAGAAGTTCGCCGGGGTGCCGGCATCCCTGGCGGCATCGGCGTTGGTAACGGCCATCGCCGCAGAACTGGCGGTGGGGACGTTGTTGATCGTCCCCCAGTATCGTGCGGCGGGAGCGATCTCGGCTGCCCTGATATGGACCGGCTACCTGCTCCTCATCGTCCGCGCCATCCGCAGCGGAAGGCGCGACGTCGATTGCGGGTGTAGTTTTGGTCCGACGGCGCGGCCCTTGGGCAGGGTCCAGCTGGCGAGAAACGCGGTGCTTGCGGGCGTCGCGTTGCTCATCGCCGGGGTGTCCGCCCGGAGCGGCAGCGCCGCCCCGCAGGCTTCGCAGGTGCTGGGGGGCATGGCCCTGTTGGCGCTGTACGGCGCGTTGGATCAAGTATCGGCCCTGCGCCCGTTGCGCAGCGGAGAAGTGTCATGAGTTTCGTGATCGCATCGCAAATCGCCCTTTGGCTCGGGCTGCTGATACTGGGTACGGTGTGCATCGCATTGGCGAGGCAAATCGGCGTGTTGCACCAGCGCATCGCGCCGGCAGGAGCACTGTCGTTGCGCCAACCCCTCAAGTTGGGGGACCCGACGCCGGAGATGACGCTGACCACCCTTGCCGGATCGGCCGTGCACATCGGCGGCGTGCGGGACGGCCGCAGCCAGATGCTGCTGTTCATCTCGCCGGATTGCGCGGTCTGCGAGGCGCTGCTGCCCGCGGTGCGCTCCGCACAAGCCGCGGAACGGCAGTGGCTCGACATCGTACTGGCGAGCGACGGCGAGTCCGACGCGCATGCTGAGTTCGTCCAGGCGAAGAACCTGGAGAAATTCCCGTATGTGGTGTCTGAGCATCTTGGGCGCAGCTTCGGGGTCGCGAAACTTCCCTACGCCGTGTTGATCGACGAAGCCGGGAGGCTGTCCTCCACCGGGCTGGTCAACACCCGCGAACATTTGGAAAGCTTATTCGTGGCCAAGGAAACGGGCGTCGGCAACATTCAGCAATTCCTCAGTCAACGTGGGCAGCGGCGTGCCTCTTCGGGAGAATGAAAGTGGCTCATTTCGATCATTTGGCGGAAAAGATGCTGCGAGGCTTCGCGAGCCGGACCTCGCGGCGCAGCGTGTTCAACATTCTCGGGGGATTCCTCGCCGGCGCGGCCACCCTGCCGCTGTTGCCGGTGGCGAGGGCCGCCGAGGGTGAATCCGGCTCATCGGCGGATCCGACGTCCGGCCTGACGCCACCGCAGATTTCGGGCAATCCGCAGGATCCGGGCGACGCGACGCGGTGCGACTATTGGCGGTATTGCGCGATAGACGGATCGCTGTGCGCCTGCTACGGAGGGAGCGTCAATTCCTGCCCGCCGGGTACTGAGATGTCGCCGATCACCTGGATCGGCACCTGCCGGAATCCGGCGGATCAGCGAAACTACATCGTCTCGTACAATGACTGCTGCGGTGGGGTTGCCTGGGGGCGGTGCGCTTGTCAGAACAATCAGGGCGATCGACCGGTGGTTCGCCCGCAGAACAACAATGAGGTCACCTGGTGTTTTGGGACGCAGAGTCAGTCCTATACCTGTTCCACGGCGGTCATCCTCGGTGTCGCGATTGATCAAAAATAGTGCCGCCAACGGCCGGCGCAAAGGGCCGTCCAATGGGTCGCTGGGCGGTGCATCACTGGCGGCGCTGGCGCTGGCATCGGTTTTCGCCAATTCGGCCGCCGCGGACGACGCCGTGTCCGGCGGGAGCGTCTTCGCAAGCCGCTGTGCGGTTTGCCACGGACCGGAAGCGGCCGGCATACCCGGCAGTTTCCCCTCGCTGCACGAACAGATCGTCGCATTTGCGAAGTCTCCGCAGGGCCGCGATTACCTGGTGATGGTCGTGACCACGGGACTCATGGGAGAACTGAAGGTGGGCGGCATCGTCTATCGAGGCGTCATGCCTGCCCAATCGATCTTTAGCGAGGCGGAGTTGGCTGCCGTGCTCTCGTATCGTGCCAGTGACCGCGGCAAGGATTCCGCGGCGC
>Ga0182015_10002744_pt1 | contig 20689 bp, 18 predicted proteins | sample 712P3MmetaG_FD_120478 | JGI IMG/M metagenome (GOLD analysis project Ga0182015, IMG submission 120478) | Permafrost microbial communities from Stordalen Mire, Sweden - 712P3M metaG | ecosystem: Environmental > Terrestrial > Soil > Wetlands > Permafrost | place: Sweden: Stordalen | collected...
CCCGATGGACGTCGAAAGCATCCTCGATGTTGCCATCCAGATCGCCGACGGGCTGGACGCGGCTCACGGAGAAGGAATCGTTCACCGCGACATCAAGCCCGGCAACATCTTTATCACAAAGCGAGGCCACGCCAAGATTCTGGATTTTGGTCTGGCTAAGTTGACACCAAAAAGCAACGGCGCGGAGGCCACGCTTGCAACAAATGCGACTGCTACAGCCGCCGAAGAGAATCTTACAGGCCCGGGCACCGCTGTTGGGACGGTGGCTTACATGTCTCCCGAACAATTGCGTGCCAGAGACTTGGACGTGCGCACGGATTTGTTCTCATTCGGCGTGGTGCTCTATGAGATGGCTACAGGCACATTACCCTTTCGCGGCGAAAGTTCCGCAGTCATCACCGACGCGATTCTCAATCGCGCTCCAGTGCCCGCGGTGCGACTGAATCCCGACCTTCCGTCAAAGCTCGAAGAGATCATCAACAAGGCGTTGGAGAAAGATCCGAATCTCCGCTACCAACACGCCGCCGATTTGCGCAGCGATCTAAAACGTCTCCAGCGAGATACCAGTGCCGGTCACACGCCAGGTTCGAATGCTACGGCTTCAGGTAGTGAAACTGCGCAAGCGCAACCGCAAACTCAACCACCGGGTTCCAGCGCAGCAAGCATCGCGAGCGGTTCCTCCGTGGTCGCTGCCGCGCGCCAGCATAAAATAGGAGTCGGGATCACCACCCTGATTGTGATTCTGCTAATCGCTGTGGCGGCCTATGGTATCTACGCGTTCTTCTCCCGCGCTCGAACTGCTCCGTTTCAAAATTATTCCGTGCAGAAAATTACCGACACCGGAAAAGGCGTGCTGGCCGCGATCTCGCCCGACGGCAAATTTGTCCTGAACGTCGAAGACCAGAACGGCCAGCAGAGCCTGTGGCTGCGGAATGCGCCTAAAGCTGAGAAGTATAAATATGAGTTGGCCGACAGCAACACCCAAGTCATGCCGCCCGGCCCGTTTCGCTACCTCGGCGTGCGATTCTCTCCGGATGGAAATTATCTTTATTTTGTACGCGGAGAAAGCGGCCAGAGGCAGCGTTCCCTGTTTCGCGCGCCGGTGCTGGGCGGCACTGCGCAAAAGCTCATCAGCGGAGTAGATAGCAACATCACGTTTTCTCCCGACGGCGCAAGTTTCGCGTATTCTGCGGCGGACAGCCCCGAGATCGGCAAGTTCCGGCTGGTGGTTCACTCCCTCGAAAGCGGCGAGGAGAAAACGCTGGTCACCGGCGCGATGAATCAATTCCTGGCTGACCCGGCTTGGTCGAACGACGGAAAATTGATCGCCTGCGTAATGATGCAACCGGACGCCAAAGCCCTGAGCGGTGTCGTCGCGGTGGACGCGGTCACCGGTAAACAAAGTATCGTCTCTGGCGTCGTGGGCTATCTGAGTCAACCCGTTTGGCTTCCCGACGGCCGCGGCGTGCTCGCTCTGTTGCGCGATAAAGAAACGAATTTCATCCGCAATCGAATCGTGGACATCCCGTATCCGAGTGGCGTGCTTCGAGCCTTAACCCACGACATAGATGGTTATTCCAGCCTCAGTCTCTCCGCAGACGGAAAGACGCTGACGACCATTCTTGGCGAGGATCACTTTTACCTTTTTGGGACGCCAGCGACGGCCGTGGGCAGCGGTCAAGCCGAGCAACTTACGGCCCATGGGCAGTACTTTGGCTTTTCCTGGACGCCGGACGGGCAAATGATCATCACTCAGGATTACGTTTTGAATCTTTTCAATCCTGAATCACGCAGCAAGACGCCTCTGACAGCGGTGCAACAGGACGTCCTTGCGTTTCAACCCTCCGCGTGCGCCGATGGCCGCTACGTGGTGTTCACGCATGCGGGCCAGACCGCCGAGGCGACATCGACCATCTGGCGCATGAACGCGGATGGCAGCAACCCGAAGCCGCTGAGCGACGGAAAACTGGATCAGTGGGGTTTGTGCTCGCCCGATGAGAAGTGGGTCTATTACCTGGATGCGGCGAATGGCGCATTGAGCAAAGTGCCTTTGGATGGCGGCAAATCCGAGCGGTTCACAAAACTTCCCACACTTACTGATTGTGATATCTCGCCAGACGGCGAGCTCGTAGTGTTTCCGACCATCGCCTCTCCCGGCAGTCCGGTGGTGATGGGTGTGGTGCCCACTGATTCTCCCCAAAGCCCGAAATTTCTGAAAATCGAGCGCCCCATCCGTGCCGCGCCTCGCTTCACTCACGACGGGAAAGGTGTGCTGTATCCTTTTCGCGACAAGGATGCTGACAATCTCTGGCTCCAGCCGCTCGACGGTTCCCCGGGCAAACAAATCACAAATTTTCAATCGGAATTGATCGTTGATTTTCACTGGTCATTCGACGGTAGCAAACTAGCGCTAATCCGCGGCCACACAGATTCCGACGTAGTCCTGATCCGCGATTCGGAGAAGTAACCGTTGCCAAGCAGAAAATAAAATGCTGATCGCTCAGGGCCAGCCTGCATCACCGCAGGTTTCGCAAAGCTTGGCGCGCCTCCGGTATCACCAGCGGCAATGAAGCGAATACGGCAGCGGAAGCCAGAAGGCACCAGGAGCAAAGCGCACGATGCTCGCGCCACTCGGTAACCGTGTATTTCGCCGCGATCACGGCGTCGAATCCAACTTTTGCCGCCAGTGCGATCGGAATAATGGGATCTGTTTTCACGCGTTCCGCCGCTCCCATGGCCGCTAGCGTCATTGTTATCGTATAACTGCCCAGGGCAAGAATAGCGTCGGGCGTCGCCAGCGTCGAATAGGCTCGCGCTGACCCGGTAATATTGTCGGAATCGAGCCGAGCGGAGGGCAACTCCGGAACATGTTTTAATATTCCCATTTGATACAATGCAACCACCGACATCGAAGCGCTCGCTGCAACGAAAAGTCCGAAGACGCTACGCCGCCTGCGTACAGATTGGCTCGAGCCTTGTTGTAGCTCCCGCCCTAGTTTTCTTGCCTTTGATTTGTGGTGCTGTATTAGATCCATCGCTTGCTTCCCAACAACGCAGCGCAACTGAAGGCCGCAAGCGCTAGTCCCGCGGCCGGCATCCAAGTCTTACGATGAGTCGTTTGCCAAAGCTGCGCGCTGTTGCCTCGCGCTCGGTCATCAAAGATCCCATGAGCGCCAAAATCTCCCGGCAAAGGCTCAAAAAGATTGTCGGGCCGATCGGGGCGGACAGGCTCATCGGTTTGCTGTCCGTCATAGCAGGTGCGCGCCAGATAAGCATCGATCAGCCCTGGCGCGACTTTATTACCTTCGATCGCCTTTACCGTCGGACCGCCAACGAATACCTCCCGGCGCTTGTGATGCGCTGCCCAGTAGATGGCTTCCGCCGCCACTTCCGGCTGGAAAATCGGCGGCACCGGTTGAGGATGCCGCGGAAGCTTCGTCCGGCACCAACTGAACTGCGGCGTATTGAGCGCGGGCATTTGCACCATGGTTAAATGAATGCTGCTGTGATCGTGGATCAATTCCGAGCGCAGAGAATCGGTGAAGCCCATGATCGCGTGCTTCGCTCCGCAGTACGGCGCTTGCAATGGAATCGATCGGTACGCCAGCGCCGAACCTACCTGCACGATGCATCCGTAGTCGCGAGGGTTCATGCGCTTGAGCGCCGCCATCGTGCCGTAGACGGTTCCGAGGTAGGTGACCTCCGTGGCTCGCTTGTACTCAGCGGGGCTGATTTCTTTCAGCGGTGCAAACACCGTCGTCATTGCGTTGTTTACCCAGACGTCGATGGGTCCAAACTCTTTCTCAACTTTGTCAGCGGCCGCTTCCACTTCTTCGGCATGAGCTACGTCCGTGGGAATCGCTATCGCCTCGCCTCCAGCCGTTTCCACGTCGTGCCGAGTCGCCTCCAATCCCTCTTTTCCCCGCGCGAGCAACCCTATTCGTGCGCCGCGTTCGGCAAAAGCGCGGGCCGTCGCCCGCCCCACTCCGGCCGATGCGCCGGTTATGACTACTACTTCTTTCCTGCTGCCGTTTTGCGATGACATATGAACACCTCTCTTATTTTTTATTGGTATATGAAATCGCGGTATGTCACTTAAGTCGTGGCACGCCCTTGCCCCAAGTGTCTGGAGGCGACATGTCATAGCGAATGCTTGGCGTCTCCATGTCGCGGGTCGATTTCGAAAAAATTGCAGTGCCTTGCGAAATGAGATAGTCAGCAGTACGCGCCGCGAGAGCCTGAATCGTCAATCCCGGATTTGCCGAGCCTTGCGTGGGCAAGATACTGCCGTCGCAAACAAAAAGATTTGACACGTCATGTGTACGGCCAAATTTGTCTACTATCGAGGTACGCGGGTCGTTTCCCATGCGGGCGCCTCCGACCAGATGCGCATAGCGCGCTTCCTGAACCACTTCTTCCGCTCCCGCTGCGTACATCACTTCCATCACTTTGTTTTTTCCAAACTCAATCACCTTTTTATCGTTGTCGTGAAGATTGAAAGTCACCTTTGCAACCGGAATCCCGCGGTGATCTCTTTCCGCGGAGAGTTCAACGCGATTGTCGTCCCACGGGAGTATTTCGCTCAGCAGTGCAATCGCTCCCCAGTGGTTGTAATCCATCATCAGTTGGCGCATGCCCCAGCCCCAGGCGCCTTTGGCCACCATCATCTGCCGCGCGAATGCAATCGGCAGCGGGCCTACGGTTTGAATGGCAAATCCGCGAGCGAATCCGCGCTTGGGATCGGTCTCATAAAATTCCTCGGTCATTGCATGAGCAGGCGGAGCTTTGTACATGCGCACGAGTTCTTTGAACCTTCCCAGAACCACATTGCCGCCTTGTGCCATGAGGTAGTGGCCGAGCGTTCCGCTGGAATTTGCGAGGCCATGTTCATGGCCCGGACATGCTGAATTAAGCAACAATCGCGGGGATTCGATGGCGTAGCCGCAGACGATTACCGCTTTCGCCCTTTGCTGCTTTTCACGTCCCTGCGAATCGAAATACGTAACGCCGGTGACTCGCCCGTCTTTACCAAGATTGATTCGCGATGCCATCGAGTGATCGCGGATTTCCGCGTGGTGTTCGATGGCGTCCGGGACGTGAGAAATCAGCGTGCTTTGTTTCGCTCCAACCTTGCAGCCCTGAATGCAGAAACCGCGATAAATGCAATGCGGCCGCTCGCCGTGTGAGCCGGCGAGAATCGCCACCGGACCGCCGATGCTCACGCCGATCCCCAATTTCGTACACCCCTTGATCAAAATATCGCCGCATCCGCCCATGGGATGTGGTCCATAGGGATAGCCGTGCGGATGGCCCCACGGAAAATAAGGCGGGCCCGATACAGGAATTTCTCTTTCAAGCAGCTCGTAGTAGGGCTTCAGGTCTTCGTAGCAGATAGGCCAGTCGGCGCCAACTCCGTCTTCGCTATAAACACGAAAATCCGACGGATGAAATCGCGGTGTGAAGCCGGCCCAATGGACCGATCCTCCCCCAACTCCACGTCCGCTGTTATTGGCTCCCAGGGCCAGCGGATCTTTTCCGCCAGTGATGCGCAGATCGTTCCAGTAAAGCTGATGAGAGCCCGCCTCATCGCTCACCCAATCACGCTCGGTATCCCAGAAAGGTCCTGCTTCCAGTCCGACGACGCTAAACCCAGCACGTGACAACCGCTGCAACAGAACTCCGCCGGCCGATCCCACACCCACCAGGCAATAGTCCACTTGCTCTTCATTACGATAACGGCGCATCGGAAACTCGAGGCGTTGCATCGCGCCCAGCATGTGCGGCTCGTGAGGTGACGTTTCAAATTCTCCGAAAAGAGGCTCTTTCAATGCGTGCCTCCTTGTCCGGGACTTCCTTTGTGTTCGGGCGAGCCGCCCACGTGCGTGTACTTTGCCGATGGCGAGCCCTCAGGAGCTGCCCATTCATATCGTTTTTCGTGCACTTCCCACGGCTCCGGTTCTCCACCTTCAAGGCGCATGTAACCGCGCGGGTACGCAGGCCCGCCGAATCCAATTTCATCCCACGCGTAAGGATGCGCGTAGTATGTGCCAACGACATCCGAGACGAGCAAAAGCCAAAAACGACTAACCGGCATCTTTTCCCATATAGCGTGAGCCGCCGGCGGTTGGCCATCATGTATGGTCGCGAGGACAGATTCCTGTTCAAGTGGGCTTAGATTCAAGAATGACTTGCCGTAAATGTGTTGAGCAATTTCTTCAATCGCTTTCAGCCCGAGGCGGTGCGCTTCCTGATCCGAAGGCATATGCTCGTAGCGATAGCCATCGAGGCGGTCTTTGTGCAAGCGCTCGTCGATTGCATTCACGATGGGAATTTTGTGGGATTCGTCGCGGTCACTCTGTGGCAGGATTCGTTCGCATACCGCAGCCATCAGAGTGGCTTCTTCGGGATTAAAAAATCGAATCGGCGGAATTTGTTCGACTCTCTCGAGAACGACTTTACGCGTAGCCTCGTCCCAAAACGCTTTCTGGCTCATCGTTTTGAATTTCGGATAGTAACCAGGTTGTGTCCGCGCCTGTAACGGTTTGCCCGTTTTTAGATCTATCGGCCCTCCATCGCGCTCGGACCGCGACATCTAACGCTCCCTTCGAAACATGCTGGCCAGCAGCCCAAGAAACCCGCATGCCGCAAATAGCAGCGGCGCGAAAACGGGTGGCCCGTACATAATGTTATAAAGAGGACGTTTTAATCCGCCCGGGCGACGCGTGACGCCACGCGCGTGATAAAAAAACCCGACTGCCCCATTGGCAAGAGCAAGCGTGGAAGCCGCGGGCAACAATTTCTTGGCCGCTAGCGGGCTTTTGACCGCACCGAGGGCCGCTGCGATCAGAAATGCGGCAGTTGCGACTGGGGTCCACTGGACTTTATACTTGAAATTGTTTTTGTAATGCGAGTACAGGGCTTCGATGCCGCTGAAAAATGCGGAAGCGGCGGTCGCAAATGCGAGATGGCGTTGAAAATGGCCCTCGCGCAGTTCCTGCACCATGGTGATTTCGTGGCTGCGCAATCTTTGCGGCAGCAATTTCGTTCCGTTCGAAACTGAACGGTCGCCGCAAGGTTGCGAGGAATCCTCACGCCGCAGAAACGAGGCAATCAGACCCAAATATGCACTCGTTCCGAACAGCAGAGGGGCGAACAGTGGCGGACCCATAACGATATTGAAAATCGGTATCCGCCACCCGCCAGGCTTGCGTTGGATTCCGCGAATGTGAAATCCGAAACCTATCGCGCAGTCAGCGAGTGTAATCGCGGCCACGGGACGCAAAAGCGTTCGCGCCGCCCGCCGGCTGAATACAGCGGAAATTCCGCTCAAGAAAAGGACGCCGCTGAGGATCACCGGCGTGTACATGATGCGCTGACCGTAACTCCCGCGGTAATGCTCGTAGGCGACTTCGAGACCCGCGATCCCGCTGGAAAGTCCCACGATTAAAGCCAAGCTGCGCTGAAATTGACCCTCTCGAATATGGTGGACGATCTCGTGTTCCTTACTCTTCAACTCAGGGACAATTCGACCCGGACTTGATGGTTCTTCTTCAATCGCCGCTGAGCGCTTCATCCCAACCCCATAGTGATCGCGAGCGTACTTCTATTTGTGTTGCTTGGCCTAGACCACTTCACGAATCTTGTCTTCGAAAACAGTTTTGATAATTTTCCAGCTGTCTTTCTGACCTCTGGTAAGAGCTTCAGCGAATTTAAGTGCTTGTTCGGAACTGATGTTGCCGGGCAGCGGGGGTTCGTTCGGATCTACCACAGCCTGAACGACGGCTGGCCCTTGATGTTCGAGCGCTTCTCGAAGAATCGATTCCGCCTGTTCAGGATCTTCAATGGTGTAGCCAGCGGCTCCGCATGCCTTAGCGACAGCTGCAAAATCTATGGGTTCAAGTTCGACTCCATATTGGGGATTTCCCTCCATCACCATCTGTTCCCACTTGATTTGACCCAGAACGTTATTCTTGATGACGACCACTTTTACCGGAAGTTTGTACTTCACCAGCGTGGCAAGCTCGCCCATTAGCATCGTCAGCCCGCCGTCGCCGACGATGCAGACGACCTGCCGTCCCGGGAAAGCCACGGCTGCGCCTACGCTGTACGGAAGTCCGTTGGCCATAGTTGCTAGCGAGCCGGAAAGTGAAAATTTCATATCACCGCGCATTTCAATATATCGAGCGCTCCAGGTGGCGATCGTGCCGCTATCCGATGACACGATGGCATCGTCATCGAGCAACTTGTTCAGGTGCCATGTAACAACCTGCGGCTTCATGGGCTTGTCTTTTCGTGTGCCGCGCACCTCCATCAGCTTGTTCCAACTCTTCATATTTTTCTGGGCTTTGCTCAGGAACCCTTGATCCTTCTTTTTCTTGATAAGAGGCAGCAGTGAGCGCAACACGCAACGGCATTCTCCGATTAGTCCAACATCTACGGGATGGCGCAAGCCGATGCGCGTTGGATCGATGTCAATCTGCACCGTTTTGGCTCGGCCGGGCTTGGGATAGAACTCCATATAAGGGAATCCACTCCCGGCAATGATTAATGTTTCGCATTCGCGTAAGGCTTCTTGCGAAGGAGCTGTACCCAACAGACCGATTCCGCCGGTCGTGTATGGACTTCTATCGGGCACCACAGCCTTACCCAGCAGCGGCTTGATAATCGGGCCGGCCACCTTCTCGGCAAGCTGCAAGATTTCCGCACGTGCCTTCAGACATCCCGCCCCCGCGAGAATTGCGACCTTGGAGCCGCGATTAATTAACTCGGCAGCTTCTTCCAACGTTTCCTGCGACGGCAACGGATGCGACGCTGCATATACATCGGCGCTGTGTTTCGGAACGTTGGCTTTCGAGCGCTCCTCATCGTCGGAGGTCCAATCCTGAATATCTTTTGGAATTGTGATGTGACTGACAGCGCGACGCGTCAGTGAGGTCTTTATGGCTTCATCTACGACGTTATTCACGTGACCGGGGCCCATAATGCGCTGGTTAAATTCCGCGACGTCCATGTAGAGCTTGTCCAAATCCACGTCCTGCTGATAATGCGTGCCGATCAAGTCGTGGAAAGTATGTCCCGTAATAGCGAGCACTGGTTGCCCGTCACACTTTGCGTCGTAGAGCCCGTTTAGCAGATGGATTCCACCAGGTCCCGAAGTCGCAATACAAACTCCGAGCCGGCCTGAGTACTTGGCGTAACCGCACGCCGCAAATGCAGCGGCTTCTTCGTGTCTCACCTGAATGAACTTGATGTGCTCTTGATGAGTACGCAGCGCTTCGAAAATTCCGTTCACTCCATCACCCGGGAATCCAAAAATCGTATCTACATCCCAGCTGATGAGACGCTCGACTAATAAGTCGGCTACGGTCTTAGCCATGAAAATTTCCCCCTCTAACCATTTATATAATTGCGATCCGTCGTGTCCGGCTCGCCAGTCGAGACGGCTGCTCGAGTCGAGTTGTGATGCGTGGAATCACAACTTCTCGCAACCAGACTTTGCGCATCCGATTGGAAGTCGGTGAGTAGTTCGCAACCGGATCTCGTGACGGCCACCATGTCGCAATGCCGCACGCCACCGTATCCTTCGATGTAAACCGCCGGCTCGACATTGAAAACCATGCCTTCCTGAAGCCGTTCTGCGGAACCGCAGTGAATGCTCGGGACGCTGTAAACACTCATCGGTGAGAATCCAACGCCATGACCGGTACCGTGCTTGAGATATTCGCCCAGCCCGAATTCCTGAATTACTTCTCGCGCTGCGGAATCTACTTCGTCCGCTCGCACCCCGGGCTTGATCGATTCGAACGCGGCCGCGCGCGATGCCAGAACTGCCGCATGCAGGTGCGACTGCTGCCCGTCCGGAGTTTGCAGCGTGTAAGTGCGTGTGATGTCGGTCCAAAAGCCGTCCACGTACGAATTGCAATGGATCATCACCAGATCGTTTCGTTCCAGGGTGCGGGATCGTGTGCGTGCATATGCCGCGGACCCTTTGGCTGAATTCGGCCCGGACATGCAAAACGCGAAACCATCGCATCTTTGGATCGAAGAACTAAGAAACTTTTTTTCGCTCAGAGGCGCACGAAAAAGTCCGGCTACTTCTCGCTCATCCATTCCCGCACGAATCCGTGGTGCAACGAGTTCGTAGGCCTTCTTTGCGATGCGGCAAGCCTGACGGATTTTTTCAAGTTCGTGCCGAGTCTTGACGCTTTTCAAATCGCGGATCCAGTTGTCGATGGGTATGAGCCTGGCGGCCGGAACCAATTCGCCAAGCACATTCGGCAGACTATCGCCGTATAAATGCATGGCCAGATAGGAAGCTGCTTGAGAACTTGCGCCGGATTCAACGCCGATTGAGCCATCTGCGAGCTTCAAATCGTTCACAATTCGCGCCAACTGCGGCTTGATAGCTTCGGGAATAGTTCGCATCTCGTTCAACGTTTCCGGAACAAATGTCTTGATCGAATCAGCAAAACTGTCCCTTGCGAGCTCTTCTTCGTCTTCCGGAACCAGCAGCACGGTTGGACCGTTGCCAACACAAATCGCGATGCTGGTGCCGACCACCGGCCAATAACCAGTCAACAGGAGCACGTTAGAAGGAAGAGCACACACCACCGCGGCCATCTTCGCGTTTCGCAAAGCGTGCTGGACCTGGGATTGTCGCTCGGAATTTATGGCCATATCCTAGGCTGCATAACGTTCTGCATCAGCTTTCTTAAATTCAAGGCCCATACCAGGCCGCGATAGATCCGGATGTAATCGGCCATCGACGGGCCTGACGACTCCATCGAAGAACATGTTCTCGATGCGGACATGGTCGTGAAAATATTCAATGTTGCGAAGACGTGAGAGCGCGCAGCAGGGATGGAGGTGCAACGAAGGAGACGTATGTGCGGACATCGGCATATTCGCGGCGTCGCACAGTGCTCCGACGCGTAGGAATTCGCTGATGCCGGCGCAGCGCGACGCATCCGCCTGTTGCACGTCGACAGCGCCCGCATCCAGCATGCGTTTGAAGTAAAAAAGGTCGTAGCCGTACTCGCCGGCGGCTATATCCATCTGCGCAGGCGCGAGGTCGCGAATTAAATGCAAGCCTTCCAGATCATCGGACGTCACCGGCTCTTCGAACCAGCTCACACCGAATTGCTCGAATTGCTCAGCGAGATGCAGAGCTTGTTTGCGCGAGTAGGCGCCGTTGGCGTCAACGTACAAGGAAGTATCCTTCCCGATCGCCTCGCGGGCGGCCTTCACCCGTGCCACGTCCTGCTTCGGCTCTCGGCCGATCTTCATCTTCACGCTCTTGATGCCTTGCTCAGCCCAGCCGCCGAGTTGCTTCTGCAGCTGTGCGATTGAATAGGAAGTGAATCCGCCGCTTCCGTAAATTTCCACGCCGGACTGCTCTGCTCCGAGCAATGAAACCAGGGGCAAGTCCAATAATTTCGCCTTCAAATCCCACAAAGCCGAGTCCACCGCTGCAATGGCCATCGAGCACACACCCGGCCGCCCCAGATTGCGGATGGCATGCCTCATATCCGACCAGCACCTTGGAATGTCGATCGCGTTCTTTCCGCGCACAAGCGGAATCAAAGTGTTCCTGATTAGTTCTGCTGTAGGGGAGTTCGCGTAGGTATACCCAACCCCGGTTTTGTCGTCAGCTTGCGCGCGCACCAAGACGAATGTCGTCTTATCCCACTTGAGTGTTCCGTCGGACTCAGGGAAATCGGTCGGCACGGAGTACGCAGCCACCGACAGTTCTCGAATCGGCAAATGCTCGCTGGGCGTCGATTTCTCCGGTTTGTTGACAGGGACCATATTGCGAGAATTCCGCGACCCGACTAGAGTCATTGGATATTATCCCGTCGTTGATACTGAAGTTCAGGCGGGGCTTTAACCACTGACATCAACTAGACTTTATTTATTCAGTAACCGTTTGAACTTTACTGCACTGAGCAATTTGCTTGCATCGGGTAATAGGTGTATTTACCGAAGGAAGTCGCATAATTTTCACGGTGTGAATCCTCGAGTAACGGTTCGCCGGTGATAAAGTACAAGTTAGTGTACGCTCGTGCCAATCGCTGGATGTAACGCGGCCCCGATCACGATAAAACAGGAAAGAGGGGAGAACTGACTCAGTTATTGTTCAGGATCCAGGCTCTCCCCTCTACAACTGCGGAATCACCTTCGCGTTCCCTAGAGTTTTCAATGAAAGCGCGAAGGCTAAGATTTACCTTACGACCTAGCCGTTTCCGTTCCTGAATAACGGTCGAGTTCGCGGACCAGATGGTGAGCTGGATCGGGAACCGCAACTTTGCCGCTAAGGATATCGTGCCGGCTTACATCTTCACCGTACATCGAATGATCCCCGCTTTTGTCTGCCATTACCACGGCTCCATCGAGACTGACGCCCCCGAAAATCCCATGCGTTCGCGAATACGAAAGAATTTCCGCATGCATTTCAATGTCGGTCCCAGCTGCCGCGTCCCGGCCGACGGGGCCAGCTGCTACTGACGCGTCGCCACCCAGTTTAAATTTGTCGCCGAGCAGCCTTTGCAGCGCATGCTCATTCATAAAAAGCAGCACTAGATCGGTCGAAGAACCTCCCACCTGGTAGCCCACGCTCCCTCCGTCAATAGCTACGAACATCGGAGCGCTTCAGCCTTCAGCAGTACGACAGGCCGCAACTCCTCTTCCGTAGCTACCCCGAAGATAAAAGCGAATTTCACATCGCCCGGAATGATCGCGATGCATTTAGCACGATGCAGAAGGTCGTGCGGAATTCCTTTATCTGGGGTGTCCATAATTTCTTTGAATACCCGTGCTGATCTGCCGATTCGGTTGACATCGTCTTCACGATCCGAAGCTTTGGCTGTCGGAAGGATAAGCACCGCAGTTAGCAAAGCCACAATAATAAAAATTCTCGTTGCGATTCTTCCTTCTATTCAAATTTATTTACTCATCCACATGGATCCTAAGCTGCCCAGATATCAGTAAACAGTTGCGAATGGTATGGCCCCGGTAGAGATCGCATTGGTCTTTTGTATTCAAACAGCTCGGCCTGGTCCGTTAGCCAAGAGTTAGAACACCTACTCATCTAGACCGGGCAAACTAAGGTCGCAATCCATTATTAACTGTAGATTTGAATCACAACACGTGTTCATCCGTAAAACGCTGAAAGCGTTGTAAATATCGTGTTACGATACGTCTGCATATTCGTGATCGCAGCCTGTCTGTGCGCAGTCGAGACTTAAGGCAAAGTGGCCGGCGGAGGTTTCAGAGTAGAAGGTGTGAAATGTCGAACGATTTCAGGCTGAGACTGCATCGGAGCGATTACCAATATCCGGTCACCAGGTTGTAGAACCGTTTCCGGCCGAGCGACCAGTGCTGACTTGCCGCGCAACACGGCTACGATCTTTGCGTCCGCCACCGGGCCGCTCACATTACGCGACTGTATCTGCTTACCAACCCAGGGACTATCGGGCCGAAGGGCGCCAGCCATTAATTGCGAACCGTTTGCAAGATCCAAAGCGACCCCGGACTGCAAGAGGGTTGAGAGATGCACATGATTCACTTGGGGCGGTAACGAGATTTTTCCCTGTTCCAATAGTCGTATTGCGAGTCGGACATTTTCATCCCGATGCGCCGGCGAGTCTGCTCGTCCGGCAACTTGAGCTTCGTACAAGCTGCTGTACTTGAAAAGCGACGATAGATTGATTTGAATCAAATAGCTCAGCATCACCGCCAATCCCGCGGGAACCAGAAGCTGGTAGCCGCCGGTCATCTCCGCAACCATCAACAATGTCGCGATGGGAACGCGTGCCGCTCCGCCAAAAACCGCAGCCATTCCGACCACCACCAGGCCCGCGTAAGCATGATGAAAGATTCCCGCAATAACCCCGCCGAGCATGGCTCCCACAAAAAGACTAGGCGCGAAGACGCCGCCCGATCCGCCTGACGAAACGGTTAGAGACAGGGCCGCAATTTTTGCGACAAGAAGGACAAGAACCAGATGCAACGCGAGGTGACCGTCAATGGCCTCTTGAATCCAGCCGTAGCCCCCACCGAGGACCTGCGGAATTCGGATAGCCAACAATCCCAGGCCCAAACCTCCGATCGCTGGCTTGATCCACGGCGGAACCGGGAGGGCGTTGAAGGCATCTCTGGTACGGTAAAAAACTTCTGGCAGAATTGTAGCGACGACCCCGCTAGCGGCGCCTAATAAGACGTACCAGCCATATTCTCGCAAGCCTGTCGCAACTAAGTTGGAACGAACCTGGAATAAGGAGTGCCATCCGACGAACCAACCGTTTACAGCATAGGCAACAATTGCCGCGAGCATGCAGTACATCAGCGCGTCTGATTCGAAGTCCATGCCGCCATACAAAACTTCGACTGCGAAAATGGCCGTCCCGATTGGCGAGCGAAATATAGCGGAGAGACCGGCGGCCATCCCCATCAGGACCAGCAATCGCCTTTCCCTTTCCGGACGATGGAGCAGTGACGCATAAACCGATCCAAAACCGGCTGCTATCAGTGCCGTTGGCCCTTCCCGACCTGCCGATCCTCCCGAGCCGATCGTAATCGCGGAAGCCACCATCTTCACCGGTGCGACGCGTGCCCGAAGCACGGAGCCAGTCCAGTGGACTGCCTTTACAACAGTGTCTGTGCCGTGACCTTCCGTTTCGGGCGCCAGCCCGTAAACCAGTGCGCCAGATATCAGTCCCCCCAAAGTGGTGGCGACAGGAATGAGCCACAATCCGTGGGGGCCGATAACTTGTCTAAGGACTCCACCTTCTTCAGGAAGTCCCGGCGGGCGATAACCGGCAAGCCAGGTTAGAAAGAAATGCTCGGAAAGACGCAGCATCCACATGAAGAGCTGCGCGCTTAACCCGCCAACAACACCCAGGAGAACTGAGTCAAGAAGAAGTCGCGGCTTGTCTCCGCCCCTCATCTTAACTTTGTATCACTTTTATGAATCGGCTCACAATCATAGGAGGACGGTATTCCCGTAGCAGCGGGACACATACGAATTCCAAACATATTTTTACCGACGGCAGTTCGCGAAGTAAAATTATCCTAGATCCAGTTCAATCGGGAGCACCGAGCGGGGATCGATTATGGAAAAAAATGTCGTTCACCTGCGGAGAACGAAGGATCTAAACCAATACACGATTGCCGCAACGGATACGGATATCGGCAAACTGCATGACTTCTACTTTGACGATGAGCACTGGACCATACGTTTTATCGTTGTAGCGACTGGCATCATCCTCTCGGGGAGAAAAGTCCTGATCTCTCCACTGGCACTGCGACATCCCGCGTGGAGCCCGTTGCACGTCAACGTGAATTTGACATGGAAACAAGTCCAGAGCAGTCCCGGCATTGATCTCCATAAGCCCGTTTCTCGCCGCCGCGAGGCTGAACACCACAACCATTATGGATGGCCACATTATTGGGGAAGCAAAGGCGTTTGGGGTTCATGTTCGAATCCGAAGGCGCTGGTGGAAATGGCGGGCGCGGCATCGCACACTGAGACGAAAGATTTATCCGATGAAATGCATCTGCGAAGTACGCGCGAAGTAACCGGATACCACATTGAAGCAACTGACGGTGAAATCGGCCACTTGGAAGATTTTCTATTTGATGGCGAGACTTGGGAAATTCGATACGCGATCATTGACACCAAGAATTGGTGGCCTGGCAAGAAGATCCTCCTGCGGCCTCAGTGGATCAAGCGCGTGAGTTGGGCGGAGCGGGAAGTCTATATAAAAATGTCCCGCGAGGAAATCCAAGAGAGCCCTGAATGGGATCCGAATCGGGCTATCAGCCGCGACTACGAACTACGCCTCCATAAGCATTACGGCTACGCGCCATATTGGACCGCTGAGAAATAGGAGCATTAAAGATAAGAAGCCATTGGGCGCATCCCCACCTGAGATTCCTAAGCCGGGGCCGTTAAGACTTCCTGCCGCTGTGAGAAGACGCCGGCTCGATTTCGGTTAAGCCTGAGACCATCGATACCATCAGTACCAGCATTGTGGCGTTTATAGCCGAGCCGGCGGTGAGTTCAGCCTTTCGCTGATCGCAAGCCTATCGACTGGGCCTTCGTGCAGGTATCAACTGCGGCTTCCGCCACATCCAGTCTTGTCGACCGTGCTCCCACTGGCCCCGACGGCACCAATCACTCTGCCAGCGTTATCCTTTAAGGGTATGCCGCCACCGAAAGTAATCAGACCTCCGTTGCTGTGTTCAATTCCGTAGAGCGGTTCGCCTGGTTGTGACATCTTTCCAAGCTTCGCGCTCTCCATATCGAAAAGGCACGCAGTCCGGGCTTTGCGAATGGCGATATCAATGCTGCCGATCCACGCTCCATCCATGCGCACAAATGCCTTCAGGTTGCCGCCGCCGTCCACCACGGCAATGTCTTCCTTAATCTCCAATTCTTCAGCTTTGCTTTTTGCAGCCTGCAAAATCTTTTCTGCGATATCTAATGTGAGTGCTTCTTCCATCTTGTTTCTCCTTGGCATTGTTTTGTATGAGTCATAACTGCATAAATTCAATTAAACTCTTTTGAACCACTTCTTGTTACTACTGCAGTTGGCGCAAGTAGCTGACCAGCGAACGAATTTGCTCCCCGTCGAATTGGGTGATGTTTGGCATCATGCATCCCGGTTTGAGCGACTGTGCTGACGTCACCCAGGCCTCCAGATTCGCATCATTGTTCGGCAGCATATTCCCCTCGATGGCTCGGCGCGACCCTATGTGGGTTAAATCCGGTCCAACGCGCCCTTGCGCCGAAGTTCCGCGAATCGTGTGACAAAATTCGCAGGGTTTTTCGAAGAAAATATTTTGTCCCTCGAGCCCGTCGCTTGCGTATTTCTGGAGCTCGATCGGCAGTGGGGTACGCATTTCCGACCTCACAGGGCCAATGGAAGGGCTGCAATTTAGTTCTCACGGACAGAGCCGTTCTAGAGAGTTCGGCAGCGAACTAACGTGTATCTGCTGGCGAACCCTCGCATCCCGACTCGCCATGATTAGGAATGGAGCGACTCATGAAACGCACGAACAAAATGGCTTCCCGCCTTAGTGCTCTCTCTTCTTCTCGCACTATTGGCATCGCCTTGTATGTGTCGGCGGCGGTGGATCGGCGAGCGAATCCGAGAAAGACGTGCCCGACCCGCAAAAAAAAATCTATTAGCCGATGCGGTTTTCAAAAGTAGTGCGGACACTTGCGCCGCATCGGCGCAAATAACGCGCTCGAGACCTAGTAGTCCGGACGGCGGAGGCGTTTGTGGCATTTTGATCATGACAACGGCCACGGTTTGACTACCTCTTAAGTCTGGAGTAGCATCCACAGTCATCAAAAATGACGCTCGCATCAATAGTCGTGAGTTGGATATACATGCGAGTGATAGACGGTTCAGTTCATTAGGATGTCTGGATCGGGCCGCGTGCTCACGACGATCGCAGGTTGAAAGTGATTGCGACGTAAGAGAAAAAGGACGGCTCTTTATGAGACGACAGACGAGAAGTATCTTGTTGCGTTTTGTGCCCGCATTTGTCATTGGCATTACCATCCTAAGCCTTCCCCTCTCTGTCCGAGCCCAAAGCCGAGCCCGCAAAATCTTTAAGGACAATTGCGTCGTATGCCATGGGGCGGATGGCACTGGTAACACACCCAAGGGCAAAGCTCTCGGAGCTGCGGATCTCAAGTCAGACGAAGTGCAGAAGCAATCCGATGAGGAGCTCGCTACCGTTATTGCCAAGGGACGAGGGAGTATGCCGGCATTCGCCGACAAGCTCTCTCAGGAGGCCGTCAATTCACTTATCGCCTACATTCGCCGGTTACCGAAGAAATAGTTGTACAAATTATTGTAAAAAAATGTTTATTGACGATCCGGCGGTTTTCTATACCGTCTAGATTTCGCTAACGGGAGAACTCCATGAGCGGAGGGGCAACAGACTCCGGAAGGGCGTCGGGAGAAGAATCTGCCGCGGCGGGATTACCCTCTCGGCCACGGCGGTCCTTTCTGGGCGCTCTGCTCGGCTTAGGTTCAGTTTGTGTCGGCGCGTTGCTCTCTGTGCCATTAATCCGCTTCGCTCTTTTTCCCCTATTGCGGCGTACTACGCAACTCAAACCCTCGCCAGTGGGCCCGCAAAGCGATTTTTCATCCTTGAATGTGCCTCGCGCGCGAACCATTCAGGTGGAGCAGCTTGACGGCTGGCGCAAAACGATTTCAGAGAAGTTAGTTTACGTAACGAAAGATGACCACGGGAAATTGTGCGTTTTGTCCTCGATATGCCCTCACCTGGGTTGCACAGTACCGTGGGTCAGCGACAAGGACGAATTTATCTGCCCATGCCACGGGAGCGTTTTCGCTCCGGATGGAGCGCGCGTCAGTGGGCCAGTACTCCGGGGAATGGATAGCCTTGCAACAACCGTTCAAGGAGGCCAGTTGCTGGTGCGTTTTCAGTATTTTCGCCAACTTGTTGCTTACAAAGAGGTCGTGGGCTGAAGAAGGACTCATCGAAATGCATTCAATGGATCCTGACGAAAATAGCCCTTCGCAACATCCCCAAACTGGTTTTTGGGCATGGCTCAATCGCCGAACTGGCTTGGACGATGTGCTCCGGACGGCCTTGGACGAACCCATTCCTGGCGGAGCCCGCCTCGCTTACATATTTGGATCCGGACTCTTGTTTATTTTTATTTCGCAAGTCATCACCGGCGTATTCCTCGCGCTTTACTACGTCCCTTCGGCCGATCAAGCGCACACTACAGTCGCCTATATCACCAAGGTTGTTACAGCCGGATCCTTTCTTCGCAGTCTTCACTCCTACGGCGCTAGTGCCATCGTCATCGTTTTGCTGCTTCACTTGTCGCAGGCCTATATTTACGGCGCCTACAAAGGACGGCGCGAACTGCTTTGGATTTCGGGCTGCGCGCTCCTCGGACTCGTGTTGGCCATGGCTTTTACCGGTTACTTGCTTCCATGGGACCAGAGATCGTACTTCGCCACCGCCGTGGGCACCAACGCGATCGGCGAGGTACCGCTGATTGGTGAAATACTTACGCGGCTCGTGCGCGGTGGCACTGAAATGGGCACGCTCACCGTCTCACGATTCTTCGTAGCTCATGTTTTCCTGATTCCGGCCTGCATCTTTGGTCTTGTGGCTGCCCATATTTTTCTGTTCCGTAAGGCTGGCCCGGCAGGTCCTGTCATTGAAAATCCATACGAACCAAAGTTGGAATCGGAACCCTTCTACCCACGGCAGGTGCTGATGGACCTCTCTCTCACAGCTCTGCTCCTAATTGCGCTTGGAGTTTTGGCTTTCTTTGTGACCGTGCCGCTCGGGCCCGCAGCGGACCCCGCTAACGCACAATACGTCCCGCGACCGGACTGGTATTACCTTCCAATTTTTCAGTGGTTGAAGTATTGGCATGGATCGGCTTCGGTAATCGGCATCCTTATCATTCCCACGATCCTTGTCATCGCCGTCGTCATTCTGCCTTTTCTGGATCGCAGCGTCGAGCGCCGCCCGTGGAAACGCCCAGCGGCAATGGGAGCGTATGCATTCGTGATGTTTGGGCTGATAGGGTTAGGGTTCCTTAGCGTGTATCAGGATCGGCACGATCCCAGCGTTGCGCAACAACTCGCCAAACAAAAAATTGAAGAACAGGAATACATGCGCAAGCCATTCGAGCCCCAGCTTTCTAGTGCGTCATTGGCTGCCGCGAACGTGGCATTGTCCGATCCGCTTTCTGCAAAAGGAAAAAAGATCTTCGAGACGTATTCATGCCATTCGTGCCACGGCGATGGTGGTGTCGGCACGGCTGCTGCTCCTGCCCTCATCGGCATTTCCGCAAAATTTAATGCCGATCAGCTCGCCGCGCTATTCAAGCATCCCACTGCAAAGATGACTGCGGGCGGTATGCCCTCAGTAGATTCCCCGCCAGATGAGATCAAGGCACTAATAGCTTATCTCGAGATTCTCAAGTAGGGGGCAGTAGTGCGGAGACGTCTACGCAGCAAATTGGGTGAGTTGTTCGGAGCTTACAGTTTCTGCCGCGCCGTGGACCCGGAGAGCGCTCGACCGAGTGCCGGAATTCAATCGTTTCAAAGGAGACATCGAGATGAAACCAAGTACTGACAATGAGGTCGCAGGCAAGTTTCACGAAGCGAAGGGAAAGATTAAGGAAAAAGTGGGCAAACTCACGAACGCCCCCAACTTAGAGGCCGAAGGAATCGGCGAGAACATAGGCGGGAAGGTCCAGAAGAAAATTGGCCAGGTGCAGAAAGTCGTCGAAAACCCCTGATGAGACTGAACTGATTCACACAGCGATTCCCGCGACAAACTGGCGGCATGATGTGTTGACGCTAAGTAAAAATGGCAAGAAAGAAATCGGCAACACGACGCGCGCCAGTGTCGAAAAGGAAATGGCGAAGCCGCGTATGGCCAGATCCGCAAGAATAGCGGAACTAAATCTAGATACTGCGCGAGTTCGAGAACAGCCAAGTACCACGGTGCTCGGGACCGTCGACAAAATCATCCCGTCTCCACGTCCGAGCCTACCGGAAAAAGCGCAGATTGCAGTTGACGGCGCCGACCATCGGCACCGTTATCTCCGGATTGAAAGCACGTTAACTGACGAGCATGGCGATGATGTAAAGCTCAAGAAGGGCGCTCACGTTGA
>Ga0182015_10002745_pt1 | contig 20685 bp, 24 predicted proteins | sample 712P3MmetaG_FD_120478 | JGI IMG/M metagenome (GOLD analysis project Ga0182015, IMG submission 120478) | Permafrost microbial communities from Stordalen Mire, Sweden - 712P3M metaG | ecosystem: Environmental > Terrestrial > Soil > Wetlands > Permafrost | place: Sweden: Stordalen | collected...
CGGTCCATCACGGCTAGCGTGCCGAGGGCGTGGTTATCAACGGTTATCAGCGGTGTCCCGGCGTAGAATCGAATACCGTTTTGCTTCACCAAGAAACCGCTCATGAATCTTTGGTCAGAGATTGGATCGGGGACAATCAGGACATTGGATTGTAAGATTGCATGGGCGCAGAACGAGTCGTCTCGCGGAATCTCATCTAATTCAAGGCCGACTTTGGCCTTAAACCATACCCTTTGCTCGTCGATGAAAGCGATGACGGCGACCGGCGCATCGCACATGGTAACGGCTAGATAAGCGATGTCGTCGAACTCCCGCTCGCAGGAAGTTCCCAGAATACGAAAGCTGCGAAGACTTTCGAGACGGGAGTCTTCATTTTCTGGCAGTGGCAACTTCACTAACCCTCCCAGCAAAATAACCTCTTGCTTCCTTTAACAGCAGTCGTGTGTCGAAAGCGCACGAGCATTAACCCTGTCTCGCAGAGTGACAGGATTCGAACTCTTATTTCCGACAAGCAAAGAGGATCAATGATTCCGGAGATGTCTCTTCCGACAAGCTGCTCTGGTCCTTCCGCAGCCAGCAATCGTGTACAGAAGGGGTTAACAAAAACTATTTTGTTTTCGATATGAACGAGAATGGCGTCGGGCAATGCAGCCTCCGGGCGCAATCATCAGGACTACTGCAACCCCTATGAGGACTACCTTGCCGACTCTATTTGAGATTGGCATTTGTTCCCTCCTAGCCTATCTGCATGTCCTGAGCCTTTCATTTGTACACCTCATCTGGTCTGTCCGCGACACTGTCAACATTTCTGTTACGATTTCAGGAACCAAGTAAAAAGTATGCGGGGTTCGCTGAGTGGCTAGCGTTCGACTGTCGGGGTACCCATGTGGTCGCTTAGCGACGAAAAGTTTCTGACTCCGGCGCCCGAATACAACGAGGGCAGCTATCATTGACCCCTCGGTTTTCGGTGGCCTAGGGTTGGCGGCCCTGTAGAGACTTTTTCTCCGCGCGGGCGTAAGTAGGGAATTGCACGTTCCAAAGCCGTTTCTCCGTAGCGCACCCAACGTGGGGGCGGACGTGGCGTCAGCGCCAGCATGTTGGACGAGTGACATAGGGACGGATGCAAATCAGCGACCAGCATTGATGAATGCCGTAAGGGGCACAGCGAGCAGCAAGCCCATCACACCCCACAACCAGCCCCAGAAGAGAATCCCAACCGTCGCCGCCACCGGCCCGATACTCACGCGATTGGCAATAAATTTTGGAATAAGGAGATTCGCGGATACGACATGGAGGAGGAGGATCGTGAGAATGATGACGATGAATGGTACGGGTGTGTTGAACTGAAGGAGGGCCGCTGCAAGTGGAAGAGCAAGCGAAGCGACCAGTCCGAGGAAGGGCAGCAGATTCAAGAGCCCGCTGGCGATTCCGAGAGGTATGGCGCCTCTCATGCCAAAACTCCACAACACCAGCGTGGTCGCCACAGCCATCACGGCCCGACGATAAGGTTTCCGGCGACAAAGCCGCGAATCATCTGGTTCAGGTTCGTGATGAATCGAGTCGCATTTATCCTGGAATCGAAGAAGCCATCCATCCGGATTGCCATTTGATCCTTGGTGCAGAGCATAAAAAACGTTAAGAATGGAACGACGCCGGCAATAATCAGCACTCCCCACACAGATCCCACACCGCGCACCAGATAATCAGGCCAGTTTGGCGATTCCTGCAACCGAACTTCCGGGACTTTCTTGGTGGGATGCACGTTGTTCGTAAAATTTCCGGCACTTTGCTGAAAGTCTTGGATCTTGCGGCTAATGGGTTCAATGGTTTGCTGAACCTTCGAGGCGTAGCTTCGTTGCCGTTCGTTGCCGTTCTTCGCGACGACGGTGAGTCTGACCTTACCCCCCTGGATATAAAACACCGCATCACACGCTGCACCTTGAGCGTAAATGGTTTGTTTCTTTGCAACCAAGACAATTTTCCGGCGCTCGCCGATAGTGGTAAGGAACCATGACTCCCGTTATCGCAACCAGGAAGAAACGCGATTTCGACCCGAAGAGGTTGGTTCCTCCGTCCAGGGAGAGTCCAGAAAGGCTTGCAGGTACTCCCTAGTAGTTTAGGAAAAATGAAGCAGAAAAGACGGGAACAACTTGCTGCTACGAAGCACAACGCTCCGCTAGTAATGGCTTATGCTGTCACATTTTGAGACTAGAGTCAGCCGGGTCTGACTTCAAACACGGTGCGATTGCAGGGTTCGGGCGCCTGCTTTGATCGCCCCCAGATGGGCTCAAGAATAGTGGCGATTCATGGAATCGGTTTGGCTCTCCCGGCATGCTCGTGTAGCTGCACTTGAGCTGTTTGTCAGAGGGCTTCCGTTTAGACATGTCGGAAGCGACGGCGACTCGATTGGAAGCCTGGCGGTAAAGAGTGACGCATCACACCACCGCGGCGACGCGATCACCTCTGCCTTTGCATTTGTCGGCATCTCGATCGCTCTGTTGGGAGGACCCGGATGGGAAGCAGCGATGATTGGCTGGTTTCCAGACTGTTTCGTGACGAACTTCGGCCAAAAAGGACTTAATCGCGCGCGGACAGCAAACTTGGTATACCTAAGTCCATGAGAAACCAGCTAACTGATTTGCGGGTGGTTTGATCGGGTTGCAGGGAACACTTCCCTTTGCCAGCAGCGATCGGGTGTTGTTCTTTTCGGAAGACGAGCATTCAGGGCAGGATTAGCTACAGCCCGCTGCAGGATTTTCCGCTTCGGAAACAGCAAGTCGCGCATCTTCATCTTCGCTTTGTGCAGTTGCGATTTTGAATTGCCGACTGAGCAGTCCAGCATCTTGGCAATTTCATGATGTTCATATCCTTCAACCTCGTGAAGGGCGAAAATCCTTCGGCACCCCTCGGGTAGTCCCTGCATGGCGCGGCGCAACGCAATCCGGTCGATCGCGCCAGAAAGCCGAAGGTCAGTTCTTCCGATTTCGAGCCGTAGAGACGGCGACTCTGACGAAACGGGCTCGTCAAGAGATACTGGCGGAGTTTTGCGGCGGCGCAGCTTCATCAGCACGGTGTTGACCGCAATCCGGTACAACCAGGTGGAAAAGGCAGAGTCGCATCGAAACGAGCCGACGCTGCGAAACACCTGCAAGAAAGCTTCTTGCGTCAGGTCTTCTGCCTCGGCAATATCCTTTGTCATCAGCAGGCACACGGAATGCACGCGCTTCTTGTGAAGCTGGAAAAGCGTGGCAAAGGCCTGTTCGTCGCCACGCTGAGCGCGCTCAATCAGGCTGCGTTCGCACGCGTGCGGTTTGGCTGCTTCTTTGGTCGGAATCGCATTGGTTGCTGTTGCGGAAACCGCGCAAGTCGCCACTGTAGTCTCTTTCTTATCCAACTAAAGTGTTGTTCATTGCTCTCCCGGATTCCGGGAGAGCTCAAATCACTCTCAGACTCGCCGGATCGCATGATAGATAACCAAGAACAGCATCGAGCCGACCACGGCGACCAACAAGCTATATAGGTTCAGTCCGGTCACGCCTGCCGCACCGAACCGAGTAAACACCCACCCTCCAAAGACGACCCCGACAATTCCCAAAATGATGTCGAGGATCACGCCCTCCCCCGACGCTCTAGCCGGGATGATCTATGGGTGTTGCCAGCCCACAAATGCTCAGGAAGCTCGACGCTTCTCGTCTTCTGGTTTCTGTTGACCCTTGTGCGGAGAATCGCTGTCCTGCGATGGGGTCTTTTTGGAAATCTCCTGAGGATTGCTCTGATTCTGATTGCCCTGTGAGGGGTTAGCTTTCTTATCCGTGGCATCCACTGATCCGCCCGGCTGTGGCTTCTGCTGCTGCGAAGTTCTTTCAGTTTCGTTCTTCATATTGCACCTTGCTGATACGTACTATTGGTAGGCTCGCCGCATTGCCTTAATGCCTTCCGAGCGCAATCCTATTCCTCCATAGAACGGCACGACTGATCACAAGTGAACACTTTTGGAACAAATTTCCAGAGATCGATGGCGGCGATGGTTCTAAAGCTGACTCCCGATCGGAAACATCCATTCGACGAAGAAGCGCCAAAACTCGTTGCATTGCACTCTCGCTGCGCAGTCGCGCGCTCCGCTTGAGACCCTCAATATTTCTAAGCATGCGTTCGCGGAACTCCAGCAGCTTCGGTGGCATATAGCGCGAATGCGGCTTGACGTTTTCTGAAGGAAATCTCAACACCGGGAATGACGCTATAATCATGGCATGGCTGACCATGTGATCCACATCTCGGAAACGGAAGCCGCCAATGACTTCGCCGGGCTGCTCGCGCGGGTGCGTGCAGGCGCAGATGTCGTGATTCCTTCTTGAGTGGACTGGAACACCTTTTAGCATCGTCTGGGCACTAATGAGGCTCTTCCTCACTCTTGGTGCAAGTCCACCCCTCCAAATGCTCGCAAGCAATTGAAACGCTTTGGGATAGAGCGTCATTTCCAAAAGGTCGCGGGGAGGCGCGGTCCTCCTTAACCGCGCTACGATGATCTGCCTACCTCAGCCACTCTACGGATTGCCCGTCACTCGCTCAAAGGCTCGGTTCAGCACTCCAGCTTTTAGCGCCATCGTGTTGCTTCGTCACGACAGAGTATCCTGACATGGTGACATGCGGCCCCGATTGCTCAACATCGCAGACCGAGCTACAGTAAACGGCGTGGGGCTCCTTCAGGTGTGAGAGAAGAATCACCGCCGGCCAGGCGCACCGAGGTCCTGATCCGTGTTTCGCAGGTGATTGGTCCCTCTGGAGCGCGAGCAGTTCTTTCGCATTCTGGCAAACGAACTACGCACCTGACACGAGAGCAAACGATAGAACACTGGACATCCGATGACGGACCGGGGCAAAGCGGAGAATATGCTTTTGGCGCCGATAACGGGTAGTGCCATGTTTCAAGCCTTTTGCAGCGTGTTTTTCATCTGTTATTGTCGTCTGACAGTTGCAGGGAAGGATCACCTTCCGGCTCCCCCGTTCATCATTTGCAGCAATCATACGAGCCATATCGATAGTGCTGTTCTGATGACCGCTTCGGGGCTTCCTTTTTCTGCATTCGCGATGCTCGGTGCCAGTGATTATTTTTTTGACTCCTGGAGGACGAGATTCTTAGTCTCTCGCTTCATGAATGTCATACCGATTGATCGCCATGGGCAACACAAGTCGCTGCGGCGGAGTTTGAGGATGTGTGAGGAGTTTCTACAGCGGATGCAGGGCAATCTGATTCTCTATCCAGAAGGTACGCGGTCCTGTGACGGCGAGATCCAGACATTTAAGAAGGGTGCTGGGCTGTTTGCGGTCGACCTTGGGGTGCCCGTTGTGCCCGCGCATATTGAGGGTGCTCATAACATTCTGGCAAAGGGAAAATTCATGCCACGTCCGGGAACCGTCACCGTCCGCTTCGGAGAGCCGATTAGGTTCAAATCGGATCGGTTCGATCCTCAGTCGGGGCGTGGATCTCGAAGGGCCGCTGTCGAATTGCTCGAACAGCGCATTCACGGGCTGAGCCGGAGGCCTCCCGCCGGACGCGTGATCGGACTGCCGGAAGGGCCTGTAGAGGAAGAGCAGCCGACAATTTCCATTTCCGCTGTGGCGCAGGGAGGCCGGAAAACAAGAAATCATGGACCACGGAGTGGTGTTGGAGTGGATCGGTTGAAGGCAGAACATCCGCGCGACATTTGATGCGGCTGGCGTGGGTTCGCGCAGTCCCACCTGTTGATCTGAGAGGGTGCCATGTACACGGCCAAGCATATGAAATGGTGGGGATGGGGAGATGAAGAGATCCGCTTCGACTCCACTGCCCATCCCGGTTTGTGGCCCTATGCCAAAGCGGTACTCGGTGTGGAAGAAGAGGTAGACACACCGCCCGTGCCGATTGAAGCTGCCCGGTTGCGCGAGGCAATTCGTCATGACGGGTTTTTGTCCGAGCTGCGCTTATGGATGCGCGCCGATCAGATCTGCGATAGTCGTTACGAACGTCTGGTCCACACATATGGCAAGGGCCTCCGCGACCTGTTTCGTATGCGCCTTGGTCTGGCGGAGGGTGCTCCTGACTTGGTGCTTTATCCCGAAAATGAGCACGACGTACTCATGACAATACGGGCAGCGGCGCACCATGATGTCGCGGTCATCCCCTTCGGGGGCGGTTCGAATATCTCCGGTTGCCTGGAGCGGACCGAAACTCGCCGCATGGTGGTATCGCTTGATATGCGACGCATGCGACGCGTGCTGGCGGTAGATACGGAGTCACTCACGGCGCGCATCGAGGCCGGCGTTTTTGGTCCCGATCTCGAAGAGCAATTACGGGGCTACGGCCTGACACTCGGCCACTTTCCAGACTCTTTCTTGCACTCTACGCTCGGCGGGTGGATCGCTACACGGTCTGCTGGTATGCAGAGCGACAAGTACGGCAAGATCGAGGATATGGTGATTGCGCTCCGCATGGTCACGCCCGCAGGCGTGCTGGCAACGCGAATCGTTCCCAAGTCCTCGAACGGTATCGATGTCAATCATTTGTGCATCGGCAGTGAAGGATCTCTGGGAGTGATTACCGAAGCCACCATGCGGATTCATCTCCGGTCGGAGTTGCGCCGCACGCACGGCTACTTGTTTCGCGATTTCGAAGCGGGCATCGAGGCTATGCATGAATGCGTGCGAAAAGAGTGCGTACCCTCAATGATGCGCCTCAACGACCCCGATAAGACGGCACTGTCGATGGCATTCAAATCGCCATCGTCGGGGCTCTCGCAGGCGGCCAGCAAAGTTGTGAAGGGCTATCTCCGGGTAAAAGGCTTTGATTTCACGCGGGCTTGCCTTATGCTCACTACTTTTGAGGGCAGCAAAGCCCATGTCGCCCGCCAACACAGCCAGGTCAGCGCCATCTACCGCCGCTTCGGCGCGGTGGACTTGGGCCCCAGTTCCGGGAAGTCGTTCGAATCGACCAAGTACGATTTTCCCCACATCCGCGATTTTCTTCTGGATCGCGGCATCACCTCGGATGTGAGCGAGACAGCAACCGTCTGGAGCAACCTCGTCCCTCTCTATCGGGCAACGACGACAGGGCTAATCGCCGCGATTGCAGACAGTGGGGTAAAACCCTGGGTCGGATGTCATATCAGCCACAGCTATCACTCTGGGGCGAGCCTCTATTTGACATTCGCCTGCAGACAGCAGCATGGGCGCGAAATGCAGCAGTATCTACACGCCAAGCGAGCGGTCCAGCAATCGTTCATCGATCACGGGGCTACTCTGTCACACCACCACGCGGTCGGTACCGAACACCTGCCGTGGCTCAGCGATGACATTTCGCCCGTGGGTGTGATGGCCATCGCTGCAATCAAAGGAGGACTCGATCCGGGCAATGTCATGAATCCGGGACGGTTGCGGCCATCCACAGCGCCTTTTGAGGAGTGGTCGAGAGCCGGCAGCGACGCTACGTACCCCGTGCTTGCCCACTGTTCGACAATGTCCAAAAATACAGTGTGACAAATTCTTTACCCCGGCCTGATTAACATCAACTGCTTCGAAACAAAAAGGCACTCTGCAGAGCCATTTTGAGACGGCATAACTCCTCAGTTTTCGGTTACTTCCCGCTTCCGCGTGATACGACCGAGACAAATCACGGCTGGCCAGCGATCATCCACTTCGTGCGGACCAGTTGCGCGATGTCCGTCCGTCAGCGCTAGCTCCGAAGCGCTGCGCGCATTACTTGCGATAGGGCAGGGTCAATTGCTGGAAGCGCGGGTCGGTGCGCAGCGAAGAGAAGTACGGACTGGTATCGAGCGCGGCGAAGTCGTGAAAGCCTGCGTCAAATGCTTTTTGCAGCGTGGCGAGAGCTTTCTCTCTGTCGCCGCGAGCCGCATAGGCCGCACCCAGCCAGAAATAGTTGATGCCCGCCGGTCGAGCGCTCTTTGATAGGGCGGCCAGCGCTTTGTCGTAGTCTCCCTGCGCCAGATAGACTTGCCCCATCCCCATGTCCGGGAAGGAGTCCTCCGGGTCTGTCCGCGAGTGCTCGAAGGCGGCAATTGCCTCCGGGTAGCGCTGCTGGAACATAAGGGAACGACCCAAATGATAGTAAGTTTTAGGGTAGAGCGCGGGCTCCAAACGCAGGGATTCCCGCGCGGCTTTTTCGGCGCCGGCAGCGTCCGGTGGCTGTTCGTACCCCAGCGCCCACGAAAGCAGATCCCAAGCATAGCTATTTTCCGGATCCAATTCGGTAGCGGTGCGGAACTCCCTGGCTGCGCCCGGATAGTCGTACTTGTCGGCACTGACCGTTCCCAGTGCCATATGGGTTTCAGCCAATTGCGGGTCGATGGCCAGGGCGTGCTGGGCGAATTGCTCGGCACGCTGCAAATGAGAAGGATTCGCGTCGAGATTCCGGTAGATCTGCCCTTCGACAAATGACAGCCCGGCGAGAGCCAGAGGGTAATCCGGATCCGACTGGAGAGCTTCCTCAAAATCCCGGCGCGCCGCCTCCACCTTGTTGCGCCGGTCGGAATACTGAACCAACGCGTGACCTCGCAAGTAGGCGTCGTAGGCTTGAGGGTTCTCGGTGTAACGATGCTGAATGGCCTGGTGTTCCTGCGGACTGAGCTTGAGGTTTAGCGACCCCGCAATCTTCAGCGCAGTTTGTTCCTGCAGAGAAAATACGTCCTTCATTTCTCCCACAAAGTCATCGGCCCATACCTGGAATCCGGTGGTTGAGTCGATCAAATGAACGTTAATCCTCACCTGATCGCCCGCTTTCCGTACACTTCCCTCGAGCAGGTAGCGGACGCCGAGCGCTTTGCCGATTTCCGGGGCGCTCTTGTCACTTGCTTTCAGGGAATAGACAGAAGAATGCGATGCCACGTCGATCGCCTGAATCTTCGAGAGCTTAGTCGTGATTTCATCCGTCATTCCGTCGCTGAAGTAAGCGCTGTCGGACTCGGCACTCAGGTTTTGCAGAGGAAGGACAGCCACCGACGGCTTGGCGGCGACGGTCGCGGAATGCGCCGGGGAATGTTTCTCATACCACGCGATGCCTCCAATCGCGACCAGTAAGACCAGGACAGCGAGGCCGGCGAACATGATTCCACGCTTCGATCTTGGACGCGCCGCGGACTGAGGGTTGACGGAAGACGTCTGTTCCGACTCCGAGGACCGCTGGAGCCGCTTCAAGTCCGCCCGCAGCTCAGCCGCGGACTGGTAGCGCATCTCCCGATCCTTCTCTAGCGACTTTCCGAGGATATGCTCGAACGCCACTGGCAGCGCCGGATTCAATCGCAGCGCCGAACTCGGTGCCCGGTTCATAATCCCGTCGAAGATCACCCCGGTGCTCTCACCGCTAAAAGGTAATGCGCCCGTCGCCATTTCGTACAGCACAACTCCGAAGGAGAACAAGTCCGTACGTGCGTCCAGTTCTCTCGCTCTCACTTGCTCCGGCGACATATAAGCGACCGTCCCGAGCGTAGAGCCGGGACTGGTGAGATGCTGTTCGTCGACGCCGCTCATTGTGTTCGCCGAGGCAATCTGGCTCGAAGAGCGGGCCGCCTGTTCGACTTTCGCTAGCCCGAAGTCGAGAATTTTGGCGTGCCCGCGTTCGGTGACAAAAATGTTGGCAGGCTTGATGTCGCGATGAACAATCCCCTTGGAGTGCGCGGCGTCTAAGCCGTCGGCAATCTCAATGGCCAGCGAGAGGACGGTCTCGTTCTCTAACGGCTTTCCGGAGATGAGATGCTTCAGCGTCACGCCATCCAGAAATTCCATGGCAATGAACGACTGTTCACCGTGCTTCCCAATCTCGTAAATGGTGCAAATATTGGCATGATTGAGAGCGGACGCAGCTCGCGCCTCCCGGCGAAAGCGCTCCAGGGCTTGCGGATCTTTCGACAGTTCATCGGGCAGGAACTTGAGAGCGACGAAGCGGCCAAGTTCGGTGTCCTCAGCCTTGTAGACCACCCCCATGCCGCCGCCTCCGAGTTTTTCGACAATGCGGTAGTGCGAGATGGTTTGGCCGATCATTCGAGAGATCAACTGGTTTTCGAGTCGATTTATCTTACGGAGGCGGCGTGAACGAGTCAACGAATGACGCCCGCAGATGCCGGTTCGTCACACGCGAAGCCTCGCCTACAGTCGAGCCGATGGTCTTGGTTTGGCGGCCAGCCGGAAGCAGTCCGCCCCCGCCATAACGAGATGAGTGCTGGCAGGTCGGCTTTGCGCCAACCAACTCCGGCTTGCTCGTTATCCAAGACTGGGTTAGCCTTTGGAAAAACGAAAGGCAACAGGAATGGCGGGCAACAAAACCAAACCCACCGAATCAAGTGTGGCGGCGTTTATTGATGCCGTCACGGACCCGACCAAGCGCGCAGACGCCAAGGCGCTCGTCAAGTTGATGCAAGACGCGGCTGGCGAAAAGCCGAAGATGTGGGGCCCATCCATCATAGGCTTCGGTAGCTGCCACTACAGGTACGAAAGCGGGCGTGAGGGCGACATGCCGCGTATCGGTTTTTCGCCCCGTAAGACCGCTACGGTTCTGTACAACGTGATCGAGTCCAGCGACTCCAAGGCGCTCCTGGCAAAGCTCGGCAAGCACACGACCGGCAAGGGCTGCCTTTACATCAAGAAGCTCGCTGACGTGGACCAAAAAGTGTTGGAGGCCATGGTCGTGACATCCCTAGCTGCCTTGCGAGCGCGGAACCCAAGATAAGGAATACGCTAAGGAATGCGCTTTTGACTGCACCGTTGAGGCTCGACGGCTGAGGGTGCTGAGCGAGGACGCTGAGAGTAGCCGCTATGAATGGTTTATTACCACTACGATTCGCGAGTCGGTCTTCTCATTCAACTCGCAACTCGGCAGCACCCGCGCAGAGTTCGACATACGTAGCTGAGATCTAAGATGATAGCCAAACTTCTGCTGGCACTGATTGTCGTATACGTCGGTGCCGCAAACGCTGAGAATCCGCCCTTTGTGTTGGACCGCGACGGTACTACCATCGCGCTCGAACCCTACGCGGCGAACATCATCCGTGTAACGCTCAGCATGAACAAGGAGCAGTCGGTGGCCGCGCCCGGATATGGTTTCACGGCGTCTCCTGCGACGGAAGGATGGTCACAACAGCGAGGCGAGGGAGGGAATGTTTACCGCTCCGCTCGCATGATCGTTACCGTCGAAGAGAAACATCCTTCGAAACCCACGGCGACCCAAATCGATATCGGCAGGTTCTTTGGCGGTTCCAATCCGGGAGCAAGCATTTCGTTCCAAACCCCCGATGGTAAGACACTGCTGCAAATGACTCACTGGTCGATGTCCGTGCCCAACCACAAGGACGGCAATGCCACAGTGTTGTATGACAAGCGGCCGTCCGATTCGTCCTTCTATCAGGTTGGCGCCACGTTTGCGTCGCCCGATGACGAGCATTATTACGGCCTCGGCCAAAATCAGGAAGGTTTTCTCGATCATCGCGGGCACCGCGTCGAATGCTGGCACAATTACAACGCGACCGCGGCTCCGAGCGTGTGTGTCCCGTTCATGGTGACAAATTATGGTTACGGAATTATCTGGGACAATCCCTCGAAGACCGTCATTGAGCCGGGATTCAACGAGCGCACGAGTTGGACATCGGAGGTCGGCGACCGCGTGTCGTTCTTCGTGATCGCCGGCAGCACGTTGAACGAGATCTATGCGGGATATCGTCTGCTGACTGGAGCCACACCCATGCTGCCGAAAGCGGCTTACGGCTACATTCAATGCAAGCAGCGCTATGCTTCGCAGGATGAAGTGCTGGCCGTGGCCAAGGGGTACCGTGAGCGGCATCTTCCGGCCGACATCTTAGTGGTGGACTGGTTTTATTACTCGAAGATGGGAGAGATGGATTTTGTTCCGGACAAATGGCCGGACCCGGCGGCGATGAATCGTCAGCTTCACGACATGGGTTTTCAGACGATGATTAGCGTGTGGCCTCGCTTTACCAAGGGTTCCCGTTACTACGATTTCCTGATGAAGAAAGGCTGGTTTGAGCACCTTGCCGACGGTACACCTACCGATGGTCTGCCTTATGATCGGGCTGGGTCTGACATTGACACCACCAATCCCGACGCGGCGCGCTGGTTCTGGGAGGTGATCCGCGACAACATCCTCAGTAAAGGCTTTGATTCAATCTGGGCCGATGAAACCGAGCCCGACTTGCCGCCGAACGGCAGCTACTTCTCGGTGGGGCCGGGTACGCGCTACTTCAACATCTATCCTTTGGTTCACACCGCCGCTATCTATGAAGGTTTCCGCCGCGATGTCAATCATCGCGCACTGATTCTTTCCCGCGATGCTTACCTGGGAGCACAGCGCAATGGAACTATATTCTGGTCGTCGGACATTTCTCCGACGTGGGACACGCTGAAGCGGCAGATCCCGACGGGGCTCGACTTCACCGCTTCCGGCATTGCCTATTGGACCCAGGACATTGGCGGCTGGCAATATCTGCCGAAGGAGCACCATCCCGCGCATCCGCCGTTGCTTGATCCCTCCGGCGCACGAGACAACGTTGGTGGATACGACGACTATCCAGAACTGTACACACGCTGGTTCGAATATGGAGCGTTTCTCCCGATTTTCCGGGCGCACGGAAGCCGACTCTATAACGAAATCTGGTCGTACGGAAAACAGGCAGAGCCGATCCTGGAGAAGTATCTGAGGCTTCGCTACCAACTCATCCCATACATCTATTCGCTCGGCTACCAAACGTACCTGACAGGTGCCCCTTTCATGCGCGCCCTGTTCATGGATTTCCCCCATGACCCGAATGTGGCCGACTTGCGGGATGAATACATGTTTGGCCCTGCCTTGCTGGTGGCTCCGGTAACCGAACAGGGCGTAACCAGTCGCACCGTTTACCTTCCTGCTGGCACTGACTGGTACAACTATTGGACAAACGAACGCGTGCACGGTGGACAGGCGATTCAGGTCAATGCACCCATCGACACCCTGCCTCTGTTTGTTCGTGCGGGGTCCGTGCTGCCTCTGGGAGAAGCGATTGAGAGCACCAATCAGCCACAAAAGATAGCCAGGCTGCGGGTCTATCCAGGGGCGGACGGCGAGTTCGCGCTTTATCAGGATGATGGTAAGACCTATGCCTACGAAAAGGGAGACAGCCGCATCACTCGCCTGTACTGGAACGACGCCGCCCAACAGCTGACCCACCAAGGGGCAGAGGCATGGATGAAGCCAGACTCCGAAATCGTTGACGTGATTGGGCGATAGATGAGCGAGAAACCAGCACGGAAAGTCCGTGCCGTGTGTTCCTTCATCGGTAAAGGAGGCTTTGCCCGTTACTCGACCGGAACCGAGAATCGATCTCGCGATGCAACTCCTCAAATTGGTTCAACTCGCTGTTGTTGGCTGAGATCGTGACGCAGCGATCAGAGGAGGTGAGGCACCAGGGCAGCGGTCTGATGAGCATAGGTGGCATATGCCTCGCCGAACTGAGAACGCATCCACTGTTCCTCCATGCGGATCTTGATCCAGAACGCGAGGAAGAAGAGAACGAAAACGATGACCCCCGCACTTGGGAGATGGCGATCGCCATGCTAAGGAAACCGGTCAGAATACCGGTGTAGATAGGGTGACGGACCACGGCATAGGGACCGGAAGTGATCAGCTCGTGGCCCTGCTTAATGGTGACGGAGCGGCTCCAGTTGCTGCCGAGGTGTTCGCGCGCCCAGATGGCGAACAGAAGGCCGGCGATGGTGACGACAGCTCCCAGCCAGAAGGGCCAAATACCAACCCGCCAGAGTTGGAGGTAAAGCCAGGGCAGCGGGATGCGAGTCGTCGAGAGGAGGATGATCGCGATCAGCATCATGAAGGCGCGCAGGATGCGAGAGGCAGCCGGCTCGAGGCGCAGGGTGGTTTTGGTATTGGCGGCTTTGATCTGCCAGTAGAGAAAAAAGACAATCCAGACCACAGGAAAGAAAGATTCGTAGAACCAGAGCATTCAGGACCTCCGGGCGCTGAAGGTGTTTACGCAGGTGCGCGAGGGGCAGTTCCAGGTAACGCGACATTTCGCCGCCCCTATGCCGATCAAACGCGCATCCCGTTACTTGACTCCCGGTTTATCGGCAGGCCTTAGTTTACCGGATCAGGTAAGAGTGGCCCGTGATCCTCCCGGAACCATCGTGGGGCTTGCGGGATCGTCTGAGAATCCTTCGCTGTGCTTGGCAATCTACATTGCGCCGGTACGCAAGCGGCGGCGGATTGAAAAGTAAGCGATCCAGCAGGCGAGGCCGAGCACCACGCAGATTCCGAACTCGGTTGGATAATCGCGCAGCAGAAAATGAAATTCCTTGAAGTGACCACCTTCAAACGAGCTTTCATTGCTCAGTAACGTGGCGGAGAAGAATATCCCTAAACCAAAGAGCCACCTCTGCCACCCGAGAAGTCGTTGCGTGCGGCGAAGGGATCTCAACTCCAGTTCCGGGGGAAGTACGGGCGGCACGGCCTTGGCAAGGTTGTCTGCCAACAAAACCCGAACGCGCTCGGCCAGCTCAACGTCGTGCTTCATGTGTTCTTCCACAATCGTGCGTGTGGCCGGGCTGGCTTCGCCCGATAGATACACCGGCAGCAGATCGAGGATTACTTCGCGTGGGACGTTCATTGTTTGGCTCCTGTGGTATTACCTCAGTTCAACCTGATGTTTTACGCATGTCGGGTTCCTGCGAGTACTAGCCGTGCCCTGTGGATCTTGACCTTTGTGGAAGAAAGAGAAATTCCGAGCGCCCGTGAAATTTCTTCGTAGGCCATTCCATCCTGCGCCCTCATCAGCAGGGCGGCCCGATCGATTTCCGGCAATTCCTGCAGTCCTCGAAGCACGGCGCGGAACTCCTCCTTCTGCTCGGCCTGAAGGTACGGACTGGCCTGCGGATCGGGCAGTTCTCGATCCAGCTCGACGTGGCGCGATTTTCTCCGCAGCCCTTGCAAGAACAGGTTGCGCGCAATCGTAAAGAGGTAGCCCTTCACGGTGGCCACCTCGATTCGCTCCCGCGAAGTCCAAGCCCGCACAAACGTCTCCGAAGTGATGTCCTCGGCTTGGCCCCGATCACCCGAAAGGTACAGTGCGAAGCGGAAAACGTCCGGCGCATATTTCTTGTACAGCGTGGTGAAATCGGTCATTGGAACTTCTTCGTGAAGCTATCCATCAGCGCTGCACATGAAAAGCTGGAAACACGTTATCTTTCGTCGCTCATATTCTGAAGATCCCGCTTAAGATGTCCGAGCCGGCGTGTGCGATTATTCCCGGCCGAAGACTTCCGCGCCACAGTGCGAGCAACCCGAACAATGCGCCGAAGATGGCGATCTTCACGCACGCCTGCGCCCCCTGGTAGCCGTGGGATATCCCAAACAGCACCGCTTGCAAGCATAGTGCAAGCCATTTGCTGCCGGTGAACGCTTCGAATTGCCTTTGGAAGTAGCCGCGAAAGACCACTTCTTCGCAAATCCCGGCGCTGACAGATAGCTACCCAAAGTAGAATTTCAACCCCGCGCCGTGGCAGGAAAGTCTGGATGGACGCAGCATGTTCGGGCCCAAACCAGTGCTCCCATCCCTTTTCTATGATCATCCACACAGTCCATATTCCGAGCGCGAGGATCGCATCAAGGGCGACATCTCTTAGGCTTTGCCATCTCCCCCCGATCAGGTCGCGTAGCTTCGTTCCGCTGCGGCGCAAGCCTCCCTTCCACACATAGAAGAAAAGTCCCCATTCCATAGCGATGAGGGAGAGGTACAGCGGCACAACATTCGGGTGCTGCAGCATCCTTCCGGGCTCGGATCGCGCTTCCCGTTGAAAGAAGGCGCCGCCGAGGGTCAGCGCGAGGAACAAGGCAACGAACAACACCGTATGCCATCGAGGCGCAATAAGTTTCGGACACGAAGAGTTGATTCCTGTTGCAACCGCGATTGTCGCCATAAAAGCTCCTTAGCCTGTCCCATTGGTCCAGGCCCGATCGGGTAATTCCCGGCTTGGGTCTTGGAATTGCGCTTGTCATAATAGGTATCCAGGAAGAAGCTGAAAGTTACGGTGAAATCGAAACTATGTTCTTTGTGCGTTCGAGAATCCACGAAAACCTTTGCTTGCAACAAGAACCCAAGGTGCGCTGGAGAAAATTCTGGGTCTCGGTCGGCAACCTTTACCTTGGGATTACTCTTCCCGCTTGTTCGTCATCCGCCCGCAATCGGGCTCTAAGCGGCGCTTCCAAACTGCCGTGGCTATGGGCTCGGATGATTATTGTTCAGTAGCAATCGTGATGCCAGCGGAGAAGCAAGCTGTTCTGGTGCTAGCTCAAGACTTGATCAAGCAGCTGCCCCACAGCTCGTTTTGCTTCGAGTATAGAGTAACGATGGTCCATGGCTCCCGCTAGATCAGTATTAGCAAATGCCACACGGCCGAATGGCGCACTGCGCAGAATTTCGCGTGGAGCAGGTTGACCATCCCGCCCAAAGAAGAACCCAGGTTGTGGGCTAAGGTAGGCATGCCCCCAGCGATTCAAGATAATTCCGGCGATGTCGCGCCGCGCATCGAAGCCTCCTCGCGCGAACATCTCGCTAAATTGCTCACGGACTTGTTGTTCATAATCTCTAAAAGATGTTCCCAGCATCTCGGCGCGGCCGCGATTGCCCTGCTCTTGAGTTTGAGCTCCAGGGTATGAGTACAAGACTTTCAAGCTGAGCACGATCGGCGAATCTGGACCGATCGTTCGATCTTCAACCCCAGTCAGCGCCAGCTTGCGAACCTCCATGTAGTTGCCCAACCCTTCGAACCAACGACAACCGCTCATGCCCAGCTTATACAGAAACCGCCAATTTCTGACAGCAACGTTCACCATCATGCACGGTGCGCGGTAAAACTGCGCATATGCCTGGCGCTGGGTCTGGGGAAGATCCTTCACAATGTGTTTCGTAGTCCAGCATCCGCCCGCCATCACAACTGAGCGCGCCTTGACGCGGTACAACTTGCCTTTCTTTGCATATGCGATCGAGACTGAATCGGCTTTGTGGGCTTCCCCTTCATGCTCTACATGGATGACAGTGGAGGACAGGCGAATTCTCATTGCGGCTCCGGCCGCATCGAGGGCGGCAAAGTTCACCGGGTTCCGGCAAACTCCCTCCACGCTATGTGGACCATCGATTGCGGTGGGGATCAAGCTTTTCAACATCAGTCTCGCAATTGTCGTGTTACCGCCTGGAAACATCTGATCAGAACCACCGTCTTCTTCGGGTAAAGGGTGTAGCATTTCAAATGCATAGTCTGAGTATGCAGATAAAGCATCCGGTCCTAAGCCCGAGCCACCTCCCTCCACGGGCGAGAGGAACGTGCGAACCGTTTCGCGGCTAAGACCGGACCGTTCCATGTAGTGCTGTTCGAGCGTGATCGAATCGAGATACCGCGAAATCGCGTCCCCCTCCACTTTGGGATGTTCGAACTTTGTTCCTGCCGCCGGTTTGCCTTTCAGCCAGTTCAGCCATTCGAGTCGAGTCGCGTTTGAAACGGGAGCGCCTTCGAGATTTTTCCCAAGCGGATCCATCAACCACTTTCCCGGTCTCTGATTGAACTGTGCTCCAAACCAGAACCCGTATTGTCCATGCTCGAGACCTACCGCCTCATAAGGAGTTTTGGAGAGGGAAAACTCCGGGTCTGGTCCAGCCCAGCTTTGATATGTCAGCTGCGGGGCCCGTAACCCGATGGACTCGTAGAACCCTGCCAGGAAGCTATGTGGGTACTGAATCTGATAGATGGCTGAGCCTTGTTGTGCGATCAGTCGCTTGCCTTCGACTAGAAACTCATTTTGCTTCGCCTCACCGCCAAAAATGGGATGGTTTTCAAGAATCAGGCATTTCATTCCCCGGCCGGCCTCACGCTCGAAGAGCAGGGCGGCAGCAAGTCCGCTAATTCCGCCACCAATGATTACGCAGTCATAGAGCTCGCCGGTATCGAGGATGTCCTTGGGAAGCGGATCGTACACGCGGTCACGAATCGCATGACCTGCTTCGAGAACATCCAGAGTATTGCCATTCGCAGTGCTGTAGTCGCCGACGCCGCCGTAACCGGTGAAGTCATCATTCTGCGCCAGCAGCTCCGCGGGAGCGATGCCTCGGAGCAAGGCGGATCCCGAGGCCAGCAAAGCGGAGCCAAGAAAGTCGCGCCGCGTTATGCTTGTCTCCATTCCTAGAGATGCGTCTGCTGTAACGAAGGGTTTCGGATTAGGAGCGCGTGAAATGTTACGTCGACCTCGCCTTTTGTTCCAGAGTGTACACCTGGCGCAGAATCTGCAGCTCAGCACAACAATGCGAGATTGCGGCCCGGGAAGGTTTGCGCGTTATCCGCCCGGAACCATCATGGGCGTGCGGGAGCATCTGAGAATCCTTCGCAGCAACTGACGAGGGCGAAATCGCGCCAACACTCAACCAGGAATCTCAGCGAAATCTCAAGTGACCCGGGGCAAACCCATCTTCTTAACCAGCGCGCGGGAGTTGATTTGCCTGACCCGTCACGACCAGGATGACCGCGCGTCTCATGATTTTTCCAACGAACTTATCGTGAGAGCTCACAAATCCAGTTAACCTCCCATGCCTTTCCGCCGTCTGACGAAAAAGACTGCTCCATTCGCGATGATTGAGGTGAGATGTTGAGCCAGCCATAGCGCACAAGGACTACGCGGCCTTCCCAAGTTTGCTGGTTGTAGAATTCACCTCGCTTTCCGCTAAACTGGCCCACAACAGGCGGAAGGTCGAGGGTACCTTTGTCGAGATCCAGCAGGTAAATACTCCACTGCTGCGATTCGGGATTATAGAGTCGGAGCGTTTGCGCCTTTATACGGAGTTTGTGATCCGGGCTGGAAACGTCGAACTCTTCAAAATTAGCGTTGCTGTCGAGAAGCTTTTTATGATTTGAGATGCCATCGTATTCGACCCAGACATTCGAGCCCTTCAATCGTTCCGGGAGTCGACGAACATGCGCCTTCCAGTCACCGATGAGAAAATCGAAATCGTGAGATCCGTCCCCCGTAGACGTTGGTGCGTTGGCCGAGACCTGTGAATTCGGGAATCCCGAAAGTGCATGACCTTCACCAATACAGAGTGCCACAATCATGAGCGCTGACAGGATGCATCCAAGTCGAATCGATTCCATCCCGCCATGCTCTCACGGGTTTGAGAACAAATGCAACGTCGCAGATCATAGGAAACCAGTGGTTCTTGGTAGAACGGGTGCTTCGAGCCGGATTACCGATTATGGAAGGTTTTGCCCTGATCCTTCCGGAATCATGCCCTCTCGTTACTTGCGGCGTCTGGCTTATCGGGTAACGGTCAGCCTCACCGCCGGGGCGTGAGTAGACAATGGATGAAAGGTCACGGGAGAAATAGAAGGCGTTGCCCCGATAAAACAGGCGGAAGCGTTGCGCTCGTTTAATCGGTCATGCTGCATCAACGTCGTCGGTTATCGAACACGAGCCCGAGTCCGAAACCGACAAACGCCGTTCCCATCGCCCGGTCGAGCGTTTGGGCAACGAGCGGCCGACGCAGCCAGCGCGAAAGCGGACGCGTCGCGAGGGTAAGCAGGCAAAACCAAAGGATACCTTCAGTCGCATGAATGGCTGCGAGCAGCATGCTGAACGGAGTCACAGAGACTCCGACGGGAATAAACTGCGGCAGGAATGTAACGTAGAAAACCCCAACTTTAGGATTGAGAAGGTTTGTTAGGAGCCCGCGAACAAACCACCGTGTTGCACTTGCGCTGACAGGGCTTGCAAATACTGTCGATGAAGCGTCGTCGATTGCGAACGCCGACCGGCGCTTGCGCAGCAGCATCTTCGCGCCCAGAAAGATCAGATAACAAGCACCCGCAATGCGGAGTGCCCTGTAGGCAACCTGCGAGGCCGCGACCAGCGTGCCCAGCCCAACTGACGCCGCAAGCCCCCACGTCAAACAGCCACAGCAGATACCGATTCCAGCTAGCATCGCCCGCCGTGGTCCTTCCACTGCTGCGGTCCGCAGCACGAGAGCGGTGTCGAGCCCCGGCGTAATCGTCAAGAGCCCGGCAGCCAGAGTGAATGCCAGCAATGCGTGGTAAATCGTCAAATGCGCTCCACAATGGACGCTAGTCTACGCATTTCCTGCCTCACGAGCAATCTGAAACCCTAGCCCAAATCGGCAAATCAGCCATCGCACCATGATGCGTTTCTGGTTACCAATCCGACAGACGAGCGGTACAACCTCCGCATCGCAGTGTTGAGTTTAGGTGGGCATTACGGGCGCTTTTGTCCGAATCGAGCCCGCCCGATCGATTGTACGTTTATTGTACGAAAATGCTTTTCGCTCTGAGAGTCCAACAGGCAGGACATGGCGGCACAGTATTGCGTAGATTCTCAGAAATGGATGGAAAAAGCACGTCTGCTATTGTCCGATGGAGCCGTTCCGGTGTTCCCGGCCACCTTGAAAGAAGCGATGACGCACCATACTTTGCCCAAGCAGAAAAAGGATGACCGCCAAGACAGCTACAAACAGGAACTGCCCAATCGGCGCGTGTCAACAACTTTGCGACACATGATTCTGGAATTTACTGAGGTTTAATTTCTAAGCCTAAGTTGAGCGGTTTATTGATCCAGACCTCCGTAGGAACCGCAGGTTGTTTTGGAGC
>Ga0182015_10002746_pt1 | contig 20684 bp, 15 predicted proteins | sample 712P3MmetaG_FD_120478 | JGI IMG/M metagenome (GOLD analysis project Ga0182015, IMG submission 120478) | Permafrost microbial communities from Stordalen Mire, Sweden - 712P3M metaG | ecosystem: Environmental > Terrestrial > Soil > Wetlands > Permafrost | place: Sweden: Stordalen | collected...
GTTGCATGTTCAGCTGCGTCGAGGCTCGACAACATGGCAGCGTGTTGAGCCTTCATCCGCGAGAACAGGTCTTGTGCTTCGGGAGCTCGCTGCGAAAGGAGCGGATACAACAGTTCGTCTTCGCCAACCTGGTGAGCATGTAGTAGCCGAAGGACCTCGCCAAGATAGTCGGCAAAATACCAAGCGCGCTCGATGTCTCCGTTGCGCACTGAAGCGAGTTGACTCGGAGCGTCCCCGAGCGCCCGTTTGAAAGCATCGTGTACCGCGATCATGTCGCGGGTATCCGTCAGCATCGGGCCATCAGCAGGCATCTGGCCCCCCCTTCTCCCAGGCACAAACATCTTGGCAGAGATGAAGACGAGCGACAAGGGCGGGACCGCTGAGATCGCAGTCGTCGTATTCCAGGCTCTCGAGGAACCGAAAAGCAAAAGGGGTGAATACTGCGAGGAGCGCCTACTTGTGCGGCGTGTTTGTTTCACCGTGCCCGCGAACCCCGCAGGAGTGTGCCACGAAGCAAAAGGGGGGAACCGATGAAGAAGATCGGCTCACCGGATGCACTGCTGTAACGGAGACCAAGTCGACCCCTGGCACAGGGACGGACAATCCTCCACACCTCGGCGCCGCCTGAACTTAAGGCTGCGGCTAAATCGAAGATGGCGCCGAGGTGTCGTCATGCGGGGCGGCTGATCTCCGTCGTCGATTGTCATGTCGATCTTGAGGAGAAAGCGCCTCATGGACGACTAACCGGTCGCGGGATCACCGATGGTCACGTGCGGATCCGAGATGCGGTTCGTGCTCATTGGGCTACTTGCTCCCTTCGGCGGCTGGGTCACCTGCCGTGCCTAAGTCCTTACGAGCGCGAGAACGGATCGAGCGAACAGACTAACCTGAAGTCCCTCGAGCCTCGAGACGGTCAAGATGCGGTGCCAGTCTGATCAATGTAGGAGCACCGAGTGGGCCCGAGGTTAGGGGGGACGGGTCCGCGATGTCGGGTGGCCGAGCGGACACGTCGATGGAGGTTGTCCGATGTTCGCTCGGGTCTTGGGGGTCAACCGGGGTGAGCCGGCAGTTCGGCTAACACGGGCTGTTCGCGAGTTGAACGAGCAGCGTAGTTGCGCCATCCGAGTCGTCGTCCTGCACACTCGAGCTGACCGACAAGCTCTGTTTGTCCGGGGGGCTGACGAGGCGGTGTGCCTGCGGGATCTCACCACAGCGACCGCCGCCTACCTCGACCACGTCGAACTCGAGCGGGCACTGCGAGTTAGCCGAGCCGACGCCGTGTGGGTCGGCTGGGGCCTCGTGGCCGAGAATCCCGCTTTTGCCGATCTATGTGAAAGGCTCGGCATGACTTTCATCGGTCCTCCGGCTGATGTCATGCGCACGTTGGGTGACAAGATCGAGGCCAGACTTTTAGCAGAGCGGATCGGGGTTCCAGTCGCCGATTGGAGCGGCGGCCCGGTGAACAGCCTCGAGGAAGCTGTCGGACATGCTTCCAGGATCGGCTACCCGCTCATAATCAGGGCCAGGAGAGGTGGCGAGGGAGAGTGCGCCTGCACTGTCAGCGCAGCCGGCGATCTCGCAGGCGCTCTCGAGAGCACTAGGACCGCCGCGGGGCGCACCTTTTCTGATCCGGTGGTCTATCTCGAGCGACTCGTGGTCGGCGGACGCCATATTGACGTTCAGGTCATCGCCGACAGCTACGGCACGGTGTGGACGCCGGGAGTCCGCGACTGCACCATCCGGCTACACAACCACAAGCTGGTCGTGGAGTCCGGGTCTCCGGGTTTGAGTAGCGAGCAAGAGACGAAACTTCGTGCAGCTGCCGCGGCGCTTGTGCGGGCGGCCGGTTACCGGGGGGCGGGCACCGTCGAGTTCGTCTACGACCCGGCGGAGAACGCCTTCGCCTTCATGGGAGTGACTACAGGGTTGCAGACCGAGCACGCGGTCACTGAGGCTGCCACCGGGCTTGACCTTGTGAAGTTGCAGTTGCTCGTGGCTAGCGGCGAGCGGCTCACCGGGGAGCCGCCTCAGCAAGTCGCGTATGCAATCGGCGCTAGCTTCAAAGCCGAGGACGCCGATCAAGGTTTCGCGCTCGCCCCGGGTGTCGTAGAGCTTCTCCGCCTGCCGTTCGGCCCAGGCATCCGCGTCGACGCCGGAATCGCAGTCGGCGAAGCCATAACGCCTGGATATGACCCGACGGTCGCGAAGATCGTCGCATCTGGGCAGAATCGCTCGGAGGCCCTGGGCCGGTTGCGTTGCGCCCTGCGCGAAACCACCGTCGCCATCCGGGGGGGCACGACCACCAAGTCGTTTCTGGTCGATCTGCTCTACCGTCCCGAAGTTGTGTCTGGTCAGGCTGACGCGGACTGGATGGACCGCGTCATCGCGCTCGCGACCCCCGAGCCTGCTCGCCACGCCGACATTGCTTTGCTCAGTGTCGCCGTCGACGCCTACGACGCCCAGGAGGAGCTCGAGCGAGACGCCTTCCTCATATCCGGCCGCGGTGGTAGGCCCCGCGCCAGCCACACAGTCGGCCGCGTAGTCGAGCTCAGCTACCGGGGACGGACCTACAGGTTGAGGGTAGACCAGCTTGGTCCTCAGCGATACCGAGTCGAGATAGACGGGCGGCTTATCGATGTCAACGTCGAACGTCTGGGTCCCTTCGAAAGGCGTCTCAGGCTGGGTGGGTCACTGTTCCATGTCGTGTCGGTACCCGGCCGGGACAATCAGGCGGTCGAGGTCGAAGGCGTAACTCACCGCATCGGGCGCGACGAGACAGGAATAGTACGTGCATCGGTACCGGCAGTGCTGGTGGCGGTACACGTCAAGGCTGGCGAACACGTCGAGTCCGGCGCCACGATCGCCGTGCTCGAGACCATGAAAATGGAAACTCCGGTGAGAGCTCCGCGCGCGGGAACAGTGCGAGAAGTGCTTGCTGCGGTCAATTCCCAAGTCGACGTCGGGACGCCGCTGGTCCGGCTCGATCGCCCCGTCGCTGAGACCGCGGCGCCGGACGTTCCGGCTGAGCATTTCCGGGCGCCGGATTCAAATGACTTGCCGGACGCGTCCACGCAGGCGCGTCGGTATCTCGAGATGTTTCGAGCCGTGATCACCGGCTACGACGTGAGCGCGGCGAGGGTCCTCGCTCTCGTCGCAGAGTACTTAGAGCTGCGCACGGGCCTCATGGAATACAGCGCAGAGCTGAGGGGCGCCGAGCTTGGGCTATTCACCGCATTCGCCGACTTGTGTGAGCTGTCGCGCGGCCGACCTACTACCGAAGAAGAAGACGTGGACGAGCGATCGCACAGTCCACGAGAGCATTTCCACATTTACCTTCACTCTCTCGACGTTGAGCAAGAGAGGCTGCCTGCCAGCTTTCGGACGAGGCTGTCCCGGGTGCTTGGCCACTATGGCGTTGCAAACCTGGAGCCGACTCCCGAACTGGAAGAGGCGGTCTACCGCGTGTTCCTGGCTCACCAGCGCGCGGCCGAGCACGTTGCGATCGTCGCCGCCCTGCTCGGGCGTTGGCTGGTGGATAGAGAGGTACCGACCGCTCCTGCCCTCGACGAGATCGGGCGGGTTTTAGACAGGCTGATTGTCGCCACCCGGCTGCGCTACCCCGCGGTTGGCGACCTCGCCCGGAGCATCCGATTCCGTTTCTTCGACCAACCTCTCATCTTGGAGGTCCGAGAGCGGGTCTACGCGGACGTCCGTGAACAGCTGCAATATCTCGACCGACATCAGCACGCCGCGGACTACGCGGAGCGGATCGAGGCTTTGGCGGCGAGCTCGGAGCCCTTGATCGAGCTGTTGGCTCAGCGAATCGGGAATGGCGATGCAGCATCGGAGCCGATGCTCGAGGTGCTCACCCGCCGCTATTACAAGGTTCGCACGCTTGAGCAGGTCCGCTCGTTCCGGCTCGATGGTCGCCATTTCGTGACAGGCTCCTTCGAACTGCGCGGCAAACGGCTCTACCTCATCTCGACAATGGGTGAGCTTTCCGATCTGCCCGCCGTCCTTGCCAGCGTTTCGGCCTTGGGTGCCCAGGTCGTGGATCCGACCAACCTTGTCGTCGACCTTTACCTTTCCTCGCGCGAATCCTCCGCTGACCCAGACTCGGTCGCTGCCGAGCTAAGAGAAGCTTTGGGGGCCGTCCCGATACTGACCACCGGCCGACGCGTCACGGTAACGATGTGCGGTCTCACCGCAAAGCTGCGGCAGTTCACCTTCCGTCCTTCCCAAGGGCACATGGAAGAAGAGCGCGTCACCCGCGACATGCACCCACTGATCGGGCAGCGCCTTGACCTATGGCGGTTGAAGAAGTTCAAAGTCGCTCGTCTTCCTTCGACGGGGGACACCTATCTGTTCCATTGTGTCGCTCCTGACAACCCCTCGGACGAGCGCCTTGTGGCGCTGGCTGAAATACGCGATGTCACACCGCTACGGGACTCGTCGGGTCAGGTCGTGACCTTCCCTGCCGCTGAGCGCACGCTTGCGGCTTGCCTTGAAAGCATCCGCGGCAGTCAGCCCGCGCGCGTCGCCGGAGGATGGCTTGATGCCAACCGCATCTTCTTGTACGTATGGCCTCCGATCGAGGTGTCGCTTGAAGAGCTGAGCAATTTTGCCCGAGCGATGGCACCCCAGACGGCTGGCGCCGGACTGGAGGAAGTCATGGTGTTGGCTCGGGTCCGCGGCCGGCCAGGCACGGAGCCAAAAGAGGTCGCGTTGCGCTTTGCCAACCGGCGCGGTACCGGCGTCGGCCTGATCGTCACCGAACCGCCGATGGAGCCGCTCGCGCCCCTGGACGGATACCGGCAAAAGGTGCGGCGTTCGCGGGCGCGCGGCGCCGTCTACCCCTATGAGATCGTCCCGCTGCTCACCGGGACCGGCGGCAGCTTTGCGGAGCATGATCTGGACGAGACCGGTCGGCTCGTCCCAGTCGAGCGGCCCCGCGGCCAGAATCGAGCCGGAATCGTAGCTGGTCTCGTGCGGACTCCCGCCGCCTCTCATCCCGAGGGCATGGTGCGCGTGGCGTTGTTCGGTGATCCCACGAAAGCGCTGGGATCAGTCGCCGAGCCAGAGTGTGCTCTCGCCATCGCTGCCCTCGACCTGGCCGAGGAACTACGCGTGCCCGTTGAGTGGTTCGCTCTGTCCTCTGGGGCCAAGATTTCGATGGACAGCGGCACCGAGAACATGGACTGGGTGGCACGCACGCTGCGGAGGCTAATCACTTTCACCCAGGCCGGTGGCGAGGTGAACGTGGTCGTGGCGGGGATCAATGTGGGCGCGCAGCCCTACTGGAACGCCGAAGCAACCATGCTGATGCACACGAAAGGGATCCTGATCATGACCCCGGACAGCGCGATGGTGCTGACCGGTAAACAGTCCCTTGACTATTCGGGCGGAATATCAGCCGAAGACAATTTCGGGATCGGTGGCTATGACCGGGTCATGGGTCCCAACGGCCAAGCGCAATACTGGGCACCGAACCTGGCAGCTGCTTGCAGGATGCTGCTGGCTCACTATGAGCATACCTATGTCGCGCCAGGCGAACGCGTCGTTCGCCGGGCGCACAGCAGCGACCCATATGACCGAGATGTGCGCAGCTACCCGCACGTTCACCCGGCGAGCGACTTTACGACTGTGGGAGACATCTTCTCCGACGAGGTCAACCGTGAGCGAAAAAAGCCCTTCGACATCCGCACTGTGATGCGTGCGGTGATCGACCAGGACCACTCCGTGCTGGAGCGCTGGACCGGCGTGGCCGGTGCCGACACGACGGTCGTCTGGGATGTCCACCTCGGCGGCTATCCGATCTTGTTGCTCGGAATCGAGTCCCGGCCGATCCCTCGGCGAGGCTGGATCCCAACCGACGGTCCTGACCAGTGGACGGCCGGGACACTGTTCCCACGATCTTCGAAAAAGACGGCCCGCGCCATCAACTCAGCGAGCGGCAATCGACCCCTCGTCGTGCTCGCGAATCTCTCAGGCTTCGATGGTTCGCCTGAGTCGCTGCGGAACCTGCAACTCGAATATGGTGCCGAGATCGGCCGGGCCGTTGTGAACTTCGATGGGCCGATCGTCTTCTGCGTCATCTCGCGCTATCACGGAGGCGCATTCGTGGTCTTCTCCGGGGTCCTCAACGACAACATGGAGATCATTGCCGTGGAGGGCTCCTTCGCTTCGGTGATCGGTGGCGCACCTGCCGCGGCCGTCGTCTTCGCTCGAGATGTTGCCACCCGTACGTCCGCGGATGGCCGGGTCGTGGCAGCTGAAGGAGCCTTAGCAGAGGCCGACGAGTTCGAACGACCGCAACGACTGGTCGAGCTGGCAGCAGTTCGGGCCGCGGTTCGCGCCGAGAAGCTCGGCGAGGTGGCCAACGAGTTCGAACAGATCCACAACATCAAGCGCGCGCTCGCGGTTGGCTCGGTTGACGCCATCATCCCCGCACGTGAGCTCCGGCCATATTTGATCGGCGCCGTCGAGCGGGGCATCAGCCGGGCCAGCCCGCAAGTCCCCGCGCAGAAGGGTGCGATCAGTTCCCCTTTTGAAGTCTCTTCGTTCAGTTCCTCGATAAAGGACGCGCCATGAAGCCATTCGTCATCAACAGTCATGACCGGATCGTATTTCCTTCCAACTTCCTGCCTGAGCTGGATTTGTCGGTCATGCAAAGTCTCGAGCAGCTCGACAACGTGATTAGGCGCGACTTCGAGATGAAGGCCCCGACGGGCACAGACATCTTGCACCGGGTGCAGGAGGGCAGCTATTCCAGCCGATATCAGCTGTTGCATGACCTTGCGCTGAACTTGTTCTGGACCAACCGGTTTGCAATGACGCTGTACGAAAAGCGGCCCACCCGCTGGTCCGACGTGCCGCGCACCCGAACTGACGTGTTCTTGCCGATCCTGACCCCGTGGCCAGACGGAGACCACAAGATCGCTTCTGTGCAGAGCGCCTACGACACTTTGCCTCCGACCTGGGACCGCGAGGCGGAAGACCGTATCTTCAAGACCCTCTTCGACGTGTTCGGACACCGCAAGCACCATGCTGCCGATCTGCCGACAATCAAGCCTACGGTGGCCGAGATGTTGGCGGAACCCACCAACCTGACCTTTCGGCTGCCGAGTCACGATCCCGACTTCCCTGTGTTCAGTTATGAGGACATCGTCGACTGCGCTGAGGACATCGCCGAGCTCGAGGCTTTGAGCCGATGGGCGATGGTGCTCCACAACCAGTACCCGTGGGATCGTTCGCTGGCCGAGCTCGTCGAGGTGGGCCAGTTGCGCGACGACGACTACGTCGTGGTGTTCCACCCCCGCAACGAAGAAGTCCGCGGTTTCCTTAGGCACCTGCGTTCAGGTGTCGCACCTACATTGGCCACACCGGCAAGAGAGACTGTGCAGCCGATCCGTCCCTATCCGGCGGTGAACGTGCGCACCCACTTTCAGGTGCTGCCCAGAGTCGAGGCATTGGCGGTCGTCCATGGCGAGCTTGTGTGCACCAATGACGATCTCATCCGAAGCGCCGGCTACAACTGGTCACCGATGACCGCACAGGAGATCCTCGAAAAGACCGGTATCGAGCAACGGCGCTACACCGCGCGCAGCCTCGAGGAAATCGCCCTAGGGGCAGCGCAACTGGCTTTGACCCATGCCGGGCGCGAACCCGAGGAGATCGGGGCCGTGCTGGTCTGCTCGTGCACCAGTACCCGGATGATTCCCTCGATAGCGACATGGATCTCCGGTCAACTGGGCATGTTCCAGACTCACGTGTCCTGCGACATCGTCGCCGCCTGTGCGGGAATGCCTTACGGCCTGTCCGATGCGACGCGCATCATTCAAGAAGTGCAGCGTCCTGTGCTCGTGGTGTGCGCGGAGAAGTTCTCCGACAAGATCGGCAATGTTCGGGCATCGCGCATGATCTTCGGCGACGGTGCCGCTGCCATCGTGGTAGGGGTGGCCCCGCCCGGTGAACTGCCGGACATCGAGTACCTTCAGTGCTACGCCAGCGGTCCGGTGAGCCAGGTGAACTCAATTATTTGGCCGAACCCAGCATTCGACAACAACATCACCGTCTACGGTCCCGAAGTAAAAGCGCTGGCTGACCGCTACCTCGTGCAGATGATCGAGGAGCTCAAGGTGCTGCCCGACCCGGACGGGGTGGAGGCTTCACTCCTCGAGAGCATTGACTTAATTGTTCCCCACCAGGCCAACAAGACCATGGTTAGTCAACTCGCCATCCAGGCGGGGCTGTCTTCCGAAAGCTTGTACTTCAACATCGAAAAGGTCGGCAACACCTCCTCGGCGAGCATTCCGCTGGCTATCCACGACGCTGTGCGCGACGGGGTCATCAAAGAGCCGATGCGGATCTTCGCGCCAGGTTTTGGGGCCGGCGCCGTAGCGGGTTACTGCGTGATGCGTATCGATCCAGCGGTCGTGGCGCTGGGGGCGGATTCGCCGGCCGGAGGGCGCGCCTCTTTGTCCGACAGCACCGAACCGCCCCCCAGGTCGTCCTCACAGGACGTGCAGTTAGCCTTTGGCTAGGCCTCGGCAGGAAGGCCAGAGTCAATGGGCATTCCGGTCCTCAGGGCTCGGCGCAAAGGATTGGCGCCGAGCCACGACACTGCTTAGGACGGATCCGACAGCGATTTAGCAATAATGGCAAGTTCGTCGTCAAGCGAGGACGGCTCGTAGTATCGGAGGGGGTCGAACTCGTCGATGAGAGACAGCTGGGCACCGATGGCTTCGGCAGTGTTCTCCTTGAGTACAACGCCGTGCGTCTCGGCGACGAAGATCCTCGCGATTCGGCCACCCGCGACGGAGTAGACGTGTCCGTTGACCGGGCATTCCTCGTGAGCGAGCAAGGCCACCAGAGGACTCACGGAATCGGACGAGACCTTGACGCCGAGATCTCCGAGGACGTTCTCGGTCATCCGGGTGGCGGCAATCGGGGCGATGGCGTTGGTCTTGATGCCCCGGCTGGCTCCCTCGATTGCGAGGACACGGGTCAGCCCGGCCAAGCCGGCCTTGGCTGCGCCATAGTTGGCTTGACCGAAGTTGCCGAACAGCCCCGAACCCGAGCTCGTGTTGACGATGCGGCCGTAGCCTTGTTCGCGCATCAGGACGAAGGCTGCTTGGCTGACATAAAAGGCCCCCTTTAAGTGCACGTCAATAACCCTGTCTATCAAGGCGGCGTCCATCTTGTGGAAGGCCTTGTCCCGCAAGATCCCGGCGTTGTTTACAAGCACGTCGACTCGGCCAAAGGCGTCCAGTGCCCCCTGCACAATGGCGCGGCCGCCTTCGAAGGTAGCCACGCTGTCATGATTGGGCGCCGCGACGCCTCCAGAGGCGGTGATCTCGTCGACAACTTGCTGCGCGGCGGATTTCGAGGAACCGCTGCCGTCGAGTGAACCACCGAGGTCATTGACGAGAACCTGGGCGCCGCGCCGGGCCAGCTCGAGAGCGTGAGAGCGCCCGAGGCCCCCGCCGGCTCCGGTGATGATTGCTACACGTCCGTCAAAGCGCAGATCAGGCATGTTTACGTCCTTGTTCGTTTAGGTTGCGGCTCAGCGGCTGCTGGCCGGGTGGTCGATCTCGGCCGGACTTAAGAAGGTTCCAGGTAGCTGAGGTCATGCGCACGTGCCCTGCCCGAGGAAGTCCTCGACTATGTGCGCCAGGGCCCCGGCCTGTTCGCGACGCTGTAGGTCGTGACCTCCTTGCATCAGGACCAAGGTGGCGCCCGGTATCCGTTCGGCCAGCATCCGGCTGTTGGCAGGTGGGACGACACGGTCATGTCTTCCGCAGACGACGAGTGTGGGTGCGGTGATGGTGCCGAGGAAGGGAATGCTCGACCAGCTGGAGAAGGCCAAGGCGTGCCACAACAACCCGCGTGCGTCCGCCCGGGGCCAGGGATTGCCATCAGCGGGGGGCGCGAGACTGCGCAGGACTGCTTCCTGGCTGCCGAGTGTCGCGCCAAGGCCGCACGAGGTGGATACGAGGACTAGCCGGCGAACTCGGCCGGGTTCGTCGCGAGCGAGCTGCTGGGCGACCGCACCGCCGTGAGAGAACCCGAGAATGTCGGCCTCACGAAGCCCGGCGGCATCGAGCACCCCTGTTGCCAGTGCAGCAAGGCGAGGTATCGACACCGGCAGCAGTGGCGTGCGGCTGTCCCCGACCCCGGGAGCGTCGAAGCTGACGATGGTCCGGGCGCTCAGCTCTCGCGCCAAGTGTTCCCAACTTTGGAGAGGGCGAGCCATTCCGTTGATCAAAAGCAAAGCATCGCCGCCACCTTGCACATGCATGGCCACTTCGAGCCCGTCGATGGCGAGCAGCTGCGAACCAGCCACAGTCGATCGAGAGGGCGTCACGCGCGGGCACGTACGTAGCTACCGGGTGCGGCCTCGATCGGTGGGTAATCCTCATTGCCGAGCTGGTGGGGAGGGGGCACCTTGGGACCGCCCCGCGCACCGATCCACTTCGCCCAGTCCTCCCACCAGGTGACCTCTTGCAGCTGCGCCCCGGTCTTCCACTCCTGCGGATCGGCTGGACTGGCCTCGTTGGTCCAGTGTTTGGCCTTGGGGCTGGGCGGGTTGACGATTCCGGCGATGTGCCCGGATGTGCTCAACACGAAGCGGTTGTGACCTCCGAGCAGCTGTGTCGTCTTATAGCCGGAGACCCATGGAACGATATGGTCATCCAGGGCGGACAAAACATAGGTGTCGATCTCCACTTTAGCGGGGTCGAGCTTTTGACCGTCGATCTCGAACTCCCCTCGGGCGAACTCGTTATGGAGGTAGCACGAGCGCAGGTACTGCGAGTGCATCCTGGCCGGCATCCGGGTGCTGTCCTTGTTCCACACGAGCAGATCGAAGGCGGGCGGCTTCTTGCCGAGCAGCCAATTGTTCACGACGTACTGGAACACGAGGTCGTTTGCCCGCAGGGCATCGAATGTGTGCGCCATCTTGTCGGAATCGAGGAAGCCCTGCTTGGCCATCTGCTTTTCGAGACCAGTGATAGTGGCCTCATCGGTGAACACGCCGAGCGCTCCGGGCACGCTGAAGTCAGTGAGGGTGTTGAGAAACGTCGCGGATTTGACCGAGCGATCACCGATCGAAGCGTTGTATGCCAACCCGATAGCGGTCAATGTTCCACCGAGACAAACCGAGAGTGTGTTGACCTCTGGGACACCGGTGATCTCTCGCACGACCCGGATCGCATCAAGCGGGCCCTTGCGCAGGTAGTCCTCGAAGCTCAGGTCCCGCATGGTCGCGTCGGGGTTTCGGTAGCTGATCGCAAAGCAGGTGTGTCCGTGCTGGACGGCCCACTCAATCAGGCTCTTTCCGGGCGCCAGGTCCATGATGTAGTACTTGTTGATCCACGGCGGGCAGAACACCAGAGGCACTGAGTGCACACGTTTGAGCTGGGGTTCGTACTGGATCAGTTCTATCAAGTTGCTCCGGTAGACAACGGCTCCCGGGGTAGTGGCCATGTTCAGGCCGACCTCGAAGCCTGTGATATCGACCTGTGACGGCCAACCTTTGTTGAGGCGGAGGTCGCTGAAGAAGTTCTTCGCGCCCCTGAGGAGGCTCATGCCGCCCGTGTCGAAGGCCTGGCGCATCGCTGCCGGATTACCTGGCAGGGTGTTGGTGGGTGCGAGAGCGTCAAGGATGAACTTGGCAGCGAACCGAGCCTTCTTGTCCTGCACGGCCCCGAGTTCCGCCGCGTCCAACAGTTCGCTGACCAGCTGACTGGTTAGCAGGTACTGCTGACTCAGCAAGAAGTAGAGCGGATTAGCTACGTATGCGGGGTCGGCAAACCGCTTGTCACCAGCTGCCGGAGACAGCGGACCGGACATCTCGCCACCTACGGCACCCACAGCTGAGGCGCGGAATGCGGCCGTCAACCCGATAGCCAGCCTGGCGTGGGCAGCTGCGACCCCGGCGGGATTCTTCAACAGCGCGACGCCGCCCGCTGCGAGCGAGCGTAGGAACGAGACCGGATCCACGATGGTCATCGGATCTTCCGCGACGCCCAAGCGGTCGAGGACTGATTGTGCTCCTGTTTCTGGGATGCGTGCAGAAATGGCTTCCAACTCCTTGCCTTTGAGAGCGAGGCACGTCAGTGCTCCACCATCGATGGATCCAGCCTATTTGTTGTTGGCCTCGACATAGCTCCGGTACACACCGAGCAGCGCGCGACGCTGGGCTTCGGTGAGCCTTCGGTCCGCCCCGATAGCTGCCTCGGCTGTCGCGTCCTCGGGCTTCTCGGTATCACCGAGCAGCCCCGCTTGCTCTAAAAGGCTTTCGGCCGACAGGTTCAACGCCCGAGCGATCGACTTGAGTACCCTTACTGACGGCTCGTGTAGTCCGCGCTCGACCTGGCTCAAATAGGGGTTGGAGACCTCAGCCAGTGCCGACAACTGGCGCAGCGACAAGTTGGCCATCTGTCGCTGCACCCGAATGAATTCCCCCAGCATGGGCCGACGGCCATCACCTTGTTCGACCATAGCCCCTTAGTCCTTATATTCCCTATATCGTGGCCTAAGCCTGGACTAAGATCAGGCAGCCTTCACCGGAACGAGCACTTTGGCCATCTGCACGGTGAACTCTCGTTGGGCGTTGAGCAGGTCAGCCGCGATCGCGAAGCTGAATTGCATTGCCGCCTCCATACCAGGCACGGACGGTAGGCCAGGAATAGAGGGCAGCTCTGGGACGGGAAGAACCGACACGGCCTTGATCCAGGTCTCGGCGGCCTCGACCGACATCTGCTGTCCCTGCTGGACCGCCGACATGAGCTGCTCGCGAAGCTTCTGGGCAAACTCGGGCATCTCTGTTGAAGTTGCAGACTTGGTGGTTGTTGTAGCCATGGTGAGCTCCTTTGAGGTTGGACGCCGGACTTCCGGCACTTGCACAGTATACAAACCAGATGCTTGGTATGTCAAGCGTAGGATGAACGGACGAGACCTGGCTCGGGAGGCGCTTCCCTAAAACAGCGCGCCCAGCCCGTGAACCGCTCGCCACGTCCATTCTGGACCCAAGCCGGACCGGAACGCGCGACGGGAGAGACGTCAAAGGTCGTCATCGCAGCAAGTGGCCGGCAACCGAGGCTGCCTGATCGCCCTGGTACAACGCGCCCGTGAGCGGGGGGTCGTTCCCGAGCTCACGGGTTGGGTGCCCCGGAGCCGCGCGCGGACGACTCACTCGAGTTCGGTCTCGCTGGCTAAGCAGCTTGATCACCAGCGAGTCGCGCGAAGAGATTACTGGGGAAAAAAGCGTTGTCGACCCTTGCCGCTCTCGGGCGTCACTGTCGGGGAAGGTAGACAGAATGTCCGTTTGTCCCGGGCGGAACCGCCTGCGCGGAAAAGGGCGTGTAGGGAGGTGACTCGAGGCAGGAAACAGCAATGCCGGTGATCAGCCCCCTAGTCGACAAGACGTCTAAGCGGCCGATGTTCACCGGTGTGGACTATCCGTGCGGGAACCCGCTCGTCGTGATGTTCGCCGCGGGGGGAGCAAACGTATTGGCAACGCAGTTGCTCGAGGTTGTTGCCCGAACCACACCGAAGTAGGTTCCGATGGCCGTGCCCCCGTTGGACCACTTGGTCGAGCCCGCGGCCGTGACGTCTTCGATTCCCCAACAGTCCTTCGTCGGAGCCGAAAAGGAGACCAGCACAACATCGGTACCGCCCGAGTAGACGGATACGACGTTCGATGTCGTAGAGGCGGAGGTGTTGGTGACGAACGAGAGGCCCGTGTCGACCTGCTTGATGTTCGAGTACGCAGTACTCGTCTCGATGCCTGTGTAAGTCTGGTTCGCAGCCTCGAAGTAGGTCTTGGCGCCGGTGAAGGCTGTCTGCAGGTTGGACTGAGCGGCGGTGTTGTTGGCGCTCTTGGTTACCGATAGGAATGTCGGGATTGCGATAGCAAGCAGGATGCCAATGATGAGCAGGACAACGAGCAGTTCGATGAGAGTGAAGCCCGCCTCGCCGCCTTCGTCGAACCCTGCGCCCTCCCTACGACCTTTCTTGGGCACGCTCCTCATGGAGTCTCCTTCGGGGCCACAGCAACCCGCCTCTTTCTTCTTATCGACCGGTGCATCAAACGACCTTAGGGAAAATCTGTACTCTGAGCACCAAGGGAGACAACCGCGAGCGGCAACGACTTGCCTGCCTACTGGATGCGCGTCGCCGTTCAGGCGGAGAGGACCGTCCTCATTGGTCGCCCCGGCCCACGCTGTGATCGCGCTTTGCGGCGTACATGGCGAGGTCAGCTCGGCGAAACAGGGTTTCAGCATCGGTTCCCTCTCGAGGAAAGACCGCGAAACCACCACTGACGTCGACCTTGATGGATCTCGCTCCGATCACGATCGGCTCTCTCAGGGATTCGGATACCCGCGCCGCGACCTTCTCGCCTTCGCTTTCGGAAGCATTCGCCAACAAGATCGCGAACTCGTCGCCGCTAAGTCGCGCTATCGAGTCACCGTCCCTCGTCACTCCGGCGAGGCGCTGGGCTACCTGTCGCAGTACCTCATCGCCTGCCGCGTGGCCGAATGTGTCATTTATGTCTTTGAACCTATCGACGTCGAAGACGAGAACGACAAGCTCCTCTCGGTTGCGCCGAGTCTTCTTCAGTGCGTGATCGAGGCGGTCTTGGAAGAAGGCACGATTGGGCAAGTCGGTTAGAGCGTCATGGGTAGCTAAGTACCGTAAGCGCCTCTCTGCGTCATCCCGTGCCTCTTCAGCGAGCTTTTGCGCCGTGATATCACGCACGAGGAGGCATACCGTCGGGGAAGCGAGACCTGCGATCGGGGCAAGCCTGCCCTGGAACCACTTCAAACCTGCGGGAACCCCCAAGCGGTATTCCAACAATTCAGGACGTCCGGTGCTGATTGCGCGGCGGACCGCTCGGGTCACGCGTCGGCCAACCTCATCGCCGAGCGCCTCGCGCACCGAACGCCCCAACAACTCGCTCGGGGGTGCCACCAACAAGGTCTCGTTGGTGGTCCAGATGGCCAGGTAGGTTCCCTTGTTGTCCAACTCGAAGATCAGATCGTCGAGTGAAGAGAGCAAGGCTCGCAGGCGAGCAGCTGCAGCTTGGAGAGCCTCAGTGGTTTCTTGGGTCGTGTTGGAGCTGATCGAGATGATCTCGCCGATGGGCACACGGACGGAAACCTCGCCCGGATCAGACTCCCCCAGCACAGGCTGGGTTGGTTCATCTATCGCCGGCGCCGTTAGAACCAACGTCCGTCGCGTCACTTCCTTCTTATCGGCCGATCGCAACTAGAGCTTGATCACTAAGAGGTGAACCGAACAAGCTGGGCTTTCGCAAGTACTCGCCAGATGGAGTCCGCCACCACCAGCGTGCGAAAGCGGACACGCTCGTCGCCGGGGTCGTGAAAATTCGCCGTGGACAAGTGCTTGCGTAAGCACGGAGTGCCAGTGCCCGATGCCGAGTGCAAACGGCGTCCAAACTTCCCCGATCGGTGTGAGCTGGAACCCGCCACAGGTGTTGACGGCCTGTGCATACCTGAATCCGTGATGTTGGCGAGCGGCCACATTTCTGGAACGCCCGGTTGCGAGGGCCGGTCCCCGCGTGGCTGTTACAGCCAACCACGAGAGCCAGACCTTGTTCAGACAAGACCGCCGGCAGAGTTCGTAAGCTCACGTACCCAGCGAAAAGACGCGCCCGAGAGTGGCGATGTCGGTCACGACGTTCCCGACCGAAAGGTCCTCTACCTCGTACGTGGAGGCGTTCACGATCACAGTGAGCACGCTTGCCTTGGGCGAAGCTGCCGACAGCGGTGCACTGGACAGTGTCTCGAAGCTCCCCACCATCTGGATCACATAGCAGTTCCCGCCCGCCCCGTTCACCATCTCACCGACGAAGACGACCGGCAACGCCTGTTCACGCGTCGAGGCAACCGCGTCGATGGATCGTGGCGATGCGTCGCCGTTCCTCGTTGCCAACCGCAAAGCGACCTTTGACAAAGCCTTGGTTTGAGCAGACGTCGGGAGTGCGCGTCCGGTTCGGTCGTTCGCGGCCGGATTGGAACCTGTTGCGAGAGCCCCCACTAAGAGGGCGACGACGGCGAGCACCGCGATCACGAACGCGGCGATGGGATGTCGCAGTTTGTTCACGTTGGTCATGACCTATCGAGCTTCCATTGGCCTTGGCATCAGTTTGCCAAGCCTCGACCTGGCTGTGCACGTGATACCCGGTGAGTCCCTCGATTGGTTTGTCCACGAGAGGTCGGCGGTCGTCCCGAAGGCCTCCTGGCCCGCTCCCGGCGCCCGCGTGGCTCGGGCGACAGTGGAGCCCAGGTTCGCGGACCGCACGCATTCAACACGTTGTTGATCAGAACTACGAGCCCTTGCTGGGTTCGGTGAAACCCCTCCGTCGTCTGAGCGGGTCTTCTTTGCTGGTATCACCGCTAGGTCTCGGAAGGAACCCAAGCACGCCCCGCCCTCACACAGCTACGGATCTCACCGGCAATGCTCAAGAGACCTCTGTACCGCAGGCACCCCGGACAGCCTCCCTGGTCGGAACCCTAGTTGAGATAGACACCCAGTTTGCAGGCTGTCTGATAGCACGGGTCATTCCGGTCGACCAGCCTCAGACCCTTGGCACGCTTCATCGTGGTGAGGCTGACGTCGTCTCCTTTGAGCCTCACCATCATGCCGAAGTGCCCTGCATCATAAGCCTCTATTGCCGCCACGCCGAAGCGTTTGGCCAGCAGGCGGTCGACGGGGTTCGGCGCGCCGCCGCGCTGGGTATGGCCCAGGACCACTGTTCGTAGCTCGAACGTTCCTGGGACCTTTTCCTCAATGGCATTCATGAGTGTGTCGGCTACACCGTGAAGCTTGACTTCGCTGCTCCGAATGCCGACCCTCAAATGCTCTTGGCCCAGGTCGAGTCCCTCCGCAATAGCGACGATGGAGGAGTGCATGGTCTTGCTGCGGTTCTTAAGAAACTCGATGAGCTGGTCTATGTCGAGCTCGAATTCGGGAAGCAAGATAGCGTTGGCGTTCCCTGCGAGCCCAGCATGGAGTGTGATCCAGCCCGCGTGTCGACCCATGCACTCCACCAGGAAAATTCGCTCATGGCTAGAGGCGGTAGTGTGGATTTTGTCCATAGCATCAACCGCAACTGAGACGGCCGTGCTGAATCCAAAGGTCGTGTCGGTGCCGGAGAGATCATTGTCGACCGATTTCGGCACACCGACAACTGGAACGCCTGACTTCGCCAGTTGCATGGCAGCCGAAAGTGTCCCGTCGCCGCCGATGACGATCAATCCCTCGACGCCCAGGCTGGCGAGGTTGTCGCGAGCCATCTGCAAAATGTCGCCAGGGATGTCGTTGTAGCCTCCTTTGCCGCCGACCTTGCCGGCAAAACGCCCCTGGTTGGTGGTCCGCAAGATCGTTCCGCCGAGGTGGTTGATTCCGCGCACGGTGTTGGCATCGAGCTCGCGGTACATAACTGGGTTCAGTAGCCCTTCCCAGCCCTTTTCAAATCCGGTGAACGAATAACCTAATCGCAGACCAGAATTGACAATCGAGGCGATTGCCGTATTGAGACCCGCGCAGTCTCCGCCAGAGGTCAAGATCCCGATCTTTCGGGGGGCCGGGCGTGGCATGTCGTGACTCCTTATTGGCACATCGCGGACGAGTCGCCTGCAGCGCCGCGAGCCAGCTCGGCATCCAGCGTTGAGGTCTCGATCAAAGATCCTAGGCCGCAAGCAAGGATGCGAACAAAGGCAGGGACCGTGCCATCGCAGACCGTGCGGGCCTCGAAAGGCACGAGGCGGAGGTGTCTCGAAAACTAGGTGAGAAGTCGGGTGTCGGCCGTGGCCCCGGAGAGCACGCTCCGGGCGTCGTGCCCGGGTCTGTCCGCGACAACTCCACGATCGCGCAGAGGGTCGTGTCGGGACGGACAGGATCGGATCGGGTACGTCCCAGGATCACCCGGTCGAATCGGGTCTCCCCTAACATCAATTCACGGTGCGACGGCGCGACTTCTTGAAGCTTGCTGGTGGCGTTGCCGTCGGAGCGGCGGTTGCTGGTGGCTGCTCCGCGCCCGCGGCCGTTCACCACGGGCATGCTCCGACCTCGACGTCGCCTCCCCCGGTCTCCTCCACAACCGAGGTGAGTCCTACCTCGGAACCTACGACCACTCAGCTGATACCCGCCAGATCGTCTGACTGGCAGGAACTCCGGTCTTCGATGCAGGGACGGATCGTGCTCGCTTCCAGCCCTGGGTACCCGGTCGATGCGCAGTCCTACAATCCGATCTTCGACGGAGCGCACCCCGAAGCGATTGCCTATTGTGCCTCGAGCGCTGACGTCGTCTTGGCCGTCGGGTTCGCAGAGCGCCATGGCGTCGAGCTGTCGGTTCGCTCCGGTGGTCACTGCTATGGCGGCTGGTCGACCGGCTCCGGCCTTGTCGTCGACGTGTCGCCCATGAACCAGGTGAGCTACGACCCCGTCACGGGCCTCGTGGACGTCGGTGCAGGCACCCGCTTGATCGATCTGTACGCCGCTTTAGCGCCTCACGAAGTCGCGGTGCCGGGTGGGTCTTGTCCGAGCGTCGGCATCGCAGGACTAGCGCTTGGGGGCGGATTCGGGGTGCTCGGACGTAAATTCGGGCTCACTTGCGACAACCTCGAGTCCGCGGACCTCGTGCTCGCGTCCGGCGAAGTGGTCACCTGTGACGCCAATCACCACGCTGACTTGTTCTGGGCCCTGAGAGGCGGAGGTGGGGGGAGCTTCGGCGTCGTCACCGGGTTCAGGTTCTTCGCGCATCCGATCGGCGCTCTCGGCCTTTTCACGCTGGTGTGGCCTTGGTCGAGCGCCGCGGCGGTTGCCTCCAGCTGGCAGGAGTGGGCGCCGAGCGCCCCCGACGAGCTCTGGTCTAACTGCCTGCTCGTCGCCAGCCAGTCCACGCCCGCGGGCGCGGCGCCGGCGGCACGGGTGACAGGCGTCTACGTCGGCACGCAAGCGGCGCTGCAAAGCCTGGTCGACGGGCTCGTGAGCGAGGTCGGTGCGAGCCCGTTCACGAACTTTGTGGGCTCCGCTCCCTACCTCGACACGATGCTCATCGAAGCAGGGTGCGAGGACGACACTGTCCCCGAGTGCCACCTGCCCAGCCAGAACCCGGCCGGGTTGCTCACTCGGGCACCGTTTGTGGCCAAGTCGGACATCATCAACTCCAAGTTGTCGCCGGCCGCCATCGCGACGCTGCTCGGTGCCGTGGAGCAGCGTCAGGCCTCACCGTTGCTCTCCGGGGGCGGTTTCGTGCTCGACGCAGCCGGCGGTGCCATCAATCGTGTCGCGTCCGACGCCACCGCGTATGTTCACCGAAGCTCGCTCGCGACGATGCAGTACAGCGCCAACTGGGTAGCCTCCTCGCCACAGTCGGTCGTGGTCGCCAACCGGCAGTGGATCGAGACGGCCTGGCGGTCGATGAGACAATACGTGTCGGGCGGGGCGTACTTGAACTATGCCGACCCCGATCTTGCCGACTGGCAACAGGCTTACTGGGGCTCGAACTTCACCCGGCTGACCGAGGTCAAGCGGGACTACGACCCGAGAAACGTGTTTCACTTCCCCCAGTCCGTCCCACCCGCTTGAGCTTGCGAGGTATTGGGTATGCCGGCAACTGGGCCTGGACCGGCATGGGAGCAATGACCAGGTCTGGGGCTGGTTGAAGCTCCTGTTGCTGCGCGTGGCGGTCGGGGACGGTGCCGCTCTGGCTGCCCGGGAGCGCATGAGCCGTCCCAGCAGGCTCACATTCACGGGCGTCGTCGTCGCCTTCATCGTGTTCGTGACAGCCGGATATCTCATACCGATTAGCTGGACGGGCTTTAGCGGCAACAATCTCTGGGACTGGCTGACGCTCGTCGTCCTGGCTGTCGCGGTGGTGACGATCGGGGCATGGGCGGGCTATTCGCGCCAGATACGCAGCAGGCACATAGCGGTGTTCAGCGCGCTCGGAGCTGCGCGGCTCGTCACCGTCATCGGTGGTACGGCGACGCCTGGCAATGGACCGGGTACCGGGCAACACCCTCTGGGATTGGTTGCAGCTCCTGCTGGCTCGTCTCGTCACAACGGTCCTCATAGCTGCGGCAGTTCGCTGGGTGTCCGGTAACGTTATCCGGTTCGTCGCCTCCGAGCGGGAAAGGGTGGCTCGCTTAAGGTGCCGACGAGGCGGCCGCATCCGCCGACCCGCAGATACCCGCGGCGCGAGCCTGACACATCGGTGCCCATGAGCTCTTGACGCGTGCGCGGGCGCGCGGCGACTTGCTAGTTACAAGTGTCAGCTGCCTAGGGGTGGTTCTACGCAGAAGAGTGGCCGACGGCGACACCGATGAGGGCGCGGACTCGGCCGGCGAAGCGCGTCGTTACCCGGCCGGCGTGAACTCCGTCGCGACCACCATCTGTCCTCGCGACGTGGTGCTTAGCCGGATCTCCTTCACCGGCTGGTAGTCGGGGTCATTCAGAAAGCCCCAAGCTGTCTCGGCGTCGGCGAAGCGGATCACGACCGTACTGTTCGGCGGCTCACCTTCGGCGGGCACCGCATCAGAGCCTGCGACTAGGAGTTCAGCGTCGTACTTCTGCAGGAACGGCCTCACCCCAGGCACGTACTCATTGCGATACCGGTCACTGTCATGGATCTCTTGCATCAGAACGAGATA
>Ga0182015_10002747_pt1 | contig 20679 bp, 20 predicted proteins | sample 712P3MmetaG_FD_120478 | JGI IMG/M metagenome (GOLD analysis project Ga0182015, IMG submission 120478) | Permafrost microbial communities from Stordalen Mire, Sweden - 712P3M metaG | ecosystem: Environmental > Terrestrial > Soil > Wetlands > Permafrost | place: Sweden: Stordalen | collected...
ATCGAGCCGAGCAGCAGCGCGTGGTAGTCGCCGTGCGCCGACTCGCGCGGCGCAAGCGCGCGCCACGAGAGCAGCGTCGCGGCGATCCCCGCGGTCGCCACGATCAGCGTCATGACGAGCGAGAGGTTGTCGATCGCGAGGGCCCCGTCGACCGCCGAGGTGTGGTCGTGCCACTGCCAGAGCGCGAGCCCGATCGTGGTGCCGAGGCTGACTAGCGTGAGCGCCGGGACGAGCTGCTCGCGGGCAAAGCGCGAGCGCAGCAACCCGACCAGCAGCACCACAACCGAGCCCCCTACCAGCGCCTCGATCGGCGACAGCGCGGCGAAGTTGACGTAGGGGCCGTGCGGGTGGACGAGGGCGATCATCGGTCGGCCACCGTGCTCGTCTTGGCGGCGGTGGCGCTCAGCGTCCTCGCCGGCCTCGCGGTGAGCACCTGCTCCTGGCGGATCGTCGCGGTCACCGCCTTCTCGCTGCGCTGCAGTTGTATCTGGGGATAGAAGGCGAACAGCCCGATCGCGGCGAGGAAGGGAACGAGCGCCAAGCCTTCCTGCCAGCGCATCTCAAACGAGTGCACCTTCTGTCCGGTGCGGTTGTGCATTGAGCCGATGAACACCCGCAGCGCGTAGACGCTCGCCATCACGACCCCGGCGAAGGCAAGGATCGAGATCGCCATCTTGGTCTGGAACAGTCCGAGCAGGATCAGGAATTCGCCGATGAAGTTGCCCGAGCCCGGCATCGCCAGCGTCGCAAAGGCGACGATCAAGAAGACCGTCGCGAGAATCGGGGCGCGCATCGCGATGCCGCCCATGTCGCGGATGTCCTCCGATCCGCCGGCGCGCGCCGCGAGCAGGCCGATGATCAAAAGCAGCGGCGCGACGACGATGCCGTGGTTGACCATCTGCAGCACCGCACCCTGCGCGCCCTGCGGCGCGAAGGCAAAGATTCCGAGCGTGATGAAGCCGAGCTGGGCGATCGAGGAGTAGCCCGCGATCAGCCGGGCGTTGGTCTGCGTGAAGGCCATCACCGAGCCGTAGAGCACCGAGGCCAGCCCGATCAAGAGCAGCAGCAGCTGGAAGTGCACCGAGGCCGCTGGCATCGTCGGCAGGACGATTCGCAGAAACCCGTAGGCGCCGACCTTCGAGAGCACGCCGCTGAACACGGCGAGCACTTCGACCGGCATCTCGCGGTAGGTGTCGGGCATCCAGCCGTGGAAGGGGAACGCCGGCATCTTGACGAGGAAGGCCGCGGCAAACAGCAGGAAGATCCACTCCTGCGTCCCCTTGCGCAGATGCGAAGCGGCGAGCGTCGACAGCGAGAAGCTGAGCGGGTGCCCGGTGTGCTGGGCGGTGAGGACCGCGAGCGCGATCGCGCCGGCGAGCATGAAGAGCGAGCCGACGAAGGTGTAGATCACGAGCTTCAGCGTCGCTGAGACGCGGCCCGGTCCGCCCCAGACACCGAGCAGCAGGTAGAACGGGATCAGCATCAGATCGAAGAAGGCGACAAACAGCGCGAGGTCCTGGGCGAGGAAGGCGCCGAGCACCGCCGACTCCGCGAGCGCGAAGAGCAGATAGAAGAGCCGCGGCGTCGTCCAGCTGCGGATGTTTGCGGCCGTGATCGCGAGCACGAAGGAGAAGGTGGTCATCGCGACGAGGAAGAGGCTCAGTCCGTCGACGCCGAGCGAGTAGTGAATGCCGAGCGCGCGGATCCAGACGACGTTCGTCACGTGCGTCAGCTGGCCGCTGTGCCCGTTGTAGTCGGCGATCAGCGCCACGGCGAGTCCGAGCGCTCCCAGTGAGCCGCCCAGCGCAAACGCGCCGGCGGCGCGCTTGTGCGGGACCAGCGTCCCCACCGCGGCGGCCGCGACCGGTAGCCAGATGAGGATCGAGAGCATCTAGGAGGCGATCAGGAAGTAGAGGCCCACGGCGGTCAGCCCGACGACGATGAAGCCCACGTAGTAACGGACGAAGCCGCTCTCGGCCGAGCGCACGGCAGCCGACCCGGCGCGCACCACGCCGGTGGTGCCACCGATCAGCGTGCCGTTGACGAAGAGCCGCTCGAACGTTCCCTGCGCGAAGCGGCCAACCCACAAGCTCGGTGCGACGATCAGCGCGTTGATCAGCTCGTCGAAGTACCACTTGTTCTCAAACAGCGTGGTCAGCGGACGCACGCGAGCGGCGATCGCCGCTGCGCTGCCCGGCCGCGCAACCCAGACCACCCATGCGGTCGCGATGCCGGTCAGCCCGATCGCGGTGCCGAGCACGAGGCCGACGTAGATCAGGCCATTCGAGGGGTGCAAGTGGATCGTCGAGTCGGCGAACGAAGGTGCGAGGAAGTTGTCGAGCCAGCTCGTCGTCTTGGGGATCGCGACGATCCCGCCAACGACCGCCAACAGCGCGAGGAGACCCATCGCCAGCCGCATCGGCAGCGCACGCTCGGCGATCACGTGGTCGGGCCCGGGGAAGCCGACATCGGTGTCCTCGATTTCGCCGTTGGCCGGGTTGCGCGGCTGCTCCGGATGGAAAAGGTGCCCGTGGTCGATCAGCTCCCGCGCCTCGGTGCACGGCTCGCCGAGGAAGGCGCGGAAGATCATCCGGAAGGTGTAGATCGCGGTCAACAGCGCGCCGAGGTAGCCAGCCACATAAAGCCCCCAGTACCAGCCGCCGCGGCTGCCGATCTGAGCCAGGATGTCGTCCTTGGAGAAGAAGCCGCTGAACGGCGGGATCCCCGAGAGTGCGAGCCCGCCGATCAGGAAGCAGACGAACGTGAACGGGAGCGCGCGCCGGAATCCCGACATACGGTCAAGCGACTGGTCGCCGCCCATCGCCCCGATCACCGAGCCTGCGGCCATGAAGAGCAGCGCCTTGAAGAAGGCGTGGGTCATCAGGTGAAACAGCCCGGCGGCGTAGGCGCCGGCTGAGACGGCCATGATCATGTAACCGATCTGCGACATCGTCGAGTAGGCGATCACGCGCTTCAGATCGGTGGCCGCGAGCCCGATCGTGCCGGCGATCAGAAGCGTCGCGGCACCCAGTATCGCCCCGACGTCGCCGGCCGCCGGGGCCAGCTGGAAGAGCGGGTGCATGCGCGCGATCAGATACACCCCTGCCGTCACCATCGTCGCCGCGTGGATCAGCGCGCTGACCGGTGTCGGGCCCTCCATCGCGTCCGGCAGCCAGGTGTGCAGCGGAATCTGCGCCGACTTCGCAAACGCCCCTACGAGCAGCAGCAGGCATCCCGCGGTGATGTCGCCACTGCCCTTGGCGAAGACTTTTGGCGCGGCGTGGAAGCTCGCGACGAAGTCAAGCGTGTGCGTGTGGCGGAAGACGAAGAACGTTCCGAGAACGAGGCCGACGTCGCCGACGACGTTGATCACGAACGCCTTGATCCCAGCCGCGGTCGCCGTCGTGCGCCGGTACCAGAAGCTGATCAGCATGTAGGAGGCAGCGCCGACGAAGGCCCAGCCGACGATCAGCAGCAGGAAGTTGCCGGCGAGTACCAGCAGCAGCATCGAGAAGACGAAGAAGTTGAGGTAGGCGAAGAAGCGCGAATAGCCACGGTCGCCGGTCATGTAGCTGACCGAGTAGAGGTGGATCAGCATCGAAACGCCAGCGACGACGCAGATCATCAACACCGACAGCGGGTCGACGAGCAGCGATGCGTTCGCATCGACACCGGTGGTCTTGGCGATGCTCCAAAGGCTCGAGGTCAGCTCGCGGTGTCCCGGGGCCAGCTGCTGCAGCTTGGCCAGCGCGATCAGCGCGAAGACGAACGACACCGCGATCGTCCCGGTCGCGATCCAGCCGGCGCTGCGCCCGGGGAGCCGATTGAAAAGAAACGAGACGATGACGAGCCCTGCCAGCGGCGCGGCGAGGACGATCCAGGCGGCAGTCGTCGCGCTCATCCCTGGAGCTCCCGCATCGTGTCCACATCCGACGGTAGGCGCAGGCGATGCATGGCGACGATCACGCCGAGCCCGACCGTCACCTCGCAGGCGGCGACGACCAACACGATCAGCGCAAAGACCTGGCCTTGACCGTTACCCCACATCCGCGAGAAGCCGACCAGCGCGAGGTTCGCCGCGTTCAGCATCAGCTCGAGGCAGAGCAGCACGACCAGCGGGTTGCGACGCACGAGGACGCCGCCCGCGCCGATCGCGAAGATCACCGCTGAGACAGCCAGGTACCAGGCGATCGTCAACTCTCGCGCTCCTGGCGTCGTTCGCTTTGCGCGGCCGACAGCGCTTCCCCGTGGCCGAAGCCCTCGGCCATCGTGCCGGTCCCGAAAGGCCGCGGGCGCATGAAGTCCATCACGCTGATCGTCGGCGTCCCGTCGCCCCGATCGTCGAGGCCGCCGCGGCGCCGCGCCAGCGTCACGGCGCCGACCGCGGCGAGCAGCAGCAAGTAGGAGGCGATCTCAAACGGGACGAGAAACTTGGTCAAGAGCAGCGAACCGATCGCCTCCGGCGAGCCGAAGCCGACCGCTACACGGGCGCCGATCGTGCCGATCGAGCGCAGACCGGAGCCGAGCACCGCGATGAAGAGCTCAATCACCAGCGCCCCCGCGCAAGCAAACGCTCCGAACCTGCCCGCGCGTCCCGGCCCCTGACCGCTCGACAGGTTCTGCCCGCCGATGTAGGAGACGACGAAGACGTAGAGCACCATCACCGCGCCCGCGTAGATGACGACCTGCGCGGCCGCGATGAACTCGGCGTGCAGCAGCAGGAACAGAACCGCGAGCGAGACCAGGTGCCCGACCAGTGCCAGCACCGCGTAGAAGGGGTCCTTCAGCGTGATCACACCGATCGCCCCCGCGAGCGTGCCGGCCGCGGCAATGAAGAAGAGGACGGCAGACATCAGCTGGGCGGCTCGGCGGCTTTCATCTACTCCCCCTGCGCGCGCAGAGGCGTCGCTTCGAGGGGTTCGGCGAGGAGCATTTCCTTGGTGAAGATCAGGTCCGAGCGGTTGTAGTCGGAGAGCTCGTAGTCGTGGCCCATCGTGATCGCATCGAACGGGCAGGCGACCTCGCAGTAGCCGCAGAAGATGCAGCGGCTCAAGTTGATCTCATAGACCGCGGCGTAGCGCTCGCCGGCGGATACTCGCATCTCGGGCGTGTTCTCGGCGGCGACGACGCGAATGCAGTCCGCCGGGCAAGCGGCGGCACACAGCGAGCAGCCAACGCACTTCTCGAGCCCCGACTCCTCGAAGCGATGCAGTTTGTGTCGCCCCCGAAAGCGCGGATAGACCGCGACCTTCTCCTCGGGGTACTGGATCGTGTTGACGCCCTCGACGACGCGCGCAAAGGTCGTCTTGAGCCCGCGCAGCGTCTCGCCGAAGGCGCGGTAGGCGCCGCCCGCACCGCCGGGTTCGGGGGCGCGCTGGACGGCGATCTGATCCTCGCCAGGTGTCCAGTTGCCCTTGTTCGGTGAAGGCGCCGGGCTCACTTGTGCACCGCCACGACGATGATTGCTGTAACCAGCGTGTTGAGCGTTGCCAGCGGCAGCAGCACCTTCCAGCCGAAGCTCATCAACTGGTCGTAGCGCAAGCGCGGCAGCGTCGCGCGGATCCAGACGAAGAAGATCACGAAAATGCTCATCTTCGCGAGCACCACGAAGGGATCGACCCACGCCGGCTGGTGAGACCAGAAGGGGATCAGCCAGCCGCCCAGGAAGATCGTCACCGCGACGCCCGAGACTACAAGCACGTTGAGATACTCGGCGAAGTAATAGGAGGCGAAGCGCCCGCCGCCGTACTCCGTGTTGTAACCGCCGACCAGCTCGGCGTCGGCCTCGACGAGATCGAACGGCGCGCGATTGGTCTCGGCAAACGCGGCGACCAGGAAGATCAGGAAGCCAGCGAACTGCGGCACGATGTACCAGATGCTCCCCTGGCCCTCGACGATCCCGGTGAGTGACAGGGTGCCGGCCGTGATCAGCACGCCGACGAGCGCAAGCCCTTGGGAGACCTCGTAGGAGATCAGCTGCGCCGCTGCGCGCATCGCGCCGAGAAACGAGTACTTCGAGCCCGACGCCCAGCCACCGAGCATCAGCCCGTAGAAGGCGATCGCGCTGAGCGCAAAGATGTACAGCGGCCCGATCGAAACGTCGAGCCCGTAGAGCCCGACACGCGTTCCGAAGATGTGCGGGGCATCGCCGAAGGGGATGATCGCGAAGGTCGCGACCGCGGTCACGATCGAGATTGTCGGCGCGAGGATGTACAGCGCGCCGACCGAGGTGTTTGGCCGCGACTGCTCCTTGCCGAGCAGCTTGACGATGTCGGCAAGCGGCTGGATCAGGCCGTAGGGGCCAACCCGGTTGGGCCCGTAGCGGCCCTGGAAGCGGCCGAGCAGCTTGCGTTCGAACAGCAGCACGAGCGGGACCATCTGCAGGCCAAGCGCAAAGATCACGATCGCCTTGATGATCTGGATCCACCAATACTCGGAGTAGTCGATGATCGCGAGGCTCATGCGCGTGTCAACTCCTCCTCGCCGAGCAGCGTCTCAACGTCGCCGTTGCCATTCGGCGCCGCTCGCACATGGACCAGTGGTCCCCGGAGCCGGTTGGCACCGTCGCGTGCGAGATCGCGCTCGAGGAACGCCGTCCCGCTCGGGGCGCTATCGCGCAACACAACGGTGGCGCGGAGCTCTCCGTGGTCGTCGCTGACGAGCACTTGCTCGCCGTGAAGCACCCCCAGCTTCGCCGCGTCGGCAGGCGCGAGCTCGACCCGCTGGCGCGGAGCCAGGAAGCGCAGCGCCGGAGAGGCTTCGACCTCTGGCCCGGCCCAGATCGAGCGGTAGCTCCCGAGCACGAGGCGCCCACCCTTGGCCTGCACGGCGCGGCGGAGCTTCGGCTCGGCGGCCGCCTCACCGCTCCGCGCGACAGCCGGCGCACGAGCCGGCCAGCGCACGCCGTGTCCCGCGAGCTCTTCGAGCGCCAGCCCGTTGTAGAGGCCGACGGTTTCAAAGAGCTCGGCGCTAACGCCGGCCGCGGTCGACGCCCCGACGGCGCCACCGAGTAGCCGCGCGAGCTCGCTGAGCACGCGCCATTCGGCGCGCACATCGCCCGGGTGCCCGATCGCCGGACGCAATCGCTGCACGCGGCCATCGGGGTGCGTGACCGTGCCTTCCTTCTCGGCGCTCGATTCCGCAGGGAAGATGACGGTCGCGTGTTCGCGGACGGCCGGTGTCAGAAACGCGGCGTGTGCGATCACCGTTGTTGCGTTCTCGAGCGCTTGCTCCCAGGCGCCGCCGTCGGGGAACGAACGCAGCGGATCCACCCCGAGCAGGTAGAGCGCCGATAGCTCGCCGTCGCCGAGCTTCGCGGCGATCGCCGCGGCGTCGAGGCCGCCGGGCAGTTGCGGATCGCTGAAGCCCGGTCCGCCGTTCGGCAAGACGCCCGCTTCGCGCAGGCCGCGGCCGTTGGCGGCCTCGGGGACGCCGATCAGTCCCGCGCCTTCGATCCCCGCAATGCCGAGTGCGTCGGCCAGTGCCAAGAGGCCACCGGCATCGCCGTCGAGTAGCTGCTCGCCGTAGAGGATCACGATCTCCTCGCCCGCTTCGCGCAGCGCTTGCGCGAGCTTGCGCACTGCGTCGGCGCTCGCGCCGGCGGCAGCGGCGGCCTCGTCCACCGCACCGTCGCGGAGTGCAGCGGTCAACGCCCAGGCGAGCTCGGCGCCACGCCCGGGAGCAAAGCGCAGCGTTTCCGTCGCGCTCGGGTCGAGCGCGCTGGGGCGCTCCGAGGCGAGCAGCAGCGCGACGCCGTTGCGGCGCACGCCCTTGCGGATGCGAAGCTCGAGGATCGGTGCATCGTCAACCGGCTCGCAGTCGAGCACGAGAACGGCATGCGCAAACTCGAGATCGGAGACCGACGCGGCAAGCGCTGGGTCGCTGAGCGCGCGCCAGTCGGCGAGGCTGACGGCGCCGCCCGAGCGGGAGTCCAGGTGAGGCGAGCCGAGCACGTCGCGGAGCAGCCGGCCGAGCAGCAAGCCTTCCTCGTTGGTGGCACCGCCGCCAGCGAGCGCGGCGGTCTTGGCTCCGGCGCGCCGCAGCCCGCCGGTCGCCTCGGCGAGCGCGCGCTGCCAACTCACCGTCCGCAGCTCGCCGCCGTCTCGGATCATCGGCGCGGTGATGCGCTCGTCGACGTGCACCGCCTGATAGGCAAAGCGACCCTTGTCGCACAGCCACCCGTCGTCGACCTCATGGTGATCGCGTGCGAGCACGCGCAGCACGCGATCGTCGCGCACGGTCAGCGTCACGTTGCACTGTGCGGGGCAGAGCGTGCAGAGCGACCCCGAGCCTTCGATATCCCACGGCCGCGCGCGGAAGCGGTAGGGACGCGAGGTGAGCGCGCCGACCGGGCACAGTTCGATGATGTTGCCCGAGAAGGGCGCGACGTAGGGGTGACCGTCGAAGGTGCCGACGAAGGTGTTCTCGCCGCGCTCGAGCAGCACCAGCTGATAGTCCTCGGCGACCTCCTGCGAGTAGCGCACGCAGCGGTAGCAGAGGATGCAGCGCTCTCGGTCGATCGCGATCAACGGCGAGAGCTCGAGTGGCTTGCGGAAGTGGCGCTTGGGCTCGATGAAGCGCGACCTGCCGCCGCCCCAGCCGAACGTGATGTCCTGGAGCGGACATTCGCCGCCCTTGTCGCAGACCGGGCAGTCGAGTGGGTGGTTGATCAAGAGGAACTCGACGACGGCTTCCTGGGCGACCCGCGCGCGTTCTGATTGCGTGTGGACGACCATGCCGTCTTTGACCGCCGTCGAGCAAGCGGTCTGGAGCTTGGGCATGCCTTCGATCTCGACCAGACACATGCGGCACGCGCCGACCGGCTGGCCGAGCTTCGGCTCGTAGCAGAACACCGGAATTTCGACGTCGCCGAGCTTCGCGGCGTCGGCGAGCATCATGTTCTCTGGCGCCTGGACCTCGCGGCCATCGACGGAGAAAGTGATCGGGTGTTGTTGCGGACGCGGCATCGGCGGCTCAGATCGCGCCCGCGAGCTGGCGCGACTGCAGGTGGGCCTCGAACTCGTCGCGGAACTTGACGATCATCGAGCCGATCGGCATCGCCATAGCGTCGCCGAGGACGCACAGGCAGTTGCCGATGATGTGATCCTGGACCGAGGCCATGATGTCGAGGTCCATCGGCGTGGCCTCGCCGGCGTCGATGCGCTCTAGCATCCGCACCGTCCAGTTGGTGCCCTCACGGCAAGGCGTGCACTTGCCGCAGGACTCGTGGCGGTAGAACTTCGCGAGCTTTAGCGCGACGTCGAGCACCGGCGTGGCGTCGTCGACGACGATGATCGCCCCGGATCCGAGCATCGAGCCGGCCTTCGCGAGCGAGTCGAAGTCGTAGGGCACGTCGAGGTCCTCGGCAGTGAGCACTGGGGCACTCGATCCGCCCGGGAACCAGAGCTTGACCTGGCGCCCGGGTGGCGGGCCGCCGGCGAGGTCATAGATGATCTCGCGCGAGGGTATGCCGAGGTCGATCTCATAGTTGCCGGGGCGCGTGACGTGCCCAGATACCGACACGACCTTGGTGCCGGAGGAGCCCGACACGCCGAGCTTGGCGTACTTCGCGCCGCCCATCTCGATGATGTGCGGCATCGTGGCGAGCGTCTCGACGTTGTTGATCAGCGTCGGTCCCTGGTAGAGGCCCGCCAAAGCCGGGAAGGGGGGTTTTAGTCGCGGGTTCCCGCGCTTGCCTTCGAGCGAGTCGAGCAGCCCGGTCTCCTCACCGCAGATGTAGGCGCCCGCGCCGCGGTGCAGGACCAGCGAGAGTGACAGCTCAGAGCCGAGAATCCGCTCGCCGATGTAGCCGTTCGCGCGCGCTTGGGCGATCGCGACATCGAGGATCTTGGCCTGCTCCTCGTACTCGCCGCGGACGTAGATGAAGGCGTGGTTTACCCCTGCCGCGTGGGCTGCGATCACGATCCCTTCGATCAGCATATGCGGCGACTTCTGCATCAGCTCGCGATCCTTGAAGGTCCCCGGCTCGGACTCGTCGGCATTGCAGACCAGGTATTTGTCCATCTCGCCCTTGGGCAGGAAGGAGGCCTTGCGGCCGGCCGGGAATCCGGCGCCGCCGCGGCCGCGCAGGCCCGAGGCCTCGAGCTCGGCGAGCACCGCATCGGAGGTCATCGCCAAGGCCTTGCGCAGCGACTTGTAGCCGCCGCGACGCTCGTAGACGGCGATGTCGGCGAGACCGGGCTCGTCGATGTCACGCATCAGAAGAAGCCGGCTCACTTCGCCGCCTCGTCCGCTTCAAGCGCCGCGTCGGCGTTGGGGCGCAGCGCCAACGCCAGTTCCGGAAGCGGCTCACGCTCGGCGCGCAGATCGGCGACCAGGCGCTCCGCGTCGCTCGTCTGTAGCGGTCCGTAATAGACCTGGTCGACCGAAACCATCGGGGCGATGTCGCATGCACCGAGACACTCGAAGTGGCGCAGGTTGATGTCCGGATCGCCATCGACCGCGGCCTCGAGCGCTGCATAGAGCTCATCGGCGCCGCGCAGCGAGCAGGAGATGTTGGTGCAGACATACACCTGATGGCGTCCGCTCGGTGCGAGCTCGAACATGTCATAGAACGTCGCGACCGAGGTCAGGTAGCCGGGCGTAACGCGCATCACGCAGGCGGCTTGGAGGATCGCCTGGGGTGAGCACCAGCCGTGGTGGCGCTGAGCGGCGGCGAGCACCGGGAGGGCTGCCGAATGGCGTTCGGGGTAGCGACCGATGATCTCCTCGAACTCGCGGCGCAGCTCTCCTGGCACGTCGATCAGCGCCGGGTCGGGCACACCCGCCGGATCCTTGTCGAGGTCCACCGGCTCGTCCCAGCCGGGAACGCGCGAGCCATCCGCCGTCCGCGGGATCTCGCGCCCCGCGAATTCTTGGACGCGGTCGAAACCTGGGCCGCCGGTGTTCGACGGGCTCACCCGGCTACCTCGACAGAGAAGCCGGGCGAGGACGGCCGGCGAAGCCGGCACCCGCGGCCGCTCACCGGTCGATCCCCCCGAGGATTGGGTCGAGCATCGCGAGCGTCGCGATCAGGTCCGCGATGTAGGCGCCGCGGGTCATCGCCGCCGTCGCCTGCAGGTTGACGAAGCTCGGGTCGCGCATGTGCACGCGCGCCGGCTTGGCGGAGCCGTCGGAGCGGACGAAGCAGCCGAGCTCGCCACGCGGCGATTCGATCGGGTAGTAGACCTCGCCCGGCGGGGGGCGAAACCCTTCGGTGACGAGCTTGAAGTGGTGGATCAACGCCTCCATCGACGTCGCGAGCTCGTGGCGGGGGGGCAGCGCGACCTTGCGGTCAGCGGTGATGTGCGGGCCTTCGGGCAGGCCGTCGAGCGCCTGCTCGATGATCTTCACCGACTCGTAGATCTCGGCGACGCGGACGGCGTAGCGGTCGTAGTTGTCGCCCACCGTGCCCACCGGGATCTTGAACGAAAAGTCCTCGTAGGAGGAGTAGGGGGCGGCCTTGCGCAGATCCCACGGATTGCCGGCGGCGCGCAGCAGCGGCCCGGTCACACCGAGGGCCAGTAGTGACTCCTCGTCGAGCGGACAGGTGCCGCGCAGGCGCTGGAGCAGGATCTCGTTGCGCTTGAGCAGGTCGTTGTACTGGTCGACGCGCCCCGGCATGATCGCGATGAACTCGCGCAGCTTCTCCTCGAAGCCCAGCGGGATGTCCTCGATCACGCCGCCAACCTGGAAGTAGCGCGTGTGCATGCGCTGACCGGAGGACTGCTCGAACAGGTCGAGGATCAGCTCGCGCTCGCGGAAGCAGTACCAGAACATCGACATCGCACCGAGGTCGAGCGCGCTCGTGCCGAGCCAGACGAGGTGGGACATGATGCGGTTGAGCTCGAGGTGGATGACGCGCAGGTACTGGGCGCGCTTGGGCACTTCGCACTCGAGCAGGGTCTCGACTGCGCCGCAGAACGCCATCGCGTTGAAGTAGTAGGAGAGGTAGTCCATCCGCTCGACGACGGGGATCACCTTCCAGTAGGCCTTGTCCTCGGCCGTTTTCTCGATGCCCGTATGTACGTAGCCGATGATCGGCCGCAGGTCACGGACGACTTCGCCCTCGAGCGTGACGAGCAGCCGCAGGACGCCGTGGGTGGCTGGGTGGTGCGGCCCGATGTTGAGCGTCAGAACCTCGGTGACGCCGCCGCTGGGGTCGCGCTCGACGGCGAGCTGTTCTTCCAGCGGCGAGAGCGTGATGCTCTCCTCGCGCTTGCGGTACTCCGAGCGCGTGCTCACCGGGTCCATCCCGGCGAGCTCACTTCATTGTGGGTAAAGAGGACCGGCTCGCCGCCGAGCGGGAAGTCACGCCGCTGGGGGTGGCCCTCGTAGTCCTCGGGCATGAGAATTCGTCGCAGATCCGGGTGGCCGTCGAAGTGGACGCCGAACATGTCGAAGACCTCGCGCTCCTGATGGTTGGCGGTCGGCCAGTCAGGGGTCACCGACTCGACGTTGGGCGCGTCGAGCGGAACCCGCAGCTTGACGCTCAGTCGATCGACGCGACCCATGTCGAGCAGCTCGTAGTGCACGCCGAGGCGCGGCTCGTGGGGGTAGTAGTCGACGCCGTGGACGCTCATCAGCGCGCGGTAGCCGTGGTCCTCTTTCAGCGTGCTCAGCACCTGGCGCACGCTCTCGGGCGCCACGTGGACGGCGGCGCGCTCGCGAAAGAAGGTGGTTTCGAGGACGCTGCCGGGAATCGATTCGCCCAGCGCCGTGGCTATCAGCTCCAGCCCTACCTGGTCAGGCACCAGGGTTCTCCACCACTGGGTTCGCCTCGGGGAGGAGCTCCTCGGTGCCGACCGCCCCGTAGCGCTCGCGCCAGCCGAGGTCGGGGTCGTCCTGGATCATCTTGCGCAGCTTGAGGATGCCGTGCATCAACGCTTCGGGGCGTGGGGGGCAGCCAGGGACGTGCACGTCCACCGGCATGAACTTGTCAGCTGGCACGATCGCGTAGTTGTTGAACACGCCCATCGAGGAGGAGCAGGCACCCATCGCGATCGCCCACTTCGGTTCGAGCATCTGGTCGTAGATGCGCCGGACGACCGGCGCCATCTTGATCGAGACGCGGCCGGAGAGGATCAGCAGGTCCGCCTGGCGTGGGGAGGCGCGGAACGCTTCGAAGCCGAAGCGTGCGACGTCGACGCGCGCGGCGACGATCGACATCATCTCGATCGCGCAGCAGGCGAGGCCGAACGTGGCGGGAAACAGCGAGTTCGAGCGGGCCCAATCGACCGCTTTCTCGAGCGTCGTCGTCAGGATCGACTCCTCGACGTGGCGCTCGAGCTCGAGGCCCTCGAGGTCGCCACGGAGCAGGTCGCGCGCCCGCAACCCTCGCTCGCGGAAGCTCTGCGGGTCGCCGATGCTCTGGCGGATTATCTCCACTCGAGCGCTCCTCGCCGCCATACGTAGACGAACGCGACGAAGAGCAGCACGACGAAGGTGATCGTCTCGAACAGCGCGAAAGCCCCGAACGCTCGCAGCTCGGCCGCGATCGGGTAGAGGAAGATCGTCTCGATGTCAAAGAGGATGAACAGCATCGCGATCAGGTAGAAGCTGATCCCGAAGCGGAAGCCGTACTTGACCTCGGAGGGGAGACCGCATTCGTAGGGTTCGATCTTTGCGGCGATCTTGCGCCGTGGCCCGAGCAACGTGTTCAGGTATGCGAAGGCGCCGCCGACGGTCGCCCCGAGCGCGATGAACACGATCGCGGGCAGGTAGCTCCGGAGCACAATGGCGTTATATCACTACCAATGACCTTGTGGCATGGTGTCACTTAGTGGCAAACCGCGCGAATTCGGCGTTCTGGAGCGGCCAGTGAGCCATCGCGATATCGCGCTCTCAGGCGCGCTGGTATTGGCTGGGTTCAGTGGCTCAGTGGCGCTTCTTGGCGCCGTGCGCTGGTACCGCGGAGAGGCCAGCCGCGTCTTTTGGCTGGGCGTCCGAGCGGGCCAGGTCATCGCCGGTGCCTACGCTCTGCTGGCCGGCGTGCTCTATCTCGCAAACGAACCGCCGTCGAGCAATCTCTTCTACCTCTACGCGCTGCTGCCGGTCGTGATCGGTTTTGTTGCCGAGCAGCTGCGCGTGATCTCGGCCGATCACGTGCTGGGTTCGCGCGACCTCGACAGCGCGGCCGAGGTTGGCGAGCTGCCGCTCCCCCAACAGCACGAGATCGTTGTCGCGATCGTGCGGCGCGAGATGGGAGTGATGGCCCTCGCGGCTGTGGTTGTCTGCTTCCTCGCGCTGCGCGCCTGGGGCACATACTGAGTGGCGCCCGGGCGCGCTGCTAGCGCGACGGCGTGTCTGCGAGGACGGTGAGGGTTCCGTAAGCGCCGAGATCGGCGTAATTAGCACCCGGGTCATACACGCGATAGCGGCCAGCGGCGATCGGGAACGGCCGAGTGATCGTGGTGTGGCCGGGAAAGACCGTGGCGGTCTGCTCGAAAAAGCTCCCTGGGGCGCCCCCGGCGAGCGCGACCTGGTGTGCCAGTACGCCCGTGTTTGTCAGCTCGATCCGGATCGTGCCGGCACCTATCGCGACCGTCTCCGGGGAGATCTGATACTCGCCGACGCGCAGGCGCAGCAGCGCCGAGTGGTAGGTGACACCGGCCCGGCCACAGCCGCAGAGCGTGACGCCGAGAACGACCGCCAGCAAGAGCGCGCGGCGGCGCCGCGGGCGCTTCACGGCGAGCCTTCGCATCCGCCTTTGCCCTGTAGGGTGCATCAGCATCCGATCAGCCATTATCCGTATCATCTGCGCCCGCATGGGCCGTGTCGCGAAGATCGTCATCAGCGCTGCTGCGGCACTGATCGTGGCGGCCGGCGTGAGCGCCTGCGGTAGCGCCGGGATCAGCGTGGCGAAGACGAGCCCGTACTATGCCGGCGCGGTCATCTTCCTCGACCACTGCTCCGGCTGCCACACGCTGTCGGTCGTCGGCGCCGAAGGCTCGGCGACCTCGGTGCAGAACCGTTTGAAGAACAACGCGCCGAACTTCAACTACCGCGTGGAGAGCGTTGACAACGTTCTCTACGCGATCGAAAACGGCGGCTTCTCCGGGCAGATCATGCCCGAGAACATCGTCGTCGGCCCGCAGGCGCAGGCCGTCGCAAAGTTCCTCGCGCACTACGCTGGTAGCGAGGCGCCGCACGCACCGACGTTTGCGTCGACACCTGCTCCGTAGGACCCGCCGGTTCTCGATCTCAGGCTGATCCGCGAAAACAGCGACGCCGTCCGGACGGCGCTAGCCCGCCGCGGCGGCGGGATCGAGACAACTGTCGATGAGGTACTCGCGCTCGACGTGCGACGTCGCGCGACCCTGCCCGAGCTCGAGGCGCTGCGCGCGGCCAAGAATGAGGCGTCGGAGTCGATCGCTCGGACCAAGAAGTCCGGTGATGACGCCGCCAGCGAGATAGAGCAGATGCGCGCGCTCGGCCAGCGGCAGGACGAGCTGGAAGCTGAGCTCGCAGAGGTCGACGTCGCGCTTCATGCCGCACTGAGCCGGCTGCCCAACCTGCCGAGTCCTGACGCTCCCGCGAGCGACACGGTGCTGAGGACCGTCGGCACGCCCCGCTCCGGTCCGGCTGCCGACCACCTCGAGCTCGCGGGGCCGCTGATCGACATGCAAGCTGGCGCGCGCCTCTCTGGTGCTCGCTTTGCCTACCTCCGCGGCGATCTCGTGCTGCTCGAGCTCGCCCTCGTCCGCTGGGCGCTCGAGCGGCTGCGCGACGAAGGCTTCGAGCCCGTCATCCCGCCCGTCCTCGTGCGCGAGCAGGCGCTCTACGGGACTGGCATGCTGCCGGACACCGAGCAGCAGATCTATCGCGTACCCGACGACGATCTCTACCTCGTCGGAACCTCCGAGGTTGCGCTGGCCTCGCTCCACGCGGGCGAGATACTCGAAGCTGACACTCTGCCGCTTCGCTACGCCGGCTTCTCGCCCTGCTTCCGCCGCGAGGCCGGTGCCGCCGGCAAGGACACACGCGGGATATTCCGCGTCCATCAGTTCGACAAGGTCGAGATGTTCGTTTTCACGACGGTGGAGGAGAGTGCGGCCGAGCATGAGCGGCTGCTCGCGATCGAGGAGTCGCTGCTCAGCGCCCTCGCGATTCCCTACCAAGTGGTCAACATCGCCGTCGACGACCTCGGCGCTTCGGCCGCGAAAAAGTACGACTGCGAAGCGTGGCTCCCCTCGCAGCAGCGTTACCGTGAGCTGACGTCCTGCTCGAACACCACGGACTTCCAAGCGCGGCGGCTCGAAATCCGTGTCCGCCACGCCCCGACCGGGCGCCCCCTCGCCGCGCACACTCTGAACGGCACCGCCGTGGCTGTCGGTCGTACGATCATCGCGCTGCTCGAGAACGGCCAGCAGGACGATCGCTCGGTTGTGCTCCCCGAGTGCCTCGTGCCGTACGGCGCGCCAGCAGTCATCTCTCAGCAGCCTCCCAGCGACAGCTGAGCCGGCGCACACGCGCCGCGACGATGCTGCGCGGATGACCCCTTCGACTGCGCTCGGCGCCGCGTCCGTCGAGATTGTGATTCCGGTCCACAACGAGGCGCAGACGCTGGCCGCGAGCGTCTCACGGCTGCACGGCTTCCTAGGCCGCGAGTTTCCCCACCGCGCGCAGATCACGATCGCCGACAACGCCAGTCGCGATGAGACACTCGCGATCGCCGAAGCGCTCGCCGGCTCGCTGGCTGGCGTCGACGTGCTCCACCTCGACGCCAAGGGTCGTGGCCGTGCGCTGCGAGCCGCTTGGGCGCGCAGCGAGGCTGAGGTCCTTGCCTACATGGACGTCGACCTCTCGACCGAGCTGTGCTACCTCGAGCCGCTCGTCACACCGCTGCTCTGCGGCGAGTGCGAAATCGCGATCGGCTCGCGTCTCGCGCCTGGATCGCGCGTCCAGCGCGGGATCAAGCGCGAGTTCATCTCGCGTTGCTACAACGAGGTCTTACACCTCGCTCTGGGCAGCGCCGTCAGCGACGCTCAGTGCGGCTTCAAAGCCGGTCGACGCGAAGCGATCCAAGGGCTGCTGGGCGAGGTGGCTGACGAGGGCTGGTTCTTTGACACTGAACTGCTGTGGTGCGCCGGGCGCCAGGGCATGCGCATCCGCGAGGTTCCCGTCGCCTGGGTCGACGATCCCGACTCGCGCGTCGATATCCTGGCGACCGCGCTCGAGGACCTGCGCGGCGTCGCCCGCTTGCGCGCAAGCCGCGGCGCCCCTCGACGCGACGTATCGGCCTCCCACCTCGCGTCGCTTCCCGTTCGCGTCGCGCGCTGAGCGCCACCGCGGCTGCACCGGAGGGCGGCGGATCGGATGGATAATGTCGCCCAAGACCGCCTTCGTCGACGGGAACATGGGGGAACATGGGTATGCGCGCACGCACAGCGTTGGGGATCGCTACAGCCGTCGCGTCGACGGCGGCGATGGCAGCAGGAGCCAACGGCGACGGTACTACTCCCCTACCGACCGCGACGAACGGCAGTGCGGTTCAGCTGGTGGCCGTCGGCCTGCAAACCCCCACCTCGTTTGCTTTCGGCGACGGCGCAGTGTTCGAAGGGGACGCCGGCAGCCTCACGTCATCGGGTACACCGAACGGTGGGGTGTTTGTGCTGAACGGCGGCGTGGCGACGCTGATCCCGGGATCGCCGCCGTTCGTCATGGGCTTGGCGTGGCACAACGGAGCGCTCTACGTCAGCGGCGGTAATCCGCAAGCGACAAAGAACGGGACATGGCAGCTGTCGCGCTGGAGCGGCTGGAATGGCACCGCCTTCACCGAGCAGAAGGCGATCTATACGCCGCCCCAGAGCTTCGACGGTTTCAACGGTCTGGCGTTCGGGCCCAACGGCCGGCTATACGTCGGCGTCGACACCGGCGCTACGAACGGCAACGATCACGGTCCGGCGACGAAGTCGAAATACCTCTACGACATCCTCTCGCTATCGACGAGCGGTAAGGATCTCAAGGTGTTTGCCACCGGCATCCGCCAGCCCTGGCAGATGGTCTTCCCGCCGGGCTCCGCCCTCCCGCTGGTCTCAGACCTCGGTCAGGACAAAGGAGCCACGAATCCGCCGGATTTCATCCTCAAGGTCCATCCCGGCGATGACTTTGGCTTTCCCCAGTGCAACTGGACCGCGACCAGCCCGTGCGCCGGTTTTGCCAAACCGTTCAAGAAGTTCGCGCCGCATACGGACCCGATGGGCGTGAGCGTCATCGGGAGTCGGCTCTACTTGACCTCATACCTGGGTCCGAGCGCAAACGGCCCAGGCGGTGTGGTCTATTCGATGCCCCTGAAGGGCGGCAAGCTGACAGCGCGGGTCACCGGTTTCGTCGCTGCGATTGTCGGCTTGGGCGAGCACGATGGCTCGCTCTACATCGGCGAGCTCAACGGTCAGGTCTTCCGCTGGACCCCCTGAGTCGCCGCCCAAGAAATCCTGCCAACGCGGTCTAGCTAGTCGGCCTCCGTGCTGCCGGTCGAAGCGAGTGGCAGCACGATCACAAACGACGCGCCGCCGTCGGGGGCGTTGCGGGCGCTAACCCGCCCGCCGTGTGCGGCGACGATCTCAGCGACGATCGCGAGCCCGAGTCCGGCTCCCGCCTTGCCGCGCTCGCGACCGGGCTCGGCGCGCCAGAAGCGCTCGAACACCGCGTCTCCGGCTTCTTCGGGAAGCCCCGGGCCGTGGTCGCGAACTTCGATCGTGGCAAAGCCGCCGCCGCTCCGGAGCGCCAGCTCGATCGGTGAGCCGGCCGGGGTGTGCCTGAGCGCGTTGGCCGTTACGTTGGCGAGCACCTGGCGCAGCCGATGAACGTCGCCGTCGACGACGGGCCCCGCATCTGCGCCCCACGGCGGGGGATCGATCGAGACGCTCAGCTCGCGATCGGGTGCCACGGCCTGCGCGTCGGCGGCGGCGTCGGCCACGAGCGGCGCCAAGTCGACCGGCTCTCGGACCGTTTGCGGCATCTCGTCCAGACGGGCCAGCGCGAGCAGCTCCTCGACGAGGACCCCCATGCGTGACGCCTCTTCCTCGATTCGCGCCATCGCGCGCGCGGTCTCCTCCGGGTTCGTCGTGGCGCCGAGCCGAAACAGCTCGGCGTAGCCGCGGATCGAGGTCAGCGGCGTGCGCAGCTCGTGCGAGGCGTCGGAGAGGAAGCGCCGCAGGCGTTCCTCGCTCGCCTGGCGCCGGGCGAACGACTGCTCGATCTGGCCCAGCATCGCGTTGAGCGCGAGGCCGAGGCGCCCGACCTCGGTGCGCCCCTCCGCCGGACTCACGCGTTGCGAGAGGTCGCCCGCGGCGATCGCGCCCGCTGTCTCGCCGATGCGGTCCAGCGGGCGCAGGCCGAGCCGGATCACAAGCCAGGCGCCCAACGCCAGCGCCGCCAGGACGGAGGCGATCACGATTGCCTCGATCTGCGCAAGGCGCGTGAGCGACGCGCCAACGTCGCTCAGCGAGACGGCGATGATCGTCGTGCCGGGGCCGGCATCGCTCGGCACGGCAAGGACGCGATATTGCCCCCCGGCGTCGCCGCTTGCGGACACCGTAAAGAAGTGCGGGTGGCGCAGATTCGTGGTGAGGGTCGGGTGCGCCGGGATATTGGGCGGCGGCAGGTAGCTGTTGCTGTCGCCGATCGCCGCACCGACCGGCTTGTCGGCGGTGTCGAGGTACTCGCCGAAGGTCCCGCGCGGGTTGCTGAGCCCTTCGCGCGGGAAGCCGGGGCCACGCCCCGACAGGTTCCCCGGAGGGGGCGTCGTAGCCGTGCCGCCGACACCGTGACCCGCCGTCGCGCCGCCGCCGGGGCCGGTCGCACCGTTTAGCGGGGCCTTGCGCAACCCGGCACTGACATCGACCTGGGCCTCGATCGCGCCAACTGACGCCACGACCTGGCTGTCGACGCGGTCGTAGAGGAATGAGCGCTCGGCGCTGTAAGTGGCGAGGCCGGCGACCAGCAGCCCGGCTCCGGTGAGCACGACGAGCCCGATCAGCAGCCGCGCGCGCAGCGACACCGCGTCGATCAGCCTCTCGGCAGCCGCAGCGAGTAGCCGACGCCTCGCACGGTGTGGATCAGCCCCGGCCGCTCGACGTCCACCTTCTTGCGTAGGTAGCTGATGTAGGTCTCGAGCACGCGCGCGTCGCCGCCGAAGTCGTACTGCCAGACATGGTCAAGCAGCTGTGCCCGCGTCAGCACTCGCCTCGGGTTGAGCATCAGGTAGCGCAGCAGCCGAAACTCCGTCGCCGTCAGCTCGATCGCTCGCTTGCCGCGGCTGACCTCGCGCGTGTCCTCGTCGAGCTCGAGGTCGGCGAAGACGAGCTTGGAGGACTCCGGTTCGCTCAGCCCGGACCGGCGCAGGATCGTGCGGATGCGCGCGACCAGTTCCTCGAGGCTGAACGGCTTCGTGACGTAGTCGTCGCCGCCCAGCGTGAGGCCGTGCACGACGTCTTCGGTCGCGTCACGGGCGGTGAGGAAGATGATCGGCACGCCGGTCCGCGCCGCCGCGAGCCGCCGCGCGACCTCGAAGCCGTCGATGTCGGGGAGCATCACGTCGAGCACGATCACCGCCGGCTTGCTCTCGGCGACCGCCGCGATCGCGCCGGCTCCAGTGCCCGCGGACTCGACCGCGAAACCCTCGAAGCGCAGCGCCATCGAGATCACATCGACGATGTTCGGCTCGTCATCGACGAC
>Ga0182015_10002748_pt1 | contig 20679 bp, 13 predicted proteins | sample 712P3MmetaG_FD_120478 | JGI IMG/M metagenome (GOLD analysis project Ga0182015, IMG submission 120478) | Permafrost microbial communities from Stordalen Mire, Sweden - 712P3M metaG | ecosystem: Environmental > Terrestrial > Soil > Wetlands > Permafrost | place: Sweden: Stordalen | collected...
TCTTAATATCACCCAAGTGCGCGAGCGCGTGGCTAAAAGGTTCTCCGACTTCGAACAGGTGGATGATTCGGTTATCCGCTTTACAAAAAGAGCCGGAGACCAGCCCTTTGCCGTGTGCTATCTCGATATCGCGCAAGACCTGCCCGGAACTGCGGAGATGCTGACGAAATATCAGGACCGCGTCATCGGCAGACACTACTTCGAAGGTGGAAAAAGCCTGCAATGGAATAACTATCTCTACTTCATCACTAGCAGCGACCGGTTAAAAAGCGACGAGGCTAGGAAAGCTAAAGAGCTGATTGAACGGGACCGAACCTACGCCCGCAAGTTTGTAATTTTGGAGGATGAACTAGATTTAGTGCTGACGCAGCCGCTCGTGCTTCCCTCAGAGGCCACCCACCGGACCAATGTTCTTTCGCTATGGATAGATCGTCTCGCGGAAGCCGGTCTGGACAGGGCCATCCTGAGTGATGACAACATGCCGAAGCGACTCTCCTTCATAGAATCAATATCAGCCACGCCCGCCACGGCGTCGAAACGGCCTGCTGCGCGCAGTGCGGCAGTCAAACCTCCGCCGTTTATTCGGTCGCTGCAACTGACAAGATTTAGGGACTTCCCGATGCAGAGGAGCTTCACGTTTGGCACGGTTAACCTGATTTTCGGACCCAATGCTTCCGGCAAGACCTCGCTTCTGGAAGCGGTTGAGCTGTTCTATTGCGGTCGGAACAAGAGAAACCCGGATGTTGCTCCCGTCTATGAGCTGGATGCGGTTCTAGCGGACGGCAAGCCTGAGAAGGCGAACGCGAATCGAAGTTTGCAGGAATATCGGGATCGAAACCTAAAGTGGTACGGGGTTTTGGAAGTGAAAACTTCAAAACTCTACTCAAGCTTTTCTCAGTTCAATTTTCTTGATACCGATGCGGCCGTAAGTCTTACGGAATCCACCTCTCACATTGATGATGATCTTTCCAAACTGCTGGTTGGACCCGATGCGTCAAAAACCTGGGACAACATTAGCCGCGTCTGTGAAGCCGTATCAGCCAAGGTCCACGATCTTCGTCCGCTCGAAAAGCAGTTTGTTGAGGAAATCGCTGCTCTGAAGAAGCGCCTCGACGAGGCCGGCAGCATCAAGAAGGAATCAGACTCAATTCGCGCCCGGCTTGAGGAAATGACCCGGCGAATTGGATGGAGCGCTTCCCCGGATAATAAGGTGGCCACCGCGACCGTGCTGTTGGAAGCGCTTCCTGAGCTGGTTTCAGTCGCGCAGCAAGCTTCGGGACTGGATTGGACGGAATCCCCTGTTTCGATTGACGGACTGGCCAAATATTCCCGCGAAGCGGAGGCTACCAGTGAAATGACCGAGCCGGATATCAATCGGCTCGAACAGTTTCAAAAGAGCCAAAAAACGCTTGCAGATAAGATCAAACGAGACCGGGATGCCCTGGAGACGGTGGAGCAGGCTAAAGCCATGGTCAAGGCGGGGATGGCTGACCTCACCGCCGAGCGCAGCAAGCACCAGAGTGCCCTCGCCACGTATTCCGGGTGGCTGGCAGGTATCGGCGTGGTTACCCTAAGCGTGCTTTCAGGTGGCGATTTAGACGCGACAGTAGCCACCTGCCGTGAAGCAGCCATTTCAAAACGTACCGACGCAGGAGCTTTGCTGGCAAAAACAAGAGGAGAATATGCAGACTTCAGCAAGCTGAGAAATCAATCGCTCAATCTCATGCAGGAACTCCGCCAGATCGCAGGCAGGATTCTTCAAAGCAGCTCTGTTCCCGACCAATGTCCACTTTGTCACACGCAGTTTGAGCCGGGTGGTCTGGAAAAGCACATGAATTTAGGTGTGGATGAACACCTCGAAGTGCTGGGTCAAACATTCTTGAATCAAATACAGGAACAGGAGGCCGCAGTTGTTGAGGCCACAACGCGCGAGGCGGCGTGTACTTGGCTTAATACTTTTTGTGAGAGGGCAAAGCTCGCTGCAAACACCTCGGTTGCTTCTGCATTGGGTGAAGTAGAAAAAGCCAGGCGAGAGCTTGCGACGGCTCAAAGCCGTATAAAGGTTCTCGATGCTGAGTTGCAGGGGTTGGAATCTCAGGGGTATTCGGTGGCCAAACTGGAGGAGATTTCAGCGCAGCTTCGTCGAGCCGGTTATCGTATTTCGAAATTCTCGCGCGAGGCGCTGGACCTGCTTGTTTCAACCATCAATCAGGGTTTGACGACATCATCCGAGACCCTCGAATCAGAGAGAAAGCAAAGTGATGAATTGCAGCGTACGCTCCAGACCAGGTTGGCGGTGGGCGAGGCCGGCGTCCAGAACTTCAGGTCCGCGGTATCGCGACTTAGGGAAAGGATTGCTGCGACAGAAAGCATTCGAGCGAAACTTAATGAGTTTTTTCTTGCAGCCTTTCCTTGGCCGGGAGGAAAACCGGTCGCGGAACTGGCGATTGAGGCTGATTCGGTCCGCAAGGTCGCCGCTGAGCTGCAAGCAGCGCTCGGCAGAGAAGGCCAAGCTCAAACAACCTTTACCGAGTCAACCAAGCGAAAAGAGCTTGTCGAAAAGCAACTTGCCGATTTGCGTCCCCAAATGAAGCGGCTGACCGATGCGCAGGCCGTTCTCGAAGACCTGAGAAAGAACCATTCGCTTTCGGGAGCAATGGAATCCGCCCTTCAGGAAAATCGCGGCAGCATTGAAGCGATTTTCGCTCGTATTCATTCACCGGCGGAATTTCGCGGTCTGGGATCAAAGTTAGCGACCCTTGTACGTAAGGCAAACGGTCAAGAGGCGACCCTGAGCCAGATTAGTACCGGGCAGCGGGCGGCATTCGCGTTGTCGATATTTTTGGCGCAAAACGCTCAGCTTACGGCGGCGCCGCCCGTCATCCTGATCGATGACCCCATAGCCCACATTGACGACCTGAACTCGCTGTCGTTCCTAGATTATCTGCGGGACGTTGCGTTGACAAATCGCAGGCAGATTTATTTCGCCACGGCCAACGATAAGTTGGCGACATTATTTGAACGGAAGTTTGACTTTCTGGGGCCGGAAGGATTCCGCCGATTTAATCTCCAGCGGGAAGCGCGGGTGGCTACGTCGTAGGGGTAGGAGCCTTTGTCCCTGCCGCTTGAGTCGGAATGTCGAATGCGAGGACCGTCAAGATGATTTCGCGATTGCTGTCGTTGGGCTGGGCGAAAACATAACGGAAGGTACTCTCGCCAGACGCCCCGCGGTCGCGCTTAAATAGAGGGTGTTTTGGCGCTGTCTCACGAATCTTTGCAAGGACGGAACTGAAATCGGCGTTTCTGTTGAATATGAGCACGGCTGCTTTGGTATCTCTCCAACTCAAATAGGAGAGGAGCTGGTCCAGTGTCTCAAGAAGTGATTTTTCGCCCTTCCAGAATTTGCACTCGGCGATAAAGACGTTTTTGCCCTCAAAACGCATTAGGATGTCGGTTTTTCCCTGAAAGTTGAAAGTCTCGCCGGTGGCCTGCCCCTTGAAAGCGCCGTTGAGCTGCACGAGAAAGTGGGAACGCAAATCTTCCTCGCCCATATCGTGAAAAGCATGGGGGCTGAGTTCCATAACCTGCACCATGTTCTGCATAATGCGGAGAATCTCCTCGTAATCTTCCGGGGCCAGCGCTGGCTCCGGGGTAAATGAGCCGGTGACCTTGATCTGCTCGATCTTCGGCGCGCGGCGGGTCACCGGCACGGCGTAGGTGAGGGGGATTCCCTCCCGCTTTTTCAGGGGTAGGCCGATCGCAGCCGTCATGCCGGCATCGGCCAGAAGTCTGTCTTTTCTTGCCTTTAATTGGGCTGTGACAGAACCCTCCAGCTGCCCGTTAAACTGAGCTGCCGACTGTGACAATGAGGCGAGATACTCCTTAATCGAGCTGACGGCGCGCTGGTACTCCTGCTTGATCGCCTCTGCATTCTGGTCCGTTCTGACGTAGGTAAGAAGAATCTCGTCTTTCTTGATCTCGCCGCGTGGCGGATTTAGTGAATAGGACTGGGGCCGAATCTTGAAAAACCCGGCATCGCCTTCGAAAGGCACCGCGATAACGGTTTTATTCCCCGCGACGTAAGCGGGCCCTGAGTGCTGGTCGTAGAAGAATCGCCTCCTGGGATCGCCACTGACATCAACTTGGGTCTCCCCTGCGTGTGCTATATAAATGTCCGCATCTTTGATCACCGGTACGTTAAGCCGGAACTCCTCTACGAGTGCTTGCACAATGTCTTGCTCACTTGCGTTTAGAAGCGTATTAGCCGAAATCGATTGCACCTTCTTTTTGAGGGACTCCGTATGTGCTTGGATAGTGGAGAAGATGTCAGACGTGTTGAATAGAAGTTCATCGCTCATGGTTAATCACATGGTTGAGCTGTAGATGTTGGCATCGGTTTGAGGATAACTCTCATAGAAATGTTCAAAGACGGCCGAACATTTCTGTTTATAGAGGTCGGTTGAATAGGTACGCGGCAGACCGGTGTCGAGCAAGTCTTTAATCGCGTCCTCGACGCGCGCACGGGACGATTGGCGCTTTCGCCAATCGAGAACGAGCAACGCCTTCAAACGCTCCAATAGCTGCCTAGCGACTTTTTTGACTTCGGCACGCTCCTCCGTGCTCAACTCCGGCGCGGGCCGGGTCAGGATGTCGAAAACCACCAGCTCTTCCTCTGTCATGTGCTCGCGGACGTGCCGCTGCTGTTCTTCACCCAATGAACGGCTCAAGGCGACAAGTTGGTTGAACAGGTCTTCGATATTGAGACTGCCGGCGTTGTAGGACTCGATCAATTCCTCGAATTTGGCCCTGAAGTCCGTTCGCGTTATGTTGAGGCGAATCAGTTTTTCAAGCTGGGCGCGGATGGCGGCTTTGAGCACTTCCAGGTCGGTGTTCTTGTGCTTGGATTCCTTGAACCGCTTCCGTAGTGTCTCAAAATCTATTTTCGACAAATCCATCACCGCGGCCGGTTTGGCAGGCATCGCTACGCCGGTAATCGAAGTGTCCAGCAACTTGCTGATGTCGCCCATCACGCCGGAAATATCTGCCGGATTTGGATTGAGCTTGGCGCGAATCGCGTCGGCGATGGCCGCAAGACATGCGACACGTCCCGCAAATTCCAATGCTGCGGGGTCAGGCTTTACGGCATTGAAGAGCGTACCGACCAGGCGCTCGTGCCCGAAGAACTCCCGGCGGAGCGGGTCAGGTGAGATCAGCGCATCCACGGCATCGGCAATCCGCGACAATCGCTGTAAGTCACCGGCAGGAAGCTGTTCGATGGCGGCTAATGAGACGCCTTTGTCCGTGCAAAACAGAACTGCTGCGTCCACGGCTTTCCTCAATTCGTCGACGAGCTTCTTCTTGTCCTTCACCGGCGATTTGCCGTCTTTGCCGGCGCCGTAGATGGCAAGTGCCTTTTCCAGCGAGGCGAAAACGTTTGCATAATCTACGATCACGCCACTGTGCTTGCCGGGGAAGACGCGGTTCGCGCGGGCAATTGTCTGCATCAGCGTGTGATTCCGGATAGGCTTGTCGAGATATACCGTGGAACAACTTGGCGCGTCGAAGCCGGTAAGCCACATGGCGCATACGAATACGAGCCGCAGCGGGTCGTTCGGGTCTTTGAATTGTTCGTCCAACGCCTCGTCGTTCATCCGCTGACGGTGCGGCACGATATCCAGGCCAAGCTTCTGCATCTGCGTGATCTCGTTCTGTCCTGGGGACACGATCAGCGCCATGTCGGTTGTCTGGAGCACGTTTAGCCGCTGTTGCAATTGCTGCTTTTCCGTCTCGGTCAGATCGCCGCGCGCTAATTCTTTCTGCACCCTGACGGTTTCCGCTGCCCAATATTTCCGTACCTTGTCGTGCATTTTCAGGGCAGTGGCCTTATCAATCGAAACGACCATTGCTTTGCCGATGAATCCGCGCCCGAGGAAATGCCGCACTATGTCCTGGGCAACCGTCTCAAGCCGGTCATCGCGGGTTAGAATGTGATATTGCCTGCTCAACTCCCGTTCGAGCTTTGTTTCTTGATCGGGATCGAGCACGGCGGCTTCGATGAGGTCATAAATGTCCTCGTTCAGATCGGGGTTGACCAACTGCAACTCTGGCGTCCGGTTCTCGTAAAAGAGCGGAACCGTCGCCCCGTCCTGAACGGATTGCTGAAAGTCGTAGATGGAAACGTAATCACCGAAGACATCCTTCGTCCGTTCCTCGCCGGCGATAAGCGGTGTGCCGGTGAAGGCGAGGAACAGCGCCTTCGGCAGCGCCGCGCGCATGTTCAGTGCGAGCGTGTCGTATTGGCTTCGGTGCGCTTCATCTGTGATAACAATCACGTCGGAACGGTCGCAGAGCAGTTCAGGCGTTTGAAATTTCTGGATAAGCGTGAAGACGTAGCGATGGTTGCCGCGCAGTAACTCCCGCAAATGCGCTCCGCTCGTGGCATGGCACTCGTCACCCTCGGCTTCGCTGACGGCTCCGCTCGCTTTGAACGTCTTGGCGATCTGGTCGTCCAACTCCACGCGGTCGGTGACGATCACGAACGTCCAGTTCCCCGGCAGTTTTCGCAGCACCTTTTGCGCAAAAAACACCATCGAAAAACTCTTCCCACTGCCCTGGGTTTGCCAGAACACGCCGCCGCGTCCGTGGCCCAACTTGCGTGCCGCGAGCATGGAGGCGATGGTGTTGTTGACGCCGAGGAACTGGTGATTCTGGCCGATGATCTTGACCAGTCCGGCCTTGTGCTCGGAAAAAAGCGTGAAGTTCTCCACAAGGTCGAGCAGCCGCACCTTGTCGCAGGTGCCACGAATCATCACTTCCAGCGCCACGCGGCGGGGCTCGTCTTCGCGCTCAATACGTTTCCACTCGAAAAACCTTTCCCAATCCGCTGTGAGCGAGCCGACGCGGCTGTCCGTACCGTTCGAGGCGATCAGGAAGCCGTTGAACCAAAACAGCGCAGGGATCTGTTCCTTGTAGTGAGTGAGATTTTCATCGAACGCGGCGCGCGCAGGGACGCCCGGCTTCTTTAGCTCGATTGCCACGAGCGGGAGCCCGTTAACGAAGCCGACTAAATCCGGACGACAGGTATAGAGTGCGCCGGTGACACTGAACTGGCTGACGAGCAGGAAATCGTTAGTTTCCGGGTTCTGCCAGTCAATCACCCGAACCCGTTCGGTCTTCTGGCCACCTTGTTCTTTGTCAGGAACGGAAACCGCAATGCCTTCCTTGATCAACAGATAGCCTTCCCGGTTAGCCGCTGCGAGAAGCATGGACGAGCGGTCCCGGGTCAATTCATCGATAGCGGCGGAAATGGCCTCGGACGGCAAGATAGGATTCAACCGTTCCAAAGCCGCACGAAGGCGGGGAACCAGTACAACATCGCCCTTGGTATCGCGACCGAGTGTTCCTCCCGAGCCGAACGTTTCCTCCGACGCCGACAGCGTTTGCCAGCCAAGCTCCGCGAACAACCCGATGGCGGGTTGCTCGACTAGCTGGTCTTCTGTGTAGGCATGCGGCATTGTCAGTTCGTTTCTAGATTCAACTGGCCCGACAGCAGGCGGGGCAGCAGCAGGTCCCGTGTTTGACGGAGGTTTTGGTTGCGAGCCTTGAGAAGTTCAACCATGCTTTGGATGGGTTCGATTTGCGCGTGAAACTCTGAGGCGATGGCTTCCGGTGGTAAGGCGACGGGCTGCATCAAAATATAATCCTTGTTCGCGTGCGGAATGGCCGCACCGATGTTCTTGGATTTGAAATCCTCGGCTTTCCTTTCAAGGAAGTGATAAAGCACATGCGGGGGAAAAACGTTCGGTTTAGTGGTTCTGAATCGGCCAAGTGTCGAGCCTACTGCGCCCGAAGAGCCGATGGTCACTTCACAGGAACTAGCTCCATCCATGACCATTATGGTGTCCCGCGCTTCGGCTAGCACTAGTCTTTCAGGTGGAGTGAAAACGGGATCTCCGCCATGCAAGCTATCGATGAGCAACAGTTTAATGTCGCCTGGCAAGCGCTCTCGCCGAGTCTCTTTTGGTTTACGTCCTTTCGCAAAATCTACTAATGACGAAAGGGGCGTAAATTTCCACCCCTCGGGGATACTGCCGAAGGGCGAAGTGACATGCTTTAACTTTTCGTGACCCGGGAAGCGGAAGTTGACGAACCACTCGCGATACATACCGCGAGCCATCGATTCCAAGACCCGAATCCGCTGCCTGTTATTCTCAATTAACTGTTCGTATGTCGATAGGATTGCTCCAATGCGGCGTTGATCATCGATGCATGGCGCTGGGATAGGGAATGACAAAATCTTATCTAGGCTAAGATTGTCCTGAGTCGCACCACGACTCACAGCGAGAAATCGGTGTTTCATCAGGTCGAGTGAATATTTAACGAAGAACAGGTCAGCTTTGGATTTGTCAGGAATGAAACCGACAACACTGTCGGGGAAGCACGCTTCAATCCGTAAGATTGCAGTCTTCGCTGTATTGGCACCGGCAATAGTCATACAGAGTGTTTCTGGCGGCCACATTTTGCTCTGCTGAAAGCCGAATTCACTGTAGGTCTGCGAGCAGCTAGTGATGTAAGGGTCGGCCGCCATGACGTCGGCCGTTTGAACGAATGGATAAGGCCCGCCATACAAACGCGCATCATTGCGAGGGCGATGGCGAGACTTACCTCTTCCAATGAAGCCCAGTTCATCAAGGCGATACGGCTTCCATTTCGCATCCGCCATTTTCACGTCTCCAGAATCCGCGCGACATTACGAGCTATGGTCTGCTCCAAATCGTGGGCCTGGGCATTAAGTGCTTCGAGTTCTTCATTGAGCGTTTCCAGTTGTTCCTTGAAGTCTTCATCACTCACAGTATCGCCCGGCGCAATGCCCACGTAGCGTCCAGGGTTGAGAGACCACCCTTGTGCTTCAATTTCCTTTAGCGTAGCGACTTTACAGAGACCGAGTACGTCGGCGAATTTCGGCTTCTTTCCAAATGTTTCTTTTAACTTCACATGGGCTTCCTCGCCGCCGAGAGTGAAATCGAGTTCCTCGCCTCTATAAAGGCGAACGATGTTGGCGAGGAAACCAATTTGAGCGGGTGTCCATTCGCGGTGCGCGCGGTCTACCTGCCGGTAGATGTGACGCGCGTCAATGAAAAGGATGGTGTCGGCACGAGGCTTTTTGGCTTTGGCTTTATCTAAAAACCACAGGGTGCAAGGCAGTGTGACAGTATAAAACAGGTTCGGCCCGACCGCGACGATCACGTCCACAGCGCGAGCTTCGATCAGCTTCTGCCGAAGGTCCTGCTCGGAACTGCGAGCGTCGGCTGCAGAATTGGCCATTACGAAACCGGCACGCCCCTTATCATTCAGCGCGGAGTAGAAAAGCTGAATCCATAAATAGTTGGCATTGTCGGTGCGTGGTAGACCGAAAGGGAAACGGCGACGTGGGCCAACAGAATCTTTCAGCCGCTCTTTGTCAACAGCGTTGACGTTGAATGGTGGGTTGGCCAGAACAAAGTCGAACTTGCCGGTCGCGTCGTGGGGATCGTCGTAGTAGCTGTTGACGTTGCCGCCATGGCGGATTTCGCCTTCGAGGCCGTGGACGGCGAGGTTCATGCGACACAGGCGTCCTGTTTCGTCCGTTTTCTCGACCCCGTGAATGGAGAGTTCGGAAGAGGGGTTTTTCTTGTGCTCGGACACGAATCGCGCGGATGAAACGAACATGCCGCCCGAGCCACAGGCCGGGTCAAGAATGCGGCCGTGATAAGGCTCAATAACTTCGGTGAGGAGACGGACGATGGCAGACGGCGTATAAAATTCGCCTCCGCCTTGTCCCTCTGTCATGGCGAACTCGCCGAGAAAATATTCGTAGATGCGCCCGAATGCGTCATAGTCGAGCGTGGAGGGGATCTCAGAAACCTTTTTTAGTAGCTCCTTGAGGAGAGTGCTAGTGAAAAGGTTGTAGGTCTTGGGCAGCACGCCGGCGAGCTGCGGGTTATGCTTCTCGATGTCGCGCATGGCTTCGTTTATGGCCTTGCCTACGTCAGCGGCTTCAGGCAACGCGAGGAGGTGGTCGAAGCGCGCACCGGCTGTGAGGTAGAGCACACCGTCAGCGTGATACGCGGCAGGGTCGTCCAGGCGTGAGCCGCGCCGCGACGAAGCGACCGTCTTATCGAGTTTTGCGCGCTGCGCGGCAAAGCGGACCTCGGCGAAACGCAGAAAGATGAGCCCGAGTACGGGCTGGGAATATTGAGCCGCGGTGAGACCGGAATTGGCGCGAAACTGGTCGGCGGCGTCCCAAAGGCGCTTTTCCAACGTGCCGTTGGCGGTGTCTTTTTCAGAAGGAGCTATCCATTGCATAAGTTATCCTGCTTCACTTAAACCGGAATTTCACTAATGGCGTTGACCCGATCATCATAGGGCCGTGTACGCCAGGTTCAAAAAGGTAATGTGGCGTTGCTCAAGAGCACCAGACATTTCCCGTCCGGGGATTTTCGCACATTATGTCAGGCCGGTGTGATATTGAATGGACGATTTAACTTGGAAGGTAGCTGGATTTTAGGGAACTATATTCCATATTTTGATGTGATAAATGTACATTCTGTAAAATAACCGCTTTCCGAAAAGCATCTTATTTTCCGTAATAAGTATTATCACATCGAGATTTCCCATAATGTTTTTGTTGTGCGAGTAACTGTCAGCGATCTGCGGATCGCTCCCCGAACAACGCCGTGCCGATGCGTATATACGTTGCCCCAAGCGCGATGGCGGCTTCGTAGTCCGCGCTCATGCCCATGCTGAGGTCCGGCAGGCCATGGCGCTGCGCCAGTTTCTTCAGCAGCGCGAAATGCGGCGCCGGCGGGTCATCCAGCGGTGGAATGCACATCAGGCCGCGTATTTCGAGGCCGGCCTTGCGGCAATGATCGAGCAGGTCCGGGAAGCCGTCCGGAGCCACCCCGCCCTTCTGCGCTTCTTCACCCGTATTGACCTGAATGAAGCAAGGCAGATTCCGGTTCTGCTTTGCCATTTCCTTCGACAGCGCATCGCCTAGAGCCGGACGGTCCACTGTTTCAATGCAATCGAACAGCGCCACGGCCTCGCGCGCTTTATTCGTCTGCAGCGGGCCGATCAGGTGGAGTTTCAGGCCGGGATATTGCGCGCGCGAATCAGCCCAGCGCGCCTTTGCCTCCTGTACACGGTTCTCGCCGAATAGGCGGTGGCCAGCTTCCAGCCCGGCGGCGATGCAGTCAGGCGGCTGCAGCTTGCTGACGGCTACAAGATTAACACCCTGCGGATCGCGGCCAGCCTCCTCGCAGGCACGGGCGATTTTTTCACGGAGGGCGGCGATGTTGGCGGAGATGCTGTTCATGATGATGTTCATCCAAAGAAAAAGGGGTGCGGACAACCGCACCCCTGATTCTTTTATCCAATCCCGTAAGGATTAGAAGTTGATTTGCGTGCCGAGCAGAACGTCGGTGGAGTTGACGTGACCGCTGTCAACGTTAAGGCCCTCATCACCCGGAAGCGTCGTGCGAACCCAGCCCACGGAACCGCGGAAGGTCATGCCCGGGCCGTAGGTGTAAATCACACCCGGAGCCCAGCGCTGCGTATCCAGATTGCCGTTGCTGATGCCGTCGGCAGCCGTTACATCCCCCAGACCTTCGTGGTTGTTCAGGTAGGAAGCGCCCAGCTTGAACGGACCGGTCGTGTAGTCGATGCCGGCCGCCCAGGTGCGGTTCTGGCCGTCATGCTGCAGACCGCCATTGTCGGTCGTGTAGACAACGCCAAGGCCGAACTGCTGCCAGGAGAATTCCGCGCCGAGGTTCCACTGGTTGAAGGCGTCGTTCTCGTCGGTGAGGAGTCCCACACCTGCAGAGCTCGTGTACTGAACGTGCGTGTAGCCACCGCCCAGCGTAACGCCGAGTTCCTGCCACTTGCCTTCATACCGCAGCGCGCCTTCCCAGGCATCGCCATAGGTATGAACCGCGTCCTTCAGGGGAACGCCAAAGGCCGACGAGGCTTCGTTGGCGCCCGGCGTGCCACCAAGCGATATCCCGCCCGAGGGGGTATAGGACGCGCCCGCTTGGAAGCCGGACCAGACCGGCGTCAGGTAGGTGATCTTGTTGGAAAAGCCCGTCGCGTCGTCGGAGTAATCCAGCTTGCCGCCGGTATTGACGAAGCCGCGGACACCGCCGCCGGCACCGCCGCCGCCGCCAGCGATAGCGCCACTAAACAAGTGAAGGCCGAACACGCCGAGGTTTTCCGGATTGACCAACTGACGCAGGCCGTCATAGTTCGTATCGGCCGACGGAGCAGCGACTTCCAGCAGGTAGTTCGCGCCGTCTTCCTTGCCGAAGTTGACGCGGCCCCACGCGCCGGAGAAGTAGGCGTAGCTTTCCTTGGTCAGGAAGGCATCGGCGCCATGACTGACGTTCTCGCCTTCATCAATCAGCGCCTCATGATGGACGCCGACCGTCAGGCCGTTATCCAGCGTGGTTTCGCCGGTGAAGTGGATTTCAGTCGACCGCAGGATGTCAAACGCGCGGATCTTGTCTGTGGTGGCACCGGAAGGAAGAGAATCATCTACCCAGGTGACGTAGCCTATGAAGTGGCCGGCGAGGTCCAGCTTGATGCCGTCGGCTTTCGCCGGGTGGGCAACAGCCAGGCCCAGTGCAACGGCCGCTGAGCACATAAGAAGTTTTTTCATTAGAGTTCCTCCTAAAAATGATTGCAGATAGTGAACACACGACAACCCCCAAAAGGCTTGTCTCCCCTCAACTACTACTTCAGAAACTGCCCCCCGACAAACCTATTTGCGGCACCTGACGCCCTTTCCCGCTACCCGAGTGATATTTTTGCAACATCCCGTTTGCGTTAAAGCAACACGTTTTTTCCTTGCACAGGTGGGCAAAACCGCCTAAGTATTAGGTGGAACTTCAAAAAAGTTCCTCCAAAAATCGCCCGGACCATTACTTTGACCAGTTGTGGTCCGGGTTTTTGTCTTTAGAGGACAGGATCTGACAGAACCCCCTGAACAACCCCCGGCTGCAGACCAAACGCCGCATCTACGCCAGCTTCTTGAGGCGGGTAATGTCAGAGCCTTCAACGCCGCTCATAGAGCTACCCGGAAGGCCAATCCCGACTTCCGGCTCGACCTCACAGGTTTGACCCTCACAGGGATCGACCTCAAGAGTGCCGATCTCCCAAAGGCCAACTTTGCGGGGGCCAATCTCACAAGAATCAACTTTGCGAGGGCCGACCTCAAAAGATCCAGCTTTGCAGGGGCCAACCTCACAAAAGTCAATTTCGGGGAGGCCATGCTCAAGGGAGTGAATTTCTCAGGAGCGATTCTCGTCAGGATTAATTTTGCGGGAGCCGATCTCTCATGGTCCGATTTCAGAAGGGTCAAATTCCTGGGAGCCGATCTTTCATGGACGAATCTAAAAGGAGCCGATCTCATAGGAATCGACCTCACAGGAATCGACTTGATGGGAGCCGATATCTCGGCAGCCGACTTCACCGGAGCCAAAGGAGCCGACCTCACTGGAGCGAAACGGAACAAACTGACGAAGGGTCCTGATGCCCGGGAGGTGTGGGTCATCACGAAATAAGGCGATGGCTGCCAAAGAACCAAAGGGGTGCGGAAGACCGCACCCCTTTCTGATCAGGTTTTTTGTTTTCCGAGCAATGGAAGTATTAGGTGCAATATTCAGTGATGATGACGACGCCTGCTGAACCGGCACCGCCTGCTGAAGCACCGCCGCCGGAATTGCCATTGCCACCGCCGCCGCCTGATCCATAATTCTGCCCGGCACCACCGATGGCGGCACCGGGAGCGGGAGCGCCAATGCCTGCCCCGCCAAAGGCGCCACCGCCACCATTGCCACCATTGGTGTTGCCAGCATTGCCGCCGTTGCCTACGAATTTAATATCACCGGTGCCGGACACGCCGCCGGCTCCGCCAGCACCAGTAGAATTGGCACTAATACCCGCTGCGCCGCCCTTGGCGATGACCAGCGTACCGATGCTGGAATCGCCGCCAGCGACGCCCGGCACGAGGGTAAAGCCGGAAGTGTAGGCCCCCGCGCCACCCGCGCCGATTGTGACGGTCTGTGAGGCCCCGACCTGTGCCGCCGTTAGGCGGGAGCGGGTATAACCACCTGCCCCACCACCACCGCCGCCTACGCTAGCGCCGAATCCTTCTCCAGCCCCGCCACCACCGGCGATAACTTCCGCAATGCAATACACCATTCCAGAGGAAGGAGTATATGTTCCACTGGCCGTCAAAGCCTGCTGCTTGACAGTTATGATGCCAGAGCCTGCCGCCCTATCAACATAAGCCGTCGTGGCTATCTTCGTGGAATTATCCCCGGCGGATTGCGTCGTCGTCGTCGGACTTCCGGCGAGCGCCACGCTCGATTTGATCGAGGCGACACCGGCATTCGTGATTGTCACATCTCCCGACATGGAGACAGCGGCGGCGATGTTTGACGCATTGCCGACCAGGATGTCCCCGTTGGTCAGATTTACGTTCGTGACCTGAAGCTGCGTGAACGTGATCGCCGTCGTGCCGATTGTGAACGGGCCTTCGCCGGTTTCAATCCAGAGCGTGCCGAACTGCGTCGTTCCTTCTTCAATGACTGTAAACGCGCCCTCGACCACGCCCGTGTTGGATGCCGAATTAAAATCCGCGGCGCGCGTCAAAACCCAGTTAACCGAGCCGCTGCCCACGGTCGTGACCGTGTAAATGCCGTTCTGCGCTGCCGTGGCTTGATTCTTGACCAGAACACGGTCACTTGCGCTTAGAGCCACGCCATCAATGGAGATCGCGGATTTGGTGCCGGAGTTCGTAAGGGTTGCTCCCACACCGGATGAGCCGTTTGAATACGTGGCGGTCAGCGCTGCCGTGGTCGCAACGCGGCATGACGGACGGGAATCGAGACCCGCTGTTATGGCACCGACGACAGTTTGAACGAAAGCGGTGGTGGCAATTTTTGTGGAGCTGTCAGCTGAGGATTGCGTCGTCGTGATCGGATTACCAGCAAGAGCCAAGTCAGTACCTAATATCGTACCCGCTGCCCCAAAATAAACCGCGGTGGTAGAAGAATTTCCAATCTGCGCCACGTTGTCGCCGGAAGGAGTGCCTCCTATGCCAATAGCGTTGGTATGAGCTGCGTTTATGCCGTAACCAATGTTGATTGACCCAGTCCCACAATTAGCCCCGTAGCCTATGGATACGCCTTCACTGCCCGAGGTCGCCCCATACCCCACCGCTACCCCGCCGGCAGCAGAGCAGTTTGTACCTCCGGCACCGATAGCTACGTTCCAGCTGCCAGAATTTGCAGCAGCATTGCTGCCGATAACAACATTGTTGAATTTGTCTCCTCCGGCACTAGCGCCATCACCGACAATCGTATTGTCAGTACCAGTCGTGAACGTTGGTTTAGAACCGAGAACAAGATTTGAAGAGTCATTCAAGGCGTCCGACAGGCTGTTGAGGGCTGCAGCTTGCTGCGCGAAATTGATTGAATCCGTTCCCACATTGCTGGAAATTGTCTCCGAGCACCAAACAGTGTTGGCATAGTCCGTCCCATTAAGAACACAAAATGGGTTTGTCCATATGTTGGCATCATCAGGGGACCTCCTCGTGAGGACCCATGGGGTAGAACCATCGCCCACCGTGGTCAGGGTATAGAAACCATTCTGCGTGGCCGTCGATTGACCGTTAATCGCCAAAGCATCGTTAAGCGCCGCTGTATATCCGTCGACCGCGGGGAACGCCCCATTGCTTGACGCCGTAAGTGTGGCGCCTACTCCGGCAGTGGCGTTATTGTAGGTGCAGGAAGGTAGCGCGGTCGTGGCTATGGCTTGGACGGCGAGGTCATTCGGTGACATGTTGGTTCCCCTTTTCTGGTTGTGGTGTTCGCCAGAACTAGAGGACGAATCTTAAAAAATAATTAACGCGCGCAAGCGGCAGGAAGCGCAGAGTACGCGGAAGCAGAAGAGGAAAACGTTTGTGTGGGAAGCGAATCAGTCAGAATATTTTCTGGAATGTGGATTAATTTTGCGTTCGGCGGGCTTTTTCACCAGGTCACGCTCACCCAGATACAGTCCGCATCGTTCTGGCGAATACCGTGCTCCCGCCTCGGGGGATTGATCCGTTTGAACCGGAGCCTGAGCGTCTGGTCGCTCGCCCGATTCGCGTTTGCCGGCGCGGGATGGCCGGCCATAGGGAAAGCCCAATAAAGGTTGTATGTCTCGGCATCCTCCTCTTCCGCGTCGGTTGGCGGGCCGAGCAGCGCGACAACAGCCGGTTCCTTTTGGCCGATCAGATTCACCATGGCGTCGTTTGTGCCGTGCGCGCGCAGTAAGCTGACCGCGGCGCCGTAGAGTTCCACGGTTTTGACGGCGCTATCAACATAGCTGACCGTGAAAGGCCCACTGCTGTTTCCCCAAAACTGATAAGTGCGATGGTCTTCCGTCGGCGGACCATAAATCGAAACAATCTTCTGCGGCGCGTCGCCCGGCTTCAACCCGGCAAAGTGCGAGACATCGATCTTGCCGACCATGATCGGATTGGCTGCGTTTTGGGCCGGGCGCGGCGCGGCGGGTTGCTCTGGATTCTTCTTGCGCGTGCTGGTGGGGGCGCCGGAATCCTTTGAGGCGGCGGGCTGTCGCGGGGGCAGATTGAATTTCTCGGCCGTGACGCTGTAGACGACGTCCTCGATCTCGATCTTCGACAGGTCGATGCTCTTGTCCGTTTCAGCCTGGTGCTCCAACTGGAAAATCCGGGTAAGAAGGGCGGCGCCCCCTTCGGTGTATTCCTGTCCCGGCACTTTGTCCCCGTACCAGCTTTTGATTTTCACCGCCAGGGTCGGATCGGTCTTTGCGACCTCGGCGGTCAGGCTGACGACGCAGGCACCGAGATAATTAACCTTGTCGGCATTTGATTTCTTTTCCCAGTCCTTGATGCTGGTGGCATTCGCGGCAAGCGCGACGGCGAGGAGGAGAGCGACAATGACATGCGGCTTCACTGTTTTCTATTTTGACGCTTGCGCCGGCGGGGGAAATTTCTGCTTCACGACCCAGACGATCACGGATTCAAGCTGGATCTTCGACAGGTCCGCTTTTCCTTCTTTGGATTGAAGCTCCAACGCCGTCAGTTCTACATACAGCCGCTCCATGCCTTCGGATGTCGGCTTGCCTTCCGGCTTCACCGCAAACCAGTTGCGGATATCGGTGGCGAGCTTCGGGTTCTTCGCCCGCATGTCGGTGGTCATCTTGTCCACGAAGTCGGCGACGCAGGCGGATTGTTCCTTGTCCGTCTTGGCATTGAATTCCTTCAGGCTGGTAGCCTGCGCACTGCAGGCGCTGATGGCAAGCATCACAATTGCGAGCAAAGTTCGCATGGCGGATTCTACCTCCATTCCTTTGAGAGGGTTCCTCATTGTTTTTACTGGCATTTAAAACCAACCCATTTTCTTCATGGAAAGCAGAGCGTTAAGACAGTCCAGCCCGCAGCGGGTCAAGGGCGGCGCAGCCGTTCATCTCGACCCTTTACGCGCGAAGGGCGGACTGTACGTTTTTGGGTGGAGAAAATGGGGAGGCTGAAAGTGCCTAGACCTGGAATTTCGGTGAGCCCTGGCCGAGGGGCTGTGGTGTTTTTTTCAGTTCGGCCGCCGCCGTGCCGGTGTCGTCGTCCGCCGGTTTCCGATCGGGTGCGGGCTTCGGGTTGGCGGCCGCTGTGAACGCCGGCACGGCAGAGATCTGGTATTCAGCCATGTAGTCGGCGCTGCCGTAATCGGTGACCGGCTGCTGACTGTTTCCTGCGGCCGCTGGCGCGTCCATCGCGTCTTGCCGCGCCTGCACTTTCTCCGCGAATTCCTTTTCGTAGCCGTCCTGCCGCTGCGCGGCTTCCTGCGGCGTCCGCTGCCCGCTCTCGCGGTCCTTGAGAATCTTTTCTTTCAGCTTCTGGTTCTCATCGGCGCGGCGGTCGATCTCCTGTTTCTCCGCCCATGTCGAGGCGTCCGGGCGGTATTCGTGCTGCCGCGCGGCTTCAGCATGATCGGCGCCGGTCAGCAATATCCCCTCCCCGTCCCGGTAGTTGTCGCCGTCGACATAGACACGGCGGCCGTCGTGCAGGCGCAGCGCGTGATCCTCGATTTCCTTCCGGCGCTCGTCGATCTCCGCCTGTTCCTGCTCGATGCGGAACAGAAGCTGGTCCTGGCGTTCGGTGATTTCCAGCATGGCCTGTTCGAATTCGCGCTGCTCGCGGCGGCGCTTTTCCTCGATGCGGTGTTTCTCGTATGGACTGGTCCACGGAAAAATCATGCGCGGAGCGGCATCGCCGGCGAGTTCGGCGTTCAGCTCGTCGGCTTCGCGCTGATGCAGAACATTCGAGTGGATCGCCCAGAGGCGAGAGAGATCGCCCGGCATTGCCTGTTCGGGCGTTTCGAGTATTTTGTCCTCCGGTATGTCATCGTCCTGGTCCGTCATCCCTCGTCGCTCCCTGCCGCAGCCTGTGGGCTGGTTCTGTTATCCCCCTGCCCGCCTTTCATTCCTCTCAGCACGATTCTGAACGCAAAGAATTAAGATTCTGTAAACCCAAGGTTGTACCGCCTGAAATCTACATCCTTGGCATGTTCTGGACGGCACGGTAACCCGTATGAATTACGACTTGAAAGCCCGTGCAGCCGTACCTATGCTGAGACAAACAGCTATGAAACAAGTCATCGTCCTTCGGACAGATCTACATGTGAGTACAGGGAAATTGACGGTTCAGGCTTGTCACGCGAGCGTTGCCGCTGTGCTCCGTGCGAAGACGGAGGATGTAGAACACTGGAATGGGGAAGGACAAACCAAGATCGCACTCGCGGTAAATTCACTAGCCGAACTCGAAAGTCTGAAAAAACGTTGCGAGGCATTGGGGATTCTTCACGTCCTGATTTCCGACGCAGGTCGCACAGAACTACCTCCGGGGACCATCACGGCCCTCGCTATCGGTCCGGCGGATGATGCGCTCATTGATAGGGTCACTGGTTTTACTCCAATGCTGAAATAGTCCCGGTAACGCGCAGACCGGACCCAATTTCTAATTCAATCAAGATTTTTGCTTTCCAGAATGTGCGTCGGCTTTTGGCCGTAAATCGCCGCTGAGCGCGGTGTAATTTCAGTGGGCCGGAAGACGAAGAAACACTCAGACTCAATCCACGCCCTCGCCAGCCCCAAGGGCAGGGAATTAAACACTAAGCGAAAGCTGCGAGACTGCCCTTGTTGATCCTGGCCTGAATATCGCTATTCCTGACGCCCTTGAGATAGACCATGGTGGATGCAATATCGCGGTGACCCATCCACTGCTGCAGCGTGCGGATATCGATGCCGTCCTGCAGATGCCGGGTGGCGTAAGTGTGCCGGAATTTATGCAGGAACCACCGCGTGCAGAACGGGCCGGCAGCGCAGCGGTTGGTTCTGATGGTGCCGTCCGAAAGCGTGTGCGTGACGGCGCAGTGGCCGCAATTCAGTTTGCCGCGCCACGCGACGGCCTTCAGTTTTTCCAGCATCGCGCCGTCGGGATTGCCGGTTGTGCTGGTGAATACCGGATCGTCCGGCGTCGCGTTCTTCGGCTTGAACCTTTCGAGCAGGGCGATGAGCTTGCCCGGCACGGGCACTTCGCGTTCCTCCCAGTTCTTCGGGCTGAAATTCCAGTGCGGTTTCGCGGTGACGCGGATGGCGGTGTGGCGGAAGTCGACGTCGCGCCATGTCGTGAAGCGCCCCTCCGCGTCGCGGAATCCGCACATGAGATAAAACTTGAACCGGATTTCCTCGGGCGGCGTGCAGGCTGAGAATAAATTCTCCAGGTCGTCGTCTTCGTAAATTGGCCGCACGGTTTCAACGAAGCTGGGCCAGTCGGTCGGCGTCAGGAGTTTCGGGCGGCCGTGCTGCTTGAGCAGCTGCGAGATGACGACCAGCTTGTTGTAGATGGTCTTCCCCCCCTGCCCCGTCTTCAGGCAGCGCGTGGCGAATTCCAGCAGCGTGTCGCGCTCGATTTCATCGACGTAGGTGCAGGAACAGAACTCGCCGAAGGAAGTCAATATCGGCCGGTAGGTGCGAAAGGTCCGCAGGGAGCGGTGGTAGCGGATGTAATCCTCGTATTTTGCAAGCGCATCTTTGACCGTGACGCGCTCCGGGGATTCGGGGGCGGCGGACGTATCGATCAGGCCGTTGCGGATCGCGTCGAGTTCGGCCTGCTTGTGCCGCGCGCGCTCGGCCGCGATGAAGGCATCGGGGCCGGCGGCTTCGCGGCTGCGTTCGCCGCCGCTCCACCATTCGAGATAGTAGGTGCCTTCGGCGTGAAGTTCGTCTTTGCCCGCGACCTTGACGTGATCGCGGCGCACGCGCGCCTTGCTGTCGAACAGCGCGGGCGCAAGTTTCCAGACATCGTCTGTTTTTATTTTCTTGAGGAGTTTGACGCTGCTGATTTTAGGCATGGAGGGCGACTCCGGCGGGTCCTTGTCGGAACCGCCTACAGAATCGCCCCCATGGTTTGTAAATGCAACAAAATAATCGGGGGGAGTGACAGGGCAGCGTTCTAACCAACTGAACTACGTCCCCGCGATTGTTGCGCCTGCTTGGAAGCGGTCGCGGATAGAAGCCGCAGACCGTCCCAGTCCAAGAAAGTTCCAAACCACTATATCA
>Ga0182015_10002749_pt1 | contig 20667 bp, 14 predicted proteins | sample 712P3MmetaG_FD_120478 | JGI IMG/M metagenome (GOLD analysis project Ga0182015, IMG submission 120478) | Permafrost microbial communities from Stordalen Mire, Sweden - 712P3M metaG | ecosystem: Environmental > Terrestrial > Soil > Wetlands > Permafrost | place: Sweden: Stordalen | collected...
ACGCCCAGGTCCAGGGGCTTGGAAACGAAGTCAAAGGCGCCGAGCTTGAGCGCCCGCACGGCCGCCTCGACGTTGCCGTGTGCCGTGATTACCGCCACCGGCAAAGCGGCGCGGTTCTCCTGGATCCAGCCCACGAGGTCGAGCCCATCGCCGTCGGGCAGCCGCATGTCGGTGAGGCACAGATCAAAGCGCTCGGCTTTGAGGAGCTTGCGCGCGCCGGCGAGGTCCCCGGCAGTGCGGGTCTTCATGTTCATGCGGCTCAGGGTGAGGCTGACGAGCTCGAGCAGGTCCGGCTCGTCGTCGACGACGAGCACCACCGGCTGCTCTGCCGCGCCGCGGCTCCCCGGGAGTTCCTGATTCATCAAACCTCCCACCGGCGCGGATCTGCGAACACCAGCCGGAACACCGTGCCGCCGCCCGCGCGCGGCTCATAGAGGAGTGTGGCGCCGTTGCTTTGCGCAAGTTCACGGGCGAGAAAAAGTCCCAGTCCCGAACCCTGCCCGCCACTGTAAAACGGCTCAAAGATGCGCCCGACATGCTCCGGGGCCACGCCCGGCCCACGATCGGCGACCTCCAGGAACGGGCGCGCGCTGCCGCTCATGCGCCCGTATCGTATCTCGACACTCTGGTCGGGGTCGTCCCGCACCGCGTGTTTGACCGCGTTCTCACACAGATTCCACAGGATCTGTCGCAGCTGATCGGGGTCGACGCGAACCTCGATGTCCTGCGCGCCACTGCTCACCGTGAGGCGCGTGCGCGGCCATTGCATGGTGGCGGCGAACTCCTCCTGGAACTCCTCGGTCCACCCCGCCAGCGCAAAGCGCTCGATCCGCGCCGCTTCGCGCCGCGACAGGCGCTGCACGTTGTCGATGATGCCGCTCACACGGTCGGCATTGGTGCGGATGATCTGTGTCAGGCGCTGATCCTCGCTCGTAAGGTTCGGCGACTCCGCCAGGAGCTGACCCGCATGACTCATGGCGCCGACGGGGTTTCTGATCTCGTGGGCGATGCTGGCGCTTAAGCGCCCGAGGGCCGCGAGCTTGGATTGCTGCACCTTCTCCTCAATCAGGCTCGTGTCCTCCAGGAATATCAGCAGCGGTGCCGGGGTGGTGGCTTCGAGTGGTGCGAAATGCGGGCGGATCATACGGGCGCCATCGGCGGCGACGAAGGTCTGGTCCGCAATATGGGCCGCTGGAGCAACAGCGCGCTGACGCCAGGACTCCAGCAGATAAAGGAGTCGCGGCGAGGCTTCGCCGATCAAGGCATCCGGGTAGGCGCGCTTGTCACCGAGCATCTGGGCCGCGGACTCATTGATCAGCCGGATACGGTCGTGGGCGTCAATCACCAGGATGCTCTCGCGCAGGTGCTGCACGATGTACTGCGAGAGCTGCGCCATGTTGGCGAGATCCACTTCCTGGCGGCGCACCAGCGCCTCGCTCTCCCGCAGGCGATTGGCCACGGGCCAGGTCGCCAGCGCAACTATGAACAAAAGCGTGCCGAAGAGACCCGCGGTGATGTAGTCGGTCGCGGGCGTGGCCAGGGTGAACCCCGCGAAGACCTGTTGTACCAGGACGGCCAGGGCTGCGACCGCGGCGATCAGGAACGCATCGCGACGACCGGCCAGCACGGTGAGCGCGAGCACCGGCAAGACCAGGAGGATCCCCAGCCCGCTCGCGACCCCGCCGGCGGCATAAAGGATGAAACCGATGGCCACCGCGTCCACGCTCGCGTTCACGAGCGCAACGATGCGCAGGCTCGACCACTCGAGCCTGCGCGCGATGATGAGGAGCACCGCGGCGGTGAAGTAGGCGACGCAGGCGCTTACGAACAGCTGCGGCCGCGCCGCCACCAGACCCCGGACCGGGCCACCGAGGACCACCATCGCGAGCAGCACCAGCGGCACCAGCAGGCGATAGAGGTTCAGGAGCCCGATCACGCGCCAGGCGAGATCGCTCGGAGTCAGGGAAGCGCCTTGTGGGCTGGCCGACGTCTGAGACAAGCGTGTTGGCGGGCCGTTGGAAACTCAAGCGACTGTACCAGCTTCACGCGCGGCCGGAACGCGACCTGCATCGCAGGGAGCTGCATGCTGGTCAGCAGCCAGCCTTTTCGCGCAGAATGCGCGCTCTTCGGAAGGCGGCAGGCGGTGACGATGAATCTGCACGAGTACCAGGCGAAAGAGCTGTTCCGCAGCTACGGGATTCCCGTGCCGGCGGGCAAGGTCGCGGCGAGCGCCGAGGAGGCGGTCGCGGCCGCCCAGGAGCTCGGGGGTACCGTGTGGGTCGTGAAGGCCCAGGTGCACGCGGGCGGGCGTGGCAAGGCGGGTGGCGTGAAGCTCGTGCGCGACATGAACGCGGTACGCGCCGCGGTCGCGGATATGCTCGGCAAACGGCTCGTCACCCAACAGACCGACGCCCAGGGGCTCCCCGTGGCGCGCGTGTACGTCGAATCCGGGTCGGACATCGCGCGCGAGATCTACCTGTCGCTGACCCTCAGCCGCGAACGCGGCCGCATCGCGCTGATCGCCTCCGCGGCCGGCGGCATGGATATCGAGGAGGTCGCGCACAAAACGCCCGAGAAGATCCTCAGCGTCACCGTGCATCCGGCGGCGGGGCTGCAGGCGCACCAGGCGCGCGAGCTGGCGTTTGGCCTGGGGTTAAATGGCGCGCCGGTCGGGGAGTTCGTGGCGCTCGCCGCGGCGCTCCATCGGCTGTACATCGACAAGGACCTGAGTCTCGTGGAAGTGAACCCGCTGATCGTGACCAAGGCCGGCAAGCTCGTGGCGCTGGATGCCAAGATCAACGTCGATCCCAACGCACTGTTCCGCCACCCCGAGCTCGCGCAGCTGCGCGATGCGAGCCAGGAAGATCCCATGGAGCGGCGCGCTGCCGAGCATGACCTCAACTACGTGTCCCTCGACGGCAACATCGCCTGCATGGTGAACGGCGCGGGACTCGCCATGGCGACCATGGATCTGATCAAGCTGCACGGCGGGCAACCGGCGAATTTTCTCGACGTCGGCGGCGGCGCGACGGCGGAGCGCGTCACGGCGGCGTTTGAACTCATTCTCTCCAACCCGAAGGTGCGCGCGGTGCTGGTGAACATCTTCGGCGGCATCGTGCGCTGCGATCTCATCGCGGACGGGATCATCACCGCCGTGCACAAGGTTGGCGTCAAGGTGCCGGTGGTGGTGCGGCTCGAGGGCACGAACGCGGAAGCTGCGCGCGCGACGCTGGCCAGGAGCGGACTTGCGATCACGCCGGCGACGGATCTCACCGACGCCGCGCGCAAGGTCGTCCAGCTTGCCGCAAAGGGCAGGGCATGAGCATTCTGGTTAACGCGAAAACGCGGGTTATCTGCCAGGGATTCACCGGCAAGCAGGGCACCTTTCACTCGGAGGCCGCACTCGCCTACGGCACGAAGCTCGTCGGCGGCGTGACGCCAGGGCGCGGCGGTGAGAAGCACCTGGGATTGCCGGTGTTCGACACCGTGAAGGATGCGGTGCGCGAGACCGGCGCCACGGCCAGCATGATCTATGTACCGGCGGCCGCGGCCGCGGATTCGATTCTCGAGACGGTTGATGCCGGCATCGAGCTCGCGGTATGCATTACCGAGGGCGTGCCGGTGAACGACATGGTGCGCGTGAAGGCGGTGCTGGCGACTTCCGCGACGCGGCTCGTAGGTCCCAACTGCCCCGGGGTCATCACTCCCGGGGAGTGCAAGATCGGCATCATGCCCGGCTTCATTCACAAGCCCGGCACGGTCGGCATCGTGTCGCGCTCGGGCACCCTCACCTACGAAGCGGTTTTCCAGACCACGCGCATCGGGCTCGGCCAGAGCACCTGCGTCGGCATCGGCGGCGACCCGGTACGCGGCATGAGCTTCATCGACGTGCTGGAGCTCTTCGAGCGCGATCCGCGCACCGAGGGCATCATTCTGGTCGGGGAGATCGGCGGCAGCGATGAGGAAGCCGCTGCACGTTACATCCACAAGTTCGTCAGAAAACCCGTGGTCGCATATATCGCCGGAGTTACCGCGCCGCCCGGCAAGCGCATGGGGCACGCCGGCGCCATCGTCGCCGGTGGCAAGGGAACCGCTGCGGACAAGTACGCGGCTTTCGAGGCTGCCGGGGTTCGCACCGTGAAATCTCCGGCCGAACTCGGCTCGGCCATGGATGAGCTCTTGCGCCAGCGCCGCCACCGCGCGCACACCGCGGCAGTGCGGGCGTCCAGGCCCGTCGCAATGCCGAAGCGACACGCCGCCACCCGCGGCAAGGTGCGCCACAAGCCCAAGGCCGCCAAGCGCCAGGTGATGAAAACCAAGCCGCGGGCCGTGGCGTCGGCTCCTCGCGGTCGCAAGCCGCGGCGTGCCGCGACCCGTCGGGCGCGCGGCAGACGACGCTGAGGCACGCAGGTCCGTGGCGCGCACATGAGTGACTCGCTGACGATCGCGCTGGCGCAGCTGAATCTGCTGGTCGGGGACGTGCAGGGGAACGCCGCGCGCGTGATCGAGAGCGCGCGGCGCGCACACACCGGTTTCGGGGCCGATCTCGTGCTGTACCCGGAGCTCACGCTGTGCGGCTATCCGCCCGAGGATCTGCTCTTTCACCGCGGGTTTCGCCGCCAGATCGAGGCGGGCCTGGCGCAGCTGCGCGATTCAGTCCGCGACACGACCGTGATGGTCGGCTTCCCCGAATACACGCAGGCGGAAATCTACAATTCAGCGGCGCTCATTGCCGGCGGTGAGATTGCCGCCCTCCACCGCAAGTCCGAGCTTCCTAACTACAAGGTCTTCGACGAGAAGCGCTACTTTCATCCCGGCACGCAGCCGACGGTGGCCAGCGTCAAGGGATTCAAGCTGGGGTTGCTCGTGTGCGAGGACATCTGGGAGCCGCAGGCGGCGCAGCTGGCGCGGGCGGACGGCGCGCAGCTGCTCGTCGTCATCAACGCCTCGCCCTACGAAATCCACAAGCAGCGCGAGCGCGAGGACAAGGCGCGCGTGCGTGCCCGCGATGTCGGACTGCCGCTCGCTTACGTGAACCTCGTGGGCGGGCAGGACGAGCTGGTGTTCGACGGCAATTCCTTTGTCATGGATGCCCAGGGTGAGGTCGTGATGCGCGCGCCGCCCTTCGAAGAGGGCATCTACGCCTGCGAGTTTGCGCGCGACGCGCGCGGCAAGGTCGTACCGCGGGCAGGGCAGGTCGCTGCCGAACTCGCCGACGAAGCCAGCGTTTACGCGGCCCTCGTCATGGGCGTGCGCGACTACGTGCGCAAGCATGGCTTTCCGGGCGTGGTGATCGGGCTTTCCGGTGGCATCGATTCCGCACTGACGCTCGCGATCGCGATCGATGCTCTCGGCAAGGACAAGGTCCAGGCGGTGATGATGCCCTCGCGTTACACCTCTGCCATGAGCCTCGAGGATGCGCGCGCTCAGGCGCAGATGCTGGGCGTCAAATACAGCGTGCTGCCGATCGAAGGCATGTTCGAAGCCACCCTCGCGACGCTTAAGGAGGAGTTCGCCGGCCGTGCCCCGGATGCCACCGAGGAGAACATCCAGTCGCGCTGCCGCATGCAGTTGCTCATGGGCCTGTCCAACAAGACCGGCCGCATGCTCCTGACGACCGGCAACAAGAGCGAGATGGCGGTCGGCTACGCGACGCTCTACGGGGACATGGCGGGCGGTTTTGCGCCGATCAAGGACTGCAGCAAGTTGCTGGTGTATCGCCTGGCGCACTACCGCAATTCACTCGGGCGCGCTATCCCTGCGCGCGTCATCGAGCGTGCACCGTCCGCGGAGCTGCGCCACGAGCAGAAAGATTCCGACTCGCTGCCTCCTTATGAGGTGCTCGATCCGATCCTGGAGGCGTTCATCGAGGAGGATCTGTCGGTGGACGAGATCGAGGCGCGGGGCTTCGATCGTGCGACCATCGGGCGAGTGCTGGACCTGGTGAAGCGCAACGAATACAAGCGGCGGCAAGCACCACCCGGTGTGCGCGTCAGCCGCCGCGCCTTCGGGCGCGACTGGCGCTATCCGATTACCAGCGGCTACCGGCGCTGACGCGCGAGGCCGGCTACCACAGCTCCCACCAGTGCCGCCTGGCCTCGGCCTGCGTGGTGCGCGTGTCGCCCCCGTAGTTGGCGCCGTACACCTCGCGGGTCTGCGCGGCGAGTTCTGGAAGTTTCATGTGGTCATAGCACTGCATCATGATCTCGAGCGCCTCGCGCACGGCCGGTGCGCCGTCGTACTGCTCGATCGCGCCCTTGGCGCGCTGTGCCGCCGCGACGTAGGCGCCGCGCTTGAAGTAATAGCGCGCGACGTGCACTTCGTAGCTGGCGAGCCGGTTGCGCAGGTACACCATGCGCTGCAGGGAATCGTAGGCGTAGTCACTCTTCGGGTACTGCTCCACCACGGTCTTGAAGGCGGCGAATGACTTGCGGGCATTGCTGGGCGGCCGCTTGCTCAAATCGGCGTGGAACAGCCGTTCGATCGCATTGGGCTGTTTCTCGTACTCCACCAGGCCCTTCAGATACCAGGCGTAGTCCACGCGCGGGTGAGTTGGATTCTCACGGATGAAGGTCTCGGCCGCATCGGTCGCGGACTCCCCTTCACCGGCGCGGTAATATGCATAAATGATATCGAGCCGCGCCTGCCGCGCTTCATCGGTGAACGGGAAGCGCGCCGTGAGCGCCTCGTAGCCCTTGATGGCGGAGTTAAAGTTATAGGTTTCGAGATCGTGGTGTGCTTTCTTGTAGAGCGACTCGGGAGTCGCTTTCTTGGCCACTTTCTCCCGGTGCGCAGCGCACCCGGATACCGAAACGGCAAGCAGAACGACACACAACGCGGCCACGCCGCCGCGCACCGGACCGGTCAGGAACATCTGGAAGGGACCTTTCTTTGGCTTCGCGCCGTGTGAATCCACCGAGTATAGCGAATCCGTCGGGCCTTCCGACCGCGGAACTGCCTGTGGAGTTCCGCTCTCACGCACTCACCCTGCCCCCCGAGGCGCTCGGCCTGCGCTTTGACCAGGCCCTGGCGCGGGCGTTGCCCCAGTACTCGCGCGCGCGCGTCAGGCAATGGATCGAGTCTGGCGCAGTGCAGGTAGAGGGTCGCGCCCTGCGGCCCAAGGACAAGGTCCTCGGCGGTGAGCAGGTGCGGATCGAAGCCCGGCTGCCGGCGCAAACTGCTGCTGCCGCCGAGGCGCTGCCGGTGGACGTGGTCTTCAGGGACCGCTCCCTACTGGTCATTAACAAGCCCGCGGGCCTGGTCGTGCACCCGGGCGCCGGTAACCCGCGGCACACGCTGCTGAATGCGCTGCTCGCGCTTGATCCGAAGCTCAGCCTGGTGCCGCGTGCCGGTCTTGTGCACCGGCTCGACAAGGACACGAGCGGACTGCTGGTGGTCGCGCGCACGCCCGAGGCGCACACCGCGCTCGTCGCCGCCCTGGCCGCACGCGAGATTGGTCGCGAGTACCTGGCGGTTTGCACGGGCGTCATGACCGGGGGCGGCACCATCGACCAGCCCATCGCGCGTCACCGCACCCAGCGCACCCGCATGGCGGTGCGCGCCGACGGGCGCGAGTCGGTGACCCACTACCGCATCGCCAGGCGCTTCCGGGCCCACACCCTGGTGCGCGTCGAGCTCGAAACCGGCCGCACTCACCAGATCCGTGTGCACCTCGCGCACGCCGGATTTCCACTCGTTGGCGACCCCGTGTACGGCGGGCGCCGCCGGATTCCGGCAGGCAGCTCCCTGCAGCTGGCGGCCGAGCTCACGGCGTTTCCGCGCCAGGCGCTGCACGCCGCACGCCTCAAGCTGCGTCATCCGGTGACCGGACGCGACATGACATGGGAGGCGCCGCTGCCTGCCGACATGCAGGGCCTCATCGCCGCCCTCGAGAAAGATCGTTCGTGAGTTCAGCGTCCCCGGCCGGCGCGCTGCAGATCCTGGTGCCCGACTGGCCGGCGCCGGCGCTCGTGCGCGCCGCGTTCACGCTGCGCTCTGGCGGCGTAAGTCCCGCGCCCTTTGGTTCGCTGAACGTTGGCGTCCATGTCGGCGATCTGCCCGATGCCGTGCGTGAGAATCGCCTGCGGGTGCGCGAGGGGCTGCAACTGCCCTCCGAGCCCGCGTGGATCGAGCAGGTTCACGGGACCGAGGTCGCGGATCTCGACGCGCCCGCAGCGGATGCCGCGCCCGGTGCCCCGGCCGACGCGGTCTTCACGCGGCAGCCGCGACGGGTGTGCGTAGTGCAGGTCGCGGACTGCATGCCGGTGCTGCTTGCCTCCCGGGACGGCTCCTGCGTCGCCGCGGCACACGCCGGCTGGCGGGGGCTCGCGGCGGGTGTGCTGGAAGCGACGCTCAGGCGGCTCGCCACCCAGCCCGTGCAACTCCTCGCGTGGCTGGGTCCGGCGATCGGGCCACAGCACTTCGAAGTGGGGAGCGAGGTGCGCGACGCCTTCGTCACCCATGACAGCGGCGCGGCGGCAGCGTTCGGTGCCAATTCGCGCGGCCGCTGGCAATGCGATCTCGCGGCGCTCGCGCGGCAGCGCCTCCGCGCGGCGGGCGTAACCGCCGTGTTCGGCGGCGAGTGCTGCACCTACGCGGATCCGGCGCGTTTTTTTTCCTACCGCCGCGACGGGCAGTGCGGACGGATGGCGGCACTGATCTGGCTCGCCGGTTAGCCGCATGACGGGCGTGCCGCTGCTTTTGTGGATCGTCGTGTTCGCGGCATTCGGCGGCATCGCGAGCGCCGCGTTCGCGGTTGTTTTCCTGTGGGTCCCGGAAGCGCGCAGCGCGCGTATCCTGCCGCACTTCGTGAGCTTCGCAACCGGCGCGCTTCTTGGTGCGGCGCTGCTTGCGTTGTTACCGGAGGCGATGGAGGGCGCGGGGCCTGCCGGCGCGCATGCGATCGGGCTCGCGCTCGTGATCGGGCTGGGGTTTTTCTTCGTCATCGAGAAGCTCGTGCTGTGGTGGCACACCCATGACAACGTCGCAGAGCGTGGCGCGCCGCATCACGACCACCGCGATCATGCCTCGGGCGTATTGGTGCTCGTCGGTGACAGCATCCATAACGCACTGGATGGGGTGCTGATTGCGTCCGCCTTCCTCACCAGCTTGTCGCTCGGGGTGGTGACAACCCTCGCAGTCGCGGCCCACGAGATTCCGCACCGCGTCGGGGACTTTGCCATCCTGGTGCAGGCAGGCCTTTCGCGCCCCCGGGCCCTGTTCCTGAATCTGGCGACGGGCCTCGCCTCGGTGATCGGCGCCATTGGCGCGTACTACGGCCTGCGGGGAGCGATGGGCGCGCTGCCCTATGCGCTGGCCTTTGCCGCTGCCGGCTTTCTCTACATCGCGGTCGCGGGACTCATACCCGGATTGCATCGGCGCGCCGACCCGCGCACCAGCGCCATTCAGGTGCTCCTCATCAGTGCCGGGATCGCGGTGATCGCAGCCGCCGAACAGCTAACGCACCAATAGCGGCGCGGGGGATTAAAGGCCTGCGGCGCATGCAATAGTTGTAAGGATTCCTTAAGATCGCCCCGACCCTGGATGATTTAACCGAATCTGCGAATGAGTTCCCTGACGGACCGGCTCGCTGAGTGGGAGCATGATGCCGTCCGCAAGCACAGGACCAACTTGAATGCTGCTCCAGTGGTTTAATACTCGTGAAGTGACCGAGCTTGGCGCCGCGTTAGCCGACGACTTCGTATTACAGACGGCGCAAGGGTCGCCGCCCCAGCAACCAGGCAAAGCCAATCCCGCAGCACAGGGTAGGGAACTGCAGAAGGTCCTGAACAAGTTCCTGCAGCGGGTAGACCGTGAAGCCCGACCCTTGCGCCTGAACATCTTCAGGAGGGCAAAGCTCGGCAACTCATTCAAGTGGAGACTGCTCGAGAAGGGTGTCGAGCCGCAGATCGTTGATGAGCTGACGCGGGCGCTGGTGATGCGACTGTCCGCAAAGCCCTCGAGCGGCGCGGCTGCGTCGTCAGCCAATCGACCCGCCGCGCGCGATGCGCGATCGCTGCTCGCAGAAGGTGACAAGCTTTTAGCAGAAGGCGCCTTCGATCAGGCGGCACGCTGCTATCAGGATGTGCTCAGGCTCGATCCCCGCCAGGCAGCCGCCCGCAACAATCTCGGGGCGACTTTTTGCAAGCTAGGTCAATACAAGGAGGCGGAGGACCAATTCCGTCGCGCGATTGGACTAAGGGCGGGGTTTGTCGATGCGCATTCCAATCTTGGGACCGTGCTTCGATGGACGGGTCGGCCCACCGAATCCGAGATGCCACTGCGGCGTGCGTTGAAACTGAAGCCGTCGTCGCTGGACGCTCAGGTCAGTCTCGGCGCGACCCTGATCCTCATGGGTCGTCTGCGTGATGCCCGGGTTCTCCTTGAAAAAGTTCTCAAGGTAGCGCCCCGAAATGTGGACGCGCTGGTCGGCATGGCACAGATCGCGGCGTCCGAGGGTCGCCTCGCCGAGGCCGAGACTCTGTGCAGGCGCGCCCTGGAGGTCGACCCTAAGACGCCCAGCGCCTGCTCGATCCTGGTGCGGGTGCGCAGGATGACCTCTGCGGATCGCGGTTGGCTCAAGGGCGCGGAGGAGATCGCAACCAGCGCCTTGGCGCCGCTCGACGAGGCCGATATTCGCTACGCGATAGGCAAGTATTACGACGATGTCGGGGAGTTCCCACGGGCATTTCACAGCTACCAGCGCGCCAACGAGCTGCAGAAGATGGCTGCGGAGACCTATGATCGGGACGCACAGACTCACCTGGCAGACGACCTGATCCGCGTCTGCACGCGTGAGGCGCTGAGTGTCGGCGCTGGCGCCTCGGACTCCGAGCGGCCAGTCTTTGTAGTCGGCATGATGCGTTCGGGTACTTCGCTCGTCGAACAGATCATCGCCTCGCACCCGGCTGCGAAAGGGGCTGGGGAGCTGCAGTTTTGGCATGATGCCGTTCGCAAACACGCGGCCACCGTCCGGCACGAGTTACCCGGCGAAGCACTGCGGAGAAAACTGGCGGCGTCGTACCTGCGCGATCTGGCGAGTCACTCCGCCGACGCACTGCGGGTTGTCGACAAGGCAACAGTGAATTCCGACTATCTGGGTCTGATTCACTCCGTGTTCCCGAACGCCCGCATGATCTATCTGCGGCGTGATCCCATCGACTCGTGTCTGTCGTGCTATTTCCAGCCGTTCTCGCCGGTGCTGAACTTCACCATGGACTTGTCGGACCTGGCTCACTACTACCACGAGCATCAGCGGCTGATGGCGCATTGGCGCAGCGTACTACCGTCGGAAACGCTGCTGGACGTGCCGTACGCAGAGCTGGTCGCCGATCAGGAGACCTGGAGCCGCAAGATCTTGAATTTTATCGGACTGGAGTGGGATGAGCGGTGTCTGGATTTCCATCGCACCGAGCGCACAGTGGCGACCGCAAGCTACTGGCAGGTGCGGCAAAAGATCTATAAGAGCTCCGTCGGGCGCTGGCGCAACTACGAGAAATTCATCGGTCCATTGCTGGCCCTGAGGGACACGGGCTCGTGAAGGTCGCCGGCGCGCCGAGCTAGGCGCGCCAATCCCGTCAGACGCGCGCAATGCCGTGGGCTTGCGCTATCTTAGGCGCCAGGCTCACCCCGCCCCAGTGGAGGCAGGGAAGCGCCGCAGCCCCTTGAATGGACTGCGTTTGTCCCCACAAACCGACCATCCACGTTTGAGGCGGAACTGCCATGCGCATGGACAAACTCACCAGCCGGTTTCAGCAGGCGCTCGCCGAGGCCCAGTCGCTCGCGCTCGGGCGCGATCACCAGGTCATGGAGCCGGCGCACGTCATGCTGGCGCTGCTCGATGCGTCCGGCGGCTCGGTGCGCCCCTTGCTGATGAAGGCTGGCGCCGACGTCAACAAGCTGCGCGCGGGACTGCTGGCGCTCCTCGACGGTCTGCCGAAGGTGGAGGGCGCACCCGGCGAGGTGCACGTCTCCAACGATTTGAACCGCGTACTCAACGTCACCGACAAGCTCGCGCAGCAGCGCGGGGACCAGTTCATTGCCAGCGAGCTTTTCGTGCTGGCGGCCTTTGACGACCGCGCGCTGGCGCGACTCTTCAAGGAATCGGGCCTGGTGCGTGGCGCGCTCGAGAAGGCGATCGATGAAGTGCGCGGCGGCGAGAAAGTCGCGGACGCCAATGCCGAGGAAGGCCGCCAGGCACTGGAGAAATACACCATTGACCTCACCGCGCGCGCCTCATCCGGCAAACTCGACCCGGTCATCGGGCGCGATGATGAGATCCGCCGCACCATCCAGGTACTGCAGCGCCGTACCAAGAACAACCCGGTGCTGATTGGCGAGCCGGGCGTCGGCAAGACCGCGATCGTCGAAGGACTCGCCCAGCGCATCGTCAACGGCGAGGTGCCCGAGGGTCTGAAGAGCAAGCGCATCCTCGCCCTCGACATGGGCGCCCTGATCGCGGGTGCCAAGTTCCGCGGCGAGTTCGAGGAGCGCCTGAAGGGCGTGCTGAACGATCTTGCCAAGCAGGAAGGCCAGGTCATTCTCTTCATTGACGAACTGCACACCATGGTGGGCGCGGGCAAGGCCGAGGGCGCCATGGACGCCGGCAACATGCTGAAACCCGCCCTGGCGCGCGGCGAGCTGCATTGCGTCGGCGCAACCACGCTCGATGAGTACCGCAAATACCTCGAAAAGGACGCCGCTCTCGAGCGGCGTTTCCAGAAAGTGCTGGTGAATGAGCCCTCGGTGGAGGACACGATCGCCATCCTGCGTGGGCTGCAGGAGCGCTACGAGGTGCACCACAAGGTTGAAATCACCGACCCGGCCATTGTCGCGGCCGCGACCCTCTCGCACCGCTACATTGCCGACCGCCAGCTGCCGGACAAGGCCATCGATCTCATCGATGAGGCCGCCGCGCGCATCCGCATGGAGATCGACTCCAAGCCCGAGGCGCTCGACAAGCTCGAGCGGCGCATCATCCAGCTGAAAATCGAGCAGGTGGCTCTGAAGAAGGAGAAGGACGAGGCCACGCGCAAGCGCCTGGCGACGCTCGAGAGCACCCTGGGCGCCCTCGAGAAGGAATACGCTGACCTGGAAGAGATCTGGAAGGCCGAGAAGGCCTCGCTGCAGGGCACCGCGCACGTCCGCGAGGAACTCGACCGCGCGCGCCTGGAGCTCGAGGCCGCGCGCCGCGCCGGGAACCTGCAACGCATGGCCGAGCTGCAGTACGGCAAGATGCCCGAACTCGAGAAGCGCCTCGCGGCGGCGCAGCTGGCCGAGGACAAGGCCCCGACCCTGGTGCGCAACAAGGTCACCGAGGAGGAGATCGCCGAGGTGGTCTCCAAATGGACCGGGATCCCCGTGTCCAAGATGCTGCAGGGCGAGAAGGACAAACTCCTGCACATGGAAAGCGCGCTCGCCAAGCGCGTGGTGGGCCAGGAGGAAGCGCTGCGCATCGTGTCGGATGCCGTGCGCCGCTCGCGCGCGGGGCTCGCCGACCCGCGGCGCCCCAATGGCTCGTTCCTGTTCTTAGGACCCACCGGGGTCGGCAAGACGGAGCTGTCCAAGGCACTCGCCGAATTTCTCTTCGATACCGAAGAGGCGCTCATCCGCATCGACATGTCGGAGTTCATGGAGAAGCACTCCGTGGCGCGCCTGATCGGCGCGCCGCCGGGATACGTGGGCTACGAAGAGGGTGGCTATCTGACCGAGGCGGTGCGCCGCCGGCCATACGCGGTGATCCTGCTCGATGAGGTTGAGAAGGCGCACCCGGACGTGTTCAACGTGCTGCTGCAGGTGCTGGATGACGGACGGCTCACCGACGGGCAGGGGCGCACGGTCGACTTCCGCAATACCGTCATCATCATGACATCCAATCTGGGCTCGCAGATCATCCAGGAATACGCCGGCGAGAAGAACTACGCGCGCATGAAAAGCGCGGTGATGGAGGTCGTGCAACAGAACTTCCGGCCGGAGTTCATCAACCGCATCGACGACATCGTGGTGTTTCATCCGCTCGGCACCAGGCAGATCCGCACCATCGTCGACATCCAGCTCCTCTATCTGCGCAAGCGCCTGGCCGAGCGCAACATGGACATCACCCTCGATGACAGCGCGCGGGACCTCTTGGGCGAGGCGGGCTTCGACCCGGTGTACGGCGCGCGGCCGCTGAAACGGGCGATCCAGCAGCAGATCGAGAATCCGCTGGCGCAGCGCATCCTGCAGGGCGAGTTCGCGCCCGGGGACCGCATTCGCATCGGCGCCCACGACGGCGCGCTCAGCTTCTCGAAAGTGGACGAACGCAAGGCCGCCCGGGCATGAGCTGCTGTTCGCTATACTCACCATCAAGCCAACACGCCCCGGACTGACACAAACCCATGCCGTTCTACGAATACGAATGCCAGGCCTGCAAGTACTACATCGAGGTGATGCAGAAGATCACCGATGCGCCCCTCACCAAGTGCCCGTCGTGCGGCAAACGCCAGCTCAAGAAGCTGGTGTCGGCGCCGGTATTCCGCCTGAAGGGCGCTGGCTGGTACGAGACGGACTTCAAGACCGACAAGGACAACAAGCGCAACCTCGTCGGCGCGGACAAGGAAGAGCCGAAGGTCGACGCCAAGCCGTCTGAGACCAAAGAGGGCAAGCCGGAGGCGAAAGAGGCTAAGGAGTCCAAAGAGTCCAAGGAGCCCGGGGAGGCGAAGGACTCGAAGGACTCAAAAGGCTCCGGGGCGAAGGAGCCAAAGTCTGGAACCTCGGGCAGGGCAGCCTCAGGAACGGCGCGGCGCAACGTGCGCGTCTCCGGCAAGGCGGCGCGCAGGCAGGGCAAGGCGCCCGTCCGCAAGCCGTCCCGCAAAGGGCGGCGCTGAAGGTGCAATGGTAGAGAGCACACGCAAGTGGGGCCTGCGGCGCTACCTGGTCGCCGGGGTGCTCGTGTGGCTGCCGATCCTCGCCACCATCTGGGTGGTGAGTTTCCTGCTGCGCATCATGGACCGCACGCTGCTGTTGCTGCCGTCCTCGTACCGTCCCGAGGCGCTGGTGGGATTTGGGCTGCCGGGAGTCGGTGCGGTGCTGGCCTTCGTCGTGCTGCTGCTGACGGGACTCCTGGTCACCAATCTCATCGGGCGGCGCCTGATCGTCTGGGGTGAGGAGTTTCTCAACCACATCCCGGTGGTGCGCACGGTGTACGGTGGCGTCAAGAGCTTCACCGAAAGCGTCTTTTCACAGTCCAACGCCTTCCGCAAGGTCGTCATGATCGAGTACCCGCGCCCGGGCGCCTGGAGCATTGGCTTCATGACCGCGGAGGACGTGCCGGAGGTGAGCGAGAAGCTCGGCGAGCCGCACGCGGCGGTGTATCTCTCCGTGGCCCTGAACGCTACCGCGGGGTACCTGGTCATGGTGCCGCGGCGCCAGGTCGTCGATCTCGACATGTCAGTCGATGCGGCCATGAAAATGATCATCACCTGCGGCGTGGTGGTGCCACCGGCCCCCGCCCCGAAGCCGCACCTGGTCACACCCGCCGCCTGAGACTGCCACGCAGCGGCGCACGGCCGCGCAGCGCTTTGAATTTCAGCCGGTTGCGGGGGCGCGGGCGCCTACGTAACATCGCGCGCCTCATGCGTTCACATTACTGCGGACAAGTTAACGAGCAGCTCCTCGGCCAGGACGTTAGCGTCGCCGGCTGGGTGCACCGCCGTCGCGATCACGGCGGGGTCATATTCGTCGATCTGCGCGATCGGGAGGGGCTGCTGCAAATCGTGTTTGACCCCGACGCCAGCGAGGTCTTCAAGGAAGCCGAACGGCTGCGCAATGAGTTCGTGGTCAGGGTGACGGGCAAGGTGCGCGCGCGGCCCGCGGGCACGGTGAATGCCAGCCTTGCCTCCGGCCGCATCGAGGTGCTGGCCGGGCAGATCGAGGTCCTGAATCGCTCGGAGCCCCTGCCATTCCAACTCGATGAACAGGTGGGCGAGGAAGTGCGCCTGCGGTATCGGTATCTGGACCTGCGCCGCGAGGTCATGAGCCAGCGCCTGCGGCTGCGCCATCGCCTGACGCGCGCCATGCGCGGCTACCTGGATGCCAACGGTTTCATCGACCTGGAAACACCGATGCTGACCAAGGCGACCCCGGAAGGCGCGCGCGACTACCTGGTGCCGAGCCGTACGCACCCGGGCAAGTTCTTCGCGCTGCCGCAATCGCCGCAGATTTTCAAGCAGCTCCTCATGATCGCCGGCTTCGACCGTTACTACCAGATCGTGCGCTGTTTCCGCGACGAGGATCTGCGTGCCGACCGGCAGCCGGAGTTCACGCAGCTCGACATCGAGACCTCCTTCCTTTCCCAGGACGACATCATGGGATTGATGGAAGCACTGGTGCGCCACTTCTTTAAGGAGGTGTTGGATACGGCACTGCCGAACCCCTTTCCGCGCATGACGTACGCCGAGGCCATGCGCCGCTACGGCTCCGACAAGCCCGACCTGCGTAACCCGCTCGAACTCGTCGACGTTGCGGACCTGGTGAAGGACTGCGACTTCAAGGTATTCGCGGGTCCCGCGAAGGACCCCAAGGGGAGGGTTGCGGCACTGCGCGTGCCTGGCGGTGGCGCGATGCCGCGCTCGCAGATCGATGAGTGCACCGCCTTCGTGGCCCGCTATGGCGCGAAGGGACTCGCGTACATCAAGGTGAATGAGACTGCCCGCGGACGTGATGGCCTGCAGTCGCCGATCATCAAGTTCCTGAGCGATGCGGCCCTGACCGGGATTCTCGAACGCACGCACGCCGCCGATGGTGATCTCATTTTCTTTGGCGCTGACAGCGCCAAGGTGGTGAGCGATGCCCTGGGGGCGCTGCGCCTGAAGGCAGGTGTGGAGCTGAAGCTCGTCGCCGGCAGCTGGCAGCCGCTGTGGGTCGTCGATTTCCCCATGTTCGAGTGGGATCCCGACGCCAGGCGCTGGGTGGCCATGCATCACCCCTTCACGGCGCCCAAGGGCGACGATCCGGCCGCGCTGCGCGCAGCTCCGGGGGAGGCGCTGGCGAAGGCCTACGACATGGTGCTGAACGGCTCGGAGATTGGCGGCGGCTCGGTGCGCATTCACCGTCAGGACATGCAGTCGACGGTGTTTGATCTTTTGGGGATCGCCACCGAGGAGGCACAGAAGAAATTCGGCTTCCTGCTCGATGCCCTGAAATACGGCGCGCCGCCGCACGGCGGTATCGCCTTCGGGCTTGACCGGCTCGCCATGCTCATGACCGGCGCCGACAGCATCCGCGAAGTGATCGCGTTTCCCAAGACGCAGACGGCGGCGGATCCGATGACGGATGCGCCGACCGAGGTGAGCGAGGCGCAGCTGCGTGAACTGCACGTGCGGGTGCGCGTGCCGCCGCCATCTTGAGCCGCCCGCTGCAGCCGCGCGCGACCCGGCGAGCCTGAAGCCGTGGCGCACGTCATCTACGTGCACGGCCTGTGGATGCCGGGGGATGAGTCAGTGCTCCTGCGCCGCCGGCTGGCACAGGAGTTCGACCTGACGCTGCACCCGTTCCGCTATTCGGCGGCGTATTCCACCATGAGTTCCATCACGGCGCGCCTCGAGAGCTTCGTGCGCGAACTGCAAACGGACGAGGCGCACTTCGTCGGTCACAGCCTAGGCGGGCTCGTCATCCATCGCTTTCTTGAGCGCTTTCCCGATCAGCCTCCGGGCCGCGCCGTGTTTCTCGGCACGCCGTGCCTCGCGAGCCGCGCCGCCGAGCAGGCGAGCCGCTTCGCCCCCGTGGCGCACCTCATGGGTATGTCGGTCGCAGAGGAGCTCCTGCAGCAGCGCGAGCGGCGCTGGACGCACCAGCGGGCGCTGGGAATCGTCGCCGGTACTCAACCGATCGGCGTGGGGCAGCTGCTCGCAGCCTTCGACGAGGACAATGACGGCACCATTGCAGTGAGCGAGACGCGCATGCCCGGCCTGAGCGATCACATCGTGCTGCCGGTGAGTCACTTAGGGATGCTGATGTCGGCGCGCGTCGCGCGCGAGACGGGATTGTTCCTGACGGAAGGACGCTTCTCGCTGCGGTAAACGGGGTTAGCGGTTCTCATCGAGCAAGCGGCGCAGGGTATACAGCGCTGCGAGCGCCGCTTTCGGGGAAAGTTCGTCCGGGTTGATGGCTTGCAGCGTCTCGCGCAGCGCATCCGGCCGTGGCGCCGCAAACAACGGCAACTCAGCTTGTGCTGCGGACGCGGACCCCTCGGCCGCGGCTGCACGCTGGCTTTCGCGCTGTGACTCCAGGTGCTCAAGGTAACGGCGCGCCTCACCGATCACGCCCACCGGCACGCCGGCAAGCTGCGCGACCTGCAGGCCGTAGCTGCGGTTAGCGGGCCCATCCTTCACCGCGTGCAGGAACACGATGCCATCGCCGTGCTCGGTCGCATCCAGATGCACGTTGGCGCAGCCCTCGACCTCGCTGGCGAGCGTCGTGAGCTCGAAGTAGTGCGTGGCGAAGAGCGTAAACGCGCGCACGCGCCTGGCGATGTCGCGCGCCATGGCCCAGGCGAGGGACAACCCATCGAAGGTGCTGGTGCCGCGACCGATCTCATCGAGCAGCACCAGGCTCCTGGCAGTCGCGTTGTGCAGGATGTTGGCCGCCTCGGTCATCTCCACCATGAAGGTCGAGCGCCCCCCGGCGAGATCATCCGCTGCCCCGATGCGGGTAAAAATACGATCCAGGGGACCCAACACCGCGCGTTCGGCGGGCACGTAGCTACCGACATGCGCGAGCAGCGCGATGAGCGCCGCCTGGCGCATGTAGGTCGACTTCCCGCCCATGTTGGGGCCGGTAATGATGAGCATGCGCCGCCCGGCATCCAGCAAGAGATCGTTCGGTACGAAAGGCGCATCGACGAAGCGCTCGACGACCGGGTGGCGACCGCCGGCGATTTCCAGGCGCGGTTCAGCAGTCAGTTCCGGGCGCACCCATTCGAGCGCGCCGGCACGCTCGCTCAAGGCCGCCAGCGCATCCAGCTCCGCCAGGGCAGCCGCGGTCGTCTGTAAGGGACCCAGAGTCTCGATGAGCTTCGTGAGGACTTCCTCGTACAATTGCTTCTCGCGCGCCAGCGCCTTGTCCCGGGCGCCCAGGACCTTGTCCTCGAAGCTCTTGAGTTCCTCGGTGATGAAGCGTTCTGCTGATTTCACGGTCTGGCGCCGCACGTAGTCCTTCGGCACCTGCTCGGCGTCACGCCTCGCGATCTCGATGAAGAATCCCTGTACCCGGTTGTAACCGAGCTTCAGCCCCGAGAGTCCGGTGCGCTCGCGCTCGCGCTTTTCAAGCTCGAGCAGAAATTCATCAGTATGCGTGGCGATCCGTCGCAGCTCATCAAGCTCTCGGTCATAGCCTGGCGCGATGACATCGCCGTCGCGGACCAGCGTGGCCGGCTCTGCGGCGATGGCCGCGGTCAGCAGGGTTACCACGGCTACGTGCTCGCCGCAGCGCGCGTGCAGCTCCTGCAACAGTGGCGAGTCGAGCGTGGCGAGTGCGGCGCGCAGTGCCGGCAGTGCTGCGAGTGAGGTGCGCAATTGCGCCAGATCCCGCGGGCGCGCCGAGCGCAGGGCGACGCGCGAGAGGATGCGCTCGACGTCTCCCACGCCGTGAAGGTGCTCGCGCAACGCGCCATAGCGGCGCCCATCGAGCAGCGCCCCGATGGCGTGATAGCGTCCACGCAGGAGAGGCTGACTTGTCAGCGGGCGGTTGAGCCAGCGACGCAGCTGTCGCGAACCCATGCCGGTCACGCAGGTGTCCAGAACCGCGAGCAGCGTCGCATCCGCCTTGCCGGTGAGGCTGACATCGAGTTCGAGATTGCGCCGGCTCACCGCATCGAGCATCAGGGCATCGGTGCGCTCCTCGACCTGCAGCGCGCGAATGTGCGGCAGTGCGGCCTTCTGCGTATCCCGCACGTACGTCAGGAGCGCGCCGGCGGCGCGGATGGCCAGCGGCAGATCGTCCGCGCCGAAGCCTTTCAGATCCAGCGTCCCCAGCTGATCGGTCAGCAGGTGCGAGGCGCTGCTGAGTTCAAAGTGCCACGGCGGTCGGGTGCGCACGACCGTGCCGACACGAGCCAGCTCCTCGCTGGCGCCGCCTTCCGCAAGCAGGAGCTCCGCCGGCTTCAGCCGCTCGAGCTCGGCAAGCAGGCCCGCTCGGCCCTCGCCCTGCAACACGGTAAAACGTCCGGCGGCCAGATCCAGCCACGCAAGCCCGAAGCGCGCCCCGTCCTGCGCGACCGCGGCGAGGAGGGTGTCGGCGCGCTCCTCGAGGAGGGCGGCGTCTGTCAGCGTGCCCGGCGTGATGATGCGCACCACCTGGCGTTCCACGGGCCCCTTGGACGTGGCCGGGTCACCCAGCTGCTCGCAGATCGCGACGCTCTCGCCCCTGCGAACCAGCCGCGCAAGATAGCTGTCCACGGCGTGTAACGGCACGCCTGCCATCGGGATCGGCGCCCCGGCAGAGTGGCCGCGTGCAGTGAGGGTGATGTTCAGGAGCGCCGCGGCACGCCGGGCGTCCTCATAGAACAGCTCGTAAAAGTCGCCCATCCGGTAGAAGAGCAGGATGTCGGGGTGCTCGCCCTTGATGCGCAGGTACTGCTGCATCATGGGCGTGTGGTCTTTATTGATCGCAGCCATTTTCCGCGCCACTGTA